>Ga0315336_1003030_pt1 | contig 23564 bp, 18 predicted proteins | sample ASW5metaG_FD_204512 | JGI IMG/M metagenome (GOLD analysis project Ga0315336, IMG submission 204512) | Ammonia-oxidizing marine archaeal communities from Monterey Bay, California, United States - ASW #5 | ecosystem: Environmental > Aquatic > Marine > Intertidal zone | place: USA: California... | reverse complement strand
CAAATCGCAAAAATTTCGCGGGCGATCATCGCGACTGGCGTTGCGTGGGAAATCGCAGGGTTCGGAGGCGGTGCTGTTGCAGCGGCGACTTTGGTTATTGCTAAAGCGGTCGTTGTCCTGAGTGGTTTCACTGCGGCAGGCGTCGGAGTGTATAGCATCGCAGCGAATTACAATCCGAAATCCCAGCCTGTCGAGGAGAGTGATCCAAAAGCGGTTCAGGAAATGAACATGTCTTCGGTGACGGTCAAGGCGATCAATGAAGAAACCGAAGTGCCTTCGGGGCCAATGGCTAAAATGGTTCAAAACCCGTTTGCGAGTTCCAAGATCGCTGAGCAAATGGATTTGGCCAAACCTGAATCGCTTAGTACTGCCGATATATGGTCTGACTTGGATGGTACCCTTTGGTCGGCTCGGGTATTGGACGGCCCTGATCGCTCCGGCGCGGAAGATATTGAGTCGACAGAATTTCAACTAGATGTATGGGATGTTCGTAATCCCGAGAGCGGAGATCACACCGAATCAGGATTCGTGATGATGCTTTCCGGGAAAAACAAAGAGAAAATTCCATTCGGGCTCTTCGGCCAGGCCGGATATCCAAAAGTCGTTTTCGGTGTGTATACGGACATGGACGGCCGAAGGGTCGTGCCATCGAACCACGTGTTGGATATGACGGGGCAATTTTCAGAGAACCGGAGGAAGATCGTCATCTCTGGTTCCAATACTGATAACGAATTCATCAAATTGGAATTCAAGCGCCAAAAAGATCTGACGATGAAAGATCTGAATCGAACGAAATGGCAACTGAAATCCGTCAGTATTAATGGCGACGAAGAGGGGAGAGAGGTCGAGAAAGCGCGACTTGAGATGACGGTTCGAAAAGGAATTTTGACCATTCGGGATCTATCCGGGATGCCATTTGGTACTCATTTCGAGGGATCCTGGCACGACAAACACGTGGATTTGACATTGACCATTTCCCTGGAAGATCCTAATGAGGGAAAATATTCTATGTCTGGAAAGTTTGACGGTGATTTTGACTCCAAGCTAAATATTCTGGAGTTATCCGGAGAAATCACCGGGTTGCAAGAGGACCAGGAATTATCCATGGCATTTCGTATGGAGCGTATTAGTGAGAACATGAATGTCGAGCTTTTGACTCAACAATACAAGTCGGAAGCGCAACAACTTTTGAGTGAATTGGTCGCCTATGCCAAGGCAAACGATCATTCGTTGCCTTCCCGGTTGGCAGAGCTCTCATTCCGTAACCCGGGCGACCGTAGGATTATTCAAAACAATAAGAACCAGCGAATTACCTATTCCGCGCTTGAGGCCGGGGAAGTCGATCTTGAACCGTGGCATTCCGCGCCAGTAATTCCCGACTCTTTTCAGAAGATGGAAGGCGATTCCCTTCCCGACAAAATGATGAATTACGAGAAACTTTTACTGGATGTTCGAGGTCCGTTTCCTGGATATCAGATTGTTGCCCGCATTGAGCATTCGGATGTTGGCGTTGGTTTCGAGCTAGACCTTCGTAACCAGCGCGTGTATCAGATGACGTTGCCTCCCGTCGGAATTGATGAGCGAGAACAGTTCCGGGCGAAACAGCGAGCCAGTTGCGCCAATAATATGAAACAATTGGGATTGGTTTTAAAAATGTACGAAAATGAAAATCCGCAGGAACTGATTGCGGCCGGTTGGGCTTCGGTTTATCCCGAATATTTATCGGATCCTCGCGTACTGCTTTGTCCTGGAAGTCCGACGGAGGAAAGCAGTTATGAAATCCTATATCCTGCTTCGAATGGTACATACTGGAAGGAAATCCACGCTGAAGTGTACGGGGCATCCAGCGCGTATTCCGGTGCGCGGGTTCCGTGGATCATCGAAACTCGGCCGTGCAGAGCTCATTCGGACGGACGTCATGTTGTATTTGTGGATGGGCACGCAGAGTTTATAAAAAACGCTGAATGGTCGACTCGGATGGGTCCGTTTTTGGAACATGCTTATACGATTCGGTAGGGCGTTTCTATTTTTCTTGCCGAGGCCAGGAAGCAGTCACGGTGCTGGCTAAACCTCCGCGTGGATTACAAGCTACTGTGACCGTCATGGATTTGGGCTGTATGGCCTTTACCAGATCGTCGAGCATGCGGTTGACCAAGTGTTCGTACCAAATCCCCACATCGCGGTAGGACATCAGATAGTACTTGTAAGAGCGCAGTTCAACGCAGAGCCGATCGGGTACGTATTCGAGACTGACTTCCGCAAAATCAGGTAATCCCGAGAATGGGCACACACTCGTGAATTCATCGGTAGAGGTCACGATAGACATATCGCCGACGGGTTGATCGGCATATTCGTATTCAAAACATTCGAGGCATTCAGCGTCGATAGCTTCGGGGCCTTTGAACGGGAGGGTTTTGTCCTCGGCCTTGAACTCGTTTTTGATATGGGGGTTATTCTCCATGGTATATACACCTCGCGGTACAGGTTTCGGCGACGATAATGGACTTCAGATCCGACCGTACCGGTTTCAGTTCATTCCAAATCCATCGGCTGACTTCTTCCGACGTGGGGTTTTCTAATCCTTCGATTTCGTTCAGGCAACGATGATCCAGTTTATCGTAGATCGTTTGCAGGTTTGGCGCGAGAGAGGCTGTGTCTTCAACGGCTACGTCCACTTCAAAACTATGACCATGCATCGCGTGGCATTTATGGTTGGGGGGTAGTTTCGGTAGCGCATGGGCGGCTTCGAAGCCGAATCGTACTCGTTCCGGTAGATTCATAATTTTGTTGAACCCTTGTAACGCCGGCGAAAATACTTGATCACCCAGAATGCGGACGTGAATATCAGTGAGTAAGGGGACCGTCGCTTTCAATTGATGGTATATCCATTGTTCGAGGTGCTTGATGGTCGGTGTTTCTAATCCTTTCACATCGTTCAGCATTGCATGATCCAATGTTTTGAACAGAGGTGAAAAACTGTCGCTGATATCGCCGTAGTCCATGACCCAGTTGTAGGTGGGGTCTAATGGTCCGTCTACTACGACGGCGACCTCATAGCTATGGCCGTGAAGGCATGATGGATTCCCTTGCCAAGGCGTACTATGGGCGGCTTCAAATTGATAGGTCTTGATTAGCTGCATGGAATTCCTGCGAATCGTTGAATAACGGAGGTATTATACGCCTTTTTGGTCGGGCGGCCATATAAATTTATGCATTTGGAGTTGGAAGCGGACGGGGAGCTCGTCGTCCAGAATCCAATGGACGATGTCGGCAGACTCGATTTCGCCAAACACAGGTGACATGAGGACAGCAGCACAAAGCGTTTCCAATTTGTATTTCTTAATTACATCGCGCGCCCATTCGTAGTCACGCCTACTTGCCAAAACAAACTTCACCTCGTCTTTTTTCGTTAGATAGTCGATATTGGACCAATCGTTTTTTTCGCATTCGTCGCTGTCAGGACATTTTAGGTCCATGATTTTGATCGTTTCAGGTGGAAGTACGTTGATCGGCAAACTACCACTGGTCTCCACGAGGACAGTATATCCTTCTATTATCAATGCCTGCGCCAAATCTACGCATTCCTTTTGCACAAGAGGCTCACCGCCAGTGATTTCGACTAATTTACAATCTAAGGCATGGCAATCAACAATCAGGTCGCTAATGGCCCATTTTTTTCCCGCGCCAAAGGAATACGTCGTATCGCACCAACGACACCTTAAATTGCAACGTGCCAAACGGATAAACGTGCAAGGTAGGCCCGCCCAAGTAGATTCACCTTGGATGCTGCTGTAGACTTCGATTACGTTCAGGATTTTGTCAGATGGATTCATTTGGGCCATAACAGCAATAGTATAGCTTAAGAATGTAAAGGGAATCAGGTATTGCGGTTTATCAATTCAATCCCGAATTCGGTCGTCCCGTTTACTTTGGGCAAGGCTGTTGTTTGATTGGGACGAGCACAGAAATCGACATCTTCGCCCAGGCCGAGGTTGATCAGGTGTTGGCCGTGTTCGGACGTACGGAAAAGTTTCTGGACGCCATCGAGGCTAATCATGTGCTGCCATTCGCGAAACGCGGTCACGCCTTCGCCTACTTCCTGGTCGGTTAGCATAACGATGGCTGCTGCCGCGGTCCAGTCTTCTTGGCCGATGTGCTCGGGTTCATCAACGCGGGCGGCTGGAATCAAGACCACGTCATTTTCCTGCGACAAGACTTCCTGGACTAGCCTTAGACCATTTATACACGAAGCCATATACACGTCTTGCGCGCCCAAGGCTTCTCGAACCAACGTTGTACCGTTTGTGGTTGTGAACCCGACGGGACGCCCCTTGGCGTGGTGAGCGTCCAGTGGGCTATTTCCGAAATCGAAACCATCAGGCGGTAGGCCGCCCCGTTCGCCGAACAACATAACGTCGGGTTTGTCAGCTTTCAGTCTCAACGCCGTATCAACGTCCTGAACCAATGTGAGGTCGGTTGTTCCTACGTTGAAAAGCATGGCGGCGGTGGTACTGGCCCGCAACGCGTCTACGATGACGGCTACGTGCCCATTTTCTTTTGCGAAGGTACAGCCTTCGTAGCCTTCAATGATGTGCCAACGCATAATGTTTTCCGTTAATTAGAGAACGATGCTCGCGATGCCCCATTCGAAAAACATCGAGAGCACCCACACGAAGGTGTTTGCGAAGAAGCTGAAAACCCACAAATAAATGAAATCACGAATTCGAAAATCCAGGAACCGCATCAAGATCATGCACGCCGCAATCATCCCTAAAGGACCGATGAACATTCCCAAGAAGATTGTTTGCATGAGCGGATCATCGAAAAACAGTCTACCGAACCAGATGACTGAATACATCATGCTGATGAGAACCATCGGGAAAAGTATGACGATGGTGTCTTTTATTACGTCGTCGTTAGGGAGTCGGTTTGTCGTATATAAGACGAGGTAGATTGCCAGAAATGAAGACAGGAAGGCTCCAAAAATGCGCCCACCAATGATGATTGCGGTGATCCATGCAGGCAGATCATCGGATTGGACTTCTTCCTGGGTGACTTCGACCGAGCCCCCGTTTTGTCGTTCCGCCATTCTTTCGGAATAGGTTTGAAAATCGTCGGTGGCGACCATATATATAGTGAATAAGATCATGAAAACGCCGACCATCGCAATGACCATTTTGAAGCGAGGAGAGTCGGTATCGATCCAACCTGGTTTCTCTTCTTCAATCTCGGCCCGTCGCTTTTTCAATTCTGCCATAGGCGTTAAGACGCCGTCTTCTGCGTTCCGTTTTTTCTCTTCGGTCTGCAGGCGAAGGGGTACGCCGTCGGAGGCCTGGTTGGAACAAATGAAACACATGTCGCCAGCTACGGTTTCCCGTTTGTCCCAATCGCCTCGGTACACATTTCCGCAACGGGGACATTTCTCTTCTTTTTCAACCCCGCGATACGCATTTTTATGTTCCGCATCAGTGAATGTTCTAATTTTGGATGGATCGGTCTTGGGTGTCGGATCGGAATAATTTTTCGGTACATCGGCTTCGGATGCCAATGCTGCCGAATCGTCCCCGAAGGAGTTCGGCGGCTCGTTAGGGTCTTCGAATGGGTTGGTCTCTTTAACGGGTGCCGATGCTGCCGGTGTTTCTTTAGCCTCATGCATCGAGGGAACGAACGATTCGGTCCCTTCAAAATCTTTGGGTGGACCTACGTCTCGCCCCGGCGTTTGGGCAAAGGCTGAAGGCTCTTGCGTGTCGTCTGCAACGGGAACGAACGAATCCTCTTCATCGGGATCTTCGAATGGATTTCTCGCTATCTGTGCTTTCGCCGGCATGGGGACAGGAATTGAAGCGCTCGGGGTCGGTTTTTGCGGCCTAAGTTGACTCTTGTCGAGATCGGCGCCGCAATTGATGCACGCCTCGGTGCTATCCAACTGCGAGGCGGGAATACTTACGGTATATCCACAGGCGCATTCAATGTGTATCAGGTCAGAACTCATCGTGTTTCCATTGATCCGTCATTATGTAACTCTAATGACCAAGACGTATCTGAATCAAGGTCTATTTCTCGGCGGGGTATGCGTCCCATTCGGTGAGGACGTGGAATAATACGATCCCAAAGGCGGTGGCGACGTTCATGCTATTTTTATAGCCTTGCATGGGGATGTGGACGACTTGGTCACATTTTCGTTGAATGCGGTCGTTGATTCCGGTGACTTCGTTGCCAAAGACGATGGCAGTGGGTTGCGGCCAGGTTATCTTGGGCATAGAAACGGATTCTGGAGTGACTTCTATAGCCACACGATGAATACCCTGCTCGCCCAATTGTTCCAAGCAATCTGAAGTTCGTTCGTGGTAGGTCCATGGCACATATTCAAACGCACCTAACGCGGTTTTTTCCAACTTTTTATGAGGAGGATGGGCTGTCATCCCGCACAAGTGCATGTGTTGCGCAGCTCCGGCATCAGCGGTACGGAAAATGGAGCCGACATTGAATGCGCTTCGAATATTATCGAGTACGATATGGATGGGATTTCGCGGGATCTCAACCCGGTCATTCAAGGGGGTTTGGGCGTAATGGGGTTCGAGTTCGCTCATGGAAGTTTTTGGCGTCCGGATTTGCTAAAATTGAGCCTTATCATACCACACGGATATCTGCAATGGCATTGACTACCTCTGAAATAGACACGAAAACGATGGTTCCGGTTTGTCGTCAATTGGCGACAGCCTATGAAGCGGGCTTGCCGATTACGAAAGTATTGGAGCACGTAGGGCGGGAAAATAAAAACCCAAAGATTCGCCGGCTGATGAGCGAAATGCATTCGGAAATTGTACGTGGCGGTTCATTGGCCGATGCGGCTGTCGGTCAGTCGAAATATTTGTCCCCTTTTTTTGTCAATCTACTTGCAGGCGGTGAAAAATCGGGTAAGTTAGATGTGATGCTTACCGATTTGGCGGACTACTACGAGGATCGCCTCAAAATGCGCCGTCAGGTCATTTCCGCGTTGACCTATCCGTGTATCTTGTTGGTGTTCGCGTGGTTTTTGGGCACCTTTTCGATCGGGATGGTGAAGGTTGCCTTGTCTGCGTTCGAAGGAACAGGTGGCGGGATCGAAGGGGTTAAGGAATACGCTGAAGAGTGGGTGCAATTTCAGGTTAAATCAATGATCACGTTCGCATTCGCTTTCGTGGCCTATGTCGTCCTGGCTCGCCTCGGGTTGTTCAAATGGATTTCCTGTTGGATTACGACGTTTATTTGGCCGATGTCAACGGTGACGCGCAAATTTGGGATGGCGCGTTTTTTCCGTAGTCTGTCGCTGATGTTGGGAAGTGGTATGGGCGTTGTTCAGTGCATACGCCAATCTGCCGAAGTGACCGGGAATCCCTATCTCCAGAAAGATCTCATGAAAGCCGTTCCCAAAGTACAGAACGGGGCGACGTTAATGGAAGCATTTTCCAATTCCCGATTGATGACGCCCCTGGCACGTGAGATGCTCCACGTAGGCGAGGAATCAGGGAAGTTGGATTTTCAACTGAACAAGGCCGCCCAATATTCAATGGATGAAGCCAGTCACGCAGTGAAGGTCGCGTCTACTATCATGACGAACCTCGTGATGCTTGCTGTCTTTAGTTTGATAGGTGGAATCGTGATATACTTCTGGTCCAATTTGTATGGAGGAATGATGGATGGGTTGGGAATCTGAGCAGGGCGCTCCGGATGAACCGAAAGGTAAAATGAAATGGGTATGGGCATTGGTTGCCGTCATATTTGCCGTGACCATTTTTGTTTCGGTTCCAAACAAAAAGGTTAGAAAAGAAATCTCGGAGGCGCACGCCCAACACATATTGATCACGTATGATCAGCAGGACCCTGAAGCCAAACAGCAGGCGTTGAGCGAAATCAACAATATTCGTACGTGGATCAATGAAGGGCAAGATTTCGAAAAATTGGCTAAACAATATTCGCAGGATTCCAAGACCAAGGGCAAAGGCGGGGATTTGGGTTGGTCTCAGCGTGGTACTTTTGTCGAAGGAATCGATACTTATATTTGGTCCGCGCCGCTTGGCAAAGTGAGCGACATTATCCCGACTACGTACGGATTTCATATTGTGCGGGTGCTGGACCGCAAATTATCCGATGCCGAACAATACAACGTCGAAGTGAACGAACGCATTAACCAGCAAAACAGACCGGAATAAATCACGTATTCAACGTTGATTTAATGGAGAGCATTGGTGAATCTCTTTTCATCCCTGGAAAAGGCAATAGGTGCCGTATTTCCAGAATTAGATACGAACGATTTTAAATTTGGACCTTCGCCGAAATTGGAAATGGGCGATGTGGCGTTGGGCGCCTTTATGGCGGCAAAAAAATTAAAGAAGGCCCCGCCCGCGATTGCACAGGAAATTGTGGAGCGGGTAAATTTCGGACCTGAAGTGGTTTCCGCGACGGCCGCGGGTCCGTACGTGAATTTTAAATTGGACCGAACGGTGTACGCGAAAGATGTGCTTACGGCGATTCTGGATGAATCCGATCAATTCGGTTCGAGTCATGCGGGCGACGATAAATCGGTACTGATTGAACACACCAGCATTAATCCAAATGCGAGTCCTCACGTAGGCCGCGCCCGAAACGCCATGTTCGGGGATACGCTGGTTCGGTTGTTCAAGTTTGAGGGATATGATGTTGATGTTCATTACTACGTCAACGACATCGGGCGCCAGATTGGTTTGTTGTGCCTACATATTGACGATTTATCCTCCATGTCATTTGACGATATTCTCGAAGCATATGTTGCGGCCAATGCACGAGCGGAAGAGGACGAGGAATTTGCCGCCGCAGGATACGACATGCTTGCGAAAATGGAGCAAGGTGACGCCGAAGTAGCGAAACAGTTTTATGAAGTGACAGACCTTTGCTTGAAAGGTCAGACTGGTGTCCTTGCCCGTCTTGGAATTTCCTACGATCAGTTCGACCGGGAATCGAAATTTTTGAATGATCCGCGATTGGATGAAGTAGTAAAAGCATTAGAGGAAAAAGGGGCTGTATTTACAGACGAGCAAGATCGCCTCGTGGTAGATTTGTCCAAGATTGGGCATGAACGGGAAGAGGGCAACTTTTTTGTTCTGCGTCGTGCGAACGGAAGTTCGATGTATGGATTTAGGGATCTCGCGTACACCATCGATAAAATGGAACAGAACGCCGATATTAATCTTCAAGTGTTGGGCGAAGATCACAAATTGTACGCTGAACAATTGGATCTGATTTTAAAATCGGCGGGTAAAGAATCGCCGGAAATCGTTTATTATGCGTATATCCTTTTGAAGGATGGCAAGATGTCGACGCGTCAGGGGAAAGTGGTTTTGCTCTCCGAGTTTCTCGACGAAGCATCTTCGCGTGCGCAAGAGAAAGTAGACGAGCAATGTAAGGACATGTCGGAAGATGAGCGTAAAGCGATCGCGGATAAGGTTGCAATCGCCGCAGTTCGTTTCGCCATCCTCAAGGTGAACCCGAATAAGAATGTAATTTTTGATTTAGAGTCAAGCCTGTCCTTTTCAGGTGACACGGGACCGTACGTTCAATATTCTTGTGCGCGAATTAATTCCATCCTTCGAAAATATGGAAAGGATTCGGGGAGTCCTCAGGCATCGTGCCCTTTGGAGCAGGACGCTGAGTGGTTGCTGTTGATGAAAATCTCGGAATTTCCAAATGTAATCGCAGCGGCGGTTAAAGCCCGCAATGCGGCCTCTATCGGTCAATACGTTCTGGAAACTGCACGACAATTCACCACGTTTTATCATGAGTGTCCGGTACTAATCGCTGAGACTGATGAACTGGTCCTGGCCCGGATCCAACTGTGTCGCGCCACTTTACAGACGTTAACGAACGCCTTAGCTTTATTGGGAATTGACGCGCTCGAGCGAATGTAGCGGGTGAATCTCCGGCGATTTCCTTAGGAAAACAATATCTTTCTTCGCAGTATTCTCGGTCGCTAAAGATTTTTCTCACCCTGCCGATATAAAGTATACAAGGCCGAGACAAGGATGTTAAGGTAACACAGACACGGAAGTCGAAAATAAGAGACCAAAATTTGGTGAACGATTGGTAAAATCATCCCATTACCATTAAAGTCATTCCCAAAGGTCTTGCCCTCCTTGAGTGTGCTATGGTGGTTACACCATAGCCGCTCTTTTTTTTATAAAGACATTTCTTCGGAATTCCATCCATTACTGTCGATTCGATGACGTACGATTTGAACGTAATCGGAATGAACATGAACTTCAGAAAACTCTCCGTGCGAGTTGGTTTCCTCTGCTATCCTGAAAAAGGCTCCTGTACTTAGATGTTTCAGATTTGGATAGTCTGGGTCCCTAGAATAATTGAATCTATGGACGTGCCCGTGGAGATACAGAATCTCTTTACCGGATTTTCCTAACGCCTTTCTAAGCATTTCCGCATTCTGTAACCCGCGATTGTGGTTGACGACATAACCCGGCGCGTTTTCCAATATTGGGTAGTGTCCTGCGACCAGTACAGGGCCGTCGACGGCACCGAAGGTTTCGACCAACTTATCTACGTCGGCCGGCGTAACCTGTCCCCGACTGGTGAACCAATTGGCGCATACGGTCGAAATCCAATGAATTTTTGTGTCTCCGGGAAGCGTCGTCGTAGAGGGTTGTTTTTCATTGACGAGCCACGGTTCATAAAATGATTCGAATCGTTTTTTTCTGACCGATTCGAATGTGTATACATCGTGGTTTCCACGAATGACGGTGGGTGTCAACCCCCGACGTTCAAGGCCTTCAAGCCACTCTTTACCTCTATGAAATTCCAAGGGAGTGGACGTCGAGGCGAAATCACCGGTTACCAAGACGTTTTTGATGCCGAGGGACGCCACATGGTCCGCGAAAATATCGGCATTTCCCATCGCGAAATCATGACGTCGTTTGAGGAAGATATTGACGTTTCCGATGAATCGTTTATTCATCATTCGAAACGGATTGAGGACCAACTCCCAAAAATGGAGGTCTGTGATGTGAATGAACGAATCGATGGGATTATGCGGGGTCGACATTTTTCTTGGGCACAACTTTTTTGATTGCGTTTTTCGATGCTTTACCAGCGCCTTTTACGGCACTGGTCCCTAACTTTACCGTAGAGGTGACCGGTTTTCCAATCTGGCTCGACTTTCCCGGTGTGGCTACAGAAGCATTCAATTCGTAAGGAGAACCAGTGAGCGCGACGTTCACTCCGATCTTTTTAGTAGTCAACTCAGCTACTTTTCGAATGAGGGGCAGTTTCTCCGCAAGCTTAGTCACACCTTCAAGGACCCGAACAAAGGTATTGACGTGGGTCTCGTCTGTAGCAAAATTAATGTGACCGTCCACTTCCATGGCGTAGGAGGTTTCTTCGAGCAACGTATCGTGGAATTGGACGATACCGTTCTGCATTTCCGCCTTGCCGGAGAAACGATTGTAGGTTAGTCCTTTGTCGCGCATGGCGGGCAATCTCAAATTGATCAAATTGACAGTCTTGAGTGCGGTGAGCAGTTTGGTGGCGAAGCCCATTTTGCCAAACGTTCCATCGTTGGCGATCCAATCTGCCCGACCGTTGCCCTGTGCCAACATTTCTTTGGTGGGTCCGCGGGGTGCGGTGAAATCGATTTGGCCCGAGACCTTCCCATTGAGGTCGCGCGAGGAGTCAAATAACATTGAATCAAGAACATGGGTATCGAAGCGATTGAAATCGGCGTGGAGGGTGAATTGATCTAGTTGGGATTGGTCGGGTGTGATACTGGCCCAACCACTTAACGAGCCGGACTTTGGGTTGATGACGAAATCTTCCAAATAAATGCCGGTGTGGTCGGCGCGCAACAATCCGTTAATGTCTTCGAGGTGACCGCGACCGTAAAGCAGTTCTTTCAATTGGATAGTTGCATTGATTCGATAGGGTTTTTCCCAATATGAAGAAGGTTCTGACTCTGAGGGGAGGCCATCTGTGGAAGGTGTTTCTTCTTTCACGTTCAGCGCGCGTGCGGCGTCGAGAAAGACATTCACCGCGTTCATATCCAACGAATTTCCTTCTAGATAACCGTCCCATACGTCGTCTTTGAGGATGGCGGTGACTCGGCAATCTGAATTGGCCCCGTAGAGATGCAACCCGGGCGTCTGGAAAATCCCATCGGCTAACTTGAGTTCACCGTCTATACGGTCGATTTGCAGATCTTCGTTGATTCGAAAACCGAAGCGGTCAAATACCATGTGGGTTTCTTTGGAATCCCCGGCAAAGGAAATTTGGATTGATCCGTTTGCGGTGGATCCTTCGGGGAGCAATGGCGTCCAGTTCTGAGCCTTTATCTTGGTGCTAGGGATCGAGAATTTTCCGTCCGAATAGGTGCCGAAGAGCGTTTCATTCAGACAATCAATCTGAATGGTGTCCAACACCCATTCCTCGTCGGCGTCGCCGGTGATGGTGATCGTTAGAGGACTTCCGGGTCTCTTTTCGACATATTCAGAAAGATAGACGTTCACGGATTCGAGGAAGATATCGCTCCTGTACGTTTTTTTTGAGTGCGATCTTGAAAATGCCAAACGAGCTGGCCCTTCAAGATACGTTTTTTCAAATAGGGACTCCGCTATGGGAGTCGCTTCAAAGGTGGATTCGGCGTCGATGTCCTCCAGCACGAAATCATCGTCAACGCGTAGCCACGAAATAGTTCCATTTAGTGAGACATCATTTTCGCTCTCTAAAGCCAAGGCTAGTTGGATTCGATTCTCTTGTTGCAGGTCAACTTCGAGGTTGATATCGGGTGTACCCAATTGAGTCAGTGCAGCCTGGATTAATCTGGTTTGTTTCTCCGGTTTGATATAGGGTTCGATCCACTCCTGAATTGATCCATTTACAGTCCCGCGCCACGTTTTATTGTCCATGGTGTAGGCCCCCTGAATACCGAAGGAACCCGCCACAGTCGAATCTCCATTGATTGTCATACTGATGTTTTGCGTGGTGGATGAAAATCGAGCGGTGATCGGGGAAAGGGTGTTTAATTTGCCTTGCTGGTCGAGCACGATCTGGCCCTTTTCAAGGCTACCTTCGATGAACAAGTCTTCGGGAATCCCATTCCCTCGGATGTACGTTCCCGACGCCTGTTCCAGCTGAACGGTGCCGCCCAACGTGCTAATCAATTCGGCCGGTGTGAATGTTTGCCAATATTTCGGTTCGAGGTCTCCATTTCCCTTTAAATCAAAGGCATAGAGACCTTTATCGAAATCAGGGGCCAACGTACCTGAAATAGAAATGTTTCCGTCGGTCAGAGAATCAATAAATAGCGTACCGGCTGTGTATTTCGCGGATCCGGATATCGAGTCGCTCAACAAGTCGTCGTTTATTCGGTACAGGCTCAATCCGCTGGCTTCGATAGTGCCCCGCGCTAGGCTAAATTCATTGTCGGCTTCTACAGTGAATTCGGTATCGATGAGCGAAAACAAGGCGTCTGGGTTGGTTTTGAAATAGGCTTCGTCCAATTGGATCTGATCGACAAGCAGCTGGGTTGCCCGATTCTCAACGTGCAGAGATTTCAAGTGGATGCGTGTACCACTATCGTTGTCGTAACGGGCGTTTGCTTGTAATGAAACATCCGACGTCGCCCATTGAATGTCTTCAATTGCTAAATTCTCGTTCTGAAAATCACCGTTAAATGAGAACGGGCCGTCTAGATGAGGGTCGACTTCGGAATAGACTCGGCCGATCACGTCGAAGGCCCACAGTGCATCTGCTTGGGGTTGGATATGTGTCTCCAAGGATATCAATGCTTGTGGCGGGTTCTTGATAGGAAGTGTTTGAGAATCCAAGTTTGTCAACGTGAGCCGGCCGTTGACATCGGCCAAGGTTTGGTCGTTTGTTTCAAACGCCCAATGCGCGTTGATTTGCGCATCGTTTCCGAACGCCGGTAATTTTCCCTCCAGAAGAACAATCGACTGATCAGCCAACAAACCTTGAATGGATACAGCTAATTCAGCCACCGAGTCGGGGTTACCAATTTGGGTGGCATGAATCGTGGGTAGTGAGACCATCGGGATAACGATTTTCCAATCTAGCGGATCCATCGGCTGAGTCAACGCATCTATTAGGGCGGTTACTTTTTCTTGAGCGGCGGCATTGTCTTCGGGGAGCTCAATATGAATGTCGGATACATTGAATTCGCTCAACGTTACTTTCTTTTGGAATACATCTGCTAAATCCCCGACGATTTGAATGGATGTGGAACCGATTTCGAAGTCTCCATTCGATAGGGTGACTTCTTCAATTTTTGCTCGGAATTGGGGATAGAGTTCATATTGGAAATCGCCGATTTCTGCGTTCATGCCTGTTGTTGTGGTGATCGCGGCCTCGAGCTTTACTTTTACACGAGTTGGGTGGAGCAACCAAGCTGTGCCGAACCAGATGGCGACACCGGTCAGCAGAAAAAAGATTAGCGCTCGTCGCCTTCCAGCGGGAGCGGTTGTACCATTGGTTTCGGTCATATTCTTTCCATTTTTGGGAGCAATCGAATCTATAGTATAAACGAGTGGGACGGGCAAAAAATTATGTTAGAATCATTTTAATCTATGCTATATTGGTCATCAATTGTCCATTGTATATCAACCATATAGAAAGGGTTCCAGGATGTCTGATAACAAACTGACCCGGAGAAATTTCAACAAAGCCACGATAGCCACCAGCTTCGGGATATTGGCCGCCTCCTCGAGGGCCATCGCTGCTTCGAACTCCGATACTTTAAAAATAGGATTATTGGGTTGCGGGGGACGCGGAAGCGGTGCCGCTGCACAAATGTTGCAAGGTAACGAAAACGTCAAACTGGTCGCTATGGCCGATATTTTCGAAGATCGTGTGCGTCAGCGTTTGCGAAATTTCGAGAAGAGTACTGACGAACGCATCAACAAAAAAGTAGATGTGAAACCTGACCACCAGTTTGTGGGCATTGATGCGTATAAGGAAATCCTGAAAACCGACATTGATATTCTGATTGAAGGGACTCTTCCTTATAGTCGGCCCAAACACGTTATGGCTGCCATTAAGGCTGGAAAACATGTATTCACCGAAAAACCTGGTGCGGTTGACCCCACTGGAATTCGAGTCTTATTGGAAGCAGCGAAACTTGCTGATAAAAAAGGTCTTTCGGTGGTAACAGGTCTTCAACGTCGCCACCAGAAATCTTACGTTGATACCATGAAGAAAATTCATGATGGTGCCATTGGAGATGTCGTGGCGATGCGCGCATACTGGTGCGGTACGCTACCGTTCGTTCACCAACGCCAGGAAAAATGGAAGACTGATCTCGAATACCGCCTGCGTAATTGGTACAACTACTGCTGGGCTTGCGGAGACAATATTGTTGAACAACATGTTCATAACCTGGATGTGATGAACTGGGTGAAGGGTGATTTCCCGACCAGCGTATTTGCCTCGGGTGGACGCGTCTGGAAACCGAGTGAGGAACGATTCGGCGATATTTACGATCACTTCTCTTGCGATTACGAATACGGCGATGGAACCCATCTCACCAGCATGTGTCGTCACTGGAAAGGCGCCGGCGGCGTATTCGAAGAAGCCGTAGGAACCAAAGGTGTGAGTAATTGTCACGACATGGGACAGGACGATCGTGACCCCTATGTTCAGGAACACATAAACCTCGTCGCGAGTGTTCGTGAAACAGGACCACACTTGAACGAGCTCGAACGCATGGCGAAGAGCACGCTGACGGCAATCATGGGACGTATGTCTGCGTACACCGGTAAGAAGATCACGTTTGCCAATGCTCTGAAATCTGACTTAAGTATCGTACCGGATCTGGATTGGAACGCAAGCTATCCTGTGAGTCCAGTACCTGCCCCAGGCGCGCATAAGATCTAACGACAATCAGTTTCATCAAAACGAAAGGGCATAACCGTTTGGTTATGCCCTTTTTTTGTCTGTCTACGGATTCCTAGGACAACGTTAAACGGTCTTGAATTCGACCTACGTCTTCTTTACTCGCAATTGTTTGCGCGATTGTGAGGGATCGTTGGTAACGTTCTTTGCTAAGAGTCGCAAGTCCGAGTTTTGCCTCAAGTTCGCCTTGTTGTTCAAAAATCTGCATGGCCGTCTTGAACTCCGTGAGCGCCGTGTCTGCTCCGAGTCCATGATGTAATACCCCAAGGTATTGGAGAACGGAGGCATGAATGACTGCGGGGCCGGTGGTGTTAATTAGGTCGGCCAACTCTTTCAGATACTGGGCCTGAGATTCCCGTTTGGCTTCGAATTCGGGGGAAAGGAGGTGCTCGAGTGGAATGGAAGGCGATATCCGCTGCTGTTGTTTACTTTTCGCCATACGACCCGTCTGTACGCTCAAGGCTTCCAGGTATTCAATCATCGCATGGCTGATCACGTCATCCGCGCGACCGGTGTCGGGTGAAACGGCGTCTTCAGAATCTGCTTCTTCTGTCGATTCGCTTCTTTTTCTGATACGGCTATATTGTCGATCCAAACGTTCCCGGCTCTCGATAGACCACTGATGTCCTTTGGCCGCGATCTTTTCGGCGACCTGAAGAAAAATCGCATGTTGGGGCGTGTAATCGCATGCCTTGAGGGATAGTGTGTCTACCAGTCGAATGTATGTTTCGATGCCCGTCGTGATTTTGTTCGCATGAAATTCACAATCGAGGAAGTTGCCCATCATGATTGTGAAGTCGGCCACCTTGACCGAGTCGGGTTCCTGAGCAATCATTTGGATCGTGTGTCGGATCGCCTGACGATAAAAATCGGCCGCTAATTCGTAGCCGCGTGTTTTCTTGAGAGGAACGTCGTTGAACGTTTCAGGGAGTCTTTGAATCGAATCGTGGATGTCCGTGGCTGTCCAGGCAATTCCATAGTGGGAGGCAATCTTTTTTAATTCAGCGAGATTATTTTTGAGTTCGTTTGGCGGAATGGGCCGGTCTTGCAACAGCTCCATTAAGAGTGGTGTGATGTTTGACGCGGCGGGCGCATTTGGATCTTGCGCATGTCTTTGCGATTTTTTTTTGGACTTGGGCGGGGGTGTTAATACCTGGGTGATACGCTTAATAAAAGTCACAACAAACTTCCTGATTCGATCGGTTACGCCCAGGAATTCGAACGGCTACACATTGGAATTGAGCTTCAAACTCAAAAGAGAAGATGCTGGGACCGAACCGCCAAGTACTGCCGAAACCGATCGCCATTCCGAAAATATCCTAACAGAAACAATACGGTTTGTCATCCGTATTCTCCGTAAATCCGTTTCTCATTCTTGAATTACACTGCAAAAAAAATAGAAGCATCTTTCATTGTTTTACGTAAGCCTGTAGTAGGTGTTAGTTCTGTATCCCTAAAGCAAACAGTACTTGGGAAAATTGTCATTTCAGATAATTGAATTGTCGTTTTTGATCTTGAATTACATCGTACTCTCCGAAATTTTTTCAACAAGGCCGGCGCATCTTTCGGACGATAAAGATCGGGATAAAGGTAGCACTTCGAAGAAAAACCTCGATCGCTTGGAACAGAATGCCATGAATTTTCCAATTTGAAAATCTTCAATTGTCCAACGGAGCGCCTGGGCGCGACTGCAGGCGTGTTCGTAGCGTCTTTTTCACTATTTGATGATTTAGTAATCCTATGTATATTATTGTAAAAATATCATGATGCACGCGTGAGCTGAGGGGTTAAATCGCGCTGCGTCCCAATAATGCTCACGAGGGGAGTCGAAATGAATAGCGGCAGGGTATTGAAGCGGTTGGTGTGCGGCATTTCACTTATTGCCATCGCGGCATTCACGTACTTTTTTTTCCAATGGCGCATTCCCGAAAAGACGAACGTCTTTTACGGAGGTGGTTTTGCACATACGAGCCAGGGTAGCGAAGCATACCCTTATGTGTGGTACCAAGCTCTTGAGCAAAAAGATTCGACCGAATTGTTCAGCGCGAATCTCGAACGGTACAGCCTCATTCCCGGAGCGGATGATGTGAACAACCCATTGAGGTTACCCATCGGATTGACGGTCGCAGTTCAAGACGCGATTGGTAAACCGGCTATCGGAATGAGTTGTGCAGCGTGCCATACATCCCGAATCGAATATCAGGGGAAGGGAATCACGATCGAGGGCGGATCCGGAATGTTCGACTCGACGCTTTTTTTCAACGATTTGTATTTCGCATCCATGCAAACTATTCAAGACCCCGAAAAACGTTTTCGTTTCTTACAACGTTATCTCGGCGCGAAATCCCGATTGGGCCGTTTCTTCCGAAAATATGAATCACGGGAAGCGATGAAAGAGTCGAGCAAATTCACGCGCCTTTTATTAGAAGAAGTCGACCAATTAGTGGACCGGGAGTTTCAGACGCTCGAAGCCTATTTCGAAGAAAACCCTCACCAGGGGCCGACGGAGATCGCATTCAACGATTCCGAGAACATCCCCGAAAAACATCGCTTAATCGATTACCGGGAACGACTCAAAGACCACCCAATACTCGAAGAAGTTCCGGACGTGTTGAAGTTTTGGACGAAGTTTGAAGGGTCTTCTGATAGACACGGTATTTTAAGCGGCGTTTTTACAAACCTGGCGAAAGATATGCGGCTCGGTCTCGCGGCGTTGCAATTTCTGAAAAACTTCGCCAGTGCGGAATTCGGTCCCGAATCGCCCCCGGGCGCCGGACGAGTCGATGCTTTTGGGAAGGTTCGAAACCTGATTCTACCTTTGGCATACGGCAAAGATGTGATTAAACCTGCGACTGCGCCGGTTTCCATTCCCGCTCTATGGTCCGTCAATGAGACAGAGTGGCTCCATTGGAATGGTAATACGAACTCGACGATGCAGCGAAATATATTGGAAGCCTTGGGAAGCGGCGGAATGGTAGATATGAAGAAGTACGACTCCACCGTTAATTTCGAGAAACTCGACGTTCTCGAAAAATTGGTTCGAGAATTTATTCCGCCTCCGTGGCCCGTGAACATGTTCGGTGAATTGGATTCCGATCGCGTTGAGCGTGGTAAGGAGATTTACGAAGGTAGTAAGGAAGAGTATAAAGAATATCGAAAAGGTAACTGTGCTGAGTGTCACAATCGTTTCGCGACGATCAAAGACGGTCTGACCGTGTATCCACAATACTCTCTTCGGGAAATCGGAACCGATCCGAATCATGCAGAAAATTTTAATCGTTTGGTGGAAGGTGGCGGTACCTTTCCAGAAGTCATTGAAGAATTATCTGAAAAAATTAAGCAACGCTACTATAAGAAACACGACATACCGGTTGAGGAACAGGAAGCCTGGGAAAACAATCGCACCGACATCGAGTGGCGTAGCCCCATTGACGCCCCGTTGCCGGCGAAAACGCTGGAAGGGATTTGGTCGACCGCGCCCTACTTGCACAACGGTTCCGTGCCGACGTTACATCATTTATTGTCGCCGGTCGCTGAACGACCCAAAACGTTTTCTCTGGGTCATTGGGAATATGAGCCAAAACTTGTGGGATATACGTTGGAAGAGTCCACAGCGCCGTTCACGTTCAATGTCGACGAAATCGTGAGCGATGGAGGAGGCCATGAGTTTCCCGAATTCCCGAATGGCAATTCCAACGCCGGACATGAGTACGGTGTAGATTTGAACAACGAAGAACGCCTGGACCTGCTCGAATATTTGAAGAGTCTCTAATGCCCGAAAACAATCAACCTGAGTTGCCGGGCGATCAATTCCCGGACGTTGACTCGCATTTCATCGACCTGCCCGATCTGCATATGCATTACGTTACCGCCGGGCCTGCAGACGGTAAACCTATCGTACTGCTCCACGGTTTTCCTGAGTTCTGGTTTTGTTGGCACTTCCAAATCCCGGTCCTTGCTGGCGCGGGATACCGAGTTATTGTTCCCGATCAGAGGGGATATAATTTGACGAAGAAAAAGGGGCCGTACACAATCGCTCGCCTGACGGAAGATTTGCGGCAACTACTCGATGCATTGGATGTGCGCGAATGCGACTTGGTGGCCCACGATTTCGGCGCGCCTCCGGCGTACACGTTAGCATGGCTATATCCTGATCGCGTAAAAAACCTGATCGTCATGAATGGCCCTCACCCGAACGCATTCCTCGATGCGCTTTGGAGTCATCCCAGCCAAGTGCTGCGAAGTTGGTATATTCTGTTTTTCCAAATACCGCGACTTCCGGAATTCCTGTTTCGCGCCGGCCATTTTGGAGGCTTACACCAAGCGTTCAAGGAGCTACCGCTCGATGCGATGAATGTGGCGGACTTCAGGCGCTTTCGAGAAGCTTTTTCGCAACCCGGCGCCTTCACTACAACGATCGGCTGGTATCGGGCGTGTATGCGCCGTTTTCTAAAAGGCAAAATTGGGAGGCGGGACATCACGGTTCCTACTTGGGTGATTTGGGGAATGCAGGACAAAGAATTGGGTCCGTTCGTGAACGAGACGCTGGAGTCGTACGTAACCAACCTCCAATTTCGACCTATTGAGGATGCCGGTCATTTTGTCCAGATGGATCGGCGGGACGAAGTTAATCAAATGTTACTCGAATGCCTGTCCGGCACAGGGGATTAGTCAACGATGGAACTTGGAAAAGAATACCCTGACCACGAGGAAGGGTTTTGGATCCGGCGGATTACGGACCGGCTGCGGGCACAGATGGAAAAGGACTATCCCGATTCTCGCATGCTGCGCGACGCTCATCCGAAACAGCATGCGTGTCTGAAGGCTGAATTTACGATCGAGCCTGACCTGCCGCCGGAGCTGGCCGTGGGGTTGTTTTCGAAACCGAAGACCCATTCGGCTTGGATTCGATTTTCGAATGCCTCTCCCGACGTCCGTTCCGATAAGAAACGCGGCATTCGGGGGTTGGGGATTCAACTTGTCGACGTCGAGGGGACGGAAGGGGAAAGCGGGCTTGGGACGCAAGATTTTCTGTTATTGAGTTGCCCTGTTTTTCTAACGCGGGACGTGAAAAGTTTTGATCGTTTCGTGAAGGCGGCTAACGGTAGTTTTCTTTCAACGCTTCTTTATTTCTTTGCACCATTGCCATCCCGGATTGCGTTGTTAATTCGCATCGCGAAAAACACTGGTTATTGTGCGAGTCTCCTCGACACGCGTTTTTGGAGTGCCACTCCCTATTTGTTTGGAAACCGGGCGATGAAATATACGGTGACACCCAGAACCAATGATTTCACGAGCACTGGCTTTGAGAGCAGTCCAGATTTTCTTCGGGACCGGCTCATCGAAGACTTGAAGCATGGCGATGCCACGTTCCATTTTTCAGTCCAGTTTCAGACTGACCCCGAAAAAATGCCTGTCGAGGACGCAACAGTCGAGTGGAGAGAAGAAGTCGCGCCGTTTCGGAAAGTGGCGACCATCACTATTCCTGAACAGAATTTTGATAACTCCGAGCGAAATGAATTTGGAGAAGATCTTACCTTCAATCCCTGGCATTGTCTTCCCGAGCATCGCCCGATGGGCGGTATCAATCGTGGTCGAAGAGAGATCTATAGTGTCCTCTCGAAATTCCGGCTGTCGCGAAACGGCGTGAAACATCCATCGAACGATTGAGTTTACAGTTTCTTAAGCAAAATATCTTTGAACTGTACTTTCATGGGTGGACCTGAATGCAATTGAAGCGCGAGGACACCTGAGAAGTCCTGCTGCTTCGGATCGTTGTCGATCACTTCGGCGACGAGTCGGCCATCGACCTTGAGCGTTATCCGATTGTCCTTACAGATCAGATGGTACTCGTGCCAATCGCTGAGTTTGAAATGGGCGGTACCTTGTGCGGACTCGATTTTCGTCGTGGTTGCTTTCCCGTCATCAGCGAAGACCGTTTTTTCGCCGCGCCAGGCGAGGGTGTGGCGACCGAATTCGTCGTACAAGCGAACAAGCCAATCGGTCTTTGTATTATTATCGACCTGATACCCGCGACAGTCATCGGTGATTTCGCCGTCAAACATCTCGCTTCGGAATTGGAATCCACCATTGACATTATGATCGCTCAAAATTCGATGTTTTAACTTGAGTTCAAAATCGGCGATTTCTCCACCTTGATAAACGAGGTAATGGTTACGTTTCGTCGGGTGTACTTTCGTGATTTTGGCTGTTATTGCACCGTCTTCGATGGTCCAAAAGCTCATGTCAGCCGCTTTCCAGCTATCGAGGGATTTCCCATCGAAAAGTGGGACAAAGGCCTGGCCTTGAGCGGCCCATTGAATCATGAAAAGAACAAGAGTCAATTTTAGTACAATCTGTTGACGCAAGGCTATCCTCCGGTTGAAATTGCGTTTGATTGGTACGACTATGAAGTGTAATGGATTGGTGAGAAGAAGAGTAGTTCCAAAGTAGTAAAATTACCCCACTTGAACGGTCATTGTGTCGCGCGAGCGAAATCAATTAACCATTGGGTGATTTGATGTGTGTCGACTTTTTCTTTGAGGGAATGTATCCCCGCGTCCACCAAGCTATCGCCCAACTGTCCGCGGCGCAAATTGTACAATTTGTTCGCGTAGTCGGGGCTGAATTCGGGATGCCCTTGCACGGTTAGGATGTGGTCATCGACCCGGCACATGGCGATCGGGCATTGTTCGTTTCCGGCCAAAATCGAGGCGCCGGTAGCCGGTTCGATCACCTGATCCTGATGACTGCAAATGATGTTAAAGCCTTCAGAGACGCTGGTGAGAGCCAATCCTTCGGCGTTCAATTCGTGACGTTGCACGCCGATCAGCCATCCGGCGTCAGCCTTCGCGGTGCGTCCTCCCAGAACGTTAGCGACCATCTGATGGCCAAAACATATCCCGAGGAATTTTTTCTTACGTTCATGCAGTTCGCGGACGAAATCTTCCAAGCGATGAATCCAATGTTCGTCGTCGTACACGCTGGCTTTACTGCCGGTCATAAGATAGGCGTCTACGTCATCGATGTCGGCCGGATATTCCAAACGAAAGACATCGTACTCGATAGTCTCGATCGTGGGGTCGACGTTTTTGAGGATGCCGGTGAACATCTCGGGGTATTCGCCAAATTCGTCAACCAATTCCTCGCGAACGTCGTCCGTTCTGAGAATGCCTATTTTCACGTTTTTCCACAGTAGGGATGGTTACCGAGTACGACCGTTCTTTCCAAGAGCCGATGGCCTGGGAAGAAATCGTTCACCGGTTTGTGTTGAGTGGCGCGATTGTCCCAGATGGCGATTGAGTCGGGCTCCCAGCTGAACCGATAGGTGAATTCGTCCGTGGTCAGATGTTTGAACAGCATGGAAAGGATTGCGTCGCTCTCGCTCTTTTCCAGTCCAACGATGTGGCTGGTAAACAGTTCATTAACGAATAACACCTTCTTCCCGGATTCCGGATGCGTTTGGATAACCGGATGCTCCACGGCGGGGTTGTCCTTCAACGCTTGTGCGAGACGTTCTTCACCACCCGGTTCGGCGAGGCTTTCGCGAAAACCGTAGCGAAAATCGTGTATCGCGGTTAGGCCCTCGAGGAATTTTTTCATGGGGTCCGATAACGCGTCGTATGTGGCGGTCATGCTTG
>Ga0315336_1003028_pt1 | contig 23597 bp, 19 predicted proteins | sample ASW5metaG_FD_204512 | JGI IMG/M metagenome (GOLD analysis project Ga0315336, IMG submission 204512) | Ammonia-oxidizing marine archaeal communities from Monterey Bay, California, United States - ASW #5 | ecosystem: Environmental > Aquatic > Marine > Intertidal zone | place: USA: California... | reverse complement strand
CTCATCGAGGCTTGGTGCTGTGAGGCGTCGACGTCGCATGACCTCGCGAATGCGGTTCACCAACGTCGTTGCCAATTCGTTCTCGGCAATCTTGGTTCCGATCTCCTTCGTGTGGGCCGGTTCCAAAATGTCGTCGAGATAGGCCAGCAAGGTCCTCAGTGTTAGTCGCACGTCTTGACTCCTCAATTGAATTGCCGCTTTATGGGACGGAATTCCGCCGGTACAATATCAGTGCCTTGTTAGAGGCAGGTTTCGTACGCCAAATTGCAAAAATCGTCGAGAAATCCGAAGATTTCGACTAGCGGGACTCATTCGGCCCGTTTGTCGGCTCATGGTGAACGTTCGGCGGGACATTATTCAACCGCCCCTGCTTGTTTCTTGGAATACTGAAGCGTCACGAAACGAGCTTTGAAGTGAGTTCAAAAGAGGACATTGTTAGCGAGGCAACATCCCATGCGCAAGCTGATCCGCTTGTTCGCCGTGTTGGTGATTTGTTCGATTCTCAGCCCACAGTTCGCTGTTGCCGCTGATGCCGTCGAGGGCCTAAAAACGAAACGCCTGCTCATGCTGGGTCAGAGCCCGGACGGTCATCCGTGGTCGACGCACGAGTACATGTCGGGCTTGGGCATATTGGCAAAGTGCCTGCAGGACGTGCCCGGCTTGCAGATGGTGATCGAGCGTGCGGACGAACCCTGGGAACGGGGGCCCGAACTGATCGACGGTGCCGACGGGATCGTCGTGTTTCTTTCGCAGGGTGCCAAGTGGATTCAGCAGGATCCTGCACGGCTCGCTGCGTTCCAGGCCTTCCAAGCGCGCGGTGGTTCACTCGTTGTGCTGCATTGGGGCATGGGTTGTGTCGAGGCTCGTTATATTGATGCGTTTGTGAAACTGTTCGGCGGCTGCCACGGCGGCCCGGACCGCAAACATAAGGTCGTCCGTGTGCGGGCTGAAGCGGCTTCGAGCGATCACCCGATCGTCAATGGTATCGGTGGCTTCGACGTCGAAGAGGAATTCTATTACGCGCTGAAGTTCGTCAAGCCGGCCGGAACGGTCACTCCGCTACTAAAAGTTTCCATCGATGGAAACACCGAGACGGTCGCCTGGAGTTGGCAGCGCAGCGACGGCGGTCGTTCCTTTGGCTTTAGCGGCGGACATTTTCACCGCAACTGGAAGTTGCCCGAATATCGCCGACTCGTTTCTCAGGGAATTCTGTGGACGCTTGATCTGCCGGTTCCCCCAGCCGGCTTGCCGGTGAACGTCGCCCCCAAAGACCTGGTTCTGCCGGAAAGAAAATGATCCGCCGCGACGATGGCGATGATTGGTTGCTCATTCCACAGGTCGAACATGCGCGCCTGGCGGGGAAGGTCGCAGCGGTCTGGGGCAACGGGCGCTTCGATCGGCTACCAGCGCCAGAACGACTTGTCCCCGCGATCGCTCACCACGACGACGGCTGGCGGAGTTGGCCCCAGGCTCCCGAGATCGATCCGCAGTCGGGACGGCCACGCAATTTCAACGAAATGCCGATGTCGCTCGCGACGGAGATCTGGAAGACGAGTGTCGCGCTGTGTCACAGCGGGCCGCATTTCGAGTCCGCCTCGCCGCTGGGGGGCCTATGGGTGAGCAAGCACTTCTGCCAACTGGCTGAATATGCTCTCGAAGGCCGCAGCGACAATTCCGACGAATGTGATTACGCCAGCCGCTTCTGTCACGAACAAAGGCCGCTGCAAGAAGCCTGGACGAAAAAAGCTGCCGATGATTGGCCGGCCGAAGAGCTCGATCATCTCATCGAAGTGGGATATCGTCATGTCCAATTCTTCGACCGCATCAGCTTATGGTTGTGTTGCGAAGAACGCACCGAGCCGTACACGATTGATTGTCCCGCGAATCATTCGGTCTGCTTCACGCCGGTTGAGCCGAATTGCGTGATCGTCGAGCCATTCCCGCTTTCGGTCGATTCGCTCGAACTGTCGGTGCCGGCGAAGCGGATACCGGCGCGCGTTTATGCAGATGACCGGGAGCTTGCGGGGGAGCTGACGGGCCGGCGCGTCGAGCAAATCAGCTGGACGCTCGTGCCATCGGCGTAAGAAATTTGTCTTGACGATTTTGCTGATGCATTCGCGCAGAACGCAGTTGCCACGACGGTCTAGAGCGCATTCGACACAAGTGTGGCGTGTTCGGGCGGCGTAGAGAGATATTCAAAGACAAAAATCGTCCGATAGCTGCCACAGTTATCTCGAACGGGATTTAGCTCGACTTGAGTTCGACAACCTGCGGTTCGCCGGCTGTTGCCGTCGATTCGGTCGGCTGATCGAGCTGAACGAGCGACGGGGCCGCTGACTGGCTGTGGTCGTGGCCGGCGTAGACGCCAAAGTCGCTGAACCAGTGCTTCTTCACGAAGCGGTACATCCAACTCTTTTCGGGGATTTCGTTGCCGGGATTGTACTGCGAGGTGCGCACCTGCATCGCTTCCAACTCGGCCATAGCTGACTGGCGGACGGTGGCATCTTTGGCACCGTGTTTTTCAACGAGTTGCTTCAGCAGATCGGGCCTTTCCAGCACGATACAGCCGCGCGTCGTCGATTGGGCCAGTTCGCGAAAGTCACGCAGGAATTCCGAGCCGATGAGCCTTTCGCCTAGCGAACGATCGTCCTGCTCGGCGGAATGAATCGAATCCTGAGAGAACTGGATGATCGGGCAAGGCTCGACGTCGCCCCACGGGTTGATGTGGTGGCTGATGCCGTTCGCGGCCGGGCACAGCGCCTGACCGTTTCCGTCGAAATAGGCGTCGACGATGGCGATCGGCTTTTTCGCCCGCATCTCGACGACGAATTTTCGCGCCCGCAGTTGTTGCTCGGGCGTGAGACAGTTCTCGGGGCAGGCGTCCGGGCCCATGGGCCGGTAGATGTGAAACCACGTATAGAGCACGCCCATCTCAATCAGCCGGTCGACCCACTCTTCGGTGAGCAAGTCGTCGATGTTCGTGCGGCACAGGCTCGTGCACACGCCCGTCAACAACTTGTTCTTCAGACAATTGTCGATGCCTTCCATCGTCTTGTTGAACACGTCCGCGCGGCCGCGGCGCTGGTCGCTGACAATCTCGTTGCCCTCGACGCTGATGAGCGGCGTGACGTTGCCCATCTTGCGCAGGCGCTTGGCGACTTCATCAGTGATGAACTGGCCGTTGGTGAAGACCTGAAAATAACACTCGGGGTGGGCTTCGAGTATTTCGAGCAACTGCGGGTGCATGAACGGCTCACCGCCGACGATGCCGAAGAAAACGTTTCCCATTTCCTTCGATTCACGGATCAGCTTGTCCATGGCCTCGGGTGAAATGGTCTGCTGTTTGGCAGCGACGTCGACCCAGCAGCCCTGGCAGCGGAGATTACAGCTATTGATGATCGACACGTAAAAGAATGGCGGGAAGAATTCCCCCCTGCGCAGCCGGCGCTTGTGCTTCTGCACCGAGAGCATGCCCTTGAAACCCATGTTCCAAGCCAACTTCCAGAGCAGCCGCTTGTCGGTTTCAAACACGACGCGTCTGGCCATTTTCAGATACATGGCAGTCTTCCGGTTCAATCGGTATTCGCGCGGCACATCGACAGTTGGGGCGCTGTTTCAAGTACTCGGTCAAGAACAGCGTCGTCGCGGGCGGCGCGATCCGTTCAGCGATCGAAACGCGCCCTAACCAGCGCCTATTCTACCGGCGGCGGGCCACAATCTCGACCAAAAGACGACATTCGCCGAAAACCACACACATTTTGAGCGGCCGCACGCTCAAAAAGTCGGCACCCACGTGCATTGATCAACTCGGCGGATTCGATTCACTCGGCTTCTTCACGGAGCTTGGCGAGCACGCCGTAATCTTCGAGCGTGGTGGTGTCGCCGACCTGTTCTTTTCCGGCCGCGATGTCGCGCAGCAGCCGCCGCATGATCTTGCCGCTACGTGTCTTGGGAACGGCTGCCGCGAAGCGGATCACGTCGGGAGTGGCAATGGCGCCGATCTGTTTGCGAACGTGCTGCTTGAGTTCCTCCTTAAGCGCGTCACCGGCGTCGGAAGTCGTGACGGTCACGAAACAGCAGATGCCCTCGCCTTTCAGATCGTGCGGATAGCCGACAACGGCCGCCTCGGCAACCTGCGCGTGGGAAACGAGCGCGCTTTCGAGTTCCATGGTGCTCAGCCGATGTCCCGCCACGTTGAGCACGTCGTCGACGCGACCCATGATCCAGTAGTAGCCGTCCTGATCGCGGCGGGCGCCGTCACCGGCGAAGTAGCAGCCATCGATCTTGCTGAAATAGGTTTCCACGAACCGGTCGTGGTCGCCGTACAACGTGCGCAGCATGGAGGGCCACGGTTGCCGCAGCACCAACAGGCCGCCGGAATTCTCGGGCAGGCTCTCACCTTCCTCGGTAACAATATCGGGCACGACTCCGGGAAGTGGAATCGTGCAACTGCCCGGTTTAGTCGCGGTGACTCCCGGCAAGGGGCTCATCATGATGCCCCCGGTTTCGGTTTGCCACCACGTATCGACAATAGGGCATCGTTCCTGCCCGATCATGCGGTGATACCACATCCAGGCTTCGGGGTTGATCGGCTCGCCGACGGTGCCCAGAAGCCGCAAGCTCGACAGATCGTATTTGCTGGGCCATTCATCACCCCACTTGATGAACGCGCGAATGGCCGTCGGAGCCGTGTAGAAAATGTTGACCCGATATTTTTCGACGATGTCCCAGAACCGCCCCTCATCGGGCCAGTTGGGCGCTCCCTCGTACATAATCGTCGTCGCCCCATTCGACAGGGGGCCGTAGACGATGTAGCTGTGGCCCGTCACCCAGCCGATGTCGGCCGTACACCAGTAGGTGTCCTCTTCCTTGAGGTCGAACACCCAGCGCGAGGTCATCGTCGTGCCGAGCATGTAACCGGCCGTCGTGTGCAGCACACCCTTAGGCTTACCGGTGCTGCCCGACGTATACAGAATAAACAGCGGGTGTTCGGCATCGAGCTCGACCGGATCACACTCGGCCGAGACGCCCTGCATCAGGTCGTCCCACCAGTAGTCACGGTCGGGCTGCATGTCGACGTCGGCACCCGTTCGTCGAACGACGACGACCTTCTCAACGGTCGGCGATTTCGCCAGGCTCTCATCAACGGCCGCCTTGAGCGGCACTTCCTTACCGCGCCGCCAGCCGGCATCGGCGGTGACGACGAGCTTCGCCTGGGCATCGTTGTTGCGTTCGGCGACGGCATCGGCGCTAAAGCCTCCGAAAATAATGGAATGCGGCGCGCCGATGCGCGAGCAGGCGAGCATCGCGATCGCCAATTCGGGAATCATCGGCATATACAATGTCACCCGGTCGCCTGTTTCAACGCCGAGCTTTTTGAGCACGTTGGCGAACTTGCAAACCTCGCGATGCAGGTCTTGATAGCGGAGAACGCGCGTATCGCCCAGCTCCCCTTCCCAGATGATGGCCGCCTTGTTCTTTCGCGCCGTCGTCAGGTGCCGGTCGAGGCATTGGTAGGAAGCGTTCAACTTCCCGCCGCTGAACCATTTCGTATCGGGCATCTGGCCGTCGGCGACCGTGTCCCACTTCTGGAACCAGTCGAGGTTTTCGGCCATGTCGCCCCAGAAACCGGCGGGATCGTCCTTGGCGCGCTGCCACATCTGCCGATATTCGTCCTCGCTTCCAATGTTTGCTTGGGCGGCGAATTCGGCCGAAGGGGGGAATTGCCGATCTTCACGCAATACGCTCTCAATACCGTCGCCGGAACCGTTACTCATTGCAGGCATCTCCTGTTTTCTCTTCGAGCGGCGCTCACAAAATATCGTACACGCGGAAGCAGTTGGCACCTGAGGGTGTTTCGTCTCATGCGATCGAGCTTCAGTCGTCGCACGGGCGGACGAGGCACGCCTTCTCATCATTCATTTTCTCAACACCCGCATAAACAAATCTGACGCTGCATGAGTCAGAATGAGACAGATTGAATCGCGTCCGGTGAGTTGAAAATCGATCTTATGACCAACTTTCCGACGTGTCAACAAATGGCGGCGTGACGCGAATACGCGATATTCCGCACGACCTGAAAAGCTCCCGCGGCTTGACCAAGTTCTCGCGACGCGTACGGCAAAGCGAGGGCGAGTGGCGACTTTGCGCATCGTGACGCGAGTCCATCCTCTTCGTATTACTGGTGCGCGCGCGTCTCACTCCCTAGCCGGCGGGTCTTCGGGAAGCGGCGGTGGGTTGGGCTCCCGGCTGCTCGGTTTTTCGGAACTAGGTTTCTGTGATTCGTCAGCCACCGTCTTGTCGGGGCCATCGTCGGCGCCCGGTTTTCCCGTGTCGTCTTTGTCAGAGCGTTCGCTCAGTTCTCCGGCGGCGGGTGTGTCCTCTTTCGTCAGCTTTTTGGTGTCGGCACCGGAGGCCGTTTTCGCAGATGGTTTGGTCGTCGACCCGGACTTCGTCGCGGGCGCCGATTTCTTCTGAGCCTCGCATCCGGCGAAGCAGACGAGACTTGCCACAAACGTTAATACAATGGTGTGTTTCATCGAGATCGTTCTCATCAGTTCACGTAAAATTGTCCCAGTAGGGTCTTCATATCAACAGGACTCGGCGTAAGTGACTCCGGCGATCACTGCCGCTTGCCGAACTTCTTCTTCGATTTCTTCCGTAAGAACTTTTTCCGTTTTTTCTTGTCTACCGGTTTCGGCGATGCCAGGTCACCGACGACGCGCGTCATTGCTGAAACGACCCGCGCCAACCGTCCGTAATCGAGTTGATCGACAGTGTCGTTAGCCGTGTGGTAGTGAGGATAACGAAACGGAGCGGTGTCGGTCACCATGATCCCCTGATAGCCGACCTGCCAAAACGACCAATGGTCGGACCAGCCGACCCCTTCAAGCACACTCGGCAGCGCCGCGCCTTCCGACGGGAATTGGGCATGCTTGCGGAACGCGACGATTGTCTCTTTCACCAACGGCCGGCTGTTCACGTTGCCGACAAAGCCGATGAAGTTTCCCGTACTCGGATAATAGAGGGATAACGGCGGCGGATACTTCTGACTCTCCTCTTCGTCGCTGTAGTAGCCGATCGTCTCCAGCGCGAGCATCGCAACGATTTTTTCGTCGCGCTCCTTGCAACGACGGGCATAAACCAGCGATCCCATCTCGTCCGTTTGGAAGTAAGGCGGTTCCTCGTTCGTAAACGCGACGAATCGCAGCGTTCGCTCGGGCTGCTTGTCGGCGAAATGTCTCGCCAGTGCCAACATGCCCGCCACGCCGGAAGCATTGTCATTCGCGCCGGGTGCTCCGTACGCTGAGTCATAATGGGCGCCGATCACGACAATCTGCTCGGCGCGCGTGGTTCCCTTAATCTCAACGATCAAATTCCAATACGGCTTCCCTTCCACTCGAAACGTCTGCCGCTCGACAGCGTACTCGGACCTTTTGAACTCCTTCTCAATGAAGTCGGCTGATTCGCTCAGCTTTTCGTATTGGTCGGAATTGCGTTCGCCGATGTCGGCCGCCAACACTTGAACGTCGCGGCGGAGCGACTTTTCGAGCGCTTGCTCCGCTTCGCCGAGTGCGGGCAGCGCACCACGATGATTCTCGCCGGGAAAGCTGAGTCTCGGCACGAGCCGGACGTTCTTTCCAACCTTTTTTTGGCCGAGAGCCGCGCTGGACGATAACAGCAGCAGACAAACAACGGCGAGGCAAAAACCCGTCCTGAAACCCGGTTGTGGGCGAAAGTGACACTTGAAAACAAGGGTGCTTTTGAGCCAACAGAGGGTTTTAGGACTACTTCTAGTGGTATCACCACTTTGATTCTGGCAGTTCCTTCTGGAACAACCGCACTGGCGGACAAGGCGCCAGTGCTCGTTTTTCATTTTTCGAACCGACAAGATCAATCTTGAACGTCTTCTAGTAGCGTGGTGGTGATTCTGCATGGGGAGGATCCTTTCCCCCGACATTTCCCAAATGGATTCTGTTCCGATCGCACCGGCGGACAGTTGACTCGATGATATCCTCAGACGACGTGCCCTTCCACCAGAAGTGATCCCAAAACCCTCTGATGGGCAATCCGCACCTTTCATTTGTAGCGCCAACTCTCGCCACGACCGGGTTTTGGGACGGCTACTACTCGGCGTCACTTTCGAGCGGCGTTATGCTCTTGCCCTGGTTGACCGGCTCATTCTTCGCCCTTCATTTTATGTGACCACCAGGGGAGCGAGACTCCGCCTTCCATGCCGAGAATGCTTCCCGTCATGTACTCGGCATCGGAACTCAAAATAAATACAGCCGCCTTGCCGATTTCGTCGGGCCGCCCGAGCCTGCCGAACGGAAGTGTTTGCGCCCCCTCGGCGATTTGTTCTTCGGTGAAAAACTTCCGCTCACCGGGCGTGTCGATCCACCCGGGATGAATGGAATTGACACGGATGCGGTGCGGGGCCAATTCGATCGCCGCGGTACGCATCATGTGGTCGATGGCCGCTTTCGACATGTTGTAGGCCATCGACGAGGGAATGGCGAGCACGGCATGCGGCGAACTGACGACGGCAATCGCACCGCCCGAACCTTGTTTGATCATCTGCTGAGCCGCCGCACGCACACCGTAAAACGCACCCCACATTGTCACGTCGATCGTTCTACGAAACCCGTCCATGTCGGCGTCGACCATCGCTTCGCGGTCACTGTACGCGGCATTGGAGACAAACAAATTCAGGCTGCCGAACTCATCGACGGTTTGAGCGACCATGCCTTCCACCGAGGATTGATCGGAAACATCGGCCTTGAGAACGAGCGCCTTGCGGCCGAGCGATCGCACTTGCTCGGCAACTTGCTCGGCCTCCTCGGGATGTGAACGGTAGTTGATGGCGACGTTCGCACCGGCTTTCGCCATTTCCACGGCACAGCCCTGCCCGATACCGCGTGATGCTCCCGTCACGAGCGCGTTCTGCCCCTCGAGTCTCATAACCATCGTCCTCTCGCGTGACACATTTTCCGTTCTCCTCCCGATCCGTTCGCCACACATCTTAGACGAGACCGCTTCGGATTTCAGCCGAGCGGGTTGCACACCATGATGATCGGCAGTCGAGCGCCACTTAGAATCATGACATCCAGACGCAGCGCCGCAACTACCCTGATAACAAAAAAACCCCGCTCACACGTTCATGTGAGCGGGGTTTATTGTTTTGTCATCCGGCTGAATCGCAGCCACGACCCGGCATTGCGTTACATCACGCCGAGAAGCTGTTTCCGCAGCCGCAGCTCTTGACGGCGTTGGGGTTTTCGAACGTGAAGCCACGTTTTTCGAGCCCGTCGTGGAAGTCGACCATTGTTCCGTCGAGATACAGGGAACTTTTCTTATCGACGGCGACGGAGATCCCATGTTGATCGGTCACCTGGTCTTTGGTTTCGTCGGTCGTATTGTCGAAACCCAAGCTGTATTGAAAGCCGCTGCATCCGCCACCGGCGACGCCAATTCGGAGAACCGTCTCCGCGGGCATTTTTTGCTCTTCGATGACTCGCTTGATCTCGCCAGCCGCTTTTTCAGTAATTGTAACGGACATTGATTCACTAACTCCCTAAATCTCAACGCGATAGGACAATAGGTCACTTTTCGACCTTCATTGGCAACCGCTCGAATTATAGCAGCCCCTTTCGAGGGAAACGAGTGCAAAAATGCCCCAGCGACGGAAGATTCTCTCCATGTACAGGTACAGGGGAATTTGCGTATTTGCTGCCGGCGATGACTGAGGCGCTGACGTATCGAATTGCTTCGTTTGGCTAACGCGGGTACAGTCACTGGCGGCACCACCGACCCATTTCTGTCCGCTCCGCCCCTGGGAGAAACGAATGGGCTTACAAGACGCTAGGGCTCGGTATTGGGTCGACACGTGGAGAAGACACATCGCCCTTCAAAGGGTTCTCGGACGTCGGGTCATTTGAAAGTGTGCCTTGAGTGACCGGAAATCGAGTCAGAAAGTGCCTGCTCTTTCTGACGTACCATGAAATTGCAACGGCCAAAATCAAGTGGCATAGGCCACCAGGGCCGATTCGAGACAACGTTCCGAGCGACAATGTCTTCACGTGAGGATCCACGCCGTGACCACGCCTTCTGAACGGATCGCTCGGCTGAGCGAACTGGAACCGGAAGAGATCGCGGACTGCTACGCGCTGTTGGCGGAAAAAGACCGAGCGAAAACCCGCGACGGCAAACCCTACTACCGCGTCACGTTTCGCGACTCCGCGCGTTCGGCGACCGCGATGGTTTGGAGCGACTCGGCTTGGTTTGGCGACTGCGACACCGTTTGGAAGGCGGGCGAGTTCTATAAGCTTCGCTGTCGCTACTCCGAGACGCAATACGGACCCCAGATTGAATTGGACCGCATTCGTCCGGTGGAAGAATCGGATCGCGGCTCAGGATTCGACCCGGCCGAGTTTTGCGCGTCGACGCGGTTCGATCGAGGCGAAATGTTCACCGAACTGTTGGAGATCGCCGAGCGTGAGATTTCTATCGTGCCTTTGCGGCAACTCGTCATCGGCCTGTTCGAGGAACATCGCGAGACGATCAGGCGGCTACCGGCCGCGTCGAAGAACCATCACGCGTTCGCGGGAGGGTTCTTGGAGCACGTGCTTTCGGTCACGCGATCGGCCGTCTATCTCGCCGACAAATACGCCGACTACTACCCGCGGATGCAGCCGCCCTTGTCAAAGTCGTTGGTCGTTGCCGGTGCCATATTGCACGATATCGGAAAGGTTGTCGAACTGAGCGTGCAACCGCAAGGCGCAAGTTACACGGCCGAGGGACAGCTCATCGGACATATTCTGCTGGGGCGTGACCTGGTTCGCGATAAGGCGGCGCAGATGGCCCACGCTGATGCTCGGTCTGAAGTCGACCGCGAGATATTGCTGAGGCTCGAACATATTATCGTTTCACATCAGAATCTCCCCGAATGGGGTTCGCCCATCGCACCACACACGCCCGAAGCGTTGCTCGTCTATTTTGCCGATGACGTCGACGCGAAATTCCACATGATGGCCTTTGCGCTCGAAGAAGAACCTCAAGATGAAGAGCAATTCACAAGTAGAAGTAACGCGCTACGCAGGAGCATCTTCCGTGGGTTGAACAAGCGGCTCGAAGGCGAAGGCTGAATGGCTCGGCTGCGACGAAGGTTTTCGATGGGTTACGATTCGCGGCCGACACAAGGAGGGTTAGCGGTGCGATTCACGAAGATGCACGGCGCGGGGAACGACTACATCTACGTCGACTGTTTCGATCAGCCCGTTCCCACCGAGTCATCGCGACTCGCGATTTCGATGAGCGATCGGCATACTGGCATCGGAGGCGACGGGTTGATTCTCATTCGGCCCTCGGACGTGGCCGACGCCCGCATGCAGATGTTCAACGCCGACGGCAGCGAGGCCGAGATGTGCGGCAACGGTGTTCGCTGCATCGGAAAATATATTTATGAAAAAGGGATCGCGCCCCGCGATGTTGTGAACATCGAGACCGTCAAGGAGGTGGTCGAGCTGCGGCTCGAGATTGAACAGGGAATTGTGCAGCGCGTCCGCGTCAACATGGGCGCACCGATTCTTGAAGCGGCCAAGATTCCCACGACGCTGCCGGGCGATCCTCCTGTGTTGTGCGAGCTTTCGCTGGAGAACGGCAACACGCAAACAGTGACGTGCGTTTCGATGGGCAACCCCCACTGTGTGACGTTTCTTCCCGCAATTCGCGATGAACACGTGCTCGGGCTCGGTCCGGAAATCGAACGGCATTCGGCGTTTCCGAATCGAGTGAACGCCGAGTTCGTGCGCATCGATTCACCGAACGAGTTGACGATGCGGGTTTGGGAACGGGGAACGGGAGAAACCCTGGCCTGTGGCAGCGGTGCCTGCGCGGCGGTCGTCGCCGGAGTATTGGCCGGGCTGACCGAGAATAAGGTCGGCTGCCATCTTCCCGGAGGAACTTTGGAGGTCGATTGGGCCGAAAACCGTGATGTATTCCTCACCGGTCCAGCGACGGAAGTGTTCACCGGCCACTGGCCGATCGGCTGATGGAATGGAAACGCGCGCTGATCGGCGCTGGAACCAGACGCTTTCTGAGTTGAATCGGGCCACAGGGTCCTGCTCGACCGACGTGACGGGTTCATGATCGCGGCTGAGTGGCCCGACGATGTTTGTTCGAGCTCGCTCGGCATGAGCCACGGGCTGGCTTAAGCGTTCAGAGTGAACCGCTTGTGTCGAACGGGGTTACGTCTGTTGGCCGTCTTGGGTGATTTTTCTCGTTGACTGACGCGGCAACTGTCAACACAAATCGCTCTTGCAGTAGATTGTCGAAACCGTTATCAACCTCGCCTCTTCTCAAAACACGACTCCATGACCAACAATTCGGAACGTGGCGGTTACCGGCTCACTCGCACGGGCCGTTGCCTGCTTGGGCTTTGGACACTTGCCTTACTCGCCGGTTTTGCGGCGGCGGCCAGCGTTCCACCAGACCCGCGCGGCTACGGTACGCATGAGGCGTTCGGCATGCCCGCCTGTTCGTTCCGGCAAACCCTGAATATCCCCTGCCCCAGTTGCGGCATGACAACCAGTTTTTCGCACTTCGTGCGCGGCCAATTCGTGCAGTCGGCTCGTGCAAATCGTGCGGGCTTGTTCCTGGCAACGGCCTGTCTGCTCCAGATTCCCTGGTGTTGGCTGAGCATTTACCAGGGACGGCTGTGGAATATCGATCGGCCCGACGTGGCTTTACTTTACGGATTCGTCGCGATGAGCGTTGTTGTGTTGTGCCACTGGAGCCTGCTGATTTTTTTCGGTTGAATTCGACGGGACGTCATCTCAAAACTCAGCCGAGAGGGCAATCAGCTCGGCAAAGCGAAAGCAATCGACACCCATCAGAGGGTTTTGAGGCGACTTCAGCAAGAACGGAACGTTCGCTCATGGATGAGACGCAACAACAGCAAACGACGTCGCAGCACGGCGTATTCCCACGCCGTTGGCGACTGTTGGTGATCGTCGTGCTGTGTTCGGGCGTTCTGAGCCAAGTCGGCTGCTCGCTGTTTGTCATGGCCGGCAAGGCAATCTTCGGCGATCCAAAAGTTCCGTCGGCGTTTCGCACGGCGACCGGTACCAACCTCGCGAAATCGAAACGGAAGGTGCTTGTCACTTGCACAACACCCGAATCGATCAAGATCGAATTCCCTTCGCTCGATTTCGATCTGCTCGAAGGTGTCGCCCAGATACTCAAGGGACGAGGGGTCCGTATCGTCAGTCCGGATGACGTTGCCACGTGGATGGACGACCACGGCGGATTCGATGAGGGTGACCTAGCCGCCGTTGCCGAACACTTCGACGCAGACTTCGTCGTCTCGATCAACCTAGAGCGCTTCACATACCAGGAAGAAAACAGCCCCACGCTGTTTCGAGGTCGTGTCAACGGTGAAATCACCGCCTTCGAGGTGACGACGTCGAAGGGCGGAGCGGCGAGCGGACAGCAGGTGTTCGTCCGCGCTTACACTTCGGTCTATCCCGCCTTTCGCCCGGTCTCCGCCGAAAACATGTCACCCAAGATCTTTCAGAAAAAATACGTAGATCGCGTCAGCGCCCAAATCGCCGAACTGTTTTACGATCACCGACTCAGTGAGGAAATCCAGTAGTGAGACATCACGCTGTAGCGCGCGTCTTGCACGGGCAATTGGGCGCTGCGACGATGTTGTAAGAATCACGCGGCTTACTGAGCCGAGCAAGACATATTCGCTCGCTTGAATCTCTGAATAATCACTGCGTCAATACTCATTGGACCTTTTCCGCGAGGGATCGCGACTATGCCGGCATCGACAACAACCACTCGTCTTCGCACCAAGCCTCGTTCGCCTTGGTTTCTGTTCATGCTGACACTCACCGTCACGTTTTCGTCGGTGGGTTGTATGAATGAGATGATCATGCTGGCGTATTTGATTGGCGGTCCGCCGTCGATCGAGCCTGATTTCGATCGCGTCACGACTCAATCGATGACCGAAAAGGACGTGAGGGTTGCCGTCGTCGTCTACGCACCGGATGACGTCTTGTTCAGTTTCCACCACATTGACGTCGAACTCGCCAAGCACGTCGCCTTCAAGTTGCGTGAACACCAAATTACGGTGTACAACCCGGACGTCGTTCGCAACTGGCTCGACCGGCATGACGACTGGGACAAGCCCGAGGAAATCGGCGAAGCGCTCGGCGCCACGTTCGTTATCTTTGTCGACCTGAGCAAGTTTTCGCTCTGGGAAGAGAATAGCCCCAACCTGTACCGTGGACGCGGCGAAGCGCTGGTCAGTGTGATCGAAATGGATGAAGAGAGCGAAGACGGCGAGAAAATCTACCGCAAGGAGGTTATCTCGGTGTATCCGCTGACCGTGCCCCGCGCGGCGTCGGAGGTCACCTACAGCCAGTTCAAACTCGAATACCTCAATCGGCTCAGCGAAGACATCGGCCGCCTGTTCTACGAACACTACAACGGCGACGACATCGTCGACGCGATCTGAATTCGCATCCGGGCTGGTAAAGTAGGGCTACCCGTGCAGCTCCGAGCTTCGCCACGCGCAACTCTCCGCGCCACAACGCGTTTACGTGACCCGCTTCCATTTTCTGATCCAACGTTGATGAGAAAAACGAAGGGCTTATCTGGCCATGTAAGCCTGGTCGGATAAAGCGAATTCCCTAGGAGCCAGGTTGCCCAGGGCGCTATGTGGTCGTTCGAGATTGCAGTCGTTTCTCCAAGCTTCGATCCTTTCCTTCGCGTCTGCTCGAGACAAGAACCAATTCTCGTTCAGGCATTCCGAACGGACTCGACCATTGAAGGACTCGATGAACGCATTATCCGTTGGTTTCCCCGGACGGCTGAAGTCTAGCGTCACGCGATTTGCGTAGGCCCGTTGGTCCAAGACCTAGTGTGTAAACTCCGGGCTCCAAAGGGGCCTTGAAACTGCCTTCAGCGGCGTTGTCCATTCGGATCGTTTTGGCCAGCGGCTGGCGGGTGTTGTCGTTGGTTTGTGGCGGAGAACGCATGCGTCGGTACGAAGTGCCGAAAAACCGCTCTCGTGACACGCGTAAAGAGTCCGAGCTTCCCATACGTTTCTTGACGCGGGAATTCTGGACATCACGTCTTCAGCCTCGCCGAGCTCGAAATCGGCCGGTTTGACGCACGAGCAACCCAACGAGTTCCGGGGCACATCTCGTTACTAGCAATAGGCAGCTTGATCGAGACTTCCGTCAGTCGATGAGCGATGTTGAGAATCTGCTCACGGCGCCCAGTGAAGAGAAGACAAACGGGCAACCGACAGCTTTGATTCACATTACAACGAAAACTCCGCTTCGCGATATGTTACAATGTCACAGCAGACCGTTGTTACGCAGAAGTCAACTTGGCTAAGCGAGATGGTGAAACGCATATCCCCCACTCGGTACATGTCGTTTCTGCTGCTGCAACCGGTTTCATAACCCTCTGGACGATGCCGTTCGCCCAGGGCTTTGCTCGGTTGGCTGACCGCCAACCGGGTTATGAAGTTGGTTTTGGCGATTTGCCTCGCGGCTACTCCGGTCTTTTGTGCAAAGCATGAGGAGAGGTTCGATGCCTGCCACAATGAACATGACTACATTGGTTCTTTGCGTGCTGGGAGTCCGGCTTGCCGTCGCTCAAGATTCCGTGAACGCACCGGCGTCGAAACAATTGCTACTCCATTGCCGAGCCGCGGTCACGTCGGTGGAAGTTTCCGAGCCGACGATCGTGCATGAACAAGGGGCGAAGCCGCCGTATTACTATCCTCAGACTCCGCTGCTTAAGTTGCACGACGGCTCGCTCGTTCTTTGCGGAACGGCGAACAAGATTCTACGTTCTGCCGATGGTGGTCGAACGTGGCAGAGGCAAGAGGTACCGACGTCGGGATTCCAGCCATTTCAGCGACGCGATGGTTCCTTTCACCTCCTCAAAAGTGGAGTGAAAGCGTCGGAAAAGCGAGGAATCTTTCTCGCCGGCCGTATGACGTTAAGCAGCCTCGATGAATTGGTGAATGAGAATGATCCGTCATGGGGCGAGACGACCATTTCGGTGCCGCAGTTCAAGGCCGCAGTCGGGGACGATTACAAGACGGTGCAACAGGGGCCGGGAATCGAAGTCGCGACCGAACTGGCCAATGGCACTCTCCTGGCGCTCGCCTATGGCAACTTTGTCGGCGACGACGTGCCGATCAACGGTTTTGCGCCGACCAAGGGGGAGGCGCCGATGTACCGTTCCTATATGTTGTCGTCGACCGACGACGGCGAGAATTGGAAATATCTCTCGACGATTGCCTACGATGGCGAAACCGGCCAGGAGAGTTTTTGCGAACCGTGTCTTACGAATTTCGGCAACGGCCAACTGCTCGTGATCATGCGAACCGGCCGTTACGCGCCGCTTTATCAGACACGTTCGGCCGATGGCGGAAGAACATGGAGCGATCCGGTCTCGTTGGAGACGCTGGGACTTCAGCCGAAGATGACCCTGCTCGACAACGGCGTTCTCGTTTGCAGCTTCGGATGGCGCCCCATGCGATACATCTACTGGGAAGACCCCAATGGCGGATATTATCCCGCGGGACTCGCCGACTATCACAAACGCTACGAGCGCGAAGTCGGCATCGAGGATCCCTCGGCGGCGGCGGGAGATTACGTCATGTTCAGTCCCGACAAAGGATATACGTGGAGTCAGCCGCAGAAGATCGCCGAGCCATTGACGCAGGGCTACACTCAAATCGCAACGACGGGCTCCAATTCTTGCGTCGTGCTGTCGTATCGTTTTGTGCTGCCCGGAAAATCGCGGGGAGAAACTCTTCGCATCTGGGAACACGATGGCAAGGATTTTCTGCGGGACATGAAAACGCTGTACGAAGCGCGTCGGATCGTCGTTCGGCCTTAAGACGTCCCGCCGCGCAGTCGGGGACGGCTGCCCCTTCGAAGGACAGCTCGGTCGAAATCCGCGTCTCGTCAACCCAACGTGTTTTGGGACGCAGCCCGCATTCAGTTGCCGATGGGCAATCGATCGCTTAGTTTGAAGACTGTCTATGCCACCGAGGGTCGCGAGCCACATCTTCATGTTTCTGGCGGCACGCCAGTTCGACCGAAGGAGACCAGAAGTAGTTCTGAAACCTTCTGTTTGCTCACACGCCCTCGTTGTCTAGAAGCCGTCCCAAAACCCGGTTGTGGTGGAATTTGACCCTACAAATCAAGGGCACTCGTTGGCCATCAGAGGGTTTGGGGACCACTTCTAGTGTCGATTTCGCCCACAGCCGAGTTTCAGCATGGGTTCTAGTATGCGAAAACTCTTCCTGATTGCCGCGATCGTTGGACTGTCAGCACTTCTGATTCCGACTTCCCGTGGAACACAGGCGGGGGTCATTTTCACTGAGGACTTTGAAAGTGCGCATCGTGCCCAACCCATCGACAAGTTGGGGTGGACGAATTCCGAAGGCAAGCAGTTCGTGGTGTCTGCTGGATTTCAACGCGCCTCGGCCACTGCCGGGATCCTCGGCGGCAGTTTCCGGAAGGGCAAACAGGAAGCTTACATCGCCATCAAGCCACCCGATGCCAAATCGCTCACCTGCAAGTTCCGAGCAGACCTGTACGCTGACAGCACCGATACGACGAATTCGTCGCTGGGTTTTTGGGATTTCGGGAATGTTGCTTGTCTAGGATTTAGCAACAATCAATGGGAGGTCGATTTTCAAGGGCTTGTTCGCGAGGGAGGGCATGAAAAAATCGGGGCCGTTGGCGAGCTGGCAGACACAGCGGTTAGAGCCACGATCTCCGTGGACATCGAGAATGGCACGGTCCAAGGGTTCGTGAGCGACGGAATGAAAGTCATTTCCAGTACGCTCATGACCATCAATCGTCCAAACAATCTGGCTCGCATAAAGCATGTGCAATTCTTCAACGACCTTAGAAATAATCGTGAGGGGTTGGACATCGACAACATCACCGTCACCGAAACGCGGGCGGTTGTCGCCGAAGCCAAAGCGCCCGAGTCCGAACCGAAATGGTCCGTCACGGCGTCGGACCACCAGCGGCGCATGATCTACCATTCCCCACAAACGCCCGGTTTTACGTCGTGGACCGGGACGTGGCTGACACCCGAGGACGAGTTGATGGTGGTACTTACCCAGGCCACCGGACCGATCGAGGGCCGGGCGCGCGGTCCGAAGGACGTGCTGGAGAAGCTGAGTTGGCCGCCTCCAGGCCTCCCGAAGTACGACATGACCGGCCTCGACATGCGCAACATCTATCTCCGCTCGACCGATATTGGCGAGACCTGGAACACAATCGCCGAGGACCCGTTTGTCTCACCGCTGAACGGCGTAAGCAGCGGCGAAGGTCATCTGTCGCTACCCGATGGAACGATCTTGCGGGGAGTGACGGGCATGTACCTGCCCTACAATCCGGAGTTGCCGCAAACGGGCTTCCTGCAGCGTTCGACCGACGCGGGCAAGACCTGGGGAGCGCCTGAGGTGTACATGGACCCCAAACAATACACCACCTATTCCAAACGTCTCCGCCTACTCGCCGATGGCCGGTTAGTCATGCTCGGCGGACTCACTCACGCCCCGCTGGAAAGCCTCGATCGTTCGCAACACAACGACCCAGGGTTGTTTGAATCGCTCTTCATGGTCTCCGAAGATGATGGGAAGACTTGGACGCGGATTACGATCGTGCCGCCCGAGCACATCACGGAATGGGACTCCAGCGAATACGATGTGGCGGAGCTACCCAACGGGGATTTACTCTGTGTATTTCGCCGGTTGGATCCCGAGACCCATAAGACTCAGGTCCGATGGCAGGGATATCTCAAGAAAACGGGTAAAACGTGGGTGCCGGACGCAAAGACGTTCCGTCCGGCCGTCTTTGCAAAAAGTGGGCATCCCGAATTGTTGGCTACTCGGGAAGGGGTCATTCTCCACATCGCGACGACCGGTGTTCACTGGACGGTGAACGCCGGCCAGAGCTGGCACCGTCTGAATGTCCCGCCCACGCGCTACTACCCAACCAGCGTGCAGACTCCCGATGGGACGATCTGCATTTTCGCCCACGTGGGTGGCGATGATCCGTACGGCAAACGAGATCAAAGCATTGTCATGGATTCCTTTCGGCTCAAGGTGGTCAAACCCAAGTGAGAGATGACTTGCGTTTTTTGGTCAAAGTTGCTTCTGGGCAGGGGGAAGGCGATCGGCGATGGTGGCCCCTACCCATTTTCTGCTGAGCTACCCGTCCTTTCCCAGCACGTAGATCGCCCACGGCGAGATCGTCTTCTCTGATACCCAGACGACGGGATCGTCCTGCCGACCCAACGGACGATAGTACTCGAGTACATCAAGACCGGCGGCGTCGAATACGCGCCGGTAGTCGGAGTCCGTCCAGAACACGTCCTCAACCGGGCGTCGATCCGGCACGTCCAACATCACAATTCGGACGACGTCACCGGTCTGCGCCGTTCGGTTTTCGTCGAAGTCGCGCGTTGAGAACGACGCCCACTCATTGACGTAGATCTCCGGTGAGAAGACGAGATTGACGATGCGCCCACCGTCGGCCAGCCGGTCGCGGAGCTCGGAGAAGAGCGCGGGTCTCGAGTCGGCCGTGACGTTGTCGAACGTGAAGGCGCAGAGCACAAGATCGAAGCGCCGCGTACCAAGGGCGGCGAGGTCCCCGTCTGTGACGAGTAGATACTTCCCCTCGGGATCCAGCTCCGCGGCACGGGCCAGCATCGCCACAGAGATATCGACGCCGACAGCGCTGAATCCTTGGTCCTCGAGGAAGCGAGTCGACCGCCCGGCTCCGCATCCAAAGTCCAATGCGGTTGTGCCGCCGATGTGCCGAGTGAAGATCTTCGGCATATCGCGAAAGGCGAGATAGTACGTGCCGGGGAATTCGAGCTCAGAGTACGCCCCGGCTCGAACCTCATCGTCATACGAATTCTTAAAAGACGTTCCCATTGAAGCGTGATCCGCGCTCATCTAGCAAATTGTCTGTATCCGCCATCGCGGAGTGACAAATCTCTTACCAGCCTTCTTATCACGTGGTGTCGTGGAACGCCACAGGCAAGAGAACGCTGCTTCGGTCTGGGAAGCCAGTGTCGAACACACCGGAGCGGAGTGAGTGAACCGACGACTTTGGGATTGGATGTTTCAGAAACCGGTCGACGAAGCCTTGTTTTTGAAGCAGCTAAGAAACCACTGACATATGATCGGCGCGCTTCGTGGGCGTGTGTCCCGTTATTCCGATACCTTTGCCGACACATGATTCCTGAGTCAAAAACTCGTACGTTTGCTCGAAATCAGGTGGAGGCGACGACAACGCGTGCAGCTCAGCTCTTGTCTTGGGCATTTTCACCAGGTCGAGGCGCAGAGAAACAAGCAAGCCGGTAGTTCAAGTCGACGACGGCGACCAGATGACGGCCGAAGTATGCCTGACGCGCAGCGGCTGCGTCCCACCACGGACTATCCTTCAGAACAACTCACCGGAGAGCGCGCCAGTGCAACTCTCGCCACACGCTGCTGGTCGGTCTTCAAGATCAATGGCTTCGACACCGTAGGTTCACGCCGCGGCTCGGGCGACGCCACGCGTCTCACAGGCTCGTTGGTTGAGTCGAGCCTGCTTTGAGTCTATCGTGGATGTGTGGTGGCGCTGAGCCGCACAGATTGTGAGTCTGCCAGTACCAAACCGTTTGCAACTTTTCCAGGCGGCCGCATTCATGAACAGCACAAGCAGCCGATTAGCTATCGACAAGCCGATGCGCATCCCACGCCGTCGCTTCCTGTATACAGGCCTGTCGGGGTTGGCCGGGCTGAGCCTGCCGGCCGCCTTCTCGCCCACCGGCTTTGCGTTCGAATCCGGCAACACCGGTCGGCATCTCATCGTCGATAAGATCGAGCGCACGACTTTGCGCGTTCCGCTTCGCGAGATTCCCGCGCGGGCCATGGACAAGGAACTACCGCATTGGCGGTACACCGAGGTCTTCGAGGTCCATCTGAGAAGCGGTTACGTCGGTTTGGGTGAGACGCTGTTGTATTACACCTGGGGCGCAACCAACGATGAAGACATCGCTCGCGTGCAAGGCAACAACGCCGCCTCGTTGATGTGGGACGATTCCGTGGGAGCCGGCCTGCAAATGGCGCTGTTTGACGCCGTCGCCAAAGCCTCGGATGTTCCCATCCACCGTCTGCTGGGCGGACAGATCCACGAAAAGACACCACTCTCATGGTGGAACCTCGATACATCCGCCGAGGACATGGCGGCCGAATGCCGCGAGGCGCACCGTCAGGGATACCGGGCCTACAAGACCAAGGGGCGTCCCTGGTTCGACGTTTTCGAACAATTCGAAAAGGCGACCAAAGTCGTGCCCGAATCGTTTAAGATCGACATGGATTTCAACGGCACTCTTCGCGACGCCGAACATGCCATTCCCATTCTCAAGGAACTGGAAAAGTACCCGCACGTCGACATCTATGAGACACCTATTCCGCAAGGCAACGTCGCCGGCAACCAGAAAATCCGCGCCGCCACACGTGTCAAAATCGCCATGCACTACGGTAGCCCCGCTCCGCTCGTTGCACTCAAGGAAGACGTCTGCGACGGTTTCATCATCGGCGCGGGACCCGCGAAAACGATGCAGCAGGCGCACGTGGCCGCCATGGCCGACAAGCCCTTCTGGCTGCAGATGACGGGGACCGGGATCACGGCGGCCTTCTCGTTGCATTTTGGCGCGGTGCTGAGCCACGCGCGCTGGCCGGCGGTCAATTGCCATCAGATGTATACGCACTCGCTGTTGACGGAACCAATCAAAGTCGTCGAGGGCTTTGCCGCCGTCCCCCAGAACCCGGGACTCGGCTACGAGCTCGACCGCGATGCCGTCGAGCGGTTCCGCGTTGAGAAGCCGGACAAGCTGCCCGATCCACCCCGGCTAATCGAAATCACCTGGTCCAGCGGGCGCACGATGTATTTCGCCAACAATGGAGAGGTGCACTTTCTGCTCAACGCGGCCAACCGAGGGAAGATTCCGTTCTATGAACCCGGTGCCAACGCCCGGCTCGTTCCCAACGACGGCAGCCGGCGCTGGAAGGATCTCTACGCGCGAGCGCGAACTGCACCCGTGGACGTGATGCCGTAATGGACGAGGACAACTTGGTTCTTCCAGCGAAACTCATATGGAGACGCATTGATGAACTGCTTCGATCGTGCCGGATGCCGGACGACATTGTTGGTTGTCATTTGGCTGCTGTCATCGCAGGCATTCGCCGACGACGCGAAACAACATTCGGCCGTCAAGCCGATTCCCCAGAAAGGCGAACGCTGGAAAGACCGTCACGAGCGATTCAATGCCCGCGTGAAGAAAGGCAACGTCGACCTGATCTTCATCGGCGATTCGATCACGCACGCCTGGGCGGGAGACGGAAAACGCGTCTGGGAGAAGTTCTACGGCAAGCGAAACGCCGTGAACCTCGGAATCAACAGTGACCGCACGCAACACGTGCTCTGGCGGCTCGACCACGGCAACGTCAACGGCATCAGTCCCAAAGCGGCCGTGCTCATGATCGGCACGAACAACGCGCGGGAAAATCCTCCGGCAGAAACCGCTGACGGCATCAAGGCCATCGTCGCCAAACTGCGCAAGAAGCTGCCAAAGACGAAGATTCTCGTGCTGGCTATCTTTCCCCGCGGAAAAGACAAGAATGACCCTTTCCGCCGGCAGAATATCAAGACAAACGCAATCATCAAGAACTTCGCTGACGAGAAGATGGTCTTCTATCTCGACATCGGCGAAGAGTTCATGACAGATGACGGCAGGCTGCCGTCGAAAATCGTGCCCGATTTGGTGCACCTCAGCCACGATGGTTTTGAAATCTGGGCGCGTTCGATCGAGCCGAGCTTGAAAAAACTGATGGCTGAGAACTGAGCCGACGCCGACATCTCACTGCGACAGCGGCCGGCGGGCCGACCTTTGCGTCGTAACTGCCGACGTCGTTTCGACGCGGCGGCGTTCATGGTTGAATTTGCGCGTAATGTGACGGCTGTCTTCGAGGAGGGCGTCGGGATCGAAGGCTGGAACTTAATCGACAACAACATCGCGGTGAATGACGGATTCATCGATGAATACGATTTTCGCGATCCGAACTGAATTGCGAGAATCAGTTGCCAGCGATCATCGAGCGAGACTAAGAAGCTGTGTAGCTGTTTTTGGACGAAGCCCAGGTCGATGCCGAGGGAACAACCGTAGGCGGACGGCTCAATCCAACCGCTGCTAAGCCAGTACCGACAGCTGGTGGCTTCAACAGGCTCCTACGGATAAAATGCAGTTTGTCGGGTTCGTCACGATGCATGATTGCGCAATGAAGGACGTCGTCTGAGAAATGCCTTTACAAGCATCGAGGATGAGGTGATATGAAACGTCGAGAGACTCTGCTGTGTTTGGGAATCGTGCTGGCGTGCTTGATTTGCACGGGGCGATCGGACGAAGACGTGCGCATCAAGAAGCTGGATGATGATATCGTTGAGAAGAGGTTTCCTGATGGGAGAAGGACGATCGTTGTCGGGAGTACG
>Ga0315336_1003027_pt1 | contig 23598 bp, 22 predicted proteins | sample ASW5metaG_FD_204512 | JGI IMG/M metagenome (GOLD analysis project Ga0315336, IMG submission 204512) | Ammonia-oxidizing marine archaeal communities from Monterey Bay, California, United States - ASW #5 | ecosystem: Environmental > Aquatic > Marine > Intertidal zone | place: USA: California... | reverse complement strand
AACGTGTATTTGAAGGGTGCACCTCGGGTCTCACCTGTAAGTCTCGACGTCCATTCTTCGACTTCCGCATAGTCATAGGGGCGAACGTCGTATGTGCCGAATACCAGCGTATCAACCTTGACCTTGTCCTGTGCGGCCCTCGCCATGTCCAATCCCTTTTCCGTTCCGGTCCGGTAGATAAGAAAAGCAAACTGGGTTTCGATCTCTAGATCATAGTCTCCAGCACCGACAACGTAATGTTGGCCATGTCCTCCTTCTGTTACGACCTGCACCGACATATACACATCGATCTCAGGAATGGAGAATTTAACGCGCTTATTCTGGGCTTCCACGATCGCAGAGGAGTACAGGGTGTCATCATTCATCTGCACCGTGGCAGCCTTCTTGCCACGAGGCGGCAGGTTTCGAAGATGAACAATGTTCTTGTTGGAACCTAAGTTGACCCAGTTGCGAAAATTTCTCGCCGTCTCGGCTTCAGCGTAGTTTGCTTCGGAGACAGGAATGGTTTCAGTCGCATGGATTTGGTGCATACCAAGAATGCCTACTGACACGCCAACCATCCACATCACTTTTGTTAACGAGTGAAATCTCATCATGAAATTCTCCCTGCAAATTGTCTCCGGCTGGTGTTTAGTCTATTCTAGTACCTACTATAAAAATACAGAAATTTAGACTACAACTTTCTAATCAGCATTAGAATCTGGGAACATTCGCTTGTCCAGATGTTCAATTCGTCTCGTAATCAGAGATTGATTATGTGATCCTTTGAAAAATAAACGGTTGGTCAGGGATTTTAAAATGGAGAAAAAAATGTCTACAGAATTTACCTTGCACGATCTGGACAGTGCGCCCGAGGGAAGCAAGCCGCTACTGGAAAGGTTTACTGCAAATTTCGGGCGAATCATCGGCTTTTATGGAATGCTGGCTGAGTCACCCGAAGTCCTGCGTGGCTATAAGGCTTTGTCTGATGCATTCGACGATACAACCTTGAGCGATGATGCAAAAACGGTTGTCTGGCAAACCATCAATGTCGAGCACGAATGTCATTATTGTGTTCCTGCTCATACCTTTATGGCAAAAGCAATGAATGTCAGTGATGAACTGAATGACGGACTGCGTGACGAAACTCCCTTACCGGATCCCAGATTGGAAGCATTGCGCGATTTCACGCTTATCCTAGTAAGAAACCGTGGGCACGCCAGTGATGCCGAAATCAAGGCATTTCTTGATGCAGGTTACACCCGTCGGAATATTTTAGAAGTGGTATTGGGCATCTCGGAGAAAGTTCTCAGCAATTACGTAAATCACTTAACAAAGACGCCCGTAGACAAAGAATGGGATCAATTCGCCTGGTCCAGATCAAAACGGTCATAGTTTTCAGTAGCGTCCACCTTTCACGATAGCTGGATGACGCCATGAGTAGTACGAAGAGACTGTTAAATATTGCCTGCCTACAACCCAGTCCACAGCCTGATTTTCAATCCACGCTTGATCTGGCGATCTCGCTTGGCGAAGAAGCAATAGCAAATAGCGCTGAATTTATTGCCACGCCGGAGTATTGTGGTGGACTGAAGACAGAAGGTTCCACTTTTGCCCCACCGAGCGCGCCGTAAGAATCTCATCCTGTTTTAAATGGACTCCGGGCTTTTGCCAAGACTAACAACAGGTTCGTTCTTATCGGCTCAATCGCTATTGACGGCCCCGACAACAAAATCCTTAATCGGAGTTTTCTTATCGATAATGAAGGTAGTGTTGTGAGCCGCTACGACAAAATTCACTTGTTCGATATCAATCTTTCTAAGCAGCAGTCGTATTTTGAAAGTGCAACGATTCGTGGCGGAAACAATAGTGTCTACCAGACGCCGTTTGCAAAGATGGGTCAAACAGTCTGCTATGACCTTCGCTTCCCGAATCTCTAGATTTCTCATTCTTTGCTGACTTTCTATTGGGAGTCAATGACGTAACTTGAGAGGTCAGCAATCCACCCTCGCGTCCAACAAGCGCTGGCTGCGATACCTGTTTCTGATACCGGTATCGCAGCACTTCGCGCCATTGTCGCGTATAGAGTGGCGAAATTTTGGTATTGCTACTTACCAGCCAAGACCATTAATCCGCCACACACCAGCCGAGGCGTTTTTGCTGTTACTGCGAGTCAGGCCAAACAAATGAGGGCTGCAGGCCGTCGTAGACCGGACGCCCATCATCAGGCTCTTCAACTCCGGATGAAGCATCAAAAAACGCATGATATGTCGCCGGCATTTTCTCCGGATCATGACCCATTAGATTCGGCACGATCACCCGGATACGCCTTTGCTTATCATCAAGCATGATGGGGCTCCCACAGTCTGCGCAGGTACAAAGCTCAAGCGGCCCGTCTGGATTATTGGCGTTAAATGGTTGCCGATTTACTTTATCGATATTGTCCACTGACAAATCGCTATGATTAAAAAAGGCTACATGCGTGGTATCTTGTCCGGTCACTGATTTGCATACCGAACAATGGCACGTGTGAACATCTATCGGTTCACTTTCGGACACCGTTGCTATGTGATCACACCCACCACTATGCTTTGCTGACATTACCTCGTCCTCCTTTTTCGGATTTGGACGTAACGCTATACGATATTACAAAGGACTTTGTCAAACTACCGGTATAAACACCTATGTTTCCAGTACTTATCTGGGGCAGTCAATAGCTTAACTTGATAGGTGATCAGGCTTTATGAGTCACAAATTCCACTGCGGCAGGGCCGACGCCCATAGCAGCCGCGTTCAAAGTCATAGCGCTTCGGACCTTTTGGATGCTTCGCTTCATCGCAGTAAGTTCCGGCGCCTGGACGTGAACATGCCGGTCTGGATGTGGAGCACGGCTCACCAGAGGTACCCCGTGACTGGCAAAATGGTGGTGGAACTTGGCCCTTACGCCGCCTTCTTTACTCGGAAGGACTTCGACTGGTTGGAGCCGGACTGACCTTTTCGCCAGCTACCGGGCTTACGGGTGCTGGCGTTTTTTGCGCTCTTGCTGAATTTTCGCCGTGGTCTGGGTTTTTGCTTAGCCCTGGACGACGTGCTCGGCTCTGAACTACTTGGCTCAAGGCCATCAACGATCTCCCGCTTCACCTTTTGACCTATCAGCTTTTCGATTTGACCAAGCTTCATCCAGTCAGCAGGGCCAACCAATGAGATTGCGAAACCCGTCGCACTTGCCCGCCCTGTACGCCCAATTCGGTGAATGTAATCTTCGGCAACTGTCGGCAAATCATAATTTATGACGTGGCTGATATCCTTGATATCCAGTCCACGTGCCGCAACATCGGTTGCGACCAGTGTTTCAATCCGGCCTTTTCGCAGGTTTTCCACCGTTTGCCGACGCTTGTTCTGACTCATGTCGCCGTGCAGTGCGGCACTCTTAAGATTCTTGCCTCGAAGTACTTTCGCGACCTGTTCCGCTCCTCGCTTTGTAGCTGTAAACACTAGCGACTTAAAGAGGTGTCCACTCTCCAGATGATGTTCTAGGAGTTTCTGCTTGTGCGCTTTGCTGTCCGCATGATGCATATGCTGCTGAATCGACTTATGACGTTGATTGCTAGCCGCGAGCGCAATACTTTCTGGTTTTTTCAGCAATTGTTTCGCAACCTTTAACACTCGCCCCTCAAGCGTTGCCGAAAAGAGAAGGGTCTGACGGTCTTTGGGGGTCGCTGCGGCGATGTCTTTGACAGCATCGATGAAGCCCATATCGAGCATTCGATCGGCTTCATCCAGTACCAGTATTTCGAGCCGAGAAAAATCAACTTTACCCTGCCCCATATGGTCGAGCAGTCTCCCGGGTGTTGCTACTAGCAGATCCAGGCGCCCGCGAAGCATTCTCAGCTGCGGCCCATAGGCCATACCCCCGATGATTGATCCAGTAGAGACCTTGGAGAAACGACTGAACTGGCGGATGTTCTGATTCACCTGCATTGCAAGTTCCCGCGTAGGGGTCAGTACGAGTACACGGGGGCCGTTACCGGACTTCTTGGACGGACGCAAAATGCGCTGTAATGCCGGAAGAACAAAGGCTGCAGTTTTACCTGTGCCGGTCTGTGCCGAAGCCATCAGGTCTGCGCCAGACAACACAACAGGAATCGCCTGTTGTTGAATTTCAGTCGGCTTGATAAAGCCAGATTTGTCGATCGACTGCTGTATTCTCGGATCTAGCTTAAGTTCATTAAATCGCAAAATATAATCCTCACGGCATTTACGCCGCTTTGAGTACAAATGGTAATGATGGGGGGTTTCGCAACCCTGCTGGGCCTGGCTTAACCAGATCGTTGCGAATTAATCGTCAAAGGCCACGAGACATTACTAGCGGTAACACAGGTGATGGGGAACAAACACACGATCAGAAACGCGTTTCCCCTTCTTGGGGAGGCGCGACTATACAGGGCTCGCGTGAAAAATACCAGCAGTTAAATGACGATTGCATTGGTGCCATACCTTTGCAATCACTCCAGACACTATATTGTCCATTGTCCGGCGACCTAACCGGGATGGGCATATAGCCATCACTGAGCGTACGCGTTTTGGCAGCAAAACCATTAACGCTGACCCAGTACGCTATCCAGGGCATTTGCAAACGTCATCCGATCCTTCTTGCTAAATGCGTCAGGGCCGCCGGTCTGCACGCCGCTACTTCGAAGTGAGTCCATAAAATCCCTCATGTTCAAGCGTTGCCCGATGTTTTCTTTTGTGAATTTTTCACCACGCGGATTAAGAACGGCACATCCTTTAGCGACGAGCTCTGCCGCAAGTGGGATATCTTGCGTTATGACAATGTCGCCCTTATTCGCATGCTCAACGATGTAGTTATCGGCAACGTCAAACCCGGACGCTACCTTTACTGCGCTGATAAATGACGAACGCGGTACCTGAAGTAGCTGGTTCGCGACTAACGTAACAGGGGTCTTGGTTCTCTCAGCCGCGCGATAAAGGATCTCTTTAATCGCTGCAGGTGACGCATCGGCGTCAACCCAGATCTTCCTTTTTGGCCCGACGTTTAAGATAGTTTTGACAACGCTTCTATATGGCTTGGACCTAAACCACAGCATCCCCCGATGACGTTAACGCCGGATGCTTTCCACTGCGCGGCAAACTCAACCAGATGTGGGGGGCTGATCACCCTCTCAAAGTCCCAATAAGGCGACTTGAAATAGCCGCTATCGGGATAGGCTGTAATCAAGCCATCGTGTGCGGTTTTGATTAAATCAATTCCATCCTGAATCAATTCGACAGACGTATGCATGATCCCCATGCCTTCAAACTGATGCTTACTCGCTTCATGGATATTGTCGATCAGTAAAATGCTTTCATCATGAAATCCGGTAATCTCGGACGCCTGATCTTCTCTCCTTGCGGATAAACCACACCATATTGGAAGCGGTGAGTTCGACGCGCGTTCAAATAGCGGCGACATGCGCCTGGGTAATGACATCATTTCCAGCAGGACAAGATCAACCCCACCCTCTTCGTAAAACATGAACATCTCATCAAATGCATCTGCGAATTGATCTGGAGGAACATCTCTTTCAATAGATTTACTCAATCCGGGGCGAAAACCAAGACTGTGTGATACAGAGCCCGCGACCAGGACATCCTGACGGCCAGAGCGGTCTCGCGCCAACAATGCGGCTTCGATGTTCTTCTTATTGATCGTGCCAATCTGGTCTGAAAGGCCTTCGGGTTCCAGTACTAACCGAGAAGACGCATATCCATTTACCGTAATGACATCTGCACCGGCGTCGATATAGGCCTGATGAGTCTCTACGAGGAGATCAAAAGCCTGAATAGAAGCGCATGCAGACCACGTCATATTGTCCATTGATACACCGCGCCGGTCCAACTCCGTTGAGGTGCCACCATCGAGTATGACTAACTTCCCTGAATGTACCTTGGATACAAGGGCGCTATATCTGCCAGTCATAATCCTGCTCTAAACAAACCGCTATCCTCTTAAGTGCTTTTGTCTTTGTATCACTGCATTTTCAGATTGCAGTCATCGGTTGACCAGAGATATGTGTCGATGGCTGGCCGTCGACGCCTACAGGAATCTGTCCGTTAAGGGTAACCCGGTAAAACTCTCGCTCGAAATCACTGGCGTAGACATCGCGGACTGCCTGGTGCTGGGTTGCGCGGTTATCCCAGAAGGCGATACTGCCAGGCTTCCAGTTAAATCGAACGCAGAACTCGGCACGAATGCAATGCTCCCATAGAAACTCGAGCAATGCGTCGCTCTCGCGTGGTTCGAGACCGACGATGTTGCGTGTAAATTCCTGACTGGTATAGAGGACCCGCTCCCCGGTTTCGGGATGAACAGTTACCAATGGATGCTCCGCCATCAGTGGGTTGTCATTCAGCATTCGGTTGTAATCGTCGGCCCGTGCATCATCGGTCGCGGTTTTGAAGCGATGGATAGCGCGCAGGTCAGCAAGAAAATCGCGCATGGTCGGTGACAACGCCTGATAGGCAGCTGCGGTGTTGCAAAAGTGCGTATCGCCACCGTACGGTGGCACGACAACCCCGCGCAGTATCGACGCCATCGGTGGATTGATTGCTGCAGTAATGTCGGTATGCCAGTCGGACCAGGCGCGTTGCGCCGCCGGTCTTGCAGCAAAAGCTGCCCGATTCTTCAGCACCGGGTATATCTCAGGATAGTCCGGATCGCTGCCGAATACAGCGTGTGCCGGTGTCGGGTCGCCGAACTGCCGCGCGAAGGCAATGTGTTGCTCATGTGTCAGGAACTGATCTCGGAAGAAAACCACCTTCCAGCGCAGGAGTGCAGACCTAATCGTTGCGACTTCTTCTCCGGTCAGCGATCCGGTCAGGTCGACACCATGAATCTCGGCGCCAATGTGAATCGTCATCGGTTCGACGACCACGCCAGAGTTATCTGTTTCGCGCATTACGACTACCTGATATCAAGCCAAGGAATCAAAAGTGAGGTTCAGACAGTGATTGCAGTGGTATTGTAGTTCACCTTCCCGTTTACCTTTTGACAGACGGCCAGAGTATCCCAAGCTTAAGAGGATCTGTGTTTGTTAATAAAGGCAAGCGCCTGTCGGGCGACCGCCTTTTCTAAACTGTGCCCAAATAGCTGATAGATGGTGGGCCGCGCAGGGAATGCACCTGCAATGGTAAAGTGAAAACAAACCAACTAGTGTTAAACCCAGAAGAGTCTCCGGTGGCCTCTGTCGGTACTGTCTTTTGCCCCTTTCATTTACACTAGATTAATGTAGGCGTTGAGTCGACCTGCTGATAATCCTTTCACAATAACTGGACGCTACTTCCATGAATAGTTCAAAGAGACTTTTGAATATTGCTTGTCTCCAGACCAGCCCACAGCCGGATTTTCAATCCGCGCTTGATCTGGCGGTATCACTCGCAGAAGAAGCAATAACAAACGGTGCTGAATTCATCACCACGCCGGAATATTGCGGTGGACTGAAGACAGAAGGTTCAACTTTTGCCCCTCCAAGCGCACCTGAGGAATCTCATCCTGTCTTAAATGGACTCCAGACTTTTGCCAAGAATAACGACAAGTTCGTTTTAATCGGCTCAATCGCTATTGACGGCCCCGATAATAAGATCCTTAACCGAAGCTTCGTTATCGATAACCAAGGAAATATCGTAAGCCGCTACGACAAAATTCACTTGTTTGACGTCAATCTTTCTGAGCAACAGTCATACCGTGAAAGCGCATCTGTTCATGGTGGAAACAATGCGGTTATCTGCCAGACACCGTTTGCAAAGATGGGGCAGACCGTGTGTTACGACCTTCGTTTTCCGAATCTCTATCGGGAGTTGTCTCAATCCGGTGCTGAAATCCTGTTTGTCCCGGCGGCTTTTACAAAAAAGACCGGAGAGGCCCATTGGCATGTGCTCAATAGAGCGCGTGCTATAGAAAATGGGGCTTTTGTTGTTGCTCCATGCGCCATAGGAAAAGTCGATGGCGGTGGAGCAAGCTACGGTCACTCATTGATCATCAATCCCTGGGGCGAAATCCTTGCCGATGGGGGAGATCAAGTCGGGGTTATCAGCGCTGTGATTGACATTGACGAAGTCGGGATCGCCCGCCAACGTATCCCTAGCCTACGTCATGACAGATCTTTTGCTCTAACAAAAGACATTGGACTCGTAGCTGCGTAGTGACCCACTCTGGCTACGCAGAGCAGAAGAATGACTGATTGCCTCTAGCACCTAAAGGGATGGCCTCATTGCCTCTCCTTCCCGCTGTTTTATTTCCCAATCTGGTGCAACGTAGACTTTTGCGTTCGATGGAGGTAAGGCATCCTTACCGCGAATGATGTCCGCGGCTTTTTCGCCAACCATAATGGTGGGCGCGTTTGTATTGCCATTGGGCACCGACGGGAATATTGATGAATCCACTATCCTCAGACTTTCTATACCCCTGACCCGACAATAGGGATCGACAACAGCCATGGGGTCCTCATCTGCACCGATCTTACAGGTACATGTGGGATGGTAAGCCGTTTCGACATTCTCTCTAACCCAAGCATCTACCTCATCATCCGTTTGTACGCCCTCGCCAGGATCAATCTCACGCTTCCGGAACTCGTCGAAGGCCGGTTGCATACCAATTTCGCGCGACAAGCGAAACGCCATTCTGTAATCATCAATATCCTGTTGGTCCTGAAAATGGTTCAACACGATTTCAGGCTTTGCGAGAGGATCACTGGAACGCAAGTGTACCCAGCCCCGACTCTTCAACTTGTTAATGCCGAAGTGAATTTGATACCCCTGAGGTCCAGCATTTCCCTTTCCGTCATAGCGAACCACCGCTGGAAGGAAGTGGAATTGAACATTAGGCCACTTCAGTCCGGCCCGGCTCCTAATGAACCCTGTGGATTCAAAGTGGTTGGTCGCGCCTAACCCGGATTTGAAGAAATACCAGCGTGCCCCAATTAAAAACTTGCCCAAAGTGCCCATGTGCCTGTTCAACGACACGGGCAAATTAGTTTCATACTGAATAACGGATTCAAGATGATCTTTCAGATTCTCACCCACGCCGGGCAGTTCATGGAGAACTTCGATGCCTGCATTTTTCAGAACCTGGGACGGGCCGATTCCCGACATTTGCATGATGTGCGGCGAACCTATCGAACCAGCGGACAGAATGACCTCCCTGTTGGCTTTTACCATCTGAGTTTGGCCATTCCTATCGAACTCGACCCCTATCGCCTTCTTGCCATTCAAAACAACTCTTCTCGTCAGAGCATGCATGAACACTGTGAGATTACTGCGATGTAGAACTGGTTTCAGGTATGCATTGGCAGTACTGCAACGAACACCGTCTTTAACCGTCATGTCCATCTTGGACATACCCTCCTGCCGATAACCGTTATAGTCATCCGTCACGCCGTAGCCAGCTTCCTGACCCGCCTTTATGAAGGCCCGATAGAGGGGGTTTTTCATGCCGTTTCCGTTGCACGTATGCAACGGGCCACTTCCACCTCTGTAGTCGTCCTCGCCATAGGTACAGTTTTCAGCCTTCTTGTAGTATGGCAAGCAATTCCTATATCCCCATCCTTTGGCACCAAGTTCTTCCCATTGGTCCAGATCGCAAGCGTTTCCACGAACGTAGATCATGCCATTGATAGATGATGATCCACCGAGGGTCTTGCCGCGCGATACATCGACCAACCGGTCATTGATTTTCGGCTCGGCCTCAGACCAAAAACCCCAGTTGAAACGGGGCATGCTCATCGGTATCGACAATGCTGTCGGCATCTGAACAAAGATACTATCGTCCTTACCACCGTATTCCAGCAACAAGACGGACGTGTCTGCGTCTTCAGTCAATCTATTAGCCAGAACACACCCAGCCGACCCTGCTCCAACGATGACATAGTCAAATGTTTTCTGTTCCATCTTCTAAAGCCTTTTCTTCTTCTGGGCTATGCACAAATCATACTCCGACTTACCAAAGTAATCGAATTAGTCTCTTGAGAGTGATTGCACAATCTGTCATCAAACTAACCAGAGTCAGTTTGGAGGAGATCGGAAAGAATTAGGTGATGAGGATCATCGCCATGATGTGCTCTACGCATCGAAGAGCGAGGGATAACTGGTAGGAAAGTACTTCCTAATACTCTTGGAGTATTCTGGAGTGTCTTGGACTCAGCCAGTTCGCTTAGAAACGGCTATGAGTTTGGCAGGATCGGGTTCATTTGGCGGACACCCTTTTTCAAAACACTTGTAAGTGCTTGAAATATGGTGGGCCGTGCAGGGATTGAACCTGCGACCACCTGATTAGAAGTCAGATGCTTTAACCCACCAGAACACTGTTATTGCAGAGTCAATGCAATTTCCATGTGCCAAACGCATCGGGGTTTACAGCAACTTTTTCCCGAGTCCCAGGAGTTTTTACCTCCTGTTTGTCACAGCCAGAGTAGTCACATTAGTGGCGTTACTCCAGTAGACCTTCTTCGTGGTTGCGGTAGATGCATGACCCAACCTTTCTGATTCAGTTTGTTTTAGACTAATTGTGGAATCTCACCCGAAGAAATGACTGATAGGAAATACAAGAATCGTCTCTTAAGCGAAGGTTGCCCATGGATCCCGTAAGCCTGAGTAATTCTTATCGTCGTGACGGTTTGATACGAAGTTTCGATGCCCTTAATGATGACGAAGTTCAATCAATCAAACTGAAACTACAGAGGTTCATTTACGAGAACCGACATAACCCAGACTTCTCTAACTGGGTGTATTCAAAATCCTACCTTGCGTTACGATGGGTTGCCGATCTGGCGTTTCACTCCCGCATCCTCGATCATGTAGCGGCTCTAATCGGGAGTGACATTCTACTTTGGGATGCATCTATCCCTTTAAAGGCGCCCCAATCTAGAAGACACTTCGGCTGGCACCAGGATGCGACCTATTGGCCTCTGGAGCCTGCAGACGAAATGTTAGCGGTATGGTTGGCGGTCAGTGATGTGAGTCTGGAAAACGGTGGAATGAGAGCTATTCCAGGTAGCCATACGCGAGGTCAACTCCCACACAACGCAACGGGTGATACTTCATCTATGCTCCGCCGTGGGCAGCGCATTGATGGTGCAATTGATGATCAAAGCGCGATTGAAATTTCCCTCCGTGCAGGGCAGGCGAGCATTCATCATCCGTTGACCATTCATGGGTCCGGCGGCAACCCCTCCAGCCAGTGGCGATATGGCATCCTTTTCAACTATGTTTCAGCCAACACGAAGGTTAAAGATGGTCATGTTGAATCGGGTCTCCTTGTACGAGGTCGTGCTCCCACGAATGGGTTCCGATTGGAGACAATGCCCGACGACGACCTGAGTCATACTGCGCTAGCGGCATATGGAGACGCTCTTGCGAGGTCTAGCAAAAGGTATGCGGATACTTAGCGTCAAGGAGGGATAAGACGTTATTACATCTTACAGCAACACCCTCCTTTTTTTGGGCACACGTACAACTAGAACAACACTCCAAGACTCAAGAGATCGGATTGCAGCGCTGCCGCAGCTTTGTTATCCAGGGCGGTCAGCGGGGGTCGGAGCCGCAGCCACGCGTCATCGCCAGACGACCAGGCGGCGTGTTGTTTAAGCGCGGAAATCAGGGGGTATCGACCAAATACTTCTCGGATGGCCAAAGCTTGTTCCTGCAACGTATACACGGACAAATCACCACTAAGACAACTGTCAAATATTTTCCGAGTACTCTGGGGATTTGCATTGGCGATCCCTGAGATACAGCCCGCACAACCATTCTCCAGGGTTGCAAGAAGATGTGTTTCGTTACCGGGGAAGATAGCAATCTGCGGAAACTGAGAAGCAAGCTTGAGGGTATGTTCGAGATCACTAGAGCTATCTTTAACCCCGGCGATGGTTCCTGGGAATTCTTCACAAAGGAGGTCAATTAAGTTTGCGGAGATCGGCGTCTGGGACTGGGCCGGGAAGTGGTAAAGATAAAGCTCAAGATCATCGCGGGCCACTCGACCGATGACCTGCGCGAAACTTCGAAAAAGGCCAACGTCTGCGACGTTCTTGTAATAAAAAGGGGGCAACATGAGAATCTTCTTGACACCGTGCTCGATGGCATGCCGAGTTAGAGAAACGGTATCATTAAAGGCGCAACACCCCGTACCAACCATCAGAGTGCTGGGTGATAGTCCATCACTGAGTAGCGACTCGAGGGTGGCCATTCTCTCCCCCACAGAAAATGTGTTGGCCTCCCCTGTGGTTCCGAAGAGTCCGATGCCATGACAACCGTTATCGAGAAGGGCCCTTGCATGTTGCGCCAGCCGTACATTGTCAATTGAAAGATCAGCCTGCAGTGGCGTGAGCACTGCACACCAAACCCCGCTAGCGGGTAGTTGATCAAGATGATGCTTGATATCGTGATCCATAGAATAAATTTCCCAGATTCGTTTTCAGGGTGCGCTGTCAATTTCTTGATCAGATTGATGATACACCGGCTGTGCTCGGATCAATATAGGATTTAGTGAGGCGCCGCACACTTCGCGGATCAGATTACCGACAGGGCGTTTCGATACAGGGTAAGTTCATCGACTTTTTCGAATCCAATACGGCGAACGTCATTCAGATAAACCGACACTAGATCGCTTTGCCCTATTTGACAGGCAGCATCAATCAAAATTTGGTACAACACGTCGCGCTGGATATGGCTGCCACCGAGCAGTGAAAAGTCGTGGCGAACTGGCGAAAGCGTGCCGATAACCTCGCTGTATTCTTTTTTTCTGTGAGCGAGGATTGCCTGACATGCGGCAATACCCGCGGCACGATAAGTAGTGAAGAGACTGCCTTTACCGGATTCGATGAATACATCGAGGTTTTGCAGTAACTCCTCGGCCTTTTCGAATTGACCGGTGGCCGCTAGGACGATCATGTCATGGAGATTGCTGAATGCGTTGGTATGATTGTTTACGCGTTGCGCACAGATATCGCCAAGCACGCACCAGTGATCGTCCACACCGACTCCGCGCAGCTCGAGCCGAAGCAGTAACGATGCGACATTCTGAATATCCATCGTCGCCGTGGGAGCAGCCCTGACCAGCGGCGAATCAGGATTTCGGATCTCAGTCGTGAGCAGTCTGAGAATACGCTCATGCTGGCCAGATTCGAGCAAGAACAGACAAAGATGCCACCATAAATGGTGGCGCAGTTGATTTGCCGCGCCCCAATTACGACTCAACCCTTCGAGCCACGCTTCCCCTTCATCGTGGCGCCCCTGCATAAACAGCACATGAGCGACGGCATGGGCACCCCACGGCTCTGCGTTATCAAGCTCTACCGCTTGTCGCCCATAACGTTCAGCCTGGGTATATTGCCCTGCTTCTTCATTGGAGAATGCAAGACAAGATAAGAAGGAGGCATATCCTTCGACACGTTCGCTCCAATACGGAGCGGCCTGTTCAACAATATCGAGCATCCAGCGAGCACGTCCGTTCCAGAACAACTCTGCCTGAACTAGACGATGTGCGAGTAAGTCGGTCGGGTAGCGATTGAGCAAGGCTTCCAAAATTGTGGCTGCCTCTATCCCGCGACCCGCATGGGCGAGCTTAACTGCGTTCAAATAATCCCTCCCCCGGTCGTCGGATGGATCCAAACACTCCTCTGCAGAAGCGACAAGCGTGCGAATACCTTGCGTATAGTTCACATCACGAGCAGATTGCAGAATCCACGCTTTCGCAAGCTTCGGCAGGGCAAAGTCATTATCGGCCGTGATCGCGACGTCTAGATGATCCATAGCGTCTGCCCGATTCCGATTGAAACTCTCGACGCCCGCATTGCATGCAGCCACTGCAATATCGTTCGCGCTCGAAAGGCGATGGCCACGAAGATCGATTGCGTAACTCACGGAGAGGGTCTCCGATTAGAGATCAAGAACAAGCAAAGGGGTTTTCGAACGCGCGCAGCAGATCGCTACCCACTCTTCCTGCTCCTTGCTCGAAAGCACGAAATCGTTGTGCTCAGGAGACCCATCCAAGTAACGGGTCCTGCACGTACCGCACACTCCTGCTTCACAAGAAGTGTCAATGTCGACTCCATTCTCGCGTAGTACGTCAGCGATGGACTGGTCCGGCAAAACTACGAAGATGGCACCATTGCTCGCGAGCTGGACCCGGAAGGTGTCATCGCCAAGTTCATACTCAGCATTAGATTCGGGCTTTGGGTCTGACACTCAGGGAAGCTCGAAAAGGAGGCCTGATTCTCGACTCAAGACAACGATGCTATCACGGGGCCGGCGAATACCCACCATCGAGTTCGTCGAGGCGTGCACGTATGTGTACCTCACGTCTGTCACTCGGCACCCTATCTCCTTCTTGCACTATCGCTAAGACTTGACGACCGACCGATCGCATAAGCTCATAATCGTCTTTACCGTCTTGCATGGGGATATTGATAACTGAGTCCTGCGTGTAGATGTGAAGACTATCATTGTCGTTCTCGTTCATTTCCAGCGCGGTATTGGGCGGTGTGTTGCCACGCAATATCTCGCGAAGAAGCTTTCGCTCTTGATAGACGCCTTTGTCACTCGCGCCCGGATTTTCAAGTGCGTGGATAGCGATCGGACGCATACCTTTCAGAGCTTCCCAGTCGCCAGGCTCGCGCTGACCTTCCTCGTAACTGCGATCTCCAACCATGCCAGCCATGAAATCCAGTTTCTCCAGACCACACTCCTCCGGCCGTCCGAGGTGGTCGGGATCGACCTCGTCGTTGAAGTGGCGCCAACCGATCAAAAGGCTATTGTCGTCATCGATCGGCACGTGCCACCGTGTCCAGACCGTCTGTGAACGCCGTTCCCGCCGCGCTGAAGGAAACGTGCAGCCAATTTGCAGATAGTTGGGGAAGATTGATTCGACTATCCGAACCCAGATCGTACGCTGATCCGCATTGCGCCGACAAGCGACCCAACATATGCCATTACCGTTGCGAGTCGGTTCCCATTCGACAGACGAGCGCTCATCGAAACCCATTGACGAGGCGTAGTTCGAACCCTCAAATGTTGCTTTAGCTCCTTCGACCGTCATTACTTGCGGATTGTGCAGCATCTGAACATGGAGGTGATCGATGACGTTCTCGTGCACCTGTAGCCAGTTGCAGGGGTAATGCGCGGACGTTGCTACGAGTTTGTTGTCCGCGGGCCGGTTATAGGTGTCAAATTCTGGAAATACCGGTTTTTCCTCGGGTGGGCCCATATACGCAAAGACCAACCCATCGCGCTCGAAGGCAGGGTACGCGCCTTGACACACTGTCTCCTTAAGCCTGCTCGATTCCGGCTCGACCGGTGTCTCGAGTAGGGTGCCATCGATATCGTAAACCCAACCGTGCAGGCAGCAGCGAATTCCCCTCGGTTGAATGATGCCGAATTCCAGCGAGGCGCCGCGATGACTGCAATGGCGCTGCAATACACCAACCCGTCCCGACCGATCACGAAAGGCGACGAGATCTTCCCCGAGGATACGAATTGCCTTGGGGACGTCCGTGAGTTCCTCCGAAAGACACACGGGCTGCCAATAACGGCGCATGTACTCGCCCATTGGCGTACCCCGATCGGTGTGAGTCAACTCGGGGTCAGGCTCAGGAACCTCAGTCTTGTAGTAAGCGCCGTATGGCATTGCTGTGCTCTTACTTTCTGTCATGTGCATCCTCCTCTAAAAGCTCCAGGAACTTCATTCGTCGGCCTCACGCCCGCTGCTTGTTCAAATTTTCACCAAACGGCTGCTCCACAACAATTGCCTCAGACTCTACCCCTCGTTGGAGTATGGTCAGCGTGGTTCCAATCGGGGTTCTCTCGATCGGCAACATGGCGAATCCAATGTTTTTGTCAAGACGCGGAGAGTATGCAGCGGTCGTTACCTTACCAATTGGATTACCGTCCTCCAGGACGGGCCACCATTCTTCATTGGTCCCCTGCATTGGTTCTCCTCCGATTTCAATTCCGACGAGCTTGCGTTTGATGCCTGCCTGTTTCACACGCTCGAGTGCCCGCTTGCCGATGAAATCTGACTCCTTCTCCAAGTCGACGGTAAATCCCAGCCCGACTTCATATGGGTTGTCATCGTGCGTGATGTCCTGCCTGAAATTTCTAATACCAGCTTCCAATCGCCGCGGTAATGCAGAGCCGCTCGGCAACAAACCAAACGGTTTCCCCGCTTCCAGCATTGTATTCCAAAGCTTCATGCCATCTCGCCGCGAATTCTTCAAATAGATCTCGAAACCTTTTTCACCAGTAAAACCTGTCCTGGTAATAATCATTTCCATATCTGACAAGCTGGTCACGGTGGTATGGTAGTAAGGAAGATCATCGAGTTGACTGCCGAAGACCGAGACCATTAGAGGCAGTGACTTGGGTCCTTGAATCTGTATCGGCGCAACATCGAGTTCATCAATTTCGACGATCCACTTCGAATGGTGTGCGACTCCTTTTACCCATAACAGAGCATCACTGTCGGAGATGGAGATCCAAAACTCGTTGTCCCCTATTCTCGCGACAATAGGATCATTGATAATCCGTCCGTCGTCGTCGCAGAGGCAGAGATACTTGCACTGCGATACGTCGATTTTTTTTAGATCTCTCGTGATCAGGTAGTCAGTAAATCTAAACGCGTCCGGTCCTTTGATCCGAATTTGTCTTTCGCCCGTAACGTCGGTCATCACCACGTCATTGATATGCGCCCAATATTCCTCTAACGGGTCACGATAGTAGTGCGGGTGAAAATAATGGTTGTACACACTATACGCTTTGGCTCCCGCGGCCTGAGTGCCCTCAAAGTATGGAGAGACACTGACGCGAGGAAAAAAGAACATAGATGCTGGTCGAAATTTTTGATCCACGACTCGTCGGTCTCCTCGAGAGCCTACGCACTAGACTCATAAACTAAGCAATTCTTACCTAACATACAACGTTTAGCGGCTGCTAAGCACCTTACAGTGACTTTGCTGGCCAAGATTGTCTTGCTCGTTACAATCTTAGATAATTATTCTCGAGACAAGTAAGGAGTCTGAAAGATGTTGACAGGTCAGCCGTGCCCAGGCATCGCCACATCTAAAATCGCCCGATGAGATCACCTGTCAGTGAGCTCCTCGACCGATACGGTGACGTTCATCAACTGTTCACCGATATCGACGACGCAACCCGCGAACAACTGGAGTCTATCGCTAAGGCAGAAACGCTTGGCGACGGGCAAGAGATCGGGACGGTGGATTCGCTGGTTCACGGCCTCTACCTCATCGTCGAAGGCACCGTCCGGGTAAATAGCCTGTCAGTGGACGGTGCCCAATTCTATGTCGGTGCCATAACAAGTGGTGAACTTCACGGGCTCGTCTCAGTCATGGACGAAAAGCCGTGTCTTCATTTCGTTCGTGTCGTCGACTCCGCGACCGTCGTGTTTATCCCCGCGGTATCCTTTCGCAGATTGGTCTATACCAATCAGAAACTCCTCGAGAGGGTGATCGATTTATTATGTGACCGTGTAAGATTTTTGTCTGCGGTAAGCGACCGCTTTGCTCTAACAAAACCGCTTGATCGCGTAGCTCAATGCCTTGCCGACATTTCAGATGGCTATTTTTCAACGAGCGCAAACCCCCTCACGGAGGCTGAACTGGAAATCAATCAATACGATCTTTCATCGATGCTGGCGATTTCGCGCCAAAGCGTGAATCGCTCGTTAAAAGATCTCGAGGCGAAAGATCTCATCACCGTTGGGTATAACCGGATCCACCTAAAAGATCTGCCTCAGTTACGGAAATTTAGTAGCCACACTAAGCTATCGACGTAAATAGCCTGGCCTGTAATCTCAGGTGCCACTTCATTGCACCCTTACGCTTTCTCGCGTCGACACGCTCGCGTTGACGGCCGCGTACTTCGGCAGTCCCTTCCGGCATGCCATTGTGATCACAGCCAATTTTCGGAAGTTCATATTACGAGATTTTATCCCGAAGGCGTTGTTTGAGTAAGCCGGTGGCTTCATCAGTTCCATCATGAAAGGACTTACGCCATCGGTCTATCGGCACTTCGATATTGCCGTAATTACATTCAAAATAACGATGGTGTTGCTGATGAAAAAAGTCACCAAGTTTCAAAATTCTTTTCTCGTCCAAGACGAAACTCTCAAAACCACTGTGAGACGCACAAGCGTCAAGGGCCTTGGCCTGTAACTGGAAAAGCATATGGATTGGATGAGAAGAAATCACAAATTGAATCAAGGGGCCGCTTAAGTACAGCAGATGTTCTACTGGGTGCATCGACATGCCCGACCAGGGACCCACACTGATATTTCGGTGATGCACTTCGTGAACTCGCCGATAAAGTGGCGGCCAATGCAACAGGCGATGTATCAAGAAAAAATGGAAACTACCGTATATTGTTATTAATGGAAATAACAGGACAAACCAGACCGGATTGTCTTGCCACATTAGAAGGGGGGCATATCCATTTGCAAACCCCCACATCAGTAACGCTTCATATGCAGTCCATATCGTCACACCGCTAGCTAACGTCCAGAAGATGTTATCTTTTACCTGATCTTTAAACAAAAAAGAATTTTTTTGTCGGGCTAATTTTTTATTATCAAATTTTCGGACACTGCCCTGCTTGCTAAAGGTGTAGTAATACAGATGTAATCCACCAGCCACCAAGATCATAATCACCATATTGCGACCATAAATTTCCAGAATCCAACTTAGTTCAAACCTCACACAACGTTCTAGCGCGGGCTGTAGGTAATGCCAGGTAAAAATGGATAATGACAAGATGGCAAATCGAACGCTAATCACATGCCATCCAGCTTTCATCCACTTATAAATAGCTGAAGGTTTTAGAGGCCATTCGAAAAGGGGTGACATTTGGATCGGAGAAGCAGGTCTCCAGTTCCACGTAGATTTCTGTGCAGTGTTCATAGACGCCAACGATCCCTCTTTGTTTCCAGGGGTTTTGGTGTAATCAATTTAAGCCCGGCGGCGAAGCGGGATCCGGTGAGCACCTTGCCCAACTTCCACTTCGCGACCTTTTATGAATTCCGAGACGCCACATCGGTGACAGCCATCCTCGTACCCCTCTTCGCTTATACGGCCCACGGGAAAATCATCAATCTTTAATCAGCAAAAAGGTAATATTGATGCTAATTCCTTAGTGCTCTAGAACTTACCAAGAAAGGCGGGGGACGCGAATTTCGGCCTCTAATTCCTTTTCGATAGATACTAATGTCACTAAGCACCATAGATTGTTTGGTTTTTTACAATTCTAAGGCAAGCCTCGCGATAAATTTAGGTTCCACGCGAGCTAAAGCGGAGCGCCCGACAAAGAGATATCCATGAAGCGCCTGTGAGGTCCGCTCCGTTAAACAACTGGAGGAGAGGGAAAATGAAAGAAGTTAAAACGTTTCAACAAATGTTTCGTGACGGTCACATCAACCGTCGCGAGTTTTTATCAGCCATGGGCGCTCTTGGTATCACGGCAACAACCGCAGGTGGATTGTTGACATCCGCCAACGCGTTCGCAAAAACCCCGAACCGTGGCGGTTCGGTGATCTTCGCGAATCAACTCCATGGACCAGACGACACATTGGATCCACTTCTAGCTGCGTCAGTCGTCGATTACACCCGGGCGAACACTATGTACAACGGGTTGATCCAGATCTGGGACAACATGAGCCTACACCCAGAACTCGCGGAAGAGTGGTCAGTAAACAGCAATGCGACTGAGTTCACCTTCAAGATCCGCAAGGGTGTGGCATTTCACAGTGGCGGTGAACTGACGGCTAAGGACGTCGTATGGAGTATGAACCGCCATATTGCACCCGGCTCCCCCTCGTCAATTAAGGCTTTTTTCTCCAATGTCACCGAATGGAAGGCGGTTGATAAGTACACAGTGAAGCTCACTTTGTCATCACCCGATGCCGACATGCCTTATAAATTGACACAACCGCAGGCTAAGATCTTAAAAGCCAACACCATGAACTTTTGGGACGGCGGTACTGGTCCTTACACGGTAGACGAATTCCAGGCTGGCGTTAAATCTGTTCACTCGCGCAACAATAACTATTGGCGTGATACCGGCCAGTGGCTGGACGGTATTGAGATCACGGCGATCAGTGAGCCAACCGCACGAATGAATGCGTTATTGGCAGGCACCGTCGACATGATCGCTACCCCCAGTGCTAAACAGCTTAAGGCGATCGAAGCCTCTGGTAACAAGGTGCTCTCCGTGCCCGCGGGCCTTTATGGCGGTATCTGCTGCCTGAAGAACACCGAGCCGGGTAGTAACGATGACTTCGTTCAGGGCCTTAGGTACATTCAGGATCGTGAGCGAATTGTCCGCAGTTTCTTGAAAGGTCACGGTACGGTCGGCAATGATCACCCGATTAATGTGGCTTACGGCGCTGATCATTGCCATGAACTGCCGCAGATTCCTTATGATCCAGATAAAGCCAAATGGCACCTTAATAAATCCGGCTACTCAGAGGCTGAACTCTTTGTCGCACCGGTCACGGGAGCGATCGAGGATGTCACCATGCTGATGCAGGCTAACCTCAAGAAGATCGGCTTTAACCTAAAGCTTAAGAAAGTACCCGCAGATGGTTACTGGGGTGCAGTGTGGATGAAAGAGCCACTGAACGTTGTGATGTGGAACATGCGGCCGACGGCCAACTCAATGATGTCAATTGCTTTCGGCCCCAACGGCAACTGGAACGACACCTTCTGGAACAACGATCGCATGGGTGTCTTGCTGAAAGACTCTCTCGCAGAAACCGATCCGGCAAAGCGTCACGAGATGCATTGCGAGATGCAGAAGCTGATATCCACCGAAAGCGGTATCATCATTCCTTATCACACAAATGTGCTAGATGCTCATAACCCGAAAATTCACGGCTTCTCTAACTGCCCGCTGGGTCAGTTCGGCGGCAACGGCTGGGCCGAGCATATCTGGAAAGAGGCTTAGACGATCAATCCCGCCTGTCTTAAGTGCAGCTGAAGTTGCATTTGAGTCAGGCGGGGCTTGATTCTGCACTTGCCCCGGCTTCGGAGTCCGATGGTCGATACCCAGTAGTGGATGGGACGGTTCTGTTCAAAAAATAGCCCGCTGCCCCAGGAGTCTATATAACGAGAAATGAATAAGGCTCTCACATTAAACGAAGCAGACAACGTGGCCACCGCGATTACTCCCCTCTCGCAGGACGAAGTCGTTGTCGTGACAGTAGGCAAAGAGCGGGTCGAACTGAAGGTCCGTGATCCCATCCCTTTTGGACACAAGTTCGCTATCAATGACATTGCTGATGGGGGTTTTGTCGTCAAGTATGGTCACAACATCGGTGCTGCTACCTCGGTGATCAAGACCGGTCAGCACGTTCACGTTCATAACTTAAAAACCCTTCGGGGTGTGGACTCATGAGCCGAGTGCAGCCGTTCTGGGGATTCCCGAGGCCTGATGGCAGCATGGGAGTACGCAATTTTGTTGCGATCGTCGCGACGGCAGACGCTGTCAATCCGGTCGCCCGGCGTATTGCTTCCCTCGTAAAGGGTACGGTCCCGATTTACACCTCCTTCGGTCGTGGTATGAAAGGTGAAGATGGGCAACGACATGTCCGCACCCGTGCCGGTCTCGCGAAGAATCCGAATGTCGCTGCCGCGCTGGTGGTAGGCCTGGAACCAAAATCGGCGCAAGAAATCGCCGATCTGGTTGCCGCGACTGGCAAACCTGTGGAGTGGATTGCGATTGAAACGATCGGCGGTTCCCATAATGCAACCACCGAAGGCGCCCGAATTGCCTTGCAGATGGTCATCACCGCCAGTCGTATTCGACGAGGACCGGGCTCTATCTCGGATCTTATCGTTGGGGTAGAGTGCGGCGGCTCGGATGGCACCTCTGGGATCGCATCTAACCCGGCCACTGGCCAGGTTGCCGACTGGCTGGTGGAGGCCGGTGGAACGGTGATCCTCTCGGAGCGGACAGAAATAATCGGGGGAGAGGAGATTCTTGCCTGCAACGCGGCCTCCGAAAAGGTAGCGGAAGAAATACGAGCCGTGGTAGTGCGCACGCAAGAACACGCCCGGCAACATGGAATCGAGTTAACAAATCTGGTGCCCGACAACATTGAAGGCGGCCTAAGCACCCAAGAAGAGAAAGCGTTGGGGGCCATCTTAAAAGGGGGTACCACACCTCTTCAGGAGATAGTAGGTTCCGCCGAAAAACCGAGCAAAAAAGGCCTAGTCTTTATGGATGCCCATTCTCCCGGCACTGAGAACATTACCGCGCTCGCTGGAGGCGGTGCCCAGATCATTATCTTTTCCACGGGTCTTGGCAACCCTATCGCATGTCCGATCGCTCCCACTATTAAGGTGAGCGGAAATCCCAATACAGTGGTTGAACTTCGCGACAATATCGACGTCGATGTAAGTTCCATCATAAAGGGTGAAAAAAATATTGCGCAATCCGCCGAAGTTCTCTATGACGAATTCCTTCAAGTCGCTAACGGTGGGATGACCCGAAGCGAAGTCCTCGGAGATGAAGAGGTCGCCATCAGTGGCTACTGCCACTCTTAGTGGATGCCCACACAACATATCACCAGACCGGAATGGCTACGTCGAAGATGCGAGACGGTCATCGAACCAGAGCGGCCGATCTGCGATTCCCACCATCACCTTTGGAACCGACCGAATAATCGCTACCTCGTTGAGGATTTCGCGGTGGATCTCGGGAGTGGACACAATATTGTCTCGACAGTGTTCGTCGAGTGTGAGGCCGAGTACCGCCCTGATGGGGTCGAGTCGCTTCGACCAGTCGGTGAGACCGAGTTCGCGGTACGCGAATCTAAACGGGCTACTGCCACACTCGCTAGCTCCACAAACATCGCGGCGGGCATCATCAGCTTCGTGGATCTACGTCTTGGGGCCGAAGTGGAGCGTATCGTCGCAGCCCATGCCGAGGCGGGTCGGGGCCGCTTTCGTGGTATTCGACACTGCGTAGCCACGGATGCAGACAACCGAGTTCCCGCCCACCGAAAGCAGCCGCCGCTTGGACTGCTTGCAGATGACTCATTTCGCGAAGGATTTGCCTGCCTGGCGCCTTCCGGTGCGAGTTTTGAAGCTTGGGCTTATCACCCGCAACTACCTGAACTGCTCGACCTTGCAAGAGCCTTCCCCGACACGACAATCGTGTTAAACCATGTGGGTGGCCCCCTCGGCATCGGTCCTTACGCGGGTGGTAGAGCAGCCGTCATTGCCCGGTGGCGTGACTCGATATCAGCGCTCGCCCAATGTCCAAATGTCTACGTTAAACTCGGTGGGTTCGGAATATCACTTCATGGGTTTTCTTGGGAGGCGCTCGAGAAACCGCCATCGTCAGAGGTGGTCGCAGACGCCGCAGGAGCTTTCATCCACCATTGTATCGATTGTTTCGGCATAGAGCGTGCATTGTTTGAGAGTAACTTCCCCGTAGACAAGGTTTCGTACAGTTACGCGATCTTGTGGAACGCATTTAAACGAGTTGCAGCGCGCTACTCAGCGACCGAACAGGATGCTCTTTTCCATGACAACGCAATACGTCTTTATCGCCTCGATG
>Ga0315336_1003026_pt1 | contig 23603 bp, 17 predicted proteins | sample ASW5metaG_FD_204512 | JGI IMG/M metagenome (GOLD analysis project Ga0315336, IMG submission 204512) | Ammonia-oxidizing marine archaeal communities from Monterey Bay, California, United States - ASW #5 | ecosystem: Environmental > Aquatic > Marine > Intertidal zone | place: USA: California... | reverse complement strand
ACCGTCCACTCCTTGTCTCGGAGTGCTTTCGTCAGGGCTGGCACCGCTTTCCGGTTGGCGCCGATGCGGCGTACCGCGAAGGCAGCCCTGCCGCGCGTCTTCGCGTCGGGGTCGGCCAGCCGCTCCGTAAGCGCAGCTATCGTGTGCCTCGCGCTCGGGCCCACGACAGCCAGCAGGTGGCAGGAGGCGGCGCGAACGCCCGAGTCAGAATCGTCGAGCATGGCGACGACCTGGTCCGGCCCTGAGTCGACCGTTCTGGTGAGCGTGACGACGAGCGGCCAGAAGACCGAGTTGGAGTCGTCACCTTGGATGCCGCGGAGCTCGACCAGGTAGGCTTTCAGTAGTTCTGGAATCGCCTTCACGGATCTCAGTCCCACCAGAGCGCTGGCCGCCTCTTTCTTTTGCGCATCCTCAGCGTCTGGAAATTCTCTCAGGTACCACTGCTCGGCTGCGGCCTTACCTGGAGGACCCATACCCGCGAGCTTTCCCGCGAGGACCCACCCCTCCTCAGCGCTGGCGCGCTTCAGTTGATAAACAAACCACTGCTCGAGCAGGTGATCTCGGGCGGTGAACACCAACCCTCCGAGCACAACCATGCTCATGCCTGCCGCCGCGAGCGTCATCAGCATGCCTCTTTTTCTCATATCGCCTCACGGACGGGTCAGGAGCCGGACGCTGTCTTCATCTCGTCACAAGCCAGTGTGAACGGTTATGGCTCAAGTGGAAGTCGATTCCCGCTGGAAGTTCCTCACCCGACCTCTGGCAACTCGAGATCGAGTCGGTCGACAAGCCAGGGAGCTCCGTGCCGGTTCGATCTGGGCCGCAGGCCCTTCGGCAGATCGCCCCGCTTCGCGTCTCTCCGGAGCCTTGGCACGATTTTCTTGATCCTCCTGCTTGACATGCCTACAACATGTCGGTTATGACCTACATTAAGTAGGTAAAGGCTCATGATGAAAAAGAAAAAGCCTGCTCTGGTACCACTCTCGGCGGCGCAGCGTGAGATCATGGACATTGTCTGGGAGGGTGACGAAGTTACCGTCGCCGACGTGTGGGAAGTACTCTCGGAGCGTCGTTCGGTAGCCCGAAACACCGTGCAGACGGTGCTGGTACGCATGGAAGAAAAGGGCTGGCTCCGGCATCGGTCGATTGGCCGCACATTTCTCTACTCATCTGCGTTGCCCCGAAAGGTCACTCTGAGCCAAACCGTGCAGAACCTGCTCGATGCGGCTTTCGGAGGGTCTGCTGAAGAGCTGGTGACTGCGCTTCTGGAGGACCGTAGCCTCGGCAAGGACGAAGCGGAACGCATCAGAGCGATGATCGATGAGGCTGAGTACAGAAAGCGACAAAGCAAGTCCGGTAGGAACTCATGAACTCGCTATTGCAGCTCTATCCTGGGGACCGGGCAGTCATCTTGGCGTTCAGTGTGGTGGCTCAGGTGACGATTGTGCTCCTGGTAACGCTTCTGGTCACGCGCCGGTTGTCACGTAACGCTGCGGTCCGACACGCGGTGTTGTTCCTCGCTCTTGGCGGCGTGCTCTTGAGCCCCTTAACGATCTACGTCGTAGACCGAGCCAAGCTATCGCCATTCACGGTCTCGTCAAGCTTCGGAAAATCGACGGCAGCGTTGCCTGTTGTTGATCATCCTGGAGGCGGACAACTTGGGTCACCTCTCTTGCCTCTGGTGAACAAGGCGCAACATCCCCCGGTCTCATCACTATCGCCAAAGTTGTGGAACCGAGAGGAGGGTGGCTCTACGGCCTTGGTAGCAGAGCGCGGGGTGGCGTCGCGAGAGAAATTCGCGGAGGGGATTAAGCCAGAACGAGCTTCCACGGTCTCTGCGACCTACTTGTTTCGCGTCGCGGCAAGCGCTGGATTGGCCGTTTGGCTCAGCGGTTTGCTAGTGCTGCTGGTGCGACTGCTCCATTCTTGGTCGAGGGTGGCGATCTTGTGTCATGATGTGCGGTCGATCGACACGGATTGCATCGAAGATGTGCTACAGGAGGTTCGCGACACTCTGGGCACCGACAAGCTGCCGCGCATTGCGACTTCGGACCGAGTTGGCCGACCGCTGGCAGCCCGATTGCTGCGGCCGGTAGTAATTGTGCCGGAGAAGCTACTGGCAACGCTTCGCCCGCACCAACTGCGTGATGTGCTTCTTCATGAGTGCGCTCATGTGCTGCGCCGCGATCACGTTCTTGTGCTGCTGCAACAGTTGGCTTCCATCCTCTATTGGTTTCATCCGCTAATCCACTGGCTTAACCGGCAATTGAGTCGTGCGCGGGAAGAGATTTGCGACAACTACGTGCTGCGCGCCGCTGATGCACCGAGCTACAGTCGGACGCTGTTGGAGTTGTCGGAGCGAACGGCCGGTTCCAAGCCCTTGACAGCTACGATTGGTATTTCTCTTTCTAAATGGCAACTGGAGGACCGAGTGGCTGGACTTTTGGACACAAGGAGAAATCCGATGACTCGCTTAAATCGAAAATCGACACTTGCTGTTTCCACCTTCACGCTCGTCCTCGGAGGCGCAATGCTGCTGTCCTGCGTTGGTATGGGTAGGAATACTAACGAGCTCGACTTCAAACCAAGCCCTGTCGAGGAGAAACAAAAAAGCGCCGACAAGAAAGGACGTGTCGGCGCAAAACCCGATGCCTCAGATTCGATGCAATTCAATGTCGATCTTGTCGACGGTGCACGCCTGACTGGTAAACCAGGGCTCTCTGTGTTCAAACTGAAGCCTACCCTTTCTCCAGTCGACCGAATCATTCGTAAAGCCTCTTCTGAAATAAGAGACGCGTGGTCCGTCGAATTCCGCAATGGCGATAAACTGACCGGTACACTGAGCTCAGGGACCGCCGAATTCGCCTGTCCACTGGGGAAAGCCCCAGTTTTCAAAGTTCAGGAAACCCTCGGGGAGCTGAAGATACCGATCGCTCTTGTCTCAACCATGAAGCGCTCTGGCAGCGAGAAGGCGTGGTCCGTCAGATTTCGTAACGGTGACAGGCTGACGGGCGCTTTGGGCTTGGAAACTCTTGAGGTCCAGACGGTTTTCGGGGCAGTTTCGGTCGGCATGAGCCACGTTTCGGCGATGCACATTGTCCGAATCGTCACAGGTAGACAGGGGCCTTCGATCACGGATGGGTTGGTCGCGTATTACGCTTTTGATGGCAATACGGACGACAACAGTGGCCATCGGCACAACGGGACTGTCCACGGGGCGGTGTTGACACAAGATCGGCTTGGCCGGCCAGATAGGGCTTACTTGTTCGACGGCGACGATTACATCGATCTCGGGAGCGATCCTGAAATGCAGACGCACGAATTTACCGTCGCCGCCTGGATACGCGCGAGTCCGGAGTCTCGCTGGCAAGCTATCCTAAGCTACCAAAAGGGGTCGCACGCTGTGCACGTGCAAGGAGGGCGTGTCTATTATGGAGGGCAATGGATTTTTCAGGAAGGGGTTCACGGAACAACGATCGTAACAGGCGAGTGGACATTTATTACCGTCACCCGAGATGCTGACAAACGCGTTACGGTTTACGTCAACGGGAAAGCAGAAAATTCGCGCGTGTGTGACATCCACTCGTCCTTTCAAAACAATGCCATCATCGGCGGAGATGTGCTGGACGGAGAATACTTCGACGGTGCGATCGATGAAGTCATGATTTTTGATCGCCCTCTTTTAGACGTCGAGGTCGCGGAGCTCTACAGATCACAGGATTCCCGTAACTGACAGAGAATCGTTCCAGGCCGACAGGGCGGTGAAGATCCACTCGCTCGGAGGTTGACATACCTGACCTTCTCATGGAAGAACCCATGGCGAATGGAGGGCCGCCGGTTTCTTTCGTACCGCTTTCCCGTTGACAAGGAGTCCGTGGTCATCCTATAAACAAAGCTCGCGTAGCAGTTCTGGCGCGAGGGTCACCAGGGATCGGTTCGTCGACCGGGGAGTCTGTAACACGGGTCGCACATCGTCTCCCTGCTATGGGGAGGACCTGCCCAGGAGGTAGAAATGTTCCGAGCTATGGCAACGGGTCTCTTCGGTCTCGTGCTGTCAGTGGCCCCTCTCGGGACCGATGTGTATGGCCAGGTGGTGAGCGCGGAGCACGTCGTCGTCTCTCCAGGAGATACCGTCACGGTAGGCGTCCTCCTGGACCTCACCGGACCGCAAGCCGTCCAGGGGTATGGCGTTTCAGTCATCGTCGATGGCTCGTTCGCGGCAGGTCTCTCGGTTCCGAGTGCGCAGACGGGATCTGACATCCTCGCGGTCCTCATGCCTCCTCCCAACAGCTTCGAGAGAACGACCCCGGCCGTGGACCCGGGGACGGGAGACGTGGGGGTTGTCTCCGAGGCTCTCCGTGATCTTTCAGGTGGTCTGCCGTTTCCGATGGGAGTCTATCGAGCGGCAGAGTTCGACGTCGTCATTCCACTCACTGTGCCCGTGGGCACAGTCTTTCCCGTCGAGTTCAGGGACGGCGGAGTGGGGATTGGCTTGCCCACTGACAACCTCGTCACCATCGGGGGTTTCAGCGACCCGTTTCCGAGCCTCGTCGCGGGCAGCATAACCGTTGTCGAAAGAGGGGTATCCGGGAGCATAGAGGACGTCATCGCGTGCCCGGGGGAAACCGTCAGGGTGGGCGTGACCTTGGACATCCGTGCACACCCCGACGTCGCGGCGTATCAACTCTCTGTCCTCGTGGATGGCTCGGCCGCAGCCGGTCTTACGGTCCCGAACGGTCAGACAGGCGCCGACATCGTCGCGCTCGTGGTGCCCGGCGGCTCCGAACAAACGAACCTGGCCATGGACCCGGCGACGGGGGACGTGGGGGCCGTCTCGGCGGCAATTTATCGTACGGCTCCTGGCGGTACGCCCTTTCCGAAGGGTGTCTATCTGGCGCTGGAGATCGACGTCACCATTCCGCCCAGTGTGCCCTCGGGAACCGTGTTTTCCGTCGAGTTCCGGGACGGCGGGGAGGTGAACCCTGGCGTACCCCTCAACAACTTCTACGTGGAAGGGACGGGTGGGAGCGCAGCTTTCTTGTCGCTTCTTGCGGGCAGCATCACCGTCTTGAACAAGTCCGCAGCGGCGAGCGTAGAGCATGTCACCGCGTGTCCGGGAGATACGGTTACGGTTGGCGTCACCCTGGACCTTCAGCAACACCCCACGGTGCAGGGGTTTTCGTTTTCCGTCGTCGTCGTCGGCTCGGCGGCAGCCGGCCTCTCCGTTCCCAGTGCCAACACGGGAGCCAGCATCCTCGCGCTCCTCTTGCCTCCTCCTGACAGCTTCGAGATCTCGGCACCGGCCGTGCTCCCGGCGACCAGTGACGTGGGGGCTGTCTCGGCCGCGGTTCGTGATCTTCCCAACGGCACGTCGTTTCCCGTGGGAGTCTATCTGGCGCTCGAGTTCGACGTCACGATTCCACTCAGCGTGCCCGGTGGAACCGTCTTTCCCGTCGAGTTCCTGGACGGCGCGCAGGGTCCTGGCCTGCCTGTTCTTAACACATACACCCAAGGGGGTATCTCCAAACTCTTTGACTCCCTGTCGCCGGGCAGCATAACCGTCGTCAGCAAAGCGATGGCGGCGATCAAGCCGGGTGACGCCAACCAGGACGGCGCGCTGGATATCGCCGACGCCGCCGCGACGCTGGCCTGGTTCTTCGCGGGCGTTGATTTTCCGGCGCCGCGGGGGTCGGAGCTTTGCTTCGCCATACCCGGCATCCGAGGCGAGCCGGACAGGCTCACCGAGGTCGGATTGCGCAGTCTGGACTGGAACTGCGATCGTGTCGTGGACCTCGGCGACCCCGTGTCTCAGCTGGCCTGGCAGTTCCAGAACGCTTTCGCGCACTCGCTGCTGACGCAGTGCCGCGTGCTCGGGTGTGCCACACAGGACTGCGGGAATTGCATCGAGGTCGAAAGTTCGGACTGCATCAGCACCTGCACGCCTACACCGTAGCGGATCTGGCGCGATGAAGTTCGGGACCGGCTGGTTACCTCTTCACGAAGCCGGTCCCGAGTCCAGTGTCTACTTCAGGAGCTGGTCACGAACTCGCCCACCGAGATGGTCGAGTTCCCGCTCTCTTCGATCGCGAGAACCTCGAATTCGTACTCGGCGTCTGGCAGGAGAAACTCCGGGGGGACGGTAAGGCGGGTGACCGATCCGGGAAGATTGATCAAGGCCCTCCGGGTGCTCCCGTCGACCCAGGGCATGGCCCTGAGGGGGTCCACTTGATCCAAGATGACTTGATATTCGATGATTTCGACGGGGCCATCACCGAGAAATCTCGTCGTTACGGGCTCCCACTCGATCACGAGATTGTTGGGGTCGACCCTTGGCGGATCATCGGTATCCGAAACCGGCGCAACAATCTCGGGCAGCGCCGGCAGGACGTGCGTGAGCGTCGCAACACCTTCCAGCTCGTCACCGTTGCCTCTTTCAGCCTCGAACTCGTACTCACCCGCCTTGAACTTGCGCAGGAAATCTTCCACCGCTTCGTCAGCCGCTGCGCTCGGTGCGTCCTCTGCAAAATGGTCAGGATTGGACGCGAAAAACAGCTCGCTCATGCCCTGCTTCTTGAGCGTGTTTTTCGTTTTCATGTCAAAGAGTTTCCGCTCCTTCGGGTCGTAGATCTTGAAGCGATTCCAGCTGGGGCTGCCGTCGATGAACGCTTGCAGCTCGATGTCGTTGTCTGTCGTCTCGATGATGAGAGTCGCTGCCCCCAACGGCAGTTCATCGTCATCATGATCGTTACCCCAGCTTTCCGGCACGGGGACCCAAAAGATCAGCGTGGCCAGGGCCGACAGGAAGGCTGTTAGAAGGATGTTGTGTCTCGTCATCGGCGACGGTTCCTTTCGTTTTTCAGTAGGTTGTGCAACGTTTCCGGGTCGTGAGTCTTGCCTTTTCCCTCCTTCCTATGGCATTCACTGAGCTCAAGAGTAGCGGACGGAGCTTAAGGCAAGATTGGAGGGGGATAAGTCGGCATTAAGCACGCGCTATGGCGAGAGCGACTTTCATCGCTTAGAGTCGGGGTGGCTCGGAAACGTTACCAAGGATTCACGCATGACCTCGAATCGGAGACTTGCGGCGGTGATCGCGTGTCTGCTCCTCGCCTCGAACGTGCAAATCGTAATTGTTGCCACCGGTTGGGACGAAGTCGCTCGAGTGGAGGGATCTGTGGCTGGTCTTACTGACAGGGTGGAAATCAGAGTTCTATCCACTCCAGAAGCCTTCGCCACCTACAACTCCCTTGTCGCTGAGGGAAGAAGCGTAGTCTTGATTGCTCACACGACGTGCTGACTGGCCAGGTCTGGACTGAAGAAAAAGCTTCTTGACCACATACTATGTGTAGCATAGTATATGTAGCATGAGTACGAGCAAGTGTCCAGGAAAGAGGCGTCCATGAAAATCGAGCGAGAGCTGATGCGTGGAGCCGGCCCCGTTGCCGTGCTGAAGATGCTGGAAGGCGGAAAACGGTATGGGTACGAACTGGTCACCGCCGTCGCGCAACACTCAGAAGGGATCCTGGCGATGGGGCAGTCGACGCTCTACCCGATGCTCTACAACCTCGAGGCGCAGGGGTTCATCCGCGCGGAGTGGTCCGAGGCCAAGTCGGGCCGTGAAAGGAAGTACTACTCCCTGACCCCGAAGGGAAAGCGCCGTCTCGCCGCCCAGACGAAAGAGTGGCGGGCGGTCGCGAAGGCGATGGAGAGCCTGGGCATCCTGCCGCGTCGGAGAGGGGAGGCGACCGCATGAGTGGTGAAATGCACCCTTCCGTACTCCGTCGCGCCCTGAGAACACCGCTCGTTGACCTCTTGCGCGGCAGGACAGTCGACGGTTCCGAGCTTGCTACCATTGTCAGCACCGCAGGCCTGCCTGCCCCCTTGACGGATCTCGTCCGCCGCGCCACTAAAAGAACCCGCCTCTGGCCCGCGGAACAGCTCGACGTCGCCCGCGAGCTCATCGCGCATTTTCGTGACGGACTCGATAGCGGAGAGACGACCGACCACCTCGTCGATCGCTTCGGCGACCCGGAGCGGACCGCCAAGCTCATTCGGCGAGCGCGGTTGCGAGGCCGCCCCCTCACGTCCAGGGCGATGCGCTCGGCAAAGCTCGGACTCGTCTTCACGGCCATCCCGGTTCTCATCGTTTACGCCTACCTCTTCGTACGGCTTCACGCCACGTCTCCCGGCCTCGCCTCGTTTCACGTCCCCGCTTTCGTTTCCCGTAGCAATTCGATTACCGAGCAGATCCCCGATAGCGAAAGGGCCTGGCCGCTCTACGATGCCGCTGCGGCGAGAGTTCTGGGCGCATTGGAGAAGTCGCCCGGCTACGACCCGGAGGAGCCGGCATCCATCCAGCTCCAGTACCGACCCGGCCACGATCGATGGAAACACCTCGTCACCTTGCTCGGGACCGTGAGCACGGAGCTTGGTGATGTCCGTAAGGCCGCCCTGGGCATGCGCCTGGGGTTCGAGCTCGAGGTGAATCCAGAAGAAGAGTGGCTCTGGCTGGAGGAATCGCGGCCCGTAGAGGTCTTTCAGTTTCTCCCACACGTGCTGGAAGCGGACACCTTCCGGGCGCTCGTGGAGGGAGACGGAAAAACGGCGCACAGCAACGTGGCAACTCTGATCGGCATGAGTCGCCATGCCAGGGGAGTCGCACCGTACTTCCACTGGGACGGGCTCGGATTCGCAATCCTCTATCGAGCCGTGGACACTTTGAAGGCCGTGCTGGCACAGGCGCCGGAGCTGCTGTCGAGCGATGAACTCAGGGACCTGTCCCACCGCTTCGCAGCTCTGGGAGGACGAGAGGCATTCCGCTGGCAGACGGAAGGAGACCGAGAGGCGGCTCGGCTGTGGTGGGGTCGTTTGTACTCGGGCGTCGACGGGGACAAGGCTACCATCACGAAGGAAGGTCTCGAACGGTTACGGAGAGGCTTGTGGTCGGAGTCTCCCACGCAGATGGCTGTGGTTGACAGCAAGCTCCTTGCGCCGGCGTTGCCTCTCCTCATCGCGAACAGGCGGGAACTCAAGAAGAAAGCGCACTCGCTTTTTGAGGAGGTTGACACGCAACTCGACCGGCCTTTCTGGCGGCGAGAAAACGTAGCGGCCTTTCGCTGGATCCCCCGGAACACCGTCGAAGCGGTCCGGTACCTGCCTTTCCTTTATGTGTTCCCCTTCGTCGGCCCGAAGGACGACGAGCTCACGCTCGGAAAACGTGACGCGGCACTCGTCATCCTGGCGCTCGAGCTCTACCGGCGCCACCATGGCGGCTGGCCGGAGACTCTGGAAGACCTGACACCCCAGCTCCTACCGGCGGTACCCATGGACCGCTACGACGGCCAACCGCTCCGCTACCGTGTCGTCGAGGGGCGTCCACTGCTCTACTCCATCGGCTCCGATGGCGACGACGACGGAGGCAAGCCCCGTTCTGAGATCTGCGATAACGACCACGACTGGGTTCTCTGGCGTCCGTAAACTCTGACCCTGATTCTGACTCCGATTCTGATTCTGACCGCTGATTCGGATTCTGATTCAGGTTCTTCGATGGAGACGCAACCCGAACGGACCGAATTTCGTTGTCTGTGACGGCCCCATCAGAGAGACTGGTTAGCACGACACCACCGGCACGAATCACATCCGATGCTATCCCTCATCGACATTGAGCAGAGCCGACGCGCGTTCCTCAGCGTCGGATCCCTGGCATTGGGCGGTTGGACGCTCCCGGGTTTGCTCGCGGCCCGCTCCGCTCGAGCGACATCGGGTCCTCCGGTGACCGACAAGTCGGTCATTTTCCTCTTTATGCACGGGGGCCCGCCCCAGGCCGAGACCTTCGACCCGAAGATGACCGCCCCCTCGGGCGTCCGCAGCGTCACGGGAGAGGTCCAGACGACTCTCCCGGGCATCACCTTTGGCGCCACGCTTTCCAAGCTCTCCAGGTTGGCGCACAAGTTTACCGTGGTCCGAAGCTTTCAGACCGGCGACCAGGTGCACGACATCAAGCCTATCGTCTGTCGCGACACCTTGGAGGCGAACCTCGGCTCGATCTATTCCCGCGTCGCAGGCACGAACCATCCCCGCACCGCGGTGCCGACGAACGTAGCGCTCTTTCCCCGGGCGGTCGACCCCAAGGCGCGGCCTCCAACGAAGAACTTCGGCGATTTCGTTTCCAGCGGGATTCTGAACCAGGCCTACGCGCCGTTCGTCCCCGGTGCCGGCGGCAGCCTTCAACAGGACATGCAGTTGAAGTTGCCGCGGGGGCGCTTGGAGGACCGCCGCCACTTGCTGGCGGGTCTCGACCGCATGAGGCGCACGTTCGACGGTGGGGCCACCAGTCCCCTTGATCGTTTCCAGGAACAGGCCTTCGACACTATCCTCGGGGCAGCCGCCGACGCGTTCGATCTCTCGAAGGAAGACCCGCGCACCGTAGAGCGTTACGATACCAGCCGCCTGGTGCGCGAGGAGAACATCAGCAAGAAGTGGTACAACCACAAGAATTACGCGGAAAATATCCAGACCCTGGGCAAACTCCTCCTCTATGCGCGCCGCCTCTGCGAAGCCGGCTGCGGCTTCGTCACCGTGACCACCAACTTCGTCTGGGACATGCACGCCGATGAGAACAACACCACGATCGAAGAAGGCATGGGCTACTGCGGACTCCCTTTCGATCACGCCGTCTCGGCTTTCATCGAAGACGTCGAAGCACGCGGACTGAGTGACAAGATTCTTCTGGTCGCCTGTGGCGAAATGGGGCGCACACCGAAACTGAACAAGAGAGGCGGCCGCGACCATTGGGGAGGTCTCGCTCCTCTGATGCTCGCCGGCGGCGGTTTAAAAATGGGGCAGGTCATCGGCCATTCGACGCGCGACGCCAGCGAGCCCAGGTCGATTCCGGTCACCATCAAGAACTTGCTCGGGACCGTCTTCCACACCCTTTTCGACGTCGGCGAGCTGCGGGTCACGCAGGGCCTACCGCCGGAGCTCGTCCGCCTTATCGAAAGCAACGAGGCCATTCCGGGGTTGCATTGATCGAAGTGGGACGGAGCGACAACGAAAGTAGCTCCCCCGAAACCCGTGGATTCTCCGCCTATACCGTGTACCCTGGACTGTGTCGAAACGGAGTTTCTGATTCGTCAATCGGTTTTAAGAAAGGGTGCTGCGATGAGAACACTGCTGATTGTCGCGCTGTTCGTTAACGCTGCGTTGTTGGCTGGGCGGTTTTGGCAGGAGCTGTCTGTCGTTGCTGAGGTTGGTAGAGGAGGAACGGTCGTCGACCCGTGTGCCACGGACCACGCCAAGTACAGCCTCGATACAAATGGAGACAATTCGGTGGACCTCTCCGATTTTGTTTACGGGCTCAATTGGTTCTTCCAGGGTTCGGACGCGCCGAAGGTCTGTCTTGCAGGTAGCTCCGACCTTGAAATGCGCGTCAGTTTTCTGGAGAGCGTGGTGGAGTCCTGCTTTCCCGACGTCAACAACGACATGATTCCGGACTGCGCACAACCCGGGATAGACGTGGACGGAGACGGTTTCATCGCCCCACAAGACTGCGACGATAACGACGCCTCCATCAACCCCGATGCCACAGAAGTTTGTGACGGCGTCGACAACGACTGTGACGGAACGGTTGACGACGGGGTGTTGGCCACCTTTTATCGTGATGACGACGGCGACAATTTTGGAGACGACACCCAGCCGATTCAGGCCTGCGCGCAGCCTCCAGGCTTCGTCACCGACAACACCGACTGTGACGACGGCAACCCGCAGAGAAATCCCGGTGCGACTGAATTCTGTGATGCGATCGACAACGACTGCGACGGCACGGTTGACGACAACGTATCCGGCACTTCCGCGTGCCTTACTTGTGAGAATGGAGCGTTCGTCAACCAACCTTCCGGAACACCCTGCCCAGGCGGAACCTGTAATGGTCAAGGGGAGTGCGGTGGATAGTCGTTAAGAAGATCACCGCGAAGATCGAAGATCACGAAGGGTCAGCGAGCCCATGAAACTCCAGGGGAAGGTTGCTATCGTTACCGGCGCTAGTCGCGGCATCGGCTGGGCAATCGCTCTGGGCTTTGCCGATGAGGGGGCCGACCTCGTGGTCTGCGCTCGGGACGGAGCACGGCTGGAACGATTGGTCGACGAGATCGAGCGACGTAACCGGCGAGCCCTTGCCGTGACGGCTGACGTGACCGTGGAGGCCGATGTCGAGCGGCTCGTGGAGCGGACCGTCGAAACGTTCGGGCGGATCGACGTCCTGTGCAACAATGCCGGTGTCTTGCACCGAGGTGCGATTGATGAGCTCGATCCGTCCCAGTGGGACGAGGTCATCGCGGTCAACCTGCGCGGGCCGTTCCTCTGCTCACGCGCTGTGCTGCCTCACATGAAGCGTCTAGACTACGGTCGGATCGTCGACGTGTCCTCCGGGTCGGCCATCAACTGCACGGCGGGGTTTTCCGCCTACAGCGCCTCGAAGGCCGCATTGAACGCCCTGAGCCGAACGCTCGCCAACGAACTCACGGGCTTCAACATCCTGGTGAACGCCATGAGCCCCGGATTCCTGAAAACGGACATGAACCCCGAAGGGACGCGGCCACCGAGCGCCGCGGTCCCCACTGCCGTAGAGCTCGCGTCGTTACCGGATGGGGGGCCCAGCGGTCGCTTCTTTCGCTTTCAGCAAGAGATGGAAGTCATCCCGGACCTGTCGAAGCTCGACTGGAAAAACTGATCCGGATTCAGGCGTTCTTTCCCTCCCCGTGCACGCTCCCTTCCCCCTCCCGGGTCCTGTTCCCGATTCGACAACGGGACGACGTTTGCCCCGCCCCGAGTTTTTCTGGAAGGACGCCATGGCAGAGATTAACCTTCTACGGTCAAGCTCCAGCAACCAGGTTCTTCATTTGTACTACCAACGAATCCTAGGGGCCGTCGGCATCTGCTTCGGCATGGCCCTGTCCATGGTCAGCGCTCAAGAGAAACGCGGGATGACTCGTCCACCCTGGACGACTTCCCGCATTCAAGGATCTCCGGAAGCCCCGGCGCCCTATAAAATCGTCCCTGCGTTCCCTGGCGTTCGATTCGACCACCCAACGTGCATCGAAGAAATCCCCGGCACGAATCGATTGCTCGTCACCGAGCTGGGGGGAAAGATTTACTCCTTTCTCAAAGACCCTGGCGTCAGCCAGGCCGATCTGGTCGTCGATTTGGGTTCGGCCCTGTCCGTCCTTGACGCTGAGTTTCATCCGGGATTTCGCGAAAACCGCCATCTGTTTGTCAGCTACATCCATCCAGGGAAGGGCGGTCGCGTGCGTGTGTCGCGTTTCACACTTTCTGGCGCTTCGCCCCCGACTGTTGTGCCCAGCAGCGAGCAAGTCGTTATCACGTGGCCTAGCGGGCCCCATACCGGTGGGTGCGTCGAGTTCGGAACGGACGGCCTCCTGTACGCTTCGACGGGCGACGGCGCGGGCCCGCATCCTCCCGATGGCCTGACCACCGGCCAGAACATTTCGGACCTTCTGGGATCCATTCTGCGGATTGATGTCGATCGCCGGACGGGCACTCAGGCCTACACCGTTCCAGCGGACAATCCGTTCGTGGATCTTGGTGGGGCACGCCCAGAGGTCTGGGCTTACGGTTTGCGGAATCCCTGGAAGTTTGGCGTCGACCCGGAGACAGGTGATATCTTCGCGGCCGACAACGGCTGGGAGTCGTGGGAAATGGTTCACCGCATCGTCCGTGGAGGCAATTGCGGCTGGCCGAGAATGGAAGCTCGCGCAGTACTGCGAGCTGAAGTCGAGCCGGGACCGACACCCATCCGTCCACCCGTCAAGGATCATCCGCACACCGAGGCCAACTCGGTCATCGGAGGGCCGGTTTATCGAGGGGGCAAGCTACCCGAGTTGGCGGGCTCCTTCGTCTACGGCGACTACATCACGGGAACGATCTGGGCTATTCGCCCGGACGAAGACGATTCGTATTCACACACGACTCTCGTCGATACGGACCAGCGGATCGTTGCCTTCACGCAAGGTAAGAGCGGCGAACTGTACGTGCTGGACTACGACTTCACCGGTCAAGTTTACGAATTGCTGCCGTCTGGACTCAAAGACACTTCCGCCAGCTTCCCGCGTCGTCTAGAAGAGACGGGACTGTTCACTTCACTCACGAACCTGGAGCCTGCTCCGGGAGTCGTTCCCTACGCGGTCCAAGCTGACCGCTGGACGGACGGAGCGCAGGCCCAACGCTGGGTCGCGATTCCTGGCAACGGAGAGATTCGCCTTTCGACGCGCAGGGACGACCCCGCTTCGTACCCGGAGGGTACGGTGTTCGTTAAACACCTGACGTTGCCACAGGGCGAGGACCGCGAGGCCATTCGTCTGGAAACGCAGATCTTGCATTACGAGAACGGAAAGTGGCATCCGTTCAGTTACCTATGGGACGACACAGGCCAGGAGGCCCACCTGGTCGCCTCGATAGGTTCGAATCGTCCGCTTCGAGTCGCTGGCCGGACTGCGAAAGACGATCCTGTCGAACGCACGTGGCATGTTAGCGCAACGAATGAATGCAAGTTGTGCCACAACCCGGGATCGCAGTTCGTTCTCGGTTTCTCACCGCACCAGTTGAACCGTCCCGTTACGGGAGGCAACGCCAGCGAAGAAAATCAGTTGAGTCGGCTGGCAGCGCAGGGCGTGCTTGCGCGAGCCCCCTCGATTTCTGACGATGATCCCGCTCGGCTTGTCGACCCGCACGACCTGTCGTTAGATCTCGACGACCGAGCGCGCTCGTACCTGCACGCCAACTGTGGCATGTGCCATCATCCCGATGGAAATGCGATCGTCTCGTTCTATCTTCGTCGTGACCAACCTTTCAGCCAGCTGAACACGTTCAAGGGAACGGGAATCGGTACATTCGGCATGCGCAACGCCAAGATCATTGCGCCGGCGGATCCTTACCGCTCGGTGCTGATGTACCGGATGTCGAAAACCGGTTACGGTCGCATGCCGTACGTCGGTTCCCAGGTTGTTGACAGTGCCGGTGTGGAGTTGATCGAGCAATGGATACGCTCCCTTCCGAAGCGCACGAGAGATGCGACTTCACCGCCGGCAACGGCAGGATCCGCCGAAGGGAGGGCCCTGCGTGTCCTCGCAAACAAAGAGCCTGCTTCCCGTGACAGGCGCGATGGTCTGATACGCCAGCTGGTGAAATCGACCGAGGGTACACTGGCGTTGATTACCGAGATGCACCGCGGGTCGTTGGCCGCTGAGGATTTCGAGGCGGCCGTCTCGATTGGAAGCGAGGCGCCGGCAAGCGACATACGCGGGCTGTTCGAGACCTTCCTGCCCGAATCGCAACGTCGAGCGACACTCGGCTCGAACATCAACTCCCAAACCATTCTCAGTCGAAGGGGCAATCAGGAACGTGGCAAGCTCATCTTCTTCAGTGATGGCGCCCGCTGCCGTGCTTGCCACGAGATCCAAGATCGGAGCAAGTCGCTGGGTCCGACTCTCAAAGAGATCAACAAGAAGTACCCGCGCCCAGCCGAGCTTCTCCAGCACGTACTCGAGCCTTCGCTCAAGATCGAGGATCCGTTTGCGGCCTATGCCGTCGTCACCGTCGATGGTCGGGTGGAAACTGGGTTGCTGGTTGAGAAAAACGAAAAAGAGGTCGTCATCAAGAACGCCGACAGAAAAATCGTGAGGATTGCCCGCAGCGATATTGAGGAGATGCAGAAAAGCCCGAAATCGTTGATGCCAGACCGTATGCTGAGCGATTTGACAGCTCAGGAAGCCGCGGATCTGTTCGAGTACATTCGCTCGCAGGGTGCTGGTGAGTAGGGCTCAGTTCACGATGTTTCGGTCGCGGCCCGTTTGGTAGGCGCGGATGTTCTCGGCGGTTTGATCGACCAGTTTCTGGCGCGCCTCGAGAGCTGACCAGGCGGAGTGGGGCGTCAAGATCAGGTTCTTCGCGCTGAACAGGGGGTTCTCGGCTTGCGGCGGCTCGACGCTCAGTACGTCGAAGCCCGCACCAGCGAGCCGGCCGGAATTGAGCGCGTCGGCGAGTGCCCGTTCGTTGACGATGCCCCCACGCGCCGTGTTGATGAGGAACGCCGTGCGCTTCATTTTTTCGATCTCCGCCGCGCCGACCATGTCGCGGGTCAAGTCGGTCAGCGGCGTGTGCACCGTGACGATGTCCGATTCGCCGAGGAGCTGGTCCAGAGCCGTGTTTTCATAGCCCGAGCCACTGATGTCCTTGATGTCGTTGGCCAGGACCTTCATGCCAAAACCTTCCGCAATGCGCGCCGAGCCGGTGCCGATCACCCCGAGGCCGATGATCCCGAGTGTCTTGCCGGCGAGCTCAAACACTGGATACGTCATCAGCGTGAACGATCCCGCCGCTAGCCACTTGCCGGCCTGCACGTCCGCATCGTACCTATGCACATTGGTCACCAGGTTCAGGATCAGAGCAAACGTATGCTGGGGTACTGTATGCTCCGCGTAGCCAAACACGTTGGCGACCTTGATGCCTCTCTCCTTCGCCGCCCCCAGGTCGACGTTGTTATAACCGGTCGCGATCACGGCGATCAGCTTCAGGTCCGGCAGCGCGCTCATGAACGCGGCCGTCATGGGCACCTTGTTGACAACGACGACCTCGACTCCTGCGCTGCGCTGGACAGCCTCGGCGTCGGTCGAAGTGGGGTACCCCACGTAGTCGCCCAGCGCCTCGAGGCAGGAAAAATTGATATCGCCAGTAGCCGTCAGGGTCGAGTCGTCCAGAAACACGATTTTCATAATTCAGTCCTTTTGGATTTTTTACGATACAGGTAATGCCCACAGATGCGAAAAAGCAGCCAAATAGTTTATTCTTTGGGCCACCCTTAGTCCACGCTTAGTCAGGCCACGGGGAAATAAGTTTCGCGGCGATGGCTCGAAGCTTTAAGATCCGAGGACCAACACCAGCACCGCACAGGACACGCAGCCCGTTGAGCGAGGGAGTTTGTTCAAACACTTGTTAGCCAAGCCGTGGCCGAGTTTACTTCTCTTTGCCCTCGCTCCTGGTTTTCTCGGGTGTGAGTCCTTTGGGCCTTGGGTGAAGGCCCACGGTGACGCGGGTGCCTGGGGTCGTGCTGCATCACCGTTGAATCCCAACCACTCGGGATCCCTGGCTCTTCTCGCGACGGTCCCTTATTTTGTCGTCAACGATGATCGGCTTTCCGACTCTCTCCGCAGAAACCAGCCACTGGGTGGTAAGACTTCACAGCACAACGGCGACATCCTGCAGGCGGTGCTCGCCTTTTCTCCGGTAGTGCCCATTGGTATTTCTTCCTTCGTTCCGGATCGAGACGGAGAGGCTCTTGAAGTCCTCGAGGTGGCGCTGGAGTCCCTCGCGCTCAACGCCGGGCTCACGCAGCTCTTGAAAGTCACGACGGACCGGGAGCGTCCGGAGGGAGCGTCGACAAAGTCGTTTCCTTCGGGACACGTTTCCAACGCCATGACGGGCGCCACAGTGACCGCCCGCTGGTTGCGCTCAAAGAGTCTGTGGTTCCTGCCCGTCGAGCTCGGCCTCTACGGTGGGGTAGGCTATGTCGCGGTCAGCCGAATGGAGAACTCAAAGCACTTTCCCACCGACACCATCGCTGGAGCCATTCTAGGTGGATACATAGCCAACACTATGTGGGATGCTCATTTCGGCCGGGATGAAGAAGACGGGATCTTCAATCACCTGCGCCGGCACGTCGTTCCGGCGCCCGTTGGGGAGGGGCTCGGGCTCTTCTACGCAACGTCGTTCTGAGCCCGGATGATTCATGATCCGCACGTGCGTGAATGATCCGGGCTCAGTTCGAGTTTGGCGATTTTCGGCGGGTCTGGTAGCTTCTGTACTCGGTCCAATTTTCACCGCAGCAGAAGTGAAGAAACCGTGAACAAACAGCTCCCTGATCGCATCCGCATAGCGCTGCGCGGCTGGCGGAATGCTGGGAGTGAGCCGCGGCTGGACCTTTTCCGGTGGCTTCTCGTTGCCTGTCAGGTGACGACGCTGCTGTTGGGCTGGCCTCTCTGGATCGTACGGGACGAGCCTCCACCCCTGCCAGCGTTCTGGTACGTATTCCCGTCCTTCGACGTCGGCTACGCTCTGCTGGCCAGCCTCGGGGTCGTACTGCTGGCGCCGCGCTGGGGAGTTTTGCTCCACACGCTGCTACTGGTGTTCTCCCTGGGCATGGATCAGCTTCGGATCCAGCCTCAGATCGTCTGCTGTTGTATCTTACTCTGGGCAACCCTGCCTTCCTCTTCACTGCAAACCATTGGACGTGCGTATCTGGTCGCGCTGTGGTTTTACTCCGGATTCCACAAGCTGCTCAGCCCGTCGTTCTACGAAGGCATGTGGGTGGTTTCTCGTTTTTTGAAGGACCTCGCCTACGCAACAGCGACTCCTCCCGGAGAGCTCGTCACGACCCTGAGCGTCCTGGCTGCGGTTACCGAGATCGTGCTGGCCGTGATGGTGCTTGTCCCACGCACACGGCAAGCGGCGTCTGTGCTCGCTTTTCTTTTGCACGGGGTAATTCTCGGGTTGCTCGTTCAAGTTGACTTTAACTCCGCCGTCTGGGCGTGGAACGTCGCTTCCGCATTTGCCGGCTTCGCACTCGTCTGGAACTGGCGGCAGACTCCGGTGGGGACCTTCAAGGCTCTGTCTGCTCCCGCCAGAGTTGTCGTCGTTGTGGTCCTCCTCTCGCCGCTCGGATACTACGGCGAATTCATTGACGCCCATCTTTCGCATTGCCTCTATTCCAGAAACAAGCCACACGGGTACGTCTTCCCACCCGAAAAGGGAGACCCCGGAGCCTTCTACACGTCCATCAGCGAAGAGGTGCTGAAGGCGACCAATAGCCCCCTACCACCAGCGCACAGGCTTCTGGAGGCATACTTCCTTCGGTCCAGAAAAACGTCGCCCGGAGATTTCCTCTACATCCGGGACCGACGACTCGGTGCGGATCTTCGTGGCCGTTCTGACCGCTGGCTTCAATTGAATGAGACGCGAGAGCTCGTTCCGAGCAAGGTGCAGTATCTCGTGAGGACCAAACGGAGAGAGTAGGTAGTCCGAAGATGGAGGGGCACCAAGACCACGAAGGGGAGAAGAACCCGTCAGGCCGAGTCCTCTTGCGTGATCTGGTCGATGAACTGGTTGGCTTCGTTGACGGAAGCCTCCATGTCCTTGATCAGCGAAGCAACGTCCGTTTCCACGGAGACCAGCTCATCTTTGAGCGAATCGATCGCCCTCGCGTTGAGGTTGTGCTTGAGAAAGAGAACCTGGTCGCCAAACGCCTTGAGCACGGGCTCGATCTTCGCTTCCGCATGCTTCATGGCGCCGATGAGCTTGGAATATCTCGAACGGGTATTCTGCAGCTTCTCCTCGCTCAGACTGCGTAGGCGCTCGTTACTGTAAGCATCGAGCTCGCCCTCCCATTCCTGGAAAAGCGCGTCGGCCACCTCCTCCACGTCCTCGATGCGACCCGAGACAGCCTCGGCGCGATCCTTGCTCTCCTCGTACTCGTCGTTGAGCTTATTGTAGGTGTCTTCGAGTTCGCCCCCTTTGAAATTGATCAGACTGGTGAATTTCTCCAGGGCAGTTTGGAACTGTTCCTTGGCCTCTTCCTGGCTGTCCCGAGCCTTTTCCACACTGCTGACCAGGATATCGCGCTTGTGATACCCGAACGCCTCCATGGTCTTGTAGTAGATGCCGCTGCAACCGCACGAAGCGGCGACCAGCCAAACGAGAACGGGGAAAATTCGGCAACGATGGCTCTGAAGCATGACGAACTCCTCCTTTGAATCCTCAGGATACGAATGCCACTTTGCGGGCAACGCCCGTATATAAGGTCAATGGACCGAGATGGCAATACCTGGCTGGCCCCGCGAGGGTGATCGCGAAACTGCCTCAAGGTCCTGTCACCAGGAGCTTCGGCCTGGAGGGGGCGCTCGCAGCGGGCGGTCGAGCCAGCGGCTGGCCTGTTCGTCCCCGACGATCTTTTCTTTGACGGGATCCCAGGAGAGGGCCCGTCCCGTCCAGAGAGCGATGTTGCCGAGGTGGCAGACGGTGGCGGAGCGATGGCCGATCTCGACGTCGCAAATAGGCTTTTTGCGACTGGAGAGGCAACGCTGCCAGTCCTGGGTGTGTCCGGGACTGCGGTAGAGCTGGAAATCACCTGCGCCCAACGGTTCCCGGGCGACTTCCCCGGGCTCGGCCTTGAAGAATCCCCGGTTGACCGTGATCCTGCCGTCAGCCCCAACGAACTCTACTCCGTTGACGCCGACGGACTCGCAGTGAACCGTAACCCCACTGGCGTATTCGTAGGTGATGTACTCTTTCCCATCGCCTGGCGGGAGAATTTTTACCGGACCGCTGGCATCCATGCCGAGTGCCCACTGGGCGATGTCGAGATGGTGGGCTCCCCAATCGGTCATCTGGCCGCCGGAGAAGTCACGGAACTTACGCCAATGAAAGGGATGGATCTCGTGGTGGAACGGCCTCCACGGGGCAGGGCCGATCCACTGGTTCCAGTCGAGCCCCGGAGGCACGGGCTCGGCGGGTAGGTGACAGGGCCGAGAAGAGCCCCAGACGCTCACGCGGATCGTCTCGATCTTCCCGAGCCGCCCGCTGCGCACGAGCTCACAGGCTTCGCGGAAGTTACTCGAGGATCGCTGCTGGCTCCCAGTCTGGAAGACGCGGCCGTAACGTCGCGCGGCGTCGACCATCGCCCGGCCCTGCCGCACGGTGAGAGAAAGCGGCTTCTCGCAATAGACATCCTTCCCCGCCTCGCAGGACTGGATCGCTGCTATCGCATGCCAGTGGTCCGGCACCGCGATGACCACGGCGTCGACGTCTTTCCGATCGAGCAACTCCCGATAGTCGTTGTGTCTTCCTACTTGGGGCGCCAGACGCTTGGCCGCCTTTTCTCTCATTCCCTGGTCGACGTCGCAAACGGCCACGGTTGGAAACTCGGCGTTGTCCGCGTAGTGGTTGAGGAGACTCGCTCCCCTGCCACCGACTCCGATGAAGCCCACACCCACTCGCTCGTTCGCGGCCGGCCGTTCCTCCGCTTTCAGGGCTCCACTGCGGACGATCGCTGGCGCCAGCAGCCCAGCGGCAACCAGCCGGGACGAGTGCTCGAGAAAACCTCTACGCGTCGTGCGCCGCGTCCTTATCAAGCCAGGATCTTCTCGATAACGTTTCCATGGACGTCGGTCAAGCGGAAGTCTCGGCCCTGAAAGGGGTACGTCAGACGCAGATGATCGACTCCCAGGAGGTGGAGCATCGTGGCGTGGAAGTCGTGCATGTGCACAACGTCCTTCACGGCGTGGTAGCCGAAGTCGTCGGTGGCGCCGAGCGCGGTGCCACCCTTGACTCCACCGCCGGCCAGCCACCACGAGAACCCCTTGATGTGATGGTCGCGTCCGCTGCCGCCCTGTCCCATCGGCGTGCGGCCGAATTCGCCACCCCAGACGACCAGCGTGTCCTCGAGCATGCCGCGCTGTTTGAGGTCTTTCACCAGGGCCGCCGCGCCGCGATCCACATAGCTGGCCGTATCGAGGATTCCTGGCTTGATCTTCCCGTGGTGGTCCCAGCCTCGGTGGTAAAGCTGGATGAAACGCACGCCCCGCTCCGCCATGCGTCGTGCCAGGAGGCAGTTCGACGCAAACGTGCCGTCCGGCCGTTCGACGCCGTAGAGCTCGAGAGTTTTCTTGGATTCGGCCGAAAAGTCGACGAGCTCGGGGACGCTTGCCTGCATCTTGAAGGCCATCTCGTACTGGCCGATTCGCGTGGTGATCTCGGGATCGCTAACGTCGGCGTCGAACCTGCGGTTGAGCGCCTGCACGGCGTCGATGACATCGCGCTGCTTCGCAGCGTCCACACCGGGCGGCCGGGTCAGGTAGAGCACGGGCTCGCCCTTGGACTGGAACTGAACCCCCTGGTAGCTGCTAGGCAAGAAACCGGCCTGCCATTGCCGCGAAGCGATGGGCTGGTTCTGAGCGCCGCCGGCGGAAACCATGACGACAAACCCGGGAAGGTTGTCGCACTCGCTTCCCAGCCCGTACCAGAGCCAGGAGCCCATGCTCGGGCGGCCCGAGATGGACGTCCCCGTGTTCATGAACGTGTGGGCCGGGTCGTGGTTGATCTGCTCTGTCCGCATCGAGCGGATGATGCAGATGTCATCCGCGATCGACCCGATGTGAGGAAAGACCTCGCAGATCTCCTGCCCCGACTGCCCCCACTTGCGGAAGGGGTGCTGCGGAGCAAAGCACTTGAGTGGCTCTCCCTGAAGTTGCGCGATCGGCTGCCCCGCGGTGATCGATTCGGGCATGGGTTTGCCCTGCATCTCGCCGAGCTTCGGCTTGTAATCGAAAGTCTCGAGGTGCGACGCGCCCCCGGCCATGACCAGGAAGATCACACGCTTTGCCTTGCGTGGACCGTGAAGCGACTCGAGTGCGCCGAGCTGGCCACTTGTCGGCGTCCTTGCCTCGAGGTTGCGGTCGGCGAGAGAGGCCAGAGCGATGGTTCCCATCCCGGCTGCGGTGCGGCGGAGGAAAGTCCGCCTCGACACCAGGGTCCGCAGCTGATTATCTGCTGGTTGATTCTGGAAAAGGTGATTCATGCTAACGTAGTCAGTTCCGCGTTACCGTCTCATGCAAGTTGAGAATGACTCGTGCGACCGATGTCCATGCCGCGAGCTCGCCCAGGTCGATGTCCTCGGGAACTGGTGTCTGACCCACTCCCAGGAGCTCGCGCGCCGAGTCATCGTCCTGGTACGATTCCCGATGCTTTTTGTAGAGGTCGGTGAGTATCGACGTCTCCTCCTCCCGTGGCTCGCGCGAGACCGCGCGATGGAACGCCCACCGGACCCGCTCTGTAGTCGTCGGTCCCGCTTCGTTGATCACTCGACTTGCGAAGACGCGGGCCGCTTCGACATACGTGGGATCGTTCAAGAGCGCCAGGGCCTGCTGCGGGATGTTCGAGCGCGGGCGCTCCGCAGCGCACTCCTCGCGGTTGGGTGCGTCGAAGGCCATGAGGCTCGGATGAAGGAACGAACGCTGCCACCAGGTGTAGAGTCCTCTCCTGTAAACATTTTCTCCGTCGTCGGTGACCCACTTTCGCACAGGAAAGTTCATGTGCTGCCAGTAGCCGGCGGGTTGATAAGGCTTGACGCTCGCTCCGCCCATCCGGCGCGACAGGAGTCCGCTCACAGCGAGCGCGTTGTCGCGCACCATTTCCGCGTCGAGACGCCACCGTGACTGGCGGGCGAGAAGCCGGTTGTACGGGTCGTGCGTGCTGGCAGCGGCGGTTGCGGCCGGCGCGACAGAGCTCTGGCGGTACGTGGACGACAGAAGCAACAAACGCACCATGTGCTTCACGTCCCAGCCTCTCTCCACGAACTCGACCGCGAGCCAGTCGAGGAGCTCGGGGTGGACGGGCGGCTCTCCCATCGCGCCCAGGTCGTCCAGATTCTTCGAGATGCCCGTCCCGAAGAAGAGCTTCCAGAGCCGGTTGACGAAAGCTCGCGCGGTCAGAGGGTTGTCTCCCGACACGAACCACCTGGCGAGATCGAGCCGCGTCGCCCGTCG
>Ga0315336_1003024_pt1 | contig 23626 bp, 18 predicted proteins | sample ASW5metaG_FD_204512 | JGI IMG/M metagenome (GOLD analysis project Ga0315336, IMG submission 204512) | Ammonia-oxidizing marine archaeal communities from Monterey Bay, California, United States - ASW #5 | ecosystem: Environmental > Aquatic > Marine > Intertidal zone | place: USA: California... | reverse complement strand
TATGGTCAACTCCATATCGCTCCATGATTTCTTCTATCACCTGACGCATTTTCTTTTCAGACATTTCTGGATATGAGTGATACTCCAGGTGGGTAACCTTTTGACCTCGACTATGGTTACGCACGAGGCCGACAAAGGTACATACGCCGCCGATGTCATCCCCGCTCACATCATTGACCAGCACACTCATATCAATTGGCCGCTTGACCACCCGGCAAATCACTGGACTCCTCCGCTGATGGGAGGAATCAGAGCCAGCTCGTCCCCCGCCGAGAAGACCTGTGAGTCGCCTGCAAACTCTTGGTTGATCGAGACCGCGATTGATTCCATCTTTTGGGCAAAGGGCGGGAATTTTTCGCCTAACGAGTTGCGCAACTCTTTCACCGTCCCCCCTTCAGGAACATCCAGTTCAATTTCATCCTCGCCTGTTACTTCCCGAGCCCAGGCAAAACACTTGACTCGCACCCGCATTCGAGCTCCTTCCACTATGAAACGGATTTGCGGCCTGGGGATAAAAATCTCCACGTTGGACTGAACCGCCTACTACCCCGAAAACAGAATAAAAGGCCAACGAGGTGGAAGCAAGGCGAATTACCTCTGGGAATAGCTCCCCATCGGACACCCATCCGACCTATAATTAGGCACATGAGCATTTGCAATCACGCAGACCTGTCCGATGCGCTCGAAGCCGAACTTCGACACGGCCCGATTCCATTCAAGCGCTTTATGGAGCTGGCAATCTACCATCCCGAGGGGGGATATTACTGTCAGCCCCCGCCCCGCGCCGGACGGAGAGGCGATTTCAAAACAAGCTCCCATCAAAGCCACTGGTTCGGAGTGGTGGTGGCCCGCCAGGCCATTGAGATCTGGCATGCGATGGACCGCCCAGAAAAATTTTCTCTATTTGAGTTCGGCCCTGGCGAAGGATGGCTCGCACACGATATTCTTGAGACCATTGAGACCAGCGCCCCTGAATCCCTAGCAAAGGCGTTGAGGTACAGACTAATCGAGCAGAGTCCGCACGCTATCAGGCGAATTGTCTCACGCCTTGCCCAGTGGATGGAAGGGATACGCGGACGGCCCTGTGCACACATCGAGACCCCCAATTTTGCCACTTCTGTACTCTCCGGCCATATTTCAGGGCTTGTTATTGCCCATGAATTTTTGGACGCACTCCCGGTTCACCTTCTCGTGCAAACAGATGTTGGGCTCGCCGAGCGATATGTCGAACTTAGAGGAGGCAAACTCTCATTTTGCGAAGGCCATCTATCCGACAAAAGGCTCGATGACTGGTTCGAGGGACTTGGGGTGGCACTTCTGCCCGGCCAGATGGCCGAAGTGTGCCTCCCGGCCATCGAATGGGTAGAAGCAATGGGCCACCGTCTGCAAAAGGGCGGTGTATTGATTTTTGACTATGGATTCTCCAGCCAGGTCCTCTACCACCACTCTCGTATGGAGGGGACGATTCGTGGGTACTACAAGCACACCATGACATCCGACCCGCTAGAAAAACCGGGTGAGACTGACATCACCACGCATGTTGATTACACTTCTATCCTTAGTACCGCTGAATCGGCTGGGCTCTCATTCGGTGGATTTACCGATCAGACCCACTTTCTTTTAGGTGCGGGAATTTCTAAGGCAATGGAAAAAAATGAAAAGGATACGGCCCAAGCCATTTCGGATCGCAGGAGCGCCATGGGTCTTCTCGATCCGGGAGGGCTGGGTGGGGGCATCAAGGTAATGCTACTTACGAAGGGTCTTGGCAATGCCAAATTTCCCGCGTTTTCGATGAAACCCGGCGACAGAGAATCGCTCAGCACCCTACGCGGCTAACCACATGCAGAGCGAAGCGCTTTAATTTGAATCTGTACGCTCGACCTCCCCCGCCAACGATTCATACTCGCATGATAGGCCACGTCGAGCTTTCCTTTCAAAATACTCGGATCATCCAGAAGACCACCCAAGCCGAACCCGATTGAATCAATAATCTCCCCCCTCTGCCGTAGTCTCATCTTAAGGTGCTTTGAGTCCCGCCCGACGCTCTCCGGCCTTCCGACTACATCGACTCTGGCAGTGGCCAAAATGGGCTGGGGATTACCCGACCCAAACGGTGCCATTTTCTCAATAGTTTCCACTAAAGAAATGCCCAACTCAGCGAAATCCACCGCCGCATCAAAGAAAAGTTCCGCCTCTGTAGGCTGATCTTCCAGAGATTTACGGGCTATTGCCTCGAATCTCTCGCTAAATGGCTCGACATCCTTTCTTTGAATGGACAACCCCGCTGCCCCCTTGTGGCCGCCAAATTGAGTTAGGAGATCGGAACAACTGCCCAGAGCCTCGACCATATGAATTCCAGAAACACCCCTGCACGAGCCTTTTCCAACATCTCCGTCGACATGAATAAGCACGACGGGCCGATGAAATCTTTCCACAAGCCGCGAGGCAACGATTCCGATTACGCCAGGATGCCACCGGTCACTTGCCAGAACGATGGAACGCCTCTCTCCCGGAAGCCTAGCAGCCTCCAGTCGACCCAATGCCTCTTCGTAAGCCTCCCGCTCGAGATTCTGCCGCTGGCGGTTCCACTCTTCCAGTATTTCCGCGTGGCTCCTCGCCTCCGCCCCATCGTCGCCGGTGAGCAATTCCACCCCTAGTCGCGCATCCCCCACGCGGCCTGCGGCATTGAGCCTGGGAGCCAGAACAAATCCAATGTGGCCCGCCGTCAAGACATCCGCCTTTAAGTTTGAGGCCGCGAGAAGAGCGCGGAAACCTGGCTTACCTGGTCGACTGGGTTGCGTAGAGCCACTCCGTCCCAACGAGGACGAAAGAACCTCCAGCCCACCACGCACAAAGATATGGTTTTCATCCCAGAGCGGAGCGATGTCGGCCACTGTTCCTATGGCTACTAAATCCAGATGCTGTTTAAGATTTGGGATTGTCCCTTCGAAACCCTCATCCCTCAGCTGGCGACGGACTGCCGTTGCCAGCTTGAATGCCACGCCTACTCCACTGAGTGCCTTAAAAGGATATTCGCACCCTACCTGACGCGGATTGATAACAGCCATCGCTTCTGGCAGCTGAATGGGTGGGTGGTGGTGATCGGTAATAATCAGGTCAACCCCCTCAGCCTTAGCCGCATGCGCGGTCTTTACCGCAGCGATTCCCGTATCCACGGTAACGACCGTTTTGCATCCAGCCGCTTTCAAATCTTTCAAACCTGAAAGATGGAGACCGTACCCCTCCCGCATTCGGCTGGGGATAAAATAGGGAACAGACACGCCGAGGGAGGTAAAGAATAGAACAAGCAAGGCAGTGGAAGATATCCCGTCAGTGTCATAGTCCCCGTAAACACCAATGGGGCGGCCCTTCATTATTTCCCGGGCCAAGTGCGCCGCCGCTATCCCCATCCCCTTCATCAAAAAAGGATCGTGCAAAGCCGTGAGGGGTGCATTTAAAAATATTTTGGCCTCGTCCGCCCCGGATATCCCCCGCAGAGCGAGCAACCTTCCCAACAATGGGTGGAGATTCATCTCCTCTGACAAACGCCCGGCGATCGCCTCATCTGCACTCTTCAAGGTCCACCGCCGCGGGATATTGGGGAGGCCATACGATAAGAGCCGACTTGGATCCTCCCTGCTCATCTTGGCTTTTCCACTAGGGACATTCGAACTTCTTTGGCTCGGAAACTCATTTTAGAACTCCGCGAGCTCCGCTCCGGGCTCGCCGGCTACGCCGCCAGAGGTCCCTTTTATGAGGAATGGGCATAGGACGAGAAAGCATTTGCCGAAAGGGAAATAGCCTCCTATAAAGCCCCTTGGGCAGAGGCCGATCCAAGCGAACCATGGTCAGTGAAATTCTGTTCATCAATCGCTTTGGGCGACATCCTTGCGAATTTGATAGGATTGAGAACACTAGCGATTCACCGTTGTCGGCGGCGGCATAACCACTGAGTGCGTGAACACCAGCCAAAAGTCCCGTTTTTGCCCGGACACGGCGCGCGGCCGAACTCCGGCGGAGCCGTTTTCGGATAGTCCCATCCACGCCAACAACAGCCAGCGAAGCCATATATTCAGGAAACAGTCGAAAATCATGAAACATGCTTTCTAACACGGCTACAATGGCTTTAGGTGTTATCTTGTTTAGACGGCTCAAACCCGAGGCATCAGCCAAATCGAACGAACCAGGAGGAACACCCGCATGGACTAGGAGATTTTGAACCGCCAATAGCCCCTTTTCGGTGGTCCCTGGCAGGCCAAACATCTCGGCTCCAATAGTTTTAAGGACCTGCTCTGCCATCAAGTTATTGCTGTACTTGTTCAATCCGCGAATGATCTCACCCAGAGGGCGGGAGTTTTGTCTTACTAGGAGCCGAGCCTCTGGCGGTGTTACTCCACTGAGAATTCTCCCCCGTATTCGGACTCCTTCCTTTTTGAGAAATGTCGAAAACGTGCCGGTGGCAAATCTGGTGGGATCGGACACCGACACCTTGTATTGGCGTGTTACTCTCCTAAAGGGGACCTGGCCACTGACGTGAATCCAGTCCCTGCCTTTCCCGGCCCGGCGCCTGACCAGCACTCGTGGTCGTCTTCGGTGCGATGCCGTTCTTAAAGTATTCTTCAAGCCAATAGCGTCCGAGGGGGGAACAAGCTGCACTCGTGCAAGGGCTCCTGGTTTCGTTCCCGCATCGACCAAAACCCGAACAATGCTAAAATTCACGGCGAGCGCCGAGTAAGGAGCCAGGTAGGCCTTGGCAGAACCTCTGGCCTTCCATTTTTTCCCGAAGCGTTCAGAGTCGAAAAAACTATCATCCCCAACCAAATCGCCCGAAATTCGCCGGATTCCCTTCAAGTAAAGAGAATATGCCAATTCCCTAACGCGCTCCTGAACAAGACTCGGATCTCCGTATCCTTTAAGATAGATATCTCCGAACAGGTCTCCACCCTCCATCTCCCCATGCATATAGACATCTGTCGGAAAAACGTAGTCAGGACCCAAATACCTCAGCGCCGCGGCTGTCGTAAGCAGTTTCATGTTCGAGGCAGGTATAGCTTTCTCCGTCGCCCGGTGGGCGTAAAGGGTCTCCTGCGCAGACATGGAGCGGACGTAGACACCGAGCTTGCTAGTGATTCGACACTCGTGGCGTATAGCTGCGCGGATTTTTTTCCGAAACACCTCCGCTGACAATATGCGCTGGTTTCTCTTCCGATTAACCTTTTCTGCAACCGCATTTTGCGGAAAAACAGACATCGCCAATAGGAGCGCGAAAAGTACGCAAAGCAACCCCGCAAAGTAGGGATAGATAATTTTCATTCAATACCCAGCAATTTAATGGACGGAATTATGAGTCGAACAAGCGGCTAGAAAAAAAACTACACCCTTATAACCAAGCCAACACTTGAAGAAGCGCTTTTATCGACGGTCTATCGGAAAAATCCTTTCCAATATAGCGATAGCGGATGACGCCCCGCTTGTCGATAACAAAAGTTACAGGAAGCGAAACCCCTTGTTTAGGATGAAGTACGCCAAAGAGGTTGATGATCCTACGATCGATGTCAGAAATTAGACGAAATTGAACGTCAAGTTCTCGTGAAGTTCTCAGGGTTGCTTTCTCGTTGTCCGTGCTAACAGCCACAATTTGGGTATTGCTTTCCGCAATTTTCATTGAATTTTCCTGCAACTGAACCAGCTGCCTTTGGCAATAGCTTCAGAATAAGCCGCGGTAGAAGACCAGAAGGAGATTCTTCTTGCCCTGAAGCTTTTGAGAATTGAAGTCCTGAATTTCGAACTGAGGGGCCCGTTCGCCTACTCGGACAGCAGCGGCATCCGCGCCCATGGGGATGAAAAGCATGGCGGTAAATACGAACAAGAATGATAAAGCGGCCACGGCAACCTGAAAATATGACACGGAAACTATACGCTTTTTATTCATGCGGAACTCTCCTAATAGATAATCGAGTTGCATACAAATCGAAACTTTAGACCCTGCTCCTACAGCTGTAAACTGCAAGAAAAACATATTAATTGACGGGAGCTCACTTGTGTGACAAGTTCGCGAAATAAACCCCGTCCAACGCCGGGACTACCTTGAAACTGAACAAGATATATATCTGCATTCCATCAACTCCCATGGCAGCATTAATTCGCGAACGAATGCACCCCCTTCGGGGCCAGAGTGGTCTGGTGCATTTGGTGGGAAGGGTACTCCTTGTAATTCTCGCTGGGTGCGGAAACGACTCAATCCCGCCGGGACGCAACGTTGTTGTAGGCTTGGAGAGCAATCCCACCCAGCTCGACCCTCGCCATTCCCAAGACGCCGTTTCGAGCCAGGTCCAACGGTTTTTGTTTAGCCAGCTTATCGGGCGCAACAAAAACAACCGCCTGAGACTCGAACTGGCCGAGTCCTGGGAGCGGCCCACCCCTCTAATCCACCGTTTCCGCCTGCGTAAGGGCGTTCGCTTTCACGATGGCACCCTCCTCACTTCGGCCGATGTTAAATACACATTCGATTCGATACGCGATCCCATCCTCGCCTCGCCCCGGGCCGCGGGCCTCCGCGAGCTCGACCGGGTGGAGACACCATCCCCCGATATTGTAGTTTTTTATCTAAAAGATCTCTCGGCGGCCTTTGCGGATTCGCTCATCGTAGGAATCGTCCCCAAAAGCGCAAGGAGCGCAGGAAAAACCTTTGCTTCGCACCCCATCGGCTCCGGCCCGTTTCGGTTCGAACGTTTCGATCCTGACGAGCGCATTATCCTCGCCGCAAATCCAGAATATTTCGGCGGAGCCCCTAGTTTTGACCGACTAATTTTCCGCATCCTCCCTGAGGAGACAATCCGCGTCCTTGAACTCGAGAGCGGCGGACTCACCATAATTCAAAACGCCTTCTCACCCGACATCCTTCCCCGCCTTGCCGCCAATCCCCGGCTACGGATTCTCAAGCGAGCAGGAACAAACTTCACCTATCTGGGGTTCAATTTCATCGATCCAATCCTCGCACGTAAAAAAGTCCGCCGAGCCATCGCCCACGCAATTGACCGGCGCCCAATTATCCGCCACATCCTCAAGGGGCTCGCCACTGAGGCGGACAGCCTCCTGCCCAGGGAGCACTGGGCTCACCCTGGGGACCTGCCCAGCTACTCTCATAATCCGAGACTTTCTCGGAAGCTTCTCGATGAGGCGGGCCTTCGCGATCCCGACGGGCCGGGACCGCTCCCCCGGTTCTCACTCGTCTACAAAACCTCCCAAAACGAGCTCCGTAGGCGAATTGCCACCGTTATCGGGAACCAGCTCCGCCAGGTAGGAATCCACGTTCGTTTAAGAGCGTATGAGTGGGGAACTTTTTTCGGAGATATTCGCAGTGGGAACTTCCAACTCTACAGTTTGACCTGGGTGGGTATATTCGACCCCGATATCTACCGTTCCATTTTTCACAGCCTCTTTACGCCACCCCGGGGGCAAAACCGAGGCTCCTACAAAAATTTGAGGGTGGACACGCTACTGGAAACTGCTCAAAGGAGCGTCAGCCCAGGAAAAAGGGCCCTGCTCTATGCCGAGGTCCAAAGAATCCTCGCCGACGACGTTCCCTACGTGAATCTTTGGCACAGTATGAACATCGCCGCTTTTGACCGCCGTCTGCTTGGGTACCGTGTCTACCCGAACGAAGACCTCATCTCCCTGGCTAGGGCAAACCTCGCCGCACCGGAAAAAACAGGGCGCTAAATGTGGCACTATATATTAAGAAGACTCCTTCTCCTCGTACCCGTCTTGTGGGGGGTCGCCACACTAGTATTTACAGTGACGAACATAATCCCGGGTGACCCTGTCGATATTATGCTGGGCGAGACTGCTCGCCCCGCTCAGCGAGAAGTCCTCCAGAAAGCCCTGGGGCTCGACCGCTCTCTTCCGGTACGCTATGTAAGCTATCTGGTGGGCCTCCTCCATGGGGATTTGGGCACCTCGATTCACCAAAATCGCCCCGTCGCCCGGCTTTTGGCCAATCCGATTTCGGCCTCGGCCGAACTGACTTTTACATCACTAGCAATCGCGCTCGTAATCGCTATTCCCCTCGGCATCCTGGCCGCCCGGCGGGCGGGCTCCACAGTCGATCTCGCTGCCGGAGGTCTTGCCGTTCTGGGCGCGAGCATTCCGGTATTCTGGCTCGGCCCCCTTCTTATCATTTTGTTTTCCATCGATTTGGAATGGCTTCCAGTTTCGGGCCGATCGGGCCCTCTGAGCCTGATCCTCCCCTCTCTCACACTTGGGGCCGCTCTTTCCTCCATTTTGATGAGGATGACACGTTCGAGTATTCTGGATGTCCTACACCAAGACTACCTTGCCACCGCCCGCGCAAAAGGGTTGAGCGAACGTCGGGTCCTCTGGCTCCACGCCCTCTCGAACGCTGGGCTTCCACTCATTACCATCCTGAGCCTCCAGCTCGGGGCGCTACTCTCGGGGGCCATCATCACCGAGACAGTATTCGCCTGGCCGGGGGTGGGCCGGCTAACCATCCAGGCTATTGCTGCTCGTGACTACCCCCTCGTTCAAGGATGTGTGCTTTTCATCTCGTTTGTTTACGTGGCCGGAAATCTAATTACAGATATTGCCTATGCATGGCTCGACCCACGTGTGAGGCTCAGCTGAGATGCGGCGCAATGCCTCCATCCGGACTGGGGCCATTGTTCTAGTCATCATAGTTATCCTGGCACTAGCAGCCCCCTTTCTCGCGCCAGAGAATATTTTCTCCCAACGCCTCGCCGAAGGACTCGCCTCACCCAGCTGGGCCCATCCATTCGGTCAGGACAAGCTAGGCCGGGACATTGCCAGTCGCGTCCTTCACGGAGGCAGAATCTCCCTCATGGTTGGATTCGCGGCTGTGCTCATTTCGGTTCTCGTCGGAACGATGGTCGGGTCCGTAGCCGGTTACGCCGGGGGTGTATGGGACGAAGTGTTGATGCGCGTAACGGACGTTTTCATGGCGTTTCCCGGAATCCTCCTGGCAATCGCCCTAATGTCCGTCCTTGAGCCCCGCGTGGCCAACGTCGTGTTCTCCCTTGCGGCTTTCGGTTGGGTAGGCTACGCAAGGCTAGTCCGGGCCCAAGTTCTCTCTCTCCGCGAACGTGATTATGTTGCCGCCGCACGTTCCGCTGGTGCACGGCCTCTCCGGATTCTCACCCAGCACCTTCTCCTAAACGTCATTTCACCAATAATTGTTGAGGCAAGCTTTGGAATGGCGGGCACAATCGTCGCCGAGGCAGGGCTTTCATTCCTTGGGCTAGGCGTTCAGCCGCCGAACCCGAGCTGGGGGGCTATGCTAGCCGAAGGGCGGGACTTTCTTCTCATCGCCCCCCATTTGACCTTTTTCCCAGGAATCGCGCTCGCCTTAACTGTGATGTCGATGAATATTTTAGGAGACGGACTCCGCGATTGGCTGGACCCAGCTCAAAAGAGATAGAAGAAATACCACTTCCTTTCTTTCTTCTTCTTCTCCACTTTTTTCTTCTTTTCCACCGGTTTTCTAGCCGCTACCTCCTTGGGGATGGGAATATTTGCCATTTCCAGGAGTCGGCTATGCGGCCGAATGGTGCTGCGCCGCTCTTTTCGGAAAATCGATTTCAGGCGCAGATCGTGGCAATCCAAACATTCCTTCGCCTTGTTAAGCGGGTTGCCCTCCGGGAATTTAGCCTTTACCCGCTTCATGTGCGAATCAGGCAGAAACTGCGCATGGGTGTGGCAACTCCGGCAATGATCACTTACCACAACGTTTCCCTCGCTTGGGAGAAGCTCCCTTTTCAAGGCCCGCTCAATTGGGGTGGGTGTGCAGCCTGATGCTGCCATCACGCCCAACAAGAAAGCAGCATACAACCACCTGCGATTCATAAAGTCCTCGTTTATCGTAAATGATCCCAAGAGAACTAAGCCTGATGGGGAGCAAAGTATAGAGAGGCGCAACGAGCAGGGTCAATTTGCTGCCGGGCGAATTCCTAATTCCTTTGTTATTCTTTCAAGGCCCTACGGTAGCGCGCCATGTCAGCAAGTACCCCTCCCCAACGCTTTTCCCGCCAACGTGGATTCACGTCCACGGCCTTCTTGATAGCCCGGAGCGCTCTACCCATACGGCCCTTCCAGAAATATCGACCAGCCCGGCCCCGGTAGAAGCGGACGGGGGCGTTATTGCCCTCCTCAACGACTTTCCGCCCGAGTTCGACCTCCCACTTATCAGCTCCACCTCGCTCAGCCACGCTCAGCCATAGCCAATACCGCGCAGCACGGTGCCTAGGTGAAATGCGGACTGCAGCCTTGAAGTGATAAACTGCCATAGCCATTTGATGGCGACTCCGCCGAATCAGTCCCAGCTGGTAGTGCGCTTTGAAAGAATCCGGCCTGAGCGCAATGGCCTTCTCCAGGTGAAATATAGAGCGCGCACCATTTTTCACTGCAAAGGTCAGCCTCCCGAGCGCAATGTGGCTTTTCACATGAGCGGGCCGAAGCTTAAGGACCCGCCGGTAGGACCCAGCCGCCTTCGCCTTTTCACCCAGCTTCTCATAGACGCGGCCCAGCGCCTCATGCGCCGGAAAAAGTTCTGAATTTCGTCGCACTGCCTCCATGAGGAGGGATTCGGCGGCAGGCAACCTCCCCCGTGAAATCTCCTCTAGGGCTCGGTTATACAGACGGATGTCCTCCCCATTTCGAGGCTCCCCAAACTTTTGAGATGGCGCCGAAAGGGACATTTTTTTTGCGCCGACGGGCGAAAAAACATACTGAAGCCCCTTCGAAGCACATCCCGCAACGAAAATCAGCACGACGAGAAATACGGAAACGTAAAAAGTGGACAATGCGGGTCTCATATCAAATATTATCACGCGCCCACTTTTCTTTTACCGCTTTTCGGACATAATCGACGATGGTATTTAGAGTGGCTCCCGGCGTAAAAATTTCCGCTACACCGGTTTTTTTGAGGGCAACGATATCCTCCTCTGGAATAATCCCGCCCCCAAACAGGAGAACATCCCCCATCCCCTGCCCGTTGAGGAGTTCCCGGATTCTTGCAAACAAGAAATTATGGGCCCCCGAGAGGATTGACAGGCCTACCCCGTCCACATCCTCTTGGAGAACGGTGGCCGCGATCTGCTCAGGCGTCTGCCGGATACCCGTGTAGATAACCTCCATCCCCGCGTCCCGAAGGGCGCGCGCCACCACCTTCGCACCCCGATCGTGCCCGTCAAGACCCGGCTTCGCCACCAATATTCGCTCCCGTCTGTTCATCGCTCACAGTCTCCTCAATCCCCAACAGCATCCGATTCTACCACTTCGAGCAACTCATCAAACCTGCTCCGGAAAACCCGGAAGCCCCCCCAAAATAAACTAAACCGACCGTCTTTCGCTTTGTCCTAACCAATCCACCCTGGCATTTGTCTTTTTAAGTCTTGGCAATTATTCGGTATGCCGCCGAACGCCCTTGGCAATTGGTCATTTTCTGATATGGTCGTTAAAATTTCCAGGAAATGAAAGTGACTGAACCTAACAAGCGGCGCGCCCGCGCGGTCAACGGGAAAAGACGAAAATGACGCCAACCAGGGAAATTTACTGGAATATCACGGCCGGGTTTTTGATTTACGGCTTAGCACTGATTGCACTGGGGTTCCTCGGCTATGGAATTTACTTGAGGTTACGCCTCTGGCGGTTGGGGAAAGCGGCAGTGCGGTTTGACCACCTACCAGAGAGACTTCAAGGGGTCCTGGTGGAGGTGTTCGGCCACCGACGGCAACTCAGGAACCCGCTTCCAGGCATCGCCCACCTGTTCATTTTCTATGGATTTTTCGTTTCGCTAATTGCGACTTCCCTCATCGCGATCCAAGAGTGGACAGGAATTCATTTTCTTCGCGGGAATTTTTATCTTATCTTTTCGCTTGTCAGCGATTTGTTTGGAATCCTAGGCGTTATTGGACTCTCCATGGCTCTCTGGCGGCGAGCCGTCCTCCGTCCGGCTCACCTGCATTCAGTAATGGACGACTGGGTCGCGCTTACGCTGCTTCTCCTAATTTTCCTCCAAGGATTCTTCGTCGAAGGACTCCGCATAGCCGCGACAGAAATCTACCAACAGCCTAATCTCGCCCCCTGGTCACCCGGGGGCTACGCCGTTGCGCTGATTACACAAAATCTAGGCCTTAGGCAACTCGAGGCTATCCACCGGTTCAACTGGTGGTTCCACGCGGGAACCGCGTTTATTTTCTTAGGATACATGGCCTACGGGAAACTCGGCCATATTCTGTTTGGGCTGATAAATATTTTCTTTCGCAATTTGGAGCCTAGCGGGAAGCTTTCGTTCATCGATATCGAGGCGGCAATGGAGACCGACCCCAATTCGATTGAGACACTGGGTGTGGAGGCGATTGACCAGTATTCTTGGAAAAGCCTTCTCGACCTAGATGCGTGTATGAACTGCGGGCGCTGCGAGGATGTATGCCCAGCCCATGCGAGTGGGGTCCCTCTGAGCCCGCGCAAACTGATCCGTGACATGAAGGAACACCTGAGCGCAACCGGCCCAGCCCTCGTTGAGGCACACATAGCCGGCAGGGGAGAATCCGGGGGAAACGAACCGCAACCGGAACACGCTCCTCTTTTCGGTGATACCATCGGTGAGGGAGCCAAGGGTCTTCAACCGGCCGTGACCGAAGAGGTTTTATGGGGCTGCAGAACCTGCGGTGCCTGCCAACAAGAATGCCCAGTGTTCATCGAGCATATTCCCAAATTGGTGGATATGCGGCGCTATCTGGTGATGATGGAATCGAAGGTGAGCGAAGACGCACGCCAGTTTCTAAAAAACATGGATGAGCGAATGCACCCTTGGACCGGTGCCCAGCACAACCGTGAGGAGTGGTATGAGGATTTGGGGGTCAAGGTACTCGAACAGGGGAAAACCGCAGAGTATCTTTTCTGGATTGGCTGCACGGGCTCTATGATCGACCGCAATATCCAGGTCAGTCGCGCCATGGTAAAGATCCTCCAGGCCGCCAGCGTGGATTTTGCACTTCTCGGTCCCGAGGAGGTTTGCACGGGCGATCCGGCCCGTCGCGTGGGCGGAGAGTTCACCTTCCAAATGTGCGCGAAAAAAAACATCGAGACCCTAGACAACTACGGGGTGAAAAAAATCATCACCACCTGCCCACATTGCTTCAATACTTACAAGAACGAGTATCCCGATTTCGGAGGCAAATATGAGGTGATTCACCACACCCAGCTCATTGCTGAGCTCATTCAAGATGGGCGCCTAAAGCTCAGAAGAGTTCTCGACTCAGTAACCTATCACGACCCCTGCTACTTGGCCCGGCATAACAGTGTCGTCGATGCCCCCAGGAAGGCGCTTGAACAAATTTCCTCCCCCGATGGGTTCAAGGAGCTTAGAAGGAACAAAGACCGTACTCTTTGCTGTGGGGCAGGGGGGGGGTATGCATGGATGGACGATAATCCGAAGCAGCGGATCAACCACCTCCGTCTAGAGGACGTGAAAGCCTGCGGCGCCAAGACCGCGGCCGTCTCTTGCCCTTTCTGCATGCAAATGTTCGACGACGCACTAAAAACGCTGGATCCCGACCAAACGATCCGGGCCGCCGACATCGCCGAGCTTGTAGCCGAGGCGTTGGAGGAGTAGCACCCGGTACTTCCTCTTGTTGAAAAACCCCACTAGGGGCAAGGCAATCGAGTATTTTCCGAAGCATTTTTATGGAGGTTTGCTCCCATGTCTTCATCTGGAAAAATTCAAGTCTTCGGCCCTAACGACGTCATTGCGCGCCTACGGGATCTGAGGGACAAGCAGCCCGTTCAGTTCTCCGCATTTTATTCAAGCTACCTCGGAGGCGTGGTCACAGACCCCTCGCTGATGGTAATTCCCTTCGACGACCATATGGTGCACCGGGGACACGGCATCTTCGATACAGCGTCCATCGCGAACGGGAAAATTTACGACCTCGAAGCCCATCTCGACCGCTTACACCGCTCGGCTGAAGCATCGAAACTGACCCTTCCTTGCAGTCGAGACGAAATGCGCGAGATCATTGTTCAAACGGCTGCGGCATCGGGCCAAAAAAAGGGCTCCATCCGGTACTGGATTTCCTCCGGGGCCGGTAATTTGGGCCTGGCACCCGCAAATGACGCAGAGCCCGGATTTTTTGTCATGATATTTCCAGGCCTAACCTACGATGAAAGGTATTATTCGGATGGAATGCAGGTTATGACCACCACCTACCCCATCAAACCCGCCTATTATGCAGTGACCAAAAGTACAAATTATTTACCAAACGTCCTGATGCAACTCGAAGCAAAAGAAAAAGGTCTGGATAATGGAGTTTTCATCGATGCAGACGGCAATGTTGGGGAAGGCTCGAATATGAACACGGCCTTTGTCACCAGGGATAGGATCCTAAAACATCCCCGCTTCGACAACATCCTCTCAGGATGCACCGTATTGCGCCTCCTCGAACTAGCCCCGGCCCTGATTGCACAGGGCCTTATCAAGGAAATCAAAGTCAGTGATATCCCGGTCGAGGAAGCGATGGTCGCCGCCGAAATGATGCTAATTGGGAGTTCAATTTACGTGGCGCCCGTAGTGGAGTGGGACGGCCATACTGTTGGAGACGGGAAACCCGGCCCTGTTTCGAAGGCATTGCTTCAACTGCTTCAAGAAGATATGAAAGCGGGCGAAGGTAGGCTAATCGACATTCCTTATTGAGCCTCCAATCAAAATTCCATCCGATCTTTGCACCTGGGTGAGCATCCCTCCTGCTTTTATTTCCATTAATTTAGAATTCTGAAATCATACGTTCACAAAGTAGTGAGGCTCCTTCCCGAGAAAGATCCACTTTCTCGTTGACCGGCCTAGGATAAATTATGAGCCAGTCGTCCTTGGCTTCCGATAATCTCCCACCCTTTCTCTTAATTTCCAAAACATAAACACAAGTCTAAGTGGCTCGAGCACTTCCATAGAGATTCCGGATCCGGGAAGATAAAACTTCAAGACGAAACGATATTCATCCGGCGAACCCCACAGACGGGAACACCGGTTGGGTCCAGCGCCCGCTCCTTTTCAAAATTAAGAAAATGGACTACTTCCCTCGACCAATTAAGTCCAGATTTCAAGATAGAAAAATATTTCTTCGCGTCCAAAATCCACACCATGAAAGAACAATTGGATAAAACAATCCCTGTAAAACGACCCCAAAAACCATTGGACTCAATTTTCACCAAAGATCACGCCACTCTTTTTCCCTGCGACATGACACCTTCCATCTCTTCCTTTAAATTCATTTGAACAAACCTCTGAGTTAAAAGTAATTCCCCTTTCTCCTGGACACCAATACATTCTGTAATATTTATCCATACGACCCATGTAAAAGGTCCAAGAAAAGTTTTGAAGTGAATCGGTAAACCCAGCACAGAACATCCCATATCCACGCTGCGAGAAACGGTTTTCGCCAGACCTGAAATTAACCATTCCTGCCTATTTCCGGGCGAACCTTCTAATTAATAGTACACCGCATTCGGTACCCATCGTGCCGTGGTAGCCCTCGAACCCCTGCCTATTGGCGATGGTGAAGACAAGCTTTCCCATTTTCTCAATAACCCCAGATATACCCGCTCTCCAACGAGTATCCTCTAACGTTCGTTAACAAAGCGCGCCTTAGCGAAAGCGCGAAGTTTCAATCGCAGCGGTGGAGGACAGATAGACCGAAATTCTATAGTAGACAATTCTAGCGCCACTCGGACCAGGCAATTCCCCCCCCCGGGGGAAAAAGGTATAGGCGATTGCCAGTCGTGTTAGGGGCGAGGAATCGTCACTGAATCGGTGAACAGGCCACAAGGAGGAATGGCACAGATCAGAGCAATACTCTTTCATTTCAGAACAGATGGCACCATCGAAAACTTTTCACCGGCTCGCCGCTATTTTATCGGAAAATTGTGGATGGCGGTCCCGTGCACATCATGGGCTGCCTCCATGATGGCCTCCGATAACGTCGGATGCGAATGGACCGTCCTACCAAGGCCGGAGGCCGAAATACCATTGCGCATTGCAACCGCCGCCTCGTGTATGAGGTCAGCCGCATGGGAACCCACCACATGCACCCCTAGAATGGCATCATCAACCGCTCCGGCAATGACCTTCACCTCTCCGACCGTCTCCCGATCCGCGTGTGCCTTCCCGAGCCTCCGCATCTGAAAACGCCCCACGCGCACCTCGTAACCCATTTTCCTGGCCTCTTTTTCGGTAAGGCCGACGACACCCACCTCGGGATAGGTGAAGATACCAGCTGGGATCCCAAGGTAGTTCATCGAAGAATCCCCTCCCGCCGCATTTTCAGCAGCAACAACACCCTCGGCTGATGCTACATGGGCGAGCATGAGCCCTCCAATCACGTCTCCAGCCGCATACACGCCAGGAACGCTAGCTTCCATTCTTTCATTCACCAAAATCTCGCCCCGAGGTCCCTGTTCTAGTCCGATATTATCCAGGCCCAAGTTATCGGTATTGAAGGTCCTCCCGATGGACACAAGCACTTGGTCCACGACGATATCGCTACTGCCATCAATACGTGCAACCATATCTTCGCCGCATTGTTCGATCTTGAGAATTTTTTTCCCGGTCAAGAGCTTGATCTTTTGTCTTTTCAACTCCCGCTCGATCGACTTGGATACATCCTCATCGCCCAGGGGAAGCACTCGGTCAAGCATTTCGACCACAGCCACATCCACCCCCAATTCACGGTAAAAACAGGCAAATTCGCACCCAATGGTGCCCGCTCCTATGATGAGGAGACGGGCTGGAAGTTCTTTTAAATGTACAGCTTGATCGCTGGAAATGACCCGCTTGCCGTCAATAGGGAAAGCCGGAATTTCGGCCGGGCGGGCCCCAGTAGATATTAGTAATTTCCCAGCTCTAAATTCCTCCTCACCACCCTCCTTTAGCTGGACTCGAATCCCGCCAGCCTCTTGGATCGACGCTTCTCCCTCAAGATGAGCGACTTGGTGCGCTTTGAAGAGACTACCAACTCCCTGGACCAATCTAGCCACAATCTTGTCCTTCCGCTCGATCATTTCGGCTAGGTTGCCACTGACCTCGCCCTTGATCTCAATACCAAAGGCGGAGGCGTTCTTGATATTCCTCAACACGTCGGCCGCACGGATTAGACTCTTGCTAGGGATGCACCCCCAGTTGAGGCAGGCACCGCCCAAGGCGTCCCGCTCAATGACGATACATTTTGCGCCCCGCTGGGCCGCCCGGACACCCGCGACATAGCCCGCGGGTCCACCTCCGATGACGGCGAATTCGTAGCTGGAATCTGTCATGTTTTCTCCCACACCCGACAACGCCAGAACCGATGTCTTGCAATATCCTCTCTATAAGGATCCCTCCAAGAATACTCCTGGAGGTGAAAAACAGTTTGCCCCTCTCCCAATTTCCCTTTGGCACCCCCTCAATTCTCGGCGAGTTACCTGAAAAGTTAGGTCTCCTCTCTCGTACGGTAGTTCATTGACCTTCCGAGGTCGCTCTCGGTAGGATTCGGGCCATATCCGCCGGATAAAACTCCGAAAGGAAAAGCTATGGCTGAGCGCGTGCTAATTACAGGAATCACAGGGTTCGTCGGCAGCCACTTGGTGGACTATCTTCTCACCCTGAAGGGCATAGAAATATTCGGCCTGCGACGGTGGCGCAGCCGAACTGAAAATATCAATCACCTCACCTCTCGAGTCAATATTCTCGAGTGCGACCTGCGGGACCAAGGTTCTACCAACCGCGTTCTCGTCAAAATCCGGCCAACGAGAATTTTCCACCTAGCAGCCCAAAGCTTCGTGCCCAGCTCTTGGACAGCCCCAGAAGAGAGCCTCCACACCAACATTATTGGCACTCTCCATCTCCTCGAAGGGGTCCGCCAGACCGGGATCGACCCTTGGATCCAGATCGCGGGAAGCAGCGAGGAATATGGTCTCGTCCATCCAGAGGAACTCCCCATTCGAGAATCCAACCCTCTCAGACCTCTTTCTCCCTATGCCGTAAGCAAGGTTGGTACCGACCTTCTCGCCTACCAATTCTTTCAAAGCTACGGCATGAAATTAGTCCGTACCCGCGCATTTAACCATACAGGCCCCCGTCGAGGAGATGTATTCGTTTGCAGCGATTTTGCGAAACAAATTGTCGAAGTAGAAAAGGGGACCCGCGAGCCTGTAATCTACGTGGGAAACCTGGATGCCAAACGGGACTTCAGCGACGTCCGCGATATAGTGAAGGCCTACTGGCTCTCCCTTCAAAAATGCGAGGCGGGCGAAGTTTACAACATTGGCTCCGGCACCGCTTGGGCCATACGAGAAGTGTTGAATATGCTAATCGCCCGCTCGGCCACACCTATCAAGACGAAAGAAGACCCCGCCCGGATGCGGCCCTCAGATGTACCAATTCTTTTAGGGGATTCCTCAAAATTCCACAAAGCTACCGGCTGGAAAACGGAGATACCTTTCGAGCGGACTCTTCAGGATATTTTGGACTACTGGCGGGATCGCTTATGAGAGCAATGATTACAGGCATTGCTGGATTCGTAGGTAGCCACTTGGCCGAGCATCTCTTAGAGCAGGGCTGCGATGTTTCCGGCATTTCCCTCCCGAAAATTGCACCGGACAACCTAGCCCACATCCTCAAGAAAATTTCCCTCTACCGGAGCGATTTGCTCGACAAGGATAATACCCGAGCCATTATCGATGACGCCCGTCCCGATTGCGTATTTCATCTCGCAGCTAATAGCTCTGTTTCCTCATCATGGGACAATCCGGCCCAGACGTTCGAAATAAACATACTCACAGGGATTCACCTCCTCGAATCGTGCAGGGCGCTTAAAAACCAGGTGCGCATCCTTTTTGTTGGCTCTGCAGAAATTTACGGCGGAAACAAACTCTCGGGCAAGCTAAATGAAAGGTCTCGCTTCGAGCCACAAAATCCCTATGCCATCAGCAAACTTGCCTTAGATTTGGCTTCGGAACAAATCGCAAAGGCCCGTGGCATGCACCTTGTGCGCATGAGGCCGATGAGCCATACAGGACCCCGGCAGGGAACCGGATTCGCCATCCCAGATTGGGCAAAACAGATATCAGAAATTGAAGCCGGCGAAGTGGAGCCTATAGTAAAAACCGGCAATCTGGAGGCCCATCGAGATTTTTCCGATGTGCGGGATATTGTCCGGGCCTATGCACTTGCAGCCAAAAATGGGTTGCCTGGAGAGGCTTACCTTGTTTGCTCCGGACATTCGAGAAAGATTCGAGATGCTCTAGAAAAACTACTATCCTTGGCAAAAGTTTCCATTTCTTACGAGCAGGACCCCAAAATGCAGAGACCAAGCGATCCCAGCATCTTTTCCGCATCATACTCAAAACTTTTCAATGCAACCGGATGGCGTCCCAAAATCTCTTTTGAGAAAACTTTGAGAGACATTCTAGCCTATTGGCGAACAAAAAAAAGTAACTCCCTCCAAAAATCTATATAAATTATTTTATAAAAGAGTTAAATCCCGCTTTTCAGGCAAAAAATCTCTCCTTGTTCAGCTTAATACCACAATACCTGGGGATAAAATGTGAATAATGCCACCCAATGTTGTGGATTGTCATAATTTTTTCTTGACAACCCCATATATGGTGTTATATTTCCTGGCCAACATACAACATATACACTAAGTTGGGCTCCTTTATTTAGGTTTAGGTAGAAAGATTGCATGCTTTGATAGTGAATTATGAAGGGGAGTCAGCGTATTGCCTGCAAAAGGAATGTCTGGGCGGATAAAATGCGACAATAACTGCTTGGTATTGTGTTTCGGTTCGCCCAAAATTCAAAAGGATTTTTGGAATGAAATTTGAGCAAGTCTTTACTCGTTCTGGGTATGGCTCCCATAAAGAAATTAAATTCGTACCTCGAACCTCCCGAATCGTCAATCCAGACGGTACTGTTGTGTTCGAAGCCAAAGACATCCTAGTCCCCGAAGATTGGACCCAGGTTTCCGTCGACATTCTCGCCCAAAAATACTTCCGGAAAGCGGGGGTCCCTGCAAAACTAAAAAAAGTTCCCGAAGAAGGTATTCCCGATTGGCTCCAGCGCTCCGAACCGGATGGAGAAGCTATTTACTCTCTTCCCGAGGACGAACAGTCGAGTATGGAACACGATTCCCGCGACGTATTTCACCGGATGGCAGGCTGCTGGACTTATTGGGGATGGAAAAACACCTACTTCGACAGCGAGGCGGACGCAAAGGCATTTTATGAGGAAATCTTCTATATGCTCGCCAGCCAAATTGCAGCGCCAAATTCCCCTCAGTGGTTCAATACTGGGCTCCACTGGGCCTACGGAATCGAGGGACCGGCCCAAGGTCACTACTACTGTGACCCAGATACTGGAGAAATCAATCTCTCAGAAAACGCATATGAGCGGCCACAGCCGCATGCATGTTTTATCCAGTCCGTCAGTGACGACCTCGTGAATGAAGGTGGCATCATGGACCTTTGGGTCAATGAGGCGCGCATATTCAAGTTTGGCTCAGGAACAGGCTCGAATTTCTCGAATCTACGCGGGGAGAATGAACCCCTATCCGGAGGAGGGAGAAGCTCCGGCCTGATGAGCTTCCTGAAAATTGGCGACCGCGCAGCGGGCGCCATAAAATCGGGTGGCACCACACGCCGCGCGGCAAAAATGGTTATCCTCGACGCCGATCATCCCGACATTGAAGAATTTATTAGCTGGAAGGTGAAAGAAGAGCAAAAAGTAGCTAGTTTGGTATCCGGCAGCAGGTTGTGCAACCGGCACATGAACGCCATCATCGCCGCCTGTGACCAAGAAAAACAAGCCAAATTTAATGGTGACCTCTATCAACCGGAAAAAAATCCTGACCTCAACAAAGCGATCCGTTCTGCTCGCAATGCCGGTGTCCCGAATAGCTATATCCACCGAGCGCTTCAACTCGCCCAGCAAGGCTTCAAAGAAATCCGTTTCGATGAACAAGACACCAACTGGGAGGGCGAGGGATACGCTACCGTCTCGGGGCAAAACTCGAACAACACGGTTCGCCTGAAGGATAAGTTCATGAAAGCCGTCGAGAATGACGGGACCTGGGAGCTGACCCGTCGCACGGACGGCGTAGTTATGAAAGAGCTCCGGGCCAAAGATTTGTGGAACCAAATTGGATATGCCGCCTGGTGCAGCGCGGATCCAGGCCTCCAGTTCGACACCACCATCAACGATTGGCATACCTGCCCAACGGACGGCCGTATTAACGCCTCCAATCCGTGCTCGGAATATATGTTCCTCGACAACACTGCTTGCAACCTCGCCTCAATGAATCTCATGCGGTTTCTCGACACGGAATTGGGCAACTTCCGGGTGGAAGAGTATCGACACGCTATCCGCCTCTGGACAACTGCACTCGAAATATCCGTCCTGATGGCCCAGTTTCCAAGCCAGGATATTGCCAAAAGGTCCTTTCTTTACCGCACCCTGGGTCTCGGCTACGCGAACCTAGGCACCTTGCTCATGGTACTTGGAATTCCCTACGACTCGCCTCAGGCAGAGGCATGGTGCGGCGCGCTCACAGCGATTATGACGGGTTGCTCGTATGCAACGAGTGCGGAAATCGCTTCCGAACTTGGTCCCTTTTCCCGCTTCGAGGCCAACCGAGAAGATATGTTGCGCGTTGTGAGAAACCACCGTAGGGCAGCGTATGCCGCATCACCTGCGGAATACGAAAGCATCTCCAAAACTCCCACTGGGATCAACCCTAGCCTATGCCCACCTTACCTTCTCTCTGCTTCACGAAAAGCCTGGGATGACGCCTTGGAACTGGGCGAACAGCATGGTTACCGTAATGCCCAAGTCACAGTCATCGCCCCTACTGGCACGATCGGCCTCGTGATGGATTGCGACACCACCGGAATCGAGCCCGATTTCGCACTCGTGAAGTTCAAGAAACTGGCTGGCGGCGGATACTTCAAAATTATCAACCAGTCTGTTCCGGTGGCCCTCAGAAGACTAGGTTACAACGAAGAACAAATTCGGGAAGTCGTCGCCTACTGTCGCGGCCGGGGAAGCCTCAAAAATGCCCCTCATATCAACCCGGAGGCACTCATCGAAAAAGGGTTTACCGAAAAAGCGCTCGAATCGGTGGAGAAGGCGCTCGAGGGAGCATTCGAGCTTCAATTTGCCATCACTAAATTTACTCTCGGTGAAGATTTTTGTCGAGAAAAGCTGGGACTAAGTAATGAACAGCTCGCGGACTGGAACTCCGGAATCCTTGAAGCCATGGGCTTTACGCCGGCTCAAATCAGGGAAGCAAACGATTACGTATGTGGAAGGATGACTCTTGAAGGCGCCCCCCACCTCAAAGAAGAACATTATAAAATTTTCGACTGCGCAAACAAATGTGGCAGAAAAGGAATCCGGTACATCAACCCCATGGCCCACATACGGATAATGGCTGCAGCACAGCCGTTCATCTCTGGTTCGATCAGCAAGACAATCAACCTGCCAAACGAGGCAACAATTAAAGATATCAAGGAACTCTACACCGAGTCCTGGAGCCAAATGACCAAGGCCATCGCCCTCTACCGGGACGGCTCTAAGCTCAGCCAGCCATTATCAGCGCTGCACTCGACTGAGTTGTTCGATGGACTCGATAGCGACGATAAAGGCTCGAACGATAGCGGTCCTGTCCGCGTTGCACAGCAAATCGTCCGCCGCTATATGTACCAATCGCGTCGCCGCAAACTCCCCACCCGCCGTGGAGGCTACACGCAAAAAGCCATTGTCGGCGGCCATAAAGTCTATCTTAGGACCGGAGAATACGAAGACAGCACTATAGGCGAAATATTTATCGATATGCACAAAGAAGGTGCCGCCTTCCGCAGCTTAATGAACTGTTTCGCCATCGCGATATCCCTCGGCCTTCAGCACGGTGTTCCGCTAGATGAGTTTGTGGACGCTTTTGTCTTTACGCGTTTTGAACCAGGCGGCATCGTCGAGGGAAATCAACATATTAAAATGAGCACTTCCATCATTGACTACATTTTCCGCGAGCTGGCACTCAGCTATTTAGGACGGGACGACTTGGTACAGGTCAAACCCGAGGACCTTCGTGGCGACACCATTGGAAGACCCGAGGACGAGATTCCCGAATTCGACGCCGAGGAAGAAGAATCGATTGAGACTTTGCCAGAAGGAGTCAGCCCAGACCTTCCCCGGAGTGAACATCTTCATCTCGCACCAGAAGAACAACCTTTAAATCAAGGAAATCGAGAAGTGATTCCTACATCTGGGATGAATGCGATGTCCGAACCAGCTAATTCAAATGTCCGCGTGATTGAAGAAGCCAAGGCCAAAGGATACGAAGGCGAAGCTTGTTCGGATTGTGGATTTTTTTCTCTTGTTCGAAATGGCACTTGTCTGAAATGCATAACTTGTGGCGCGACAAGTGGATGTTCGTGATTTCATGACATTTCCCGTCGTGGGGGTTACGGGCGGACTCTGCGGCGGGACGAGGGCCGGCAATCGGCCTAGGTGGTTCGTTTGCCGGCCCTCCCCAAATCGGAATTGTAATTTCCTGGTGTAGGG
>Ga0315336_1003023_pt1 | contig 23628 bp, 21 predicted proteins | sample ASW5metaG_FD_204512 | JGI IMG/M metagenome (GOLD analysis project Ga0315336, IMG submission 204512) | Ammonia-oxidizing marine archaeal communities from Monterey Bay, California, United States - ASW #5 | ecosystem: Environmental > Aquatic > Marine > Intertidal zone | place: USA: California... | reverse complement strand
CCCAAATCGAGCGGAGCAACTCTAGGCTGTGACCGAACAGAGCAGCCAGTCGATTCTGACGCTGGCTTGGCGGAGCCTGCCCTGCGGCGACAGGCGACACCGGCTTTTCCCCCAGAACGTCGGTCAACGTGCCCCCAACGATCCCGATCACCGCGGCGCTGATCAGTTTGAACAGGGCAAAAGGCCAGCCGAGCATCCCGGCGCTGACAAAGATCGAATCGACGCCCGTCTGCGGTGTGCTGATCAAAAAACCAACGGTGGCCCCATCACTGGCCCCGCCTTTTTTCAAACTGACACCGACCGGAATCACGGCACAGGAACACAGCGGCAGGGGAACGCCGAGTAACACCGCTTTGAAGACTCCACCGGCCTGTGAAAGCTGGCGACGGAGGAAATCCTCGGGCAGCAAAACGTGCAACACCCCCGCGGCCACCGCCCCGACCAACAGCCAAGGCGACAGCTCGAGCATCACATTCCACACTGCCGCGAAAAAATCGATCATCCTTCAATCATACGCCAACGCCCCCGTTCTGAGGACAGCGACTCAGCCGATCTCATTGCCGAGGGGACCGGCACCAACTATAATGTGCACTCGAATTGCCCTGCCGGTAGCAGGGGCTAACCTGAGCCTGGCTTTCTGTGTCTGCAAGAAAAACGTGGGACGTGCTGCTCGTGTCGTGCGGAGTGCCGCACGCAGGGCCCTCTCTGAAATTCGATTGATCCTAGTCGATCCTTGGTCTGGTTTACATCACTTTGTCGTGGAGATTCGTCGTGTTTGAGTCGATTGCCGTGGTGGGCGCAACAGGCGCAGTGGGCCGTATTATTCGCCAGCTTCTCGAAGAGCGTAACGTTCCTTTCGAGAAGATCACGTTTCTGGCTTCCCAGCGTTCGGCCGGAACAAAACTCGAATTTAAGGGTGAGGAGCACACCGTCCAGTTGTTGTGCCCCGAGGCGTTCGACCAGATCGATCTAGCTATCGGCAGCACGCCCGACGACGTGGCGAAAGAATTCTGCCCTTGGGCGGTGGAGCGGAACTGTGTGGTCGTCGACGAGAGTGGTTATTGGCGGATGGATCCCAAGGTGCCGCTGGTTGTGCCGGAGATCAACTTCGACGCCGTCCGGGACCACCAAGGCATTATTTCCAGTCCGAACTGTTCGACCACCCAAATGGTATTGGCGATGAAGCCGCTGCACGACGCGGGTCGGATTCGTCGCGTGGTGGTCAGCACCTACCAGGCGACCAGCGGGGCAGGGGTGCAGGGCGAGGCCGACTTGGAGCAGGGGAGTAGGGCAGCGTTGGACGACACCCCTTACCAGTGTCAGGCGTTCGCCCATCCGATTGCGTTCAATCTGATCCCGCAGATCGGCTCGCCCAAATACAAGGGTTACACGAGCGAAGAGATGAAAATGGTCTACGAGACGCACAAGATCTTCGACGACGATTCAATTCAGGTTTGCCCCACCTGCGTACGCGTACCGGTGGTCAACTGCCACAGCGAAAGCATGTTGGTCGAAACGGAAACGAAAATCGGCGTCGAGCAGGCCCGCGAGTTGTTTGCTGCCACCCCTGGCATCCGAGTGGTCGACGATCTGGCGACAGGCGAGTATCCGATGCCGGCCAGTTGCAGCGGCAACGATGGCGTATTCGTCGGCCGCATTCGCGAAGACCTCTCCAGCGAAAACGGGCTCGCGTTCTGGTGCGTCAGTGACAATCTCCGCAAAGGCGCGGCGACCAACGCAGTGCAGATCGCCGAGCGATTGATCGAATCGGGAGCGACCGTATAGGGACGGGATTGGTCGTCAATTCTGCGGGCCGATAGCCGATGGCTTTTCTTAAACTCACCATCGCCTACGACGGTACTAAGTTCTCCGGTTGGCAGGTGCAGCCGAACGTACCGACGGTGCAGGGGGCATTGCTCTCGGCCTGGGAGTCCATCACGGGCCAGCGGGGCGAGATGACCTCCGCCAGCCGGACCGATGCAGGTGTGCACGCCGCGGGGCAGGTGGTCGCCATCGAAACCGAGACGTCGCTCGACGCCCAGGAGTTGCTCAGCGGGCTCAACGCCAAGCTGCCCGAGAGTGTCGTTGTGCTTTCCGTTCAGCCAGCTCCAGACGGATTTCACGCTACGCACGACGCGGTCGGTAAGCGGTATCGATATCAGATCCACAATGACCGCGTGCGACCCGTTTTCGATCGGTCCTATGTCTGGCAAGTCCCTCGGCCACTTGATGACCGGGCAATGCATCGGGCCGGCCAGCAGCTGCTTGGCAAGCATGACTTTTGCAGTTTTCAGTCGGCGGGGTCTGAGCGGGAGTCGACGGTACGGACCCTCTCGGCAGTCGAGGTTCACCGAGGGCAGGGTGCGCAGGCGTCGCGGGTCCTGATCGAAGTCGAGGGGGACGGATTCTTGTACAACATGGTGCGAATTATCGTCGGTACGCTGATCGAAGTCGGGCGGGGCAAACGGCCCGAGAACTGGCTTGGCGACGTGCTCCAGAGCCTCGACCGCTCGGCTGCCGGACCGACGGCCCCGCCACAAGGGCTGATGCTTCTGCACGTGGACTACGAATGAGAAGAGAGGTCGGGGAGGGGATGAATTATCCCTCTGATCCCCTGACCTCTGACCTCTGGCCTCCGACCTCTAACCTCTAACTGCGTCTCGCAGGCGGCTTGCGGTGACCACTATTTCCGACGATCAGCCAGCGGAGTACACTATCAAATGGTCAATTTCACACCTTTCCGACGCCTGCCCCCTTAACTTCAGCTTCACTCGCTTATGTCTCTCGGCGGAAAAGAATTTGTCGGCCCGTACCGATTGTTTCATTTGATTCGCGCCGGGGCGATGTTCGAGATTTGGGCAGTGCGACCGGTGGCGGAGACGACCGTTTATGCCATGAAATGGCTCCCGCCAGGAGAGAAGCATACTCGGCAGGCGTCGGGTGAACTGAAGCATGAATTCACCGTCGGCAAATCGCTCGACCATCGTTCGATCATCAAGACGCATGACTTCGGTACAGGCAAAGATGGCACCTATCTGACCATGGAGCTGTTCAAGACGCCCAACCTCAAGCAGCAGATTCACGAGGGAGTGGAACGATTGCATTACCGGCTCGAAGCGATTCTGCTGGAAGCCGCGTTGGCAGTGGAATACATGCACAAACTAGGGTGGGTGCATCGCGACATTAAACCGGACAACTACCTAGTTGACGAAGAAAACCACGTCCGGCTGATCGACTTCACACTCGCGAGGAAGATCCCCAAAGGGCTATCGAAAATGCTGGGCGGCAAGTCGCCCGTGCAGGGGACTTACAGCTACATGGCCCCCGAGCAGATTCGAGGCCAGGCTTGCGACGAAAGGACCGATATTTACAGCTTTGGGTGCATGGTCTACGAGCTGATGTCGGGTAAACTGCCTTATACAGCCAGCAGTTCCAGTGAGCTGCTCAACAAACACCTCAAAGCCCGGCCACAGGATCTGGGCATGTTGCAGAAAAACGTTCAGCCCGAATTCGCCAACTTAGTCCACAGCATGTTGGCCAAAGAACCCAAGGATCGGCCGGAAACGTTGTTGGAGGTTGTCCGCGAGCTCAAAGCGGGCCGTTGCTTTCACATCAAACCCAAGAAACCGTTGCCCAAAGAAGAAGAGGAAGAAGCGGCCCGCCGTGCCGCCGAGCAAGAAGAGTAAGCTCGCTACTTCACATTTATTCTGTCCCCACCTTACATCCACCTATGCCCAGCACTGTTTTTCGACTGCCGTTCGAGCAACCGATTAGTGAGTTGCAAGATCAGATCGTCCAATTAGAAACCAGCGAGCAGAAAACGCCCGAGCAGCGCGAGCGGATTCGGGGGCTGCGCAAACAGCTCACGGAAACAACCCGCACGATTTACAAGAATCTCGATCCCTGGGAAACGGTGAGAGTGGCCCGACATCCTGAACGGCCGATGTTCACCGATTACCTGGGGCTGGTGTTCGACGAGTTCGTCGAGTTGCACGGTGATCGTTTCTTCGGCGACGATCGCGCACTGCGCACAGGTTTTGCCAAGCTCGGCGAGTTCAAGGTGCTGGTCGCCGGACATCAAAAAGGAAAGACGCTAAAAGAACGCAACGAGTGTTATTTTGGTTGTGCGCATCCGGAAGGCTACCGCAAGGCAATGAAAAAGATGCGGCTGGCGGCCAAGTTCGGGCTACCGATTATCACCGTGATCGACACACCCGGCGCGTTTCCCGGCATCGGCGCTGAGGAGCGCGGCCAGGCCCAGGTGATCGCTGAGAGCATGTTGTCGATGTCGCGGCTGCCGACGCCGATTATCTGCGTGGTGATCGGTGAAGGAGGGTCGGGCGGGGCGCTGGGGATCGGCGTGGGCGATCGGGTGGCCGTACTCGAGCACGCCTATTACTCGGTGATCAGCCCCGAGGGTTGCGCAGGCATTCTGTGGAAGAGCCACGATTACGCCGAGCAGGCGGCTGGTGCGCTGAGAATCACCTCCCGGCATCTCAAAGAGATGGGCACGATCGATGACGTGATCGAAGAGCCGCTGGGAGGCGCCCATCGGGACCATCGCCAGATGGCCCGCCGGTTGAAGATGTATCTGACCAAAACGCTTCGCGAACTGTTGGATTTGCCCACTGAGGAGCTGATCAGCCAGCGATACGAGAAGTTTCGTCGGATGGGGCCGTTTCTGGAGCTTCCCGAGGAGCCGCCAGTCGAAGCGGCGACCGATGCGCCAGCCGACGCTTGAGCTGTCGGCTTGAGCCCGCTGTCGCGTGTCGTGGACCATTCTGGTGCGCGCCGTGCCGATCGTTAATCGGCGACTGGGGGACGCGAAATCCGTGGCAAGATTGCGAGAGAATCATCTCAGAGCAAGACAGGAATTCTGTGGCTAAACAGGCCGGCAAGGCAGGGTGCTGACAGCGAAATCAGCCTAGTTCTGCGACCCAACCGCAACGTCCGATAATCATTGTTATGTTCGTTTCGGGGCCGTTTTTCCCGCTGAAAACAGCCCTTTTCGCTCGGCCTGCTTAGTCCCCTGGTTCGTGGGTCGCGTTATGGATCATATGGATCAGATGGGCGCATCAGTTGGCCGATCGGCTGTCTGTGGCGGATCGGGCCAGGCGGGCTGGGGCTGTGGCGGCCAGGCGGGTTGGTCGACTGTGGTGGGAGGCTGCTGCTCAGGCCAGGAGCTCTCAGGCTTCGCCTGAGTGGGCCAGGAATCAGTGGGCCAGGAACCGGCTGGCTGCTTGGGCCACGACGCATGAATCTCGTGGCCCGGCTCGGGCTGGTAGTTGGGGTCGAGCTGCTGCTCGATTCGGTGGATGTAGGGGCCGATGACCTGGTGAATCTCCTCCGGCACAATCGCGTCGGCCTTGTCCAGTAGCACGACAATGTAGTGCCCGGAGCGGGAAGCGACGATGGCGTCTTTCTGAGCCTGCGGCAGTAGCATGACGGCGAAGAATGTGATCGCGACGCACAGCAGCACACCCTTGGAAAAACCAATCAGACCGCCGATTTGATGATCGAAGCCGTTGAGTTTGACTCGGTCGATAATGCCCGAGACTAAGCGGAAGATGGTCCAGATCACAAAGGACGTGACGATGTAGATCACCAACATTGCCACAAACCGGTTCCAAGGAGCTGTATTGCCAAAGACGGGCGCCAGCTCTTCGCTGAACTTCAGCGACACACTGTAACTCACCAGCAGCGATGCTAGCGAAGCGATTTGCCAGGCCATCCCCTTCCAAAAGCCGAACATCGTCGTCGCCACCAGGACCAGCAGCATTAACAGATCGTAGGTTTGCATCGCAGATAGGCTTCAGGGGTTAATTGGTCTGGGCGCAGCATGGAGGCGGGCGGAAGTATATCGGGGGCTGAGCAGTCAGCGAAGGTCAATAACGGAAGCAGGGATCGGGGGGATCATGGGATGGCTCTCGGCAGTGATAGCAGCTTGCGTCGAGAGACGCGCTTCTCTAGCTTCCCTGCGGCGTATCCCCTAACATTCCTCAGCTCCCAGCCCCTAACCTCGACCTCAGTGAGCGCATGGCCGGTTTCAAAACACATATCACCGTCAGTAGCTTGTGCGGCGTAGGCTATGCCGGGGCGGGTATCGCCGCGGGCGTGCCGATCGAGTCGTCGCTGATCGCCGGCGGATTGTGCGGCGTGGGTGGCATGCTGCCTGACATCGACAGCGATTCGGGAATTCCGCTGCGCGAATCGATGGGTTTTATCGCGGCCGTGGTACCGGTGCTGATGATTGATCGGTTTCAACGCCTGGGTATGAACTACGAACAGATCGTTCTGGCCACCGGCTCGATGTATCTGTTTGTCCGGTTCGGCGTTTCTCGTTTATTGGCCAGTTTTACAGTCCATCGCGGGATGTTTCACAGTTTGCCGGCGGCGCTGATCTTCGCAGGCTTGGCGTTTCTGTTGTGTGGCTCCAGCAATCTACAGCTGCGCTACTTCAAAGCGGGTGGCGTGTTGTTAGGTGTGCTGTCGCACTTGATGCTGGACGAAATCTATTCGATTGAATGGAAAGGAGGCCGTTGGCGGTTCAAGAAATCGTTTGGAACGGCGCTCAAACTGTGGGGTTCGAATTGGATGGCGAACTTCTCCACCTATGCCAAATTGATCATCGTTGTGCTGATGATCTTGGGCGAACCGATGGTGATGAAGGAATACGGCGAACTGTCGCCAGTAGCAATCAATCGCCGCGATCTACAAAACCGGTTGGCTGTGATCGATCCTACCGCCGATCCCGCTCTTCAAGGCGAGCAGCCAGAAACAGATGAAGTGGCAGAGCCGCAGATCGATCAGACGATTTACGACACAGCCCAGCGCATTTGGAGTAGCCTCCGCGAGTGAGTACCCGTGTCGCCATGCGGATGGAAAACAGATCCCCTCCCACACCTCCGCATTCCGAATTCCCCGCCTCTCTACCGATCGGCTGAGTCGATCCAGAGAGTGACCGGCCCATCGTTGACCAACTCGACGAGCATCTGTTCGCGAAATCGGCCCGTCGCAACCTCGACGCCCTGCTGTCGAACGTGGGCGACAAACTGGTCGACCATCTGCTCCGCTTTCTCAGGCGGCGCAGCGGTGATGAAACTGGGACGGCGTCCCTTGCGACAATCGCCGTAGAGGGTGAACTGGCTGACCACCAGCATCGCCCCGCCGATCTGGGCCAGCGAGCGGTTCATCTTGTCTTGGTCGTCAGGAAAGATCCGCAAACCAACGGTTTTCTCTGCCATCCAGCGAAGATCGTCGTCGGTATCTTCCTGAGCGACTCCCAGCAGAACCAGCAAGCCGGCGTCGATTTGCCCAACCGTTTCACCGGCGACCGCCACACTGGCCCGACTGACGCGTTGGATGCATGTTCGCATGGAAAGATCCTTTGGCGCGTTTTGCAAAGCTCCAAGCGGAGTAGGGAATGTGAGATGTATGATGTATGATTGCAGTTGTCAGAACTCAAGGACACGGATGTCCTACGGTTCTGACATCATCAATCTCACATAATACACCATACATTCCCCCAATGTCTCCACTAGTACCGCTAACCTACTACTGCTTGCTGATCCTGGCGGTTTCGATTGCCGGGGGAATGATCCCGATCTGGTTTCGGCTGACGCATCGCGGGATGGAATGCGCGGTGAGTTTTGTGGCCGGCGTGATGTTGGGCGTGGGGATGTTGCACATGCTGCCGCATGCGTTGCAATTAGCGTCGGCCGACGGCAGCAGAAATCTCAACATTATGATCTGGGTGCTGTTGGGGCTGTTGACGATGTTTTTTATCGAACGGTTTTTCTGCTTTCATCATCACGACGTAGAAGATGGCGAGGTCGCTTGTCATCATGACGAGCACCACCACGGGCACGATATCACCTGGAGCGGCGCCGCACTGGGGCTCACACTGCATAGCATCATCGCGGGCGTCGCGCTGGCAGCGGGCGTGTACGACGCTCACGACGGCATGCCGCTGGCCGGGTTGGGTACGTTCCTAGTGATCGTCCTGCACAAACCTTTCGACTCGATGACGATCGCCACCCTGATGGCGCGCGGCGGCTGGTCGCTCTCTTGGCGTCACGCCGTCAACGGGCTGTTTTCCCTGGCGATACCGTTGGGGGCAGCCATCTTTTACCTTGGGATGTCGCGCAGCGCGGCTCCCGAAGACGCGGCCGGCAGCCTAACCGTCGGCTATGCGCTGGCGTTTGCCGCGGGAACTTTTCTCTGCATCGCGCTGAGCGATTTGTTGCCCGAGCTGCAGTTTCACGATCACGATCGCGTCAAACTTTCGCTGGCGCTGGTGCTCGGCCTGGGATTGGCCTACGGCGTTTGCCAACTGGAATCGCTGGCACCAACGCATTCACACGGAGTCGCTGATACGACCTCGATCACTCAATTCGCGCCGGTCGGCAGGGGCGGGCTGGGTCGGGCTGCCGTGTTGCAGCCAGTCGATGATCCGCCAATCGAGCCAGCGGAAGTCAGGGTCGCCGTTGCGGCTGCCGAGAAAACCAAGATGCCCGCCGTGGGAAGTGGTCACCAGCTCGACTGATGGACTCAACCGGCAGCTGTGCAGCGGCGCGACGGGGACGACCGGATCGTCTTCGGCGGCGGCGATCGTCACGGGCTGGCAGATCGAGGCTAACTTCGGACCGGGCGAGGTCTGCTGGTAGTATTCCTCAGCGCTGCGAAACCCGCCAGCCGGCGCGATGATCATCTCGTCGATGTCGCTAAGCCGCTTTGGCCGACTCGGAACGGATTCCGGCACCAGATCAGGAAAGACCTGCCACCGGGCGAGCACCTGTTTCCATAGCAGGCGGACAAAGAAGCGGTCGTACCGACGCCCCATGAGCGTGCGGAATCCAAGTTCGGACGCCTTGAGATCAATGGGCGGACAGATCACCAGCGACCGTTCCAGGTTTCCGATACGTGCATACTCCGCCTCGGCCAGCAGGTTGAGCGCTAACGTGCCGCCCATGGAAAACCCGACCAACTGTGTCGGCGAATCCGGGTACCATTCGGCAATCGCCTCTAGTGCGGCGGCCACGTCGCCCGACTGGCCGCAATGGGCTGGCGTGCGAGCGATCTGCTGCCCTGCCCCGCAACCGCGCATGTCCATCCTAAAGACGCGGTAGTTCCGCTCGACCAATCGGTCGGCCATCCGACACATGTAGGTGCTCAGATAGTAGCCAGCCAGACCATGGATCATCAAGACGCAGGGCCGATCGTCACCCGGGTCGCAGGGGGCATCTTCGTGCAGGACTATCTGGTCTCCGTCTTCCAATTCAATACGACGTTGGAGAGCCTGATAGGGCGAGTCCCTGCGAGGCAGATAGATGCCGGCAAACGACTGCAGATGTCCGCTCTTGAGCAGCGGATGGGGTCGAAAACGCCATTCTCTCGCAGCTTGATGCATGGCAAGGAGTCGCTAGGGTTCCAACCTGGTAAATCGGCGTCAATTTAGTCGAGGGCGTCAATAGCGTCCAGCAGTTTTCAGCCTAAACTGGCGGCCGGCCCTTGCCAAGCCTCTCCCCCCTGGGCGGGAAACGGTGCAGCCGTTGCGACGTGCATAGTTTTCCATCGTTCGCTGATCGCTGCGACCGATCGTGGCGTCGAGTGGCTGTCCAGCGGAGTCCGATCTAGCTTAATAACCGGCCGTCTCCGGGTATTGGACGGCAGCAGAAGGCACCCCATCGCCAGGAGAAACAACGTGGACCAATCTGAAGCCGCCTTGCGGATTGCCTTCGTCATCAATCTAGGACCGAGAGACTCGCAGCAGGTCGATCCCTCGCGGCTGCACCACCTCATCCATCTGTTCCGCGGCCATCGGGTGCCGGCGACGTGGGCCGTTGGGGACGGCACTCGGGCGGAACTCCTGAATGGCGGCGAGCCAACCCTGCCCGACGAGTTGGCACTGTTAATCGACCGACGCCAAAGCTGCCTCGAGATCTCCGTGGCCAGGTTTCGAGATGAACTGGCGACCCAGGTGGCCTCGATTCGTCAAGCCAGCGGGATGGAAGCAACCCTGATTGTCGGCGAACCTGAGTCGCTGCGTAGCAAAGTCTCGCTCCTTGCAGAACAAGGGATGCGGGCAATCGTCGCGACTGGAAGCCGACAGAAAGCTGGCGCCACGCCCCGTCCCTTGCCCCTGGGACTGTGGAACTTCACCCCCACGATCGAGATCCCGCAGGGCCACCGTCTGTCGCGGCTATTGCCGGTGCGGCGGCCATCGGTGAAGCAGCTAATGGGTGCAAAGATCTCATCAGGCGGCGTGTTGGTTGCTATTGAAACCTCGCAACTCGATCAACTCGGCCCGCGAGGGGCGCGGCAGATCGAAAAGCTGGTGCGAGACGTCGCCTGGGCCGCCAGTCGCGAGCAGGTTGTCGTGGCGACCGTTGGCGAGTTGGTGACCGAGCTGGCCGGCGCGGCGGTGGCCCAACCGCAACGATCGATCCTGAGCGCCGCGGCGTAAGAGGGGGCGACGGCCCAAGGAACCAGATCATACGCTAAGGGCCATTTCTAGCGTCGAAGTTTCACTCCGACGCATCGTAACTTTAGTCTGTTTGTCTGGCGGCCAAGTGCCGGACCGAAATTACCGCCTGGTCGCAAATCGCTTTCGCAGTACGGAAAATGTAATAATGGCAAGCCCAGTCGCGAGCATCAGACTTACACCGGTCCCCCACAAAGACAGCTTCCACCAGCCTTGCCTATCTGCATAAACAAGCAACGCGAACGCAACTAGCGTCCCAAGCACGCCGATAAGCATTGCCGCAATCCGCACACGGGCGTCTTGAGAAACGCGGCGTGACGCGACCGCTAATACAAGAACAGCCGGCAATATCCAGAAGCAGAAGATTACTTTGAGCTGAGACGAGTAACATGGTTCGGCTCTTTGTTACTTTCGAGTAGTACACGTAATTATACCAAAAACTTTGACGCTAGAGAATTCCCGAATCTGCGCAGGATTCATCGTTCGACGCAATTTCTGGACTTTCCCGCTCCTATCTCCTTTCGGCAATGCGTTGAACTCTGAGGCTGATAAACCTCGGCGTTTTTTTGTTTGGTGAGACGACCGCCAAGCGTAGTTTTCGGGAAAGTTCGGGCTAGATTCGTGCTTAGCGTATGATCCTGTTCCATTGGGCGTCACCCCCTTGAGAACAGTGCGATAAGCGAGACTAACGGAGTTCCCGCATGGAGCTCCAGCTCAAGTAGCCGAGAATCACTGCGGCGATCAGCGCACCCAGGTTCATCCGCCAGTCGGCCGTCGAGAACGGGATGCCGACGATCCAATCGAGGGTAAAGATCAGTCCAACCAAGCCCGAGACGGCCAATCCTGCGATCGTCATGGCCTTGAACATCTGCTCTCTACCCTGTTCTTTCTGTGGATTCTCAGTCGCGACGGGAACCTGCTATTATAGTTGCCCAAGCGAGTCTGTCAGTACGGTGTCGGAGCAGAAATTAGACCCGATTCTCCGATTCCGATCGCTATGAGTAAACGTTTGGCCCGTTCGTCGGTCCCGCGACCTCAAATTCAGGCCTGCCCGGTCGGCTGGACCTGCGGCTCGTCGAGCCCTCGCTCCTGACGGATTTTCTGCACCTGATCGACGATCCGTTGGATGACCGACTGGTTTTCCACGATGTTTAGCCAGGCGCGGAAATAGCTCCAGGCAACCAGGACGAAACCACACAAGGCCGAGGCCAGATGGACGTCGGCCATCGAGGCCGTGTCGGGGCGCCCAGTGCCGGGATCCGAAGCAGCACCCAAGGCTCCCATGGCGACTACGGTAAGCATCCCCAGCACCGACCAGGGAAAGGTCTTGTGTTTCAATTGGGTGCTGCGGATCAGATTGGCGCGGTCCAACCGATAGGTCTCGGTCACTTCCTTGCACCACCGGCTGGTACCGACGAAGTACGTGACCACGATGCTGTGGACAAACACCACCGCCAGGGCCGCGGCCACGCCGGTGAGAATGTGGACCCCTTTCCAACGAGTCATTTCGGCGGTCGGATTGGAATAGAGATCGCCGATCGACAGTCCGACCACCATCGCCGCGACAATTAGGCCGAGTGACAACGCTGCCAACATGGAGAAAATTCGCGTCATGGTTTCCAGAGACTGCTGATCTAATTGCGTCCGGGGTTCTCACAGGATCGAGCCGGGGACCCAATTCTACGGTTATGCGCCCACTTGCGTCAGGGGGGCGTTGTCTTGCACCTCGGCAAGACTAAAATGCGGGAGGAGTTTCCCACCTCCCGAATCGTGGAATCGAACCCCCCCAGCCCGTGTCGAGAACTTATGCCGCACTCCAGTCGCCATCCGCTGTTGGCTGTCACGATGGGCGATGCCGCCGGAGTGGGGCCCGAGGTGATCGTCCGAGCTTGCTCAGATCAACGCGTCGGCAAATGCTGCCGGCCGGTGGTGCTGGGGCATCCTCAGGTCCTCCAGCGCGCTGTGGAGTTAGTGGGTGTAGATTGCCCGATCCGGGTGTATTCCGATCCGGTCGCCTTGGAAGATTCGGAGGTCGGGGGCGACGCTCATGGAATCGCTTGTCTGGCCGTTGGCGGCGACGAGCTGCTGCAAGTTGCCGATGGTGCGATCGATGCCCGCACGGGCCAGGCGGCCTACGAGGCGCTGATTCTCGCGATCGACGCGACCCGGTCCGGTCTCTTCGCAGCGATCGTCACCGCTCCATTGAGCAAAGCGGCTTTGCACGCAGCCGGGCACCTCTACCCGGGCCATACCGAGCTGCTTGCCGAACGGTGCGGTGTCGATGATTTCGCGATGATGCTCTACCTGCCACCGGGCGAGGGCTGTATGTCTCCGGCCGGATTAGGGGTAGTTCACGTGACGTTGCACACGGCCTTGCGGAACGTGTTCGAGCAGCTCACGCCCACTGCCGTCTTAGCCAAAAGCCGGCTGGTCGACCAGGCAATGCGAAAGGGGTTTGGTTTGGAACAGCCTCGCCTTGGCGTCTGTGCACTCAATCCGCACGGAGGCGAAGAGGGTCTGTTCGGCGACGAAGAGTCGCGCATCATTGCACCGGCAGTGCAACAGGCGCGTGCGGAAGGAATCGGGGCGTCGGGCCCCTTTCCGACCGATACGCTGATGGTTCGCGCCGCCGCCGGCGAGTTCGACGCGGTGGTTGCCATGTATCACGATCAAGGACACATCGCCCTGAAGCTGCTGGGAATGCACCGGGCGGTAAACATAACGCTGGGGCTGCCGATTGTTCGCACTAGCGTGGCGCATGGCACCGCGTTCGATCGAGCCTGGCAGGGGACGGCCGACGCGGAAGGAATGGTCGCAGCTCTGCAAACAGCGTCGAAGTTAGTCCAGCGCAGCGCTCCCACCAACGTTTCGCACACAGCTGCTAACGGCGCAACTGCTTGAGCACTACCGCAGTTTCATCTTTCCACTGGGCATCGCCCGGGGTGAACTCGAACAGTCGGCGGTCGATCATCTCGCCGAACTTCACGTCAAACAGTTCGTAGAAGACCAGCGGATCGTCGCAGAGCCGCAGGCCCGCTGCCCTGTCGGCCAGATCGGCGTCTTCTTTTCTCCGAAACTCGATGACGTTCGGAAAATAGTCGCGCTTGCCGACCAACAGGAGAACGTGGTCGGGCAATTGTTCGGGCCATGGCGCGGCGGAGTCCGCTTCGGCGTCAACCCTCTCGGGCCAGAGATGAGAGAGCTCCTCGGGTCGCCATCTGCCGATCAGCGCGTAAACTGCTGTGCCGTTTAGCTGCGCAGCGCGGGGCGGATCGAATTCGAACCGCCTGAGCAGCTCGGCGAGCAGTTGGGGGACTCCCCCCCTGCCCTGGGCAGTGGCCAACAGCTCTCCCAGCCGTGTTCCCGTGGTTTGCGACCTCAGCTCGCCAAACCCGCGAATCTCCAGACCTGCTTGCAATCGAATGACGTCGAGCCGGCGAATCTGTCGATCGCTGGGCAATCGACGATCGGTCCACAGATGGGTGCCGTCGAACACTTGCAACATGCTAGCAGTTTCACCCGCTACCTGCGTTTGCGTTTCCCAACGGGTGCGACGTCCGTTGCCACTACCTTGCTGCCAGTACCTGCCGGAACCGACCAGAGTCTGGTCCGTTAAGCGAACCTTGTAGCGCAGCTGCCCGGTAATCGTCGGCCAGCCCTCCAATGTTGCTAGCACTTCTGCCAGGAAGGCGTTGCCACTGACCACGACAGGCTCGCCAACCGCGCTGCAAACCGTCGCGCAGAGGGCCACGACGTAGGCGGCAAGAGTCTGTTCCAGGAAGCGTGGTAAGAGACGCAAGATAGATTCGCTCTGCCGGTTTTAGAGGATTTGCCAAAGATTCCGGCTGTCCTGGGCCGACTCTTAACTCCAAGGAACATACTGTCCCGGGACTTTTCGAGCAGGGAAGCTCGATATACCGGAGCAGACCGATTTTAGTGCGAACTGGCGGACTCGGTCCACGTCAACTGCTTCGAGAGCAGACGTGGCCAGCCTGCTAGCTGTCGCGACAGCAGCCGCGATTGCCTCGGCTGCAGCGAAGAACAATCCGAAATCAGATTGGTTGCGACCCACAGAGGGGATGGCTATGAAATCGAGATTTTCTATACCAACATTTTCCACGCTGGCCGTGCTGCTCTCGGTCGGCTGCGTCGGGGGATTAGCGCACAACTTGCCGCCTTCTCAGCGTTTGATGGAGCCCGGCCCGGGCGTTGGCGGACCTGGTCCCGGTGTTATCCGGCCCGTCTCCGCAGCGATGCCTCCCGGCGGCGGTGCCGGGATGGCCAGCGAGGCCTATTACGCCGCAGGATGTCTGCCGGGTGGTGGAATGGCGGGTGCTGGAATGGGTGTCGTGCCGACTTCGCAGATTGCGTTTCTCGGCGTCGCCGGGGGAGAAGTCGCTTGGGACACTACCGGCCAAGGAATGTTCGACGGCGCGCCACTGGTGATGCCAGGCCGACAGAATTTCTCGCAGGGCGCGATCTACCGGATGAAACTAACCAATCTGCCTGCACGACCAGGCGTGGAGCTTTATCCGACCCTGGAAGTTGCACCTGTTACGCCGCGCACCGACGCGTTCCTGGCCCATTCACCGATTCCGGTGCAGTTTACCGACGAAGACTTGGACCAGGTTCTCAGCGGCAACTATGTCACGAAAGTAATCTACCTGCCTGATCCCGAGTTCCAAGAACTGGCTTTGGCAGGCGTCGAAACCTTGGTGAGCACGCAGCTCGATCCGGGTGTTGATCCCATTGCCGAGGCGGACCGTCGGGGTTCGATCTTGGCGATTCTGCGGATGGGCAATCTCGATCTGCAGTTGCCGGGCCAGATGGTTGCCGGCGGCGGAGGTGTTACGCCCGCCCAATACCAACAGGGCGAAGGGCTTGTACCGCCACAAGGCATGCCGACCTCGCAGTTCGCTCCCCAGGTCGCCCCTCCCGGTTTGGTTTCGGGTGTGAACGGCCCGCAGTACGGGATGCCGATAACGGGAACACCGATCGGTTTGCCCGGTCCGCCTCACATTCCATTGGGCCATCAGGCTGGTCTGACCAAGCACGTGATGAAGAATCGTACCCGCGTGATGATGCCCCCACCGGTACACAAGATGAGTATGACTGTTAAACAAAGGCCGGGGATGAACTATCCCCGTCCGGTCAACCACGTAAGTGTCAGCGAGACGAATCGCGCAGGATTCCGAGCGTTCGGCGGAACGCTTGCTCCAGCGTTGCCGACGGCGTTGAAACGACTGGCCGCGAAAATCGGACCAGACGACGACTGCGACTGACGCCTCGCTGGCTTCGTTTCGGAAAACATAGATGACAACGGTTTGTATCCTTGAAGAAGACTCCGACTATCGTCGGATATCGGTCGAAGGCAAACTGCTAATGGCAGTTCTGGTCTGTCTGGTGTCGTGCACTTCGGTGCTGGCACAAGGCCCACCAGTCCACTGGCGCTATACGGGCGCCATGCCACCGGGAGCGATTGGCCGCCTACGACTCTTCAGCGGCAAGCCGTTGTCTGGATTCTACCAGCCGGTCAAGATTCGTGTTCCCCAGGGAGCACGAATCGGACCGGCGGTAGGATCCTCTTTTGAACTTGGACAGGCCGACCAACTACTGGTCGGACTGCAAGTCGGCCCCGTCTACCGCTTTCGGGTGACCGAAATCCCTCACCACCCGGGTCTGGAAGTTTATCCCACGGTGGAGCTCATCGATCGCTTGCATCCTCCCCCGGGGGAACAGCTGCGGTATCCTATCCCCATTGAACTGACTCACGAGGAGCTGATGACCGCCGCCGAGGGCCGGTTTGTTACGCGAGTGATTTACTTGGAAGACCCCGCGCTAGCACCGGCAATTGCTCGCGACGCGGAGGAACAACCCTGGATCGAAGCGCTAGCGGGGGAAGACCCGTTGGTCACAGCCGACGAGCTGGGGCGTCCCATGGCAATCGTGCGACTTGGCGGCCGCGTGCCCGTTGAGAATCAACGCGACGAAGCTTTCCTTTATGGTGCTCCGCCGGCGGTGACGTACGAACAACCTCAACAGTCTGTCGCAGCCCAATAAGCTCAGTCGCGCCTTGGCGGAGGGACCGCTCACCTGGCGACGATCATCCAACACCGACCTCTTTACTATCGCATTTCGAGCTTGTGTCTACTAACGATCATCACCTGTCGGAGCCCACCACAGCGGACCGCCCTCCGAGTTGGTTTCGCTTTGCGGTGATCACTCTAGCGACTCTGGTGCTCTGTTCCTGTCAGGCGGTGGGTCCTTCAACGCTCGGCCTCACTGCTACCAAGGGACAAGACGCACCGCTCGACTCGGAGACACCGATTCAGCCACTGGCCACGGCAAGCGACCAACCGTTGATGGCCGAAGCAACTCACCAAGGGACTGTTCAACAGGTGTCGCATGAAGCAGTCGGTTTTCCGCATCAGGCATCGGGTTGCCCGCTGCCGGCGAGCTGTCCTTGCCAATGCGGTCCGGCCCGGTCAAACATCTACCCTGCCGACGAATATCTGTGCGATGGAGGCGACGGCGGTGTACCCGTCGCGGTGCGCAAGAACTGGCAAATCGATGGGCTGGAACAGGAAGATACCGTCGCTCACTATGATACGGTCGACGGCAAAACAGTGACCACGCCGAGCAATCGGGTTTGCATTTATGCGCCTCGTTTTGCCGCGGTCCGCAAAGTGATCGATCTGCAAGCTTCGGCCGGAAGTGAGGGGCTTGTGCGGATCGATCACCAAACTTCTGTGCGCAATCTAGACGACTCAGAAGAGGCAGCCAGTTCTCTAGCCTTGCTAGAGCCATCGATTCATCGGAGGAACCAACCCACCGTTGGATTGCGCGAACGTCAGCAGCCTGGCGAACTCGGTCGTGATCTAGCAGCTGCCGAGATTGAAGGTCTGCTGGCTCCCTACGCGAATCTGCAAATCATCCGCACCGGTATGATCCACAACGAAGAACATGCCCAACTGTCCCGCTCCTGCCAGGCGGCGATCAGCTGGACTGGTGTCCAAGCGTTGCAAATCACGTTGGATGGCAAACGGGCGCAGGCCGAGGTGAGAAACTCTCGGCTCGGGGCTGTCTATCGGCTGCACGAGCCCCATCACCCCAAACTGCGGTTGCTGAAACTTGCCTCCACCGCTTCTGCGTTGCCGGGCGAAGAGGTCGAATTCACCTTACGGTTCGACAACACAGGCAATCGGGTGATTGGCAATGTAACGATCGTCGACAACCTGACGACCCGTTTGCAGCTGATCCCTGACAGCCAGACGTCGAGCGTCGCGGCCAAGTTTTCGGCTGAACCGAACGAAAACGGTTCGCTGCTCCTCCGCTGGGAGATCGACGAGCCGCTCGAGCCCGGGCAAGGTGGCGTTCTGCAGTTTCGCTGCAAAGTACGGTAGCCGGCTCCCGAGGGCTAGAGACGCAGGGCCCCAGCACGTAAACTACCAGTTGGGTTGAATTGCCGTGTGAAGCTTGCTTGCAGAATTCTGGAAGTAGAATAGCCGTCACCGACGCGATTCGTCCCCCCTGCCCTGCCCGCCGCTCTCTCCCCTGCCCTGTCTCGATGCCTTACGTACAGTTTCTCTTCATCTGCTGTGTTTGGGGCGGAAGCTTTATCCTGATGGATCGGGCGCTGCTTGCGTTCAGTCCAATCGATATCGCCTTGGGTCGATTGATTGGCGGAGCGACCGTGCTGGGATTGTTTTGCCTGGCGACCCGGCAATGGGCCAGGCTCGGACCGGTCGATTGGGCACACCTTTTTCTCGTCGCCTTTCTTTCCAATACCATACCCTTCGTGATCCAGCCCTACGTCATGGATCAGGCCGGCGAACATGCTTACTTTGGGATGATGGTCGCTTTTGTTCCCCTGGCGACGATCTTGGCCTCCATTCCTATGCTGCGAAAGTGGCCCTCGGCCAAACAGCTGCTTGGCGTGTTGGGTGGATTGGTGTGCATGCTGTTTGTCGTCCAAGATGGTTCGCAACGGGGAATATCGCTAAGTCTGCTGGCCCTAGCGCTGACTGTGCCGCTGGTTTACGCCCTCGGCAATACCTACATCAAATGGAAGCTCGATCACTTGCCGGCGGCCCCGCTAACGGCCATCTTTCTGGGCGTTGGCGGCTTGCTGTTGATACCGATGCAGTTTGCTCCGGCGCTGGTCGAGCAAATGGGATTATCGGGCCCGGCTGCGCCAACGGACTGGCCCCTGGCGATCGCTTCGCTGTTGTTTCTCAGTGTGGTGGGCACCGGCATCGCCGTTCTGATGTTCATTCGGCTGATCCAGACTCAAGGCCCCCTGTTTGCCGGCATGGTGACCTACGTCGTTCCACTTCTCGCGCTTGTGTGGGGTCAATACGACAGCGAGCTCCTTACCTCCACGCAAGTTCTTGCGATGATCGGCGTGCTGGCCATGGTGGCCGTGGTGCAATGGGGCGCTGCCACCCCGAACCAAACAGCACTGTCAATACGCCCCCCAGCCGGACCGCAACGCGGTCCAAGGAGCCCAGACACAAATCTGCCTCCCACTAACAGCGAGCTTGCAGAACCAAACAACGTGGCGACTAGTTCGCCCCCGCAAGCCGAGCCGGCAACCGACTGATTCTCTACGAGTTCCCTCAGAGGCACTGCTGAAGTAAAGTAATGCCTGGGCCTGGCGGGCTGACGCCCTCTGCCCGTGCGATCCCTGGGTTCTTACATCTTCCATCTCACATCAAACATCTCCCATGTCTTCCTCTTGGCTCGCCCAACGTACTAGCGAATTCGATAGCTCGGGCATCCGCAAGGTGTTCGATCTGGCGGCCCAGATGACCGACCCGATCAACCTTTCGATCGGACAGCCCGATTTCCCGGTGCCCGAGCCGATCAAGCAGGCTGCCATCGAGGCGATTCGCAACGACCACAACGGTTACAGCCTGACCCAGGGGACTGCTGAGCTGCGCGAACGACTGCAAGCCAAAGTCGACGCCTACTACGGTCACGACGATCGCCGGGTGCTAGTCACTTCGGGTACCAGTGGCTCACTGTTGCTGACGATGTTGGCGCTGATCGATCCAGGTGACGAAGTGATTTGCTTCGACCCCTATTTCGTCATGTACCCGGCGCTGGTCGGCATGGTTGGCGGCCGATGCGTGCTAGTCGACACGTATCCCGACTTCTGCATCGACCCCGACCGAGTGGCCGCGGCCATCACGCCGCGCACCAAGCTGATCCTGCTAAACAGCCCAGCCAATCCCACCGGCGTGGTGGCAAGCGAGTCCGTCGTTCGCGCTTTGGCCGAACTGGCAGAGAAACACAACATCGCACTGCTAAGCGATGAAATCTACCGCGAGTTTTGCTACGAGGCGCCGCCGGCGAGCCCGACCGCCTGGAACGATCGGACGCTGGTAGTCGACGGTTTCAGCAAGACCTTCGGCGTCACCGGCTGGCGGCTCGGTTGGGTGCATGGACCTGGGGCGATCATCGACAAGCTGACGATGTTGCAACAATACACGTTCGTCTGCGCCCCCCATCCGCTGCAGTGGGGAGCTATCGCGGCACTAGATGTCGACATGAGAGAGCAGGTGGCTGACTATCGCCAGCGCCGCGATCTGATCGTCGCCGGTCTGCACGACACTGGCTACGAAGTGGCCGACGCGGGCGGTGCGTTCTACCTGTTTCCGAAAGTGCCCAACGGCAGCACCGGGGCCGAATTCGTCGCTCGGGCCATCGACCGTCAACTGTTGATCATTCCCGGCAACATTTTCAGTCGACGCGACACCCACTTTCGCATCTCATACGCTGCGAGTGTGGAGACAATCCAACGCGGCATCAAAGAACTCGGTGAATTAAATCGGTAGAACCGCTTCACGGGTGTAACCGCACAAAGGGTCACGATCCGTCATGGGATTCTGCACCCGTCTCAGAGCGGATGAGACGAAAACCTCCCCCAAAGCAGAATGTCGAAAAGAATTCTTGCCCGAATAGCAGTGCCTTCTATCGAAGGATGCTTATCTTAGAAACGTTCGTATTCACGAAAAGCTGCGGTGGGGTTTAGAGCCATCGGTAGATGTGACCGCCGCAGTTACGGCTGCCAAAGCGGTCTCACTTCTCCTGCTCTAATCTCCGCTAGGCTGTATTTCTTTTTCGTTGTGTCGCGAATCTCTATGCCGGGCCGAACTTGCCGAAGTCTTTCTTTTCCGTCTTCTGAGACCAATGTGTCTCGTAGGTCAAGCCACACCAATTGTTTCATCTTCTCGATAGTCCTCAGGCCCTCATCAGAAATGGGATTGTTGCATAACTGCAAATATTTTATCGAGGGCAGCCTTGCGAGTTGCAACAAATGTTCGTCATTGAGACCAACCCCACACAGGTCAAGACATTGTAACGAGGACATTTCCGAGATTACTCCTACTTGTGAATCAGTTATCGGCGAGATTGAAACAAAGAGCGAGCTCAGATTCGGCATCTCGGCGATACTGCGTAGACCTTCGTCCGAAATAGACGTGCCGACGAGTTGAAGCTCATTTACTGACGATAGCTCGTGAATTAATGCCACAGTGCTGTCGTTGAACACACTTCCCCTCAGTGCCAACATTCTGAGCCGCTTTGCCTCGCTCAGTTGTGATAGTCCTTCGCCCGAAACGTCGAGGTCGTTTAGATAGAGTCTCTGTAATGACGGAATTCGACAAATCTCCGCTAATCCCGCGCCTGTGACCTTAGAGCAATCATGGAGAGCAAGATGCTCACAAGGCAAGGTGCCAGGAATCTGGGCTAATTGTTCGTCTGTAATAGGCCGACGTGCCTGTAGACAAACAACCCGCTTCCTCAAGAATGGTTCGTCAAGGAACTTGGTCAGCTGATTCCAAATGGGGATTTCGTCCACTCTTCTCCCCAGGATACAACGGGGCTCGAAGAATAGCTCGCAGAATAGATAGTCATATTGTGGCACGTCATCGAGCTGTTCGTATAAAAGTCTCGATCGGTGAGCGTTTAGAAGCTCAACTCCAACTGTACCCAATAACAAGCTGGCCAGCGTGAAAGCTACTATGAGTGTTCGTAGGCGGAATCGTAGATAACGCAAGTGAGCAGGTCCCCTGGGTGACGAAGTAGTTGCCGTCACGACTTGATGGTTGACGCAGCTTGACAGGCTGTACCTTATCTACTTCGGGCTGGCAAAAGCAAGGTTCATCTGCGAGAACTTAACCTGCGGCTGCGTGAAACACCACCGTCTCGCACCACTTCAATAAAACTGGCTGTCAGAGAGGTGGCAGCTTTGGGAGTACGATTATCGCCGGTAGTCTTTTCAGAGTAGTACTTTTCATGTGTTGGCTATAAGGGATTCTGTACCGTTGTACGGCTGTACCCCTTCACGTTCTCTGAAACGGGATTCGCGGGCTTGTCACCTCAGCGTTTGCGATTCAGCTTGGCCCAGGTATCGCGCAGAGTCGCGGTGCGGTTGAATACCGGGGCCCCCGGCTGCGAGTCGATCGGGTCGGCAAAGAAATACCCGACGCGCTCAAACTGGTAACGGCTTCCTGCAATCGCGGCGGCAAGCGATGGCTCTAGCTTCGCGTCAGTCAGCACTTCCAGGGAATTGGGGTTGAGGTTGTCGAGAAACGTCTCACCCTCGGCCGTCTCTTCGGGATTTTCACAGTCGAATAGCTGATCGTAGAGCCGCACCTGCGCGTCGATTGCGTAACGAGCCGAGACCCAATGAATGGTCCCTTTTACTTTACGGCCATCCGGAGCGTTGCCCCCCCTGGTTTCGGGATCGTACGTGCAACGCAGCTCGACGACGTTGCCCGCCTCGTCTTTTACTACCTCCTTACAGGTGATCAGGTAGGCGTATCGCAACCGCACCTCGCGGCCGACCGAAAGGCGGAAGAACTTTTTGGGCGCATCCTCCATAAAGTCGTCCCGCTCGACGTACAGCTCGCGAGAAAACAGAATCGAGCGTGTCCCCAGCTCCGGGCGCTGCGGATGGTTGGCCGCTTCAAGTTCCTCGAATTCGCCCTCGGGGTAGTTTTCGATTACCACTTTCAACGGCCGCAGGACGGCCATCGCGCGTGGCGCTCGCTCGTTGAGATCTTCTCGAATGGCATCTTCCAGCCACGCCATCTCAATCGTGCTGTTGAACTTGGCCACGCCAATCCGATTGCAAAACGCTGTGATCGCTTCCGACGTATAACCGCGGCGGCGGAGCCCGCGAATGGTGAGCATCCGCGGATCGTCCCAGCCCGCCACGTGCCCTTCGTTAACCAGCTGCAGCAGCTTCCGCTTGCTCATCACCGCGTAGGTGAGATTCAGCCGGGCGAATTCGATCTGCTGGGGGTGATGGATGTCCAGCGAATCGCAGAACCAGTCGTACAGCGGACGATGGTTTTCAAATTCCAAGGTGCAGATCGAGTGGGTGATCCCCTCGATCGAATCGCTCTGCCCGTGCGTAAAATCGTAGGAGGGATAGATGCACCACGTATCGCCCGTGCGGTGATGATGGGCTCGCTTGATGCGATACATCACCGGGTCGCGTAGGTTCACGTTAGGCGAAGCCATGTCGATCTTCGCCCGCAAGGTTCGCGCGCCGTCAGGAAACTCGCCGGCACGCATCTGCTCGAGCAGCTGCAAATTCTCTTCGACCGATCGCTGCCGACCGGGGCTGTCGCGGCCCGGCTCGGTAAGCGTGCCGCGGTACTCTCGCATCTGCTGGGCGGTCAAATCGCACACGTAAGCATGGCCCGACTCGACCAGCTGCACGGCCCATCGGTAGAGTTGCTCGAAGTAGTCGGAAGCAAATAGCAGCCGGTCTTCCCAATCGGCCCCGAGCCAGTGGACGTCGTCGACAATCGCGTCGACAAACTCCTGCTCTTCTTTGGCAGGATTGGTATCGTCGAACCGCAGGTTGAACTTCCCTCCATACTCCTTGGCGAGCCCATAGTTGAGCAGAATACTTTTGGCATGGCCAATGTGCAGGTAGCCGTTGGGTTCCGGCGGGAATCGCGTGTGGACGTGGCCCTGGTGTTTGTCCGCGGCTCGGTCGGTGTCGATAATCTGCTGGATAAAATGCCGCGAGACGGGCGTTTCGTCGGCGGGGGTAGCTTCGGGGGACATCATCCTAGCTCGACTTTCGTATTTTTGTTGCCCGCGCGGGTGCCACTGCTGGCTTG
>Ga0315336_1003022_pt1 | contig 23638 bp, 16 predicted proteins | sample ASW5metaG_FD_204512 | JGI IMG/M metagenome (GOLD analysis project Ga0315336, IMG submission 204512) | Ammonia-oxidizing marine archaeal communities from Monterey Bay, California, United States - ASW #5 | ecosystem: Environmental > Aquatic > Marine > Intertidal zone | place: USA: California... | reverse complement strand
TCATCGGCGCCTATGGCATATCTCGGGTGCACATGGTGTTTGGGCCGATCGCCGGATCCTACGACGCCAACACCGCCGGACCGGAGCTCACGGGCGAGCTCCGCGACGGAGACGGTCACGCCGTCAGCACCGGCGATCTGAACAACGACGGCTACGCCGACATCGCGATCGGCGCGCCCTTCCGCGACAACGACTACGGCCGCGTCTCGGTCGTGCCCGGTCCCTTCGAGGACAACGTCGAAGCCACCATCGCGAGCACCGCCTACGTCGTCATCGACGGCCAGGATCCCCACGAGCAGGCCGGGTGGGACGTGAAGATCACTGAAGACATCGACGGCGACGGCAACGCGGACCTGCTCATCGGCGCGCCTGGAGCGGTCACCGTGGGCACGGAGGCCGGCGTCGTCTACCTCGTCTACGGGCCGGGAAGCGCCACCGACACCACGCTCAAGGCCGACGTGACCTTCGTGGGTGACACCTCGTACGCCCGGTTCGGCCACTCGGTGACCGACGTTCCCGATATGGACGGAGACGGAGGCGCCGAGGTTCTCATTGGAGCGCCGTACCTCGATACGGCCGACGTCATCGGGGCCGGAGGCGCGTTCCTCTTCTACAGTGGGCTGCCCGCGCGACTCGAAGCCAACGAGGCCGACGCCGACTTCATCTTCTGAGGTTACAAGCCACCTCCCAACAGAGGTGCTCCATGGAAATCGGCCCCGACTCGGTCGTCACCATCCACTACACGCTCAAGAATGGCGAGGGCAAAGTCCTCGATTCCAGCGATGGCCGCGCTCCACTCGCCTACCTACAGGGCCACGGAAACATCGTTGCCGGACTCGAGAAGCAGCTCCTGGGCAAGGCCGTTGGCGACAAGTTGCAAGCCGAGGTCCCCCCAAGCGAGGGCTACGGCGAACGGACCGGCCCCGGACCGCAGCAGGTCAAGAAGAAGGAGTTCGGCAAGGACGCCGAAAAGCTCCACGAGGGCATGCCCTTCCGCGCCGCCTCGTCGGACGGCACCGAAGTGACCCTGTGGATTACCAAAATCCAGGGTAGTTGGGTCCATATCGACACCAATCATCCCCTGGCTGGCGAGACGTTGCACTTCGATGTCGAGGTCCTGGAGATCCGCGAGGCCAGCGCCGAAGAACTGGCCCATGGCCACGTGCACGGCATCCACGGACACAACCACTAAACGCGAGTCAGCCGGCCTTGCCAGGTCCGCTGAGCGCCCGGAACTGTCCCCGCTTCAAACCCACCCCAGGGCGCAGCTGCTTCAGAAATTCGAGCCATGCGGCGACGACCGTAGCGCTACGCCCATGACCAGCGGCGCAATGCACGTAGGTCGGCCTCGGCGCTTGCCGTAGCCACGCGACCGCTCTCTCGAGCTGAGCGCGTTCTGGGGCTGTCGCATCAAGCACCGGAATCACCAGGTAGTCGCCCTGACTCGGCATATACGAACGTATCCCGCGCCAAACACTGTGTTCAGCTGTGGGTCTTGCGTCGGCGAATCGCCAGGGCGCCGAGCATCAAGCCGAGCCAACCCGCAGACCTACCACCGCCGTCGCATGCGCAGCCGCCTTCATTGGTAATTGTCTGGCCCTTGCCTCCCTTTCCACCATCACCGCACAAGTCGTCGTCAACGGCGTCGATCCGGTCGGGAATCGAGTCGCAATCGGCGTCCTCCGCTTCGTCGCCATCGAGGATGCCGTCGCCATCGGAGTCGGGGTCCAGGTAATCCGGGATGCCGTCGCCATCGGTGTCCGCCGCTCCCTCCTGGTCGCTCGGGATGCCGTCACCGTCGTCGTCGGGGTCCTCGAAGTCGGGGATGCCATCACCGTCGCTGTCGGGCGGGTTGGCTGGGTCGTCGCCGATCTCCAAGGCGTCGTCGATGCCGTCGCCGTCGGTGTCCGGGTTGAACGGATCGGAGCCAATATCGTCCTCGTCGACGTTGGGGATTCCGTCGCCGTCGGCGTCGCCGAGGGGTCCGTCGAGGTCGAAGGGATCGAGGTAGTCGGGGATCCCGTCGCCATCCATGTCGTCGTTGGTGGGATCGCCGTCCAGGTCGCGATCCTCATCGACCGTATCGATGCCATCGCCGTCGTCGTCGATGTCGAGAGGATCGATGATGCCGTCGCCGTCGGTGTCGCCCTCGTCGATCTCGACATCGGTGGGCACCCCATCGCCGTCGTCGTCGAGGTCCAGAGCGTCGATGATGCCGTCGCCGTCGGTGTCGTTGGGGTTGGCCGGGTCGCCGACTTCGAAGCCATCGTCGAGACCATCGCCGTCGGTGTCGGCGTCGGTGGGCGACGTCCCGAGATCCAGCTCATCGCAGTTGTCGAGGCCGTCGCCATCGGTGTCGCCTCCGCAGCCGGAGTCGTCGCAGTCGAGGAAGTCCGGAACGCCGTCGGCGTCCGTGTCCCCGAGACCCTCGGCCCTGTCGTCGCCGTCGAACCCATCGCTGTCCAGGTCGTGGTAGTTCGGGATATTGTCGCCTACCGGATTCAAATTGACGTCGCAGTCCACGTCGCCGTCGCCCTCGATCAAGGTCGGGATGCCGTCGTCGTCGTCGTCGGGGTCGACGATGTCGGGAGCGCCGTCGAAGTCCCAATCACCAAACGGCCATTCGTCGCCATCGGAGATGCCATCGCCGTCGCTGTCGGTGGAGAGCGGATCCGCGCCAACGCCGAGCTCGTCGAGGCTGTCTACGCCGTCGGCGTCGTCATCGAGATCGAGGTAGTTCGCGACGCCGTCCCCATCGAGGTCGTCGTTGGTCGGGTCGCCATCGCCATTGATGTCCTCGTCGATGGTCAGTTGGCCGTCGCCATCGTCGTCGGTATCTCGAAAGTCCGGATCGCCATCGCCGTCGCTGTCGCCCAGCTCAATCAGAGTGGGAACGCCGTCACCGTCGTCATCGGGATCGAGCGCGTCGATGGTGGAATCGCCATCGGTGTCGAGGGGATTACCAGGATCGACACCCACTTCACTGAGATCGTCGACACCATCGCCGTCGCTGTCCCCGTTGAGGGGATCCATGGAGTGGGAGACCTCGACGCCATCGCCAACGCCGTCGTTGTCGGAGTCCGAGTCGCAGTCGTCGGTGCCCTCGGCCTGCTCTTCGTTCCAGGTGAGCCCATCGCCGTCCTCGTCGTCGTCGGGTCCACCGAAGGTGTCGCAGTCCTGGTCCCAGCCGTCCCCGCAGACGTCGATCTCGCCGGGATTGGTGTTGATGTCCGCGTCGTCACAGTCGGTGAAGACGTTCGATTCACCGGGATCGTCGCAGTCTCCATCGGGAGCATTGATGACGGTGGGGCTGCCGAATCCGTCCATGTCGAGGTCTTCGTAGCAGCCCACGAGATCGAAGCCATTGCAGTCTTGATCGATGCCGTCGTTCGGCGTCTCGGGCGCGCCCGGATAGCGCGTTGGATCGTTATCGTCGCAGTCGCCAGTCAACGCGGACAGCGCCAGCTCGTCGCAGTCGCCGTCAGACTCGAGCTGAATGTTGACGCCGCCGTGTCCGTCGGTGTCGGTGTCGTCGTAGCAGGTGACCAGGTCGAAGGTATTGCAGTCCTGATCGATCCCGTCATCTGCGATCTCGGGAGCCCCGGGATAGGAGAAGGCATCGCTGTCGTTGCAATCGGTGTCGACATAGGACTCACCGGCATCGGAGCAGTCGGCGTCCGAAGAGGCCTCGATCGCCGCGCTGCCGAACGTGTCTCCATCGGTGTCGGCGAAGCAGCGCTCGTACCCATTGCAGTTGCTGTCTACGTCATCGGCCGTGATCTCGACGGCATTTGGATGCACATCGTCGCGACTGTCGTCGCAATCCAGGATGTCATCCGCCTGCCCGACGCCGTCGCAGAGCAGATCGGACACGAGCTGGGTCGCGCCACTGTCGTCTCCGTAGCTATCCGCATCCGAATCGACGTAGCAGAGTTCCATCATGTCGCAGTTTTGATCTACATCATCGGCCGGCGTCTCCGAAGCGCCCGGATGGATATTCGCGTTGAGATCATTGCAGTCGTCGGCCGTCGTGCTCTCTCCGCCGTCACCGCAGGAGAGGTTGCTGGAGACCACCGTTCCACCGGCGTCGTCGCCGTACCCGTCTCCGTCTCCGTCGTCGTAGCACAGCTCATCGCCATCGCAGTTCTGGTCTGCGAGATCGGCAATGCCCTCTACCGCGCCGGGGAAGATCGCCGGATCACTGTCATTGCAGTCATCTGATGAGCTGGACTCGTTGGCGTCGTCGCAGTCCAGATCGGCGGAGGGATTGATGAGCCCCCCCTGGTTGCCAAAGCCATCGTTGTCGGCGTCGTTGAAGCAGTCCTCGAATCCGTCACAGTTGTTGTCCACGCCGTCGTTGACGATCTCGGCGGCACCTGGATTGATCGCGAAGGCACCGTCGTCGCAGTCGGTGTTCGTCGAGGACTCTCCCGCCTGGTTGCAGCTGAGGTTTGGAGACAGGACGGTATTGCTGAGATCGCCGTAGCCGTCGGCATCGCCATCGGCCCAACAGGTGTCGCCGCCGCTGCAGCTCTGATCGACGCCATCGGCCACGACCTCGGGCGCTCCTGGGAAAATCGTATCGAGGCTGTCGTCGCAGTCGTCGGCAGTCAAAGACTCGAACTGCCCATTGCAGTTCAAGTTGCCGTCACTGAAAGTAGACAGGCCATCGTCGCCGAAGCCGTCGTTATCGCTGTCGTGGTAGCAGAGGTCGCCGTTGGTGCAGTCCTGATCGACACCGTCGGCGATGACTTCGGGCGCCCCCGGGTACACGGTGATTTCGACGTCATCGCAGTCGTCGTCGACATCTGACAGGCCGCCCGCGGAGCAGGTCATGTCGGCATCGAGCACCGTCGCGGCGCCGCCGTGACCATCGCCGTCGCCGTCCACGTAGCACTCTTCGAGGCCGTCGCAGTTCTGATCGAAGTTGTCGGCCACACCTTCGGGTGCCGTTGGGTAGACACTGAGATCGCCGTCGTCGCAGTCGTCGTTGACGAGGAACTCGCCCGGGTCGTCGCAGTCGTTGTCGGCAGAGGGCGCCGTGCCCCCGCCCGCAAATCCGTCGCCATCACCGTCGACGTAGCAGTCCTCGGAGCCGTTGCAGTCCTGGTCGACACCATCGCCCGGAATCTCGGCCTCCAGGGGCGCAATGAGTGGATCACCGTCGTTGCAATCGCCGGCGATACTCGTCTCGTTCGGGCCCGTGCAGTCGATGGTGGTGCCCGGAGCGGCGGCGATCAGGTCGGACCCATAGCCGTCGCCGTCGCCATCGAAGTAGCAATCGTCGACCAGATCGCAGTCCTGATCGATGTCGTCTCCGGCGATCTCGGGTGCGCCAGGGAAGATGTACTGATCGGTGTCATCGCAGTCCAGGGGTGGGTTGACGCCGTCTCCATCGGCGTCCGAGACCGGCGCATCGGGCCCACCGTAGGCGCCGATATCGTTGCGGGTCCCGTCGGTGTCGTCCATCGCCGGAGCGGGATCTCCGGCGTCGATCGCCGGACTTCCGCCCTGAAGGTGCAGATTGTCGTTGCAGGTGTCATCGCCGGACCAGCTGACGAAGTCCGGGTTGCTGTTGACTGCGTTGCCGCCCTTGGCGCCGTTGCCGATGTCGCCTGTGATGTCGGAGCCGTTGCCGTTCCAGAGGTTGTAGTCGAGGGTGCGGGCGCTGGGCGTGGCGACCGCGAGGGCCGATCCGACCTGGTTGGCGAAGATGTTGCTGTTCAGGTCGAAGTTGCACTCGTAGCAGCGCATCCCGGCGCCGGTGGGCGCGTCGTTGCCAACAAAGGTGTTGTTCGCGATGTCCCGCGTCGGCGTGGAGGTCAGGTAGAGGCCACCGCCCTTGTCGTCGGCCTCGTTGTCCTGGAAGATGTTGGCACCGAAATAGACGGAAGTACCTCCGGTCTGGTAGACCCCCCCCCCGTTGTCGACGGCGAAGTTGTCACAGACCTCGTTTCTTCGAACATCGACGGTTGTCGACCCCGTGATGTACGCCGCGCCCCCGTCGTCCTGGGCGTCGTTGCCCGTAAACGCGTTGTCCCAGATCTCTGCGCGCGCCGCGAGGGCGACGTAGATCCCGCCTCCCTGGCCTGCCCCACCGTAGGTCGCCATCGAGTCGTTGTTCGTGAAGATGCTGTTCGTGAGGTACAGGTCGGTGGCGTTGTTGTTCGTTGGGTCGAAGAACAGTCCGCCGCCCAGATCGTCGGCGAGATTGCCCAGGAACTCCACCTGATCGATAAACACATCCTGTGAGGTCGTCGCGTAGATGCCACCACCCACGGCAGCGTAGTTGCCGTCGAAGGTCCCGCCGGTGACATCCAGACTGACGTTGCCATTCGCATAGATGCCGGCGCCCAGATCGTAGGCGAAGTTGTCGGTGAAGTCGCAGTCGGTGCACGTCAACGAACCCGCGTCCATGCGAATTCCGCCACCGTGATGAACGGTGGAGACGTTCTGATCGAAGACGCTGTTGGTGATGGTGATGTCAGCGCCGTTGTTGCCGTGGATGCCACCCGACATCTCTCCGACGCCGAATTCGAAGCGACTGTCGGTGATGATCAGCACACCCGACGTGTCGATGTGTGGGCCGCGGCGGGGGTTTCCGCCCGTGACGTCGTTGCCCGTGAAGAGGCTGTTGTGGATGATCGCGGCGCCATTGGGGGCGATTCCAAGGCCGCCGCCGTGGGCATTACGGGTGCAGTTGCGAACGGTGACGGTGTCCAGATTCAGTGTGCCGTTGGCGTTGATGTAGATGCAGCGCTTCGACGCCCCGAACTCATCACCGAGCGTGAAGTTGGTGAACGAGACACCCTTGCCATTCTGAAGGTGGACCATGTTGTTGCCGGTGCCGTTGACCACCACGCTCCCGGGTCCGTCGACGGCAACGAAGGTCAGTGCCTTGTTGACGACGAGGTTTTCGGTGTAGGTCCCCGTCTGGACCTCGATCGTGTGGCCATCCAGCGTGCTCGCATTCGAAATGGCATCTGAGATCGTCGTGTAGTCACACCCGCCACCACAGACATCCCAGGTCTGCGCCGTAGCGTCGTGGACGACAAACAGCCCGAGCAGCATCGTGATGAGGAGTCGATACGCCATGAACTCTCCGAAGTTCGCGACCCCATTGTACAGGCAGCCGCCTTCACTCGTCCTGAGGTAAGGTCCGAGCCCACCATTCGCGAGGTTGACGATGCGCCCCCGGTCCTTCCGGATTCCCCTTGCTCTGGCAGTTTTGATGCTAACTTTGACCACGCCAGCTCAAGCGCAGACCGCCAAGATCAACAAAGCCATCGAGGCCATCAAAGCGTTCGAGAACGGGGACCGCGGCGCAATCGAGGAGGCCAGAGCGGCCATCAACCTCGCCGCATCTCACCCCAAGACGAGCCAGGAGTCACAGACCTGGGTCGTCCGCGGCCACATCTACCTCCAGAACGTGCTCGATCCCGACCTCGGGGGCACTTCCGCCGATCCGACCAAGGAAGTGATCAAGGCGTTCGTCAAGGCCGGAGAGCTCGGCCTCGACAACCCGGACGAAAAGGCCGCGGTCATCGCCGATCTCAAGGTCGTGCAATCCGCCGTGCAGACCGAAGTCTTCGACATGGTGGAGCGACGGCGATGGCAGCCGGCCTACGAGCTGCTCGGCCGGGCGATGGCGGCTCGGGACCTCCTCATCAGCATGGACGCCTCTGACGATCGCCGAGACGCGAAGCTCTTGCGGCTCGCGGTGCTGATCACAACGCACAACGACAGGCTCGACGAGGCGAAGAAACATCACCGCGCCTTTCTCAAGGCCGGGGAGTTCGACCCGACCATCAGCGTGCAGCTGACCACCAAACTGAACGAAAACGAGAGCCCTGACACGGCTCTGGTCTTCATCCGCAAGGTGCGCAAGGACCACATGGACGACGCCACGCTGCTCACCAAGGAAGTCGAGGTCCTACTCGAAGCCGAGCGCAACGACGAGGTGGTGGAAATCCTCGACAAAGCGGCCGAGACGGTTCCAGAGGGCGTCGGCCCACAGCTCCTTCTGGCCAAACTGTACGAAAGAGCCGGCGCACAAGAGAAGTCCGAGGCTGCATATCGCAGTGTTCTGGATCGCGACCCGGAGGTCGAGGAGGCCTTGGTGCCTATGGCGCGGTTCATCCTCGCAGAGATCCCGTTGCTCGAGGCGCAGATCTCCGGAGAGGCACTCGAGGGCCAGCCGAAACCCGCCAAGCTCTCCAGGAGCGAGAGGGAAACCGTCGAGAAGGATCTTGCGGACAAGTACACCTCTGTGGTCGAGCTCCTCGAGAAAGCGCGCGAAAAACAGCCCGAGAGTCGCGAAATCCTGGAAATGCTCCATGATGTGTATGAAGCGACGGAGAATGAAGAGAAAGCCGCGAAAACGGCGAAGGCTCTAGAGAATCTCGACGGCGACCAAGAGTGATCGAAGCGGATCCCAGGCGGCCTGAGGTAACGTGGAGCCATGCGATCTCTCTCACTGGCAGCCGTCGTCCTCTTGTGTGGATGTGAAGAACCCGCACCTGTAGAAGTCACCGACCCGACGTTCTCGGACACCGAGTCGACGTCGTCTCCGTCCGACACCGACGACGACCCGGTGGGGCAGGATCCCCCAGACGGCATGTGTGGAGACGTCTCCGAGTGGGACCTGCACGTGCGGGGCGCGGTCGTAGACGATGGCGACGACCCCATCGCCGGTGTCGACATTCAGCTCGTCGACTACGGTTGGGTGCCGGGTACACTCATGGCCACGGCGACGACCGATGCGGACGGACACTACGAGTTCGACGTGACGGAGCTCACCTCTGTCGAAGATTGTTGGGGCACCCTTCTGGACTACGTGATCGTCGCAACCCTGGGCGATGTGGTCGTAGAAGATGGCGTCAACTCGCAGCTCTACAGCGCGATCGTCGACGGAACGCTCGAAGTCGACCTCTACACCTTCCCGCTAGTCGTCGAATAGGGCTGGGATAGGCGGGTTCACCTTCGCCGGATCGATCTCGATGGGCGGCCCGATGATGCCTCGTCGGTGCAGGCTGAAGATCAGGTCGTCCGACACCGTCTCGCCGACCTCAGCCTCGGTCGCGCGCTGGGCCTCTCTCCAGGTTCGCTCGCCATCGAGCTTGGAGAGCAGCGTGAAGATCCATCGGGGCACGTCCACCAGGTCGTAGGGCGAATAGCCACTCATCCCGACACCCGACTCCTCGGTGACCCAGCTGTGAACCGTGGGAATCATCACCTCTGGCATCGGGCTGTCGCGCTCGCCGATGCGTTCCCGCAGAGAATCGAGGAGGGTTTCTAGTTGCTCTCCGCGCAGCGCCTCGATCCGCGCATCGTCAAACGCGTCCACGTAGTCGGCGCACCAGCGATACCACGCCTCCCAATCGGCTGGACTTGCGCTTTCCCCCGGTGGATTCCCCTCCTGAACGCAAAGATGGGCTGCCGTTTCTTCGACCGCCTTGAGGACCTGCCGAAGCGCGATGCGGGTGGACCAGCCGGCACGACCGTCCACGGATTTGCAAAACCAGCTGCGACAGATCGAGCCGCGATCCCGGTGGATACTGCATCCGAGAGGCCCTTCCACCCAATAGGGGCAACCCCACGACTCCTCCCGCCCAAAGCCGGTTTCTGCGCGTTTATTGTAGTCGTTGCCCATCGTGCGGGGCCACGTGACCGCCGCCGCTTGCAGCCCATCGGTGTTCTGCAATCGGGCGAGGATCTTCTCGCTGCCGAGATCCTCTCGAGCGAGAGCCTGACCCACCAGGAAGTTCGCAAGTCGCGGATGGTAGGTGCAGCATCTTTGACGGGCCGCAAAAGTGACGCGATTGGCCCCGTGATGAGCGCGTGGCTGCATCGCACAGTCCGAGCAGGTAGACAGGACCTCGGTCGGAAAGTGTAGCCCAGCGAGCTCGGGCACCAGCCGACGATGGATACGCGGTAGTTCGTCATACATCGGGCGGATTATATGCGGTGCGGAGGTGCGCATGACCAAGCCACCAGACGACCCGTACGATGACGTGCTGTCTCAGGTATCCGACGCTCTCGACGCGCTGAACCTCGGCAACGGCGACGCCCGTGAAAACCTTCTCGAAGGCGTGCGCGACGCGCTCAAGGCGATCGAGGGTATCGACTTCGGCACGGACGAGAGCCTGTTCTACGAGACCGGCGAAGTGGCTCCAGACGGCAGCCCCAAGCTCCGCGTCGTCGACACCGAAGAGGCGGAATTTCACGAAGCCCAGCATGCAGCTGCGGAGTTTCGGACCGTCAAGGTCCTCAAACCCGGCCGCGCTTCGGCGCAACCGGCCCCGCTCAACCTCGAAGGCACCATCACCCTCGAGGTACGCCCCGGCGAGACCGCCGCCTGGCAAACAGTATTTCGCGGCGACACCGCCCGCGCCTACCGCATCCGCTGCACCAGCGGCATCTTGCAGATTGCAGTCGATGGCGCGGTTGTCGAACAGCTCCACCACAGCCAGACCGTAGACGTCGAGGCGCGTCTGATCCGCGTCAGCTGTGGCAGCGACGGCGCCTGCCAGGGCCGGTACGCGCGCCTGTGATCGGATCCTATGGCACGCGCTCCTGGATAAATGCGACCGCCTCCTCCACGGCCTGCTCACGATCGACTTCCTGGAAGATCTCGTGGAAGTCGTTCGGGTAGAGCGAGATCTCGCAGTAGCCGTTGTTGTCGTTGATCAGGTCGCACATCTCGTCCTGACCGCGGCTGTCGACGAGCTTGTCGATCCCGGCCTGGAGGATCAGGAAGTCGTCTGTCACCGCCGGGGCATCGGTACGCATGTCCGCTAGACCACCACAAGCTGAGCTGAGCCATCCCCAGGTCTGCGGGCCAATCTCGGTGATCGGGTCTCGATAGAACAGTTCATACTGGTCACAATCATGGGTGAGATCCTGTAGCGGATCGCTGCATTCCGGCCGTTGCTCAAACGGATCCGTCGGAATCGCTGGCAGCCCACCCGCGGCGACGATGCAGACTCCGGCTTCGGTGAAACCCGGGTACAAAATGCGCATCAACGGCGCCGAGAACACGGCCGCGACCACCTCGCCGGGATTCTGCTGCAGCCAGCGTGTCGTGATCAGGCCGCCCATGCTGTGGGAGACCAGTGCGAGGGGCGTGCCCCGATCGACGGTGGTGTGGATGATGGTGTCCAGACCGCAGACGAAGCCGTTGTCCCAGTTGTTGATGTGCGCGCGAATCCCGTCGGATCGTCCCTGCCCATACGGATCCCAGATGACGACATCCCAGGGCAGCTCCATGTCCTCGACGAGCTGGCGGACGACGTGGTGGTACTTGTCGGTGTATTCCGTCCGACCCGGAGTCAAGAGGAGCGTGAGCTCGGCGTCTCCCTCGTATTCCCACGTCTGATACGCCAACTTTCCAGCGCAAGCCGCTAGCCGCGAGTCCGTCCCATCCTCTTCACTGATGTTGTAGGCCGTAAAGACGTGGGTCGGCCATCCGTCATCCACCTCCTTTTCCGGCTTCTGGTCCGTATCCTTGCCATCGTTCGATGCGTTGCATCCGCACAGCAGTGCCAGGACCATGAGCCGCATTGTTCCTCCCATTGAGTCGTCAGCTCCATCTTAGGCAAGGTCAGCGTGAAAAGTCGAGATCATCCGGCAGAGGGTCCTGAAGCTCGTACCGGACCTCAACCACCTCCACGGTGCGCTTACCGCCAGGCGCCACGAACGTCACATCGTCGCCTTCTTCCTTGCCCATGAGGGCCTTACCGATCGGAGAGCGCCACGAGATAACACCCGATTCGACGTCGACTTCGTCCTCCCCAAACAACCTCCAGGTCTTTTCCTCGCCCTCTTCGTCCGCGACGACTACCGTCGCCCCGAACTTGATGCGGTCTCCGCTCATCAGCGCCAGATCCACCGGGCGCGCGATCTCCAGGCGTTTAATGAGATACCGCCGCCGACTGTCGATATGGCGTAATCGACGTTTCCCATATCTATATTCGGCATTGTCGGAGCGGTCCCCGAGCGATGCCGCGTAGGCGACTTCGGCCACGATGCGCGGCCGCTCCTCCTTCTCGAGCCATGTGAGCTCGCGAACGATGCGCTCCAGGCCCATCAGCGTGATGTAGTTTGGCGCCATCGTCTATCCTTGTGCATGGCTAAGAAAAGCGGACTGGAATGGCATGGGGGACCGCGCCCGAAACGGGGAGACGGCGCTGTCAGGTCCATCGGCCTCAACAATGCGGGTCCCAAGCTGGCGGTGGACCCGCACAAACGCGCGTCGACGACTCACCGGGACCAACTGGCCGATCCAGGTCTCAAGGAGGGCATGGCCGTGGACGTGCAAAAGGTCGCCGAGGCCGACGGGGACACCCGACCGAGTGGCCGGATCCCCCTGTCCTAGTCTTCCTCGCGGTTGCGCTTCACATCGGCCACGACTTTGTCCTGCATGTGAGAGGGAACCTGCTCGTAGCTCTTGAACTCCATGCTGTAGGAGCCCTTTCCACCACTCATTGAGCGGAGATCCGTGGCGTAGTTCAGCATCTCGGCAAGGGGGACGAGCGCCTTAACGACCGAGTTTCGACCGCGACTCTCCATGTTGAGCACGCGTCCGCGACGGCTGTTCATGTCACCCATCACGTCCCCGACCATGTCCGACGGGACCACAATATCGACCTTGTAGATGGGCTCGAGCAGGGAGGGGCGGCACTTCATGACCGCCTCCTTGATGGCCTGTCGCCCAGCGATTTGGAAAGCGATGTCCTTGGAGTCGACCGGGTGGTATTTGCCATCGTAGAGCTCGACCTTTACGTCCACGCAGGGGAAGCCCGCGAGGACGCCCTTGACCAGCTGGTCGCCGACACCCTTCTCGACGGACGGGATCAACGAGTTCGGGATGACGCCCCCCTTGATCATGTCGACAAAGACGTAGCCCTCACCCCGCTCGGCCGGCATCACACGGATCGAAACCTCACCGAACTGCCCGGCGCCGCCAGACTGCTTCTTGTGCCGATAGCGCACATCCGCTGTGCCCTGAATGGTCTCCTGATACGGGATTGCTGGCGTGCCGAGCTCGACGTTGACCCCAAATTTTCGGCGGAGCCTGTCGATGGATAGCGCCACATGGGTAGCGCCCATTCCGGACAGGACTCGCTCCTTGGTGACATTGTCGAAGGCCTGTCGCAGCGCGGGGTCTTCGGACATCAAGCGGGTGAGACCACCGTTCAGCTTGTCGACGTCGGCGCGGGTCTTCGGCTTGATGGTGTACGAGATCATGCCGGGAGGAGGAGGTAGATACGGCAGAACGACGCGCTTCTTGTCCTCGCAGATCGTGTCGCCAGTCGAGATGTTCTTGAGCTTCGCGAGTGCGAAGACATCGCCCGGCTTCACCTGGTCGACCGTGATGTGCTCTTTGCCAATCATGTGGTAGATGCTGCCGGCTCGCTCGGCCTTGCCGGTCTCTGCATGCACGAGGTTGGTGCTGCCGGTCATCGTGCCCGACACGCACTTGAAGACCGAGAGCTGCCCGGCGTAGGGATCGATGATGGTCTTGATGCACAGGGCGGCAAAGCCAGCACCTGGATCGCCACCGAGCTCGACCAGGTCATCCGGATCGCCGGGTTTGTGGGCCACAACAGAATCGCGCTGGGTCGCGTTCGGCAGGGCGCGCGCGGCCCAGAGAATGCGATCGACGCCGATGTTTCGCGTGGCGCTGCCCATCAGAACCGGACAAACGGCGCCCGAGAGGATGCCCTTGTTCAACCCCTCGCGGATCTCCTCCTGGGTGAGCTCGCCGGCGTCGAGATATTTCTCGACCAGCGCGTCGTCGGCCATGGCGACTGACTCCATCATCTCTTCGATGGCGGCCTCGACCTCTTCGACCATGTCGGCGGGAATGTCTTCTTCGACCGGCTGACCGTCTTTGTAGATGAGGGCGCGGCGGTTGATGAGGTCGACGACGCCCTTGAAGTCGTCCTCGGCGCCGATGGGCAGTTGCATCAACACAGGTTGGGCACCGAGAACGCTCGAGACCTCGCCGACGACGGATTCATAGTCGGCATTTTCCCGGTCCATCTTGTTGATGAAGATCGCGCGCGGGAGGCCCTGGTTGGTGGCAAAACCGGAGACGTGTTCAGTGGAGACCTCGACGCCATCGACAGCCGAGATGACGATCACCGCGGCATTCACGCCCTGCAGAGCGCCGCGGGCCTCGTGCAAGAAGTTGCCTTCGCCGGGGGTGTCGGCCACGTGAATCTTGAAACCGTCGAACTCACCTGTGAGGAAGGAAGCCGAGATCGAGCCACCGCGTTTCTGTTCTTCGGCCTCATAGTCAAAGAGAGAGGTCTGGTCGTCGACCTTGCCGAGACGGCTGGCGTGCCCCATCAATACGGCCATTGCATCGGCAATACTCGTCTTTCCGCAGCCCCCGTGGCCGACTAGGGCGAAACTCCGAATCTTGCTGGTGTCGTAGTTGTTCAAGGAGACCTCGGACTTTTTGGAAGGGAATCCATTTACCCTAAAGGACCCGTACAGAGCAACTCGTGCAATCGCGTGAAATCGGGATCTTGTGCAGCGGCCGGTTTTAGGTTGTACATTGCGCGCACTACCGACCAGCACTCGGGGCTGTCATGAATCGTTGGGTGTTCCTAGCCATCTTGTTCACCGCAGGATGCGACACAGAAATCAAAGACCTCATTCCAGAGGACACGGACATCCCGGTCGACGGCGATGCGGACACGGACACAGACACCGATTCCGACACCGACGCCGATGCCGATGCCGATACCGACGCGGACACGGATGCAGACACCGACGCTGATACCGACACCGACAGCGGTCAGGGTGGATCGGGATCGGGCGGCACGACGGGCGGCTCCGGAAACTAGAAAGACACCGCCGCCCTGATGGCTCGGCGGAGAGTGATCGCGATCGCGGGCGGCGCGTCAGCCGGTCCCGAGGCGTTGGAAACTGCCGAAGCGGTTGGACAGAGGATCGTCGACGCGGGGCATCGCATCGCCACAGGTGGGCGCGGCGGCGTCATGGAAGCGGCATCCCGCGGCGCTCGAAGTGCGTCGAAATATCGCGAGGGCGCCGTGATTGGCATCCTGCCCGGTCTCGACGCCTCCGATGCCAACCCCTACGTCGACATCGCCTTGCCGACCGGGCTGAACCACGCGCGCAATGCGGTGCTGGTCGCATCTGCCGACGCGCTGGTGGCCATCGGAGGTGGGGCGGGAACCCTGAGCGAGATCGCCCTCGCCTGGACCATGGACAAACCCGTCATCGCCGTCGCGGTTCCGGGATGGAGCGGACGGCTGGCGGGCAAGCCGCTCGACAGCCGGCGAAGCGACGCAATATACGAGGCAGGGAGCGCCGACGAAGTCGTCGCTCTGCTCAACGAGATCCTGGACGACTCGCTCTAGAGCTTCGCGTCCTGGATGTTCCAGGTGATGTGCTTGGGCGGGATCTCGGCGACGAGCTCGCGGGCGAAGGAGGTGCCGTTCCACTCGTACTTGCGGATCTGCTTCTGGGTATCGGCGGCCACGTAGATCTCAAGTTTTCCGTCACCGTTCAGGTCGGCCATGTGGGTGGCGTGCTCGAACCCACCCGACTTCTTGTCGATGACCGTCGACTCGAACGTGCCGTCTTCCTTGAGGGTAAGCAGGAACAAACCCGCTTTCTTCATCGCCGCGACCATGTCGAGTTTGCCGTCGTGGTTCGCGTCACCCGGGACGAGGAACCGGCACATCTCGTCGTCGATGGAGGCGACCTCTACCTCGGTGTATTTGCCGTCGGCGTAGTCCATGCGGATGATTTTCACCGGCTCGATGAGCTTCTTGTCCTTGCCTTTGCCCTCGACGTGGCCTTCGCGGGCCACATAGAGCTCGTCCTTGCCATCGCCGTTGAGGTCGACGACCAGAATCTCCTTGGCATGGGAGACTTTCCACTCCGCCACCATGGTCTTGACGTATTTGCCGCCCTTGAAGTCGTAGCGGGCGACGCCACCCGGCTGGGACTCGCCGCTGGCCTTGTTCCGCGCCGACGGCGTTGCGTAGAACTCATTCTTGCCGTCACCATCGACGTCACCGATCTCGATCTCGTGGACGAAGGTGTCCACCTTTTCGTCGTACTCGACGACGGTCCAGGCCCCGTCCTTCTCGGTACCGACGGCCACGACCCCCTGGTCGTGAGTTGCCATCGCGATCTCTTCGGTGCCGTCACCGTCGAGATCACCGAACTCGAAGTCGCGAATTCTCTGGAACTTGCCGGCCCACGCTTTCGAGTAGAGCGTGGTCGCCTTCCAGCTGTCGCCGTCGGCCGTCCAGTGGCGAAGTTGGGCCGGTAGCGGGTCTTCTCCTTTTGCCACGTTCTGTCCCGCGGCGATGGTCAGAATACCGTCTCTCCAACCGATGGCCTTGTGGAAGACGTTCGAGCCCGGGTCCTCGAGTACCTCAGGGAACCAGTTGCCCTTGCCGTCCGAGCGGTAGATGACCAGCTTCGCCGGACCGGGCTTGATGCCGCCTCCGTCCTTGGCCACAAACTGTGCCTGACTGATAAGCAAGGCGGGAAGTGGTCCTTTCGGCTGCGTCGGCTCGGCGGGTTCCGCGGGCTCTGCCGGCTCCGCCGGGTCTGGAACCGGAGCGGGCTCGGGTGTCGTCGTATCTCCGCCGCAGTAGGCGAGAGTCAGCGCGGCAGCTCCCACCGCAGCAATCATTCCAACTGTCTTCAAACGTGTCATCAGAGACTCCTCGCCCAATGCGCGACCTCTGAACCCGGCAGCGGCCCCGCGTCAAACGGCCGGATAGTCTCTGCAGACATTGATTGAAATCCAACCACCCCTCTACCGCCGCCTGATTCCATGGATCATGGTCATCGCGTACCTCTCGGTGACCGTGATCGCCGGGTACTACGTGTTCGAGATCCGCAACTCCCAGCACGCGCAGGTCAGCGACCAGCTCGAGGGCGCGATCGAAGATCAAGTCGCCGCCTGGGAGAACGAGCTCATCAGCAAACTGTCAGAGTGGATGGAGAATGCCGCGAGCACCCCCGACCGGGGCAGTGTTCGCCAGCGCCGACTCCGAGATCGGGAGCCATGGTTCGACGCCCTGTACATGTGGGTCAGGGTTCGCGACGCGCCGCTGCGGGACCGGATGCGTCCACCACCACCCAGTTCGAAGATGATCTTCCCGGTCCCTGTACACGACGATCGCCAGGTGTTGATGGCGCGCATGTGCCTCATCCGGGCGCGGCTCCAAGCCAGCGATCCCGACGCCGACCCAGAGGCGGTGGCACACGAGTACACCTTCGGTTGCCGTCGCGAATCCCTGACGGTTCGGTTGATCGCCGCGACAGAGGCCGCAGAGATCCTCAAGGATCATGGCCTCAACGAAAAGGCGCTCGCCATCTTGAACACCGCGGGCCTTCCCGATGAGCTGACCCTGGTCGCCGCCGCCAGGCAGGACATCCATCCACTGGGTCTGGTGGCGTACCACCACCAGAGAGCCGAGGTCCTGCTGGCGTTGAACCAGGACGACAAGGCGATGGCGCTCTACGACCAGGTTGGGAGCCAGATCTGCCAGCTCGACGCCCCCGACGCAGAGATCCTCCTCCCCCTGGTCCGCTATCCCATCATTGCCCAACTACGCCGCCACAAACAGCGAGAAGAGGCGGCGCGAATGGAGATGCAGTTGCTCCGACTGGAGCGACGCGTGGCCGGCTCGAGCGAGATCGACAAACGGATCCTGCCGGCCCCGATGTCGGCGGCGACCGAGATGCCCCGCTTCATCTACGATCAATACAGTGAAACCCCGTATCTGCTCTACTACGGCTGCTGCTATGGCTTCGCCTCCAAAGGCCAGATCGGCGTGGCGCTCCAGCTCGAACAGGCGAAACTCATCGAGGACTTCCTGTCGATGAAAGGCATCCAGCGGGTGCGCAAGTGGATCACGGTCACAGATGCATCGGGAGCCTGGGTCCGAGGGGTTCGACGGGGCGGTCAAATCACCTTCAAGGTCCCGTTCACACGGACGCTCTCGCACCTGCGTATCGGGGTTCGTGAAGAGGCGATCAGGGCACGTCTGTCGCGAATGGAGGACCAGTGGATCACGCCGATGGTGGTCATCGGCATCTGTCTGCTTCTCGGGTTCAGCGCCTTGACCGTCCAGGTCCGAGCCAGCTGGAAACAGCGAGAATTGCTCGCTCGGCAGCGCGAGTTCACCACCCGCGTCACCCATGAACTGAAGACGCCCCTGGCGGGAATCCGCGTCATGGCCGAGAACCTGGAGCTCGGGGCGTTCAAGGACCGATCTCAGCTCCAACACATGGCGCGTCTGATCCTGGAGGAGACCGATCGCCTCACCGCACGGGTCGACGAGGTCCTCGAGGCGGCAAGGGAGCGCTCGATTCCGAATCCAGAGCCCTTCGATCCCGAGGAAGCCATACTCGAGGCCATCGACATGTGGGGACCGAGGCTCGAGAACGCCGGCCTCAAGTTCGAGGCCGATCTTCACGCCACGCCAGAGGTGGTCGGCGACATGCGGGCCATTCGAGACGCGGTGGGCTGTCTGCTGGACAACGCGCTCAAATATCGACGCGACGACATCGACGAGCCTCGAGTCTGGCTGGAGCTCGAGTCCATCAAAGATAAGGTCGTACGCATAACAGTCACCGACAACGGAATCGGCGTACCCCCGGCAATGCGCAAGTCGATCTTCGATCGCTTCGTCCGGGTAGAGGGGCCCAATCGCGGCAAGGGCGGGGGTCACGGCCTCGGGCTCTCGCAAGTGGCGGCCATCGCGCGCTCCCATCAGGGCGTTATCACCTGCGAAGCCGGCGTCGACGGGGGCACCCGGTTCATCCTGCGGCTTCCCGCGGCCTAGGTCCCGGTCAGAGCTCGAAACGGTTATCACCCACCTCGACACTCCGAGGGTTGTGGGAATGCGCGCTTTGCCCCTGGTACTTCTGTTCGCTTGCGGCGGTGAGCCCCCCGGTAATGGCAAGGGCGGGGACAAGGCCTCCGACACAGACACCATAACGAGCGTTCAGCCCGGCACCGACGAGGGCTTTGTCTTCCTCTTCGAGAACGCCCCGCACTTGTACGACGACGTCCCCAACATCTCCCTGGCGGGCCTGTTCGTCGAGGACGACATGGGCATCGAAAACCTCGTGCAGTGTGTCGCCTACAAAGAGGGCGCCTGGTGCGCCGACAGACTTCCCAGCGAGGGAGACTTCATCGTCACCGAGGACTGGGACGACGACATCCTCGAAGAACTGGTGGCCGTCGACGCCGGGCCCGACGTGACCATCGGCCCCTACACCGCAGAGAAATACGACTTCGATGGCGGATTGGTGTATTTCCGCACCGACCTCTACGGAATCGCCGCCCCCAACGGTTCGACGAATGTGAGCTTCGGCACGGAGACCTCGGAGTGGGACGAGTATCTGGGCGTGGGCGTCATCGACGTGCCCAATCAGCTGATCCTGACCCAGCCCGAGATCTTCGAATACGCGATGTTCGAGGCGACCAAGCCGTTCGAGCTTCGGTGGCAGCCCGGGACCACGGGCGAGGTGTACATCGCGGTCCTCACCCGGCGCGAGAACCGACTCTACCGGGTGGCCGACACCGGCGCGTACGACCTCGACCTGGACGATGTCGGCCTCTCCGACGGCGATTCTGTCGAGCTCCGCATCGGTCGCTGGTCTGTCGCCAATATCGACGATGAAGGCAACGAGCTCACCGTCCACTACCAGCGCGATCAGAAAATCGTCGGTTCCTATCGCGACTTCGGCGGCAGGACCGAAATCTTCCCGCCCAATACCTGCTACGAAGGCGGCATGGCCCCTCCCCTCGAGCCGGGCAACTACTGGGGCGACCTGGGCCCGCTGAGCAACGACCAGAGCCCGGGGCTCATCAACAGCTGTACGGGCGCACCGGCCTTTGGCGCGGACGGCATGTATCGAATCGAGGTGCAGCCCGACGAGATCCTCGACATCACCTATGACCTGCTGCAGGGCGATGCCTCGGTCTACATCCTCGGCAACTGCAACCAGGGAAACAGCTGCCTCGCTGGCGCGGACAACAACGTCGGCGTCGGCACCCCTGCCGAGGAGCTCAGCTACCACAACACGTCGGGCGTCACCCAGAACCTGACCCTGGTCCTCGACGCGGCGATCTGGACGAACAGCGCCTTCACACTCGACATCGTCAGTACGCAGCTCATCGGTGACGTGCTCGAGGACAACTGTGTGGACGCCATGGCCCTCGGACCCATCGGAACCGGGAACTACGTCGGGGACCTGAGCGGCTTCACCAATCTGCTCGACCCGGGAATCCCCGCGGCAGCCGGACCCGAGGGACTGATTCAGATCGAGCTCCTCCCCAACGAGACGCTGCAGGCCGACGTCGACATGCCGGGCCACGATGCGGTGCTCTACGCCCTCTACAACTGCGCCGTAGTGGGCAGTGTCGCCGCCACCGCCGACGCGAACGTGAACGGCGTCGAACAGTTGATGTATACGAACCAGTCACCGGGGAACGAACTGGTCTATCTGGTCGTAGATGGCGTGGCGTCAACGGGCAGCTATACGCTGGACATCCTCATTCAATAAAGGGCCGTCTCCCGTAGGAATTTGGGATAAGCTGTGCCCCTTGGAGGTCGTTTCCAGATGATCGATGTGTTGGCCCGGGCGGCGGCGTTCTGCGGAGTGCTCGTTTTCGCAGGTTGCGGGGCGACGACACCTGGCGGCAACGGCGGAAAGGACGCCGCCGACAGTGACGTAGGCGTCATCGACACCGACCCTCAGCAACTCAACCAGGATGTCGGCAGCCTGATGCTCGTCCGCAAGGACAGCGGAAATGGCGTCAAGGTGTTTCTGTACGGCCTGTTTGTCGACGAGCATCCGGGGTTCCACAACCTCGCGCGTTGCGCCGTCGACCGTGGACTGTGTTTTGACCAGCTGCCGGCCGATGAGGACACCTACATCGATCCAAACCAGAACCTGACCTTCGATCCGCTGTACTCCGACTACCGATACGTCGGACTGACCGTCGGACTCGGGGAGTTCGAGGCCAACTATTACAACGACGTGGTGTCCTATTACTACGCGGACGTCACCGCCGAGAACGGCGGCACCCCCATCGACGGAAAGCTGGGTGCCACCTTCGGAGTCGAGTGGGGCAACTACAAGGGCAACGCCGACATCGAGGTCAGCCAGGAGATCGAGCTCCAGTACCCGCGGCCGGGGTCGAAGGTCAAGTTCCACGATGGCGACACAGTACTGATCGAGTGGGTGCCCAACAACGAGGGCGAGATGTACCTGACCGTGTCGGCGGGCATCAACTTCTACCGGCTCTATCTGCTCGAAGACGACGGCTACTTCGAACTCAATGTCAACGACCTCGCCTTCGGCGTCGACCCGATGGAAGTGAACTTCAATCTCGCGCGCTGGAATCGCGGAAAAGTACAGCACAACGGTCACACTCTCGATCTGCTCGCCACGTCTGAAGTGACGTTCAAGGGCGAGTACTTTTACGTTGGTGGACGCACCGAAGTCGAGCTCTCCAATACCTGCGGATCCGCCATCACGGCGCCGATCACGGTGTCGGGAGGCTACTGGGGCCGACTCGACGATTGGGGGCTCACCAACAACATCGACCCCATCTCGAACGTCAACTGCACCGGGTTCCAGGCCAGCGGTCAGGACGGCATCTTCCACGTCCAACTCGACCCGCTGCAGAACTTGACTGCCGAATACCTGCTGCTCACCGACGATGCGTCGATGTATGTGCTCGAGGACTGCACCGACGTGCAGACCTGCGTCGCCGGATCCGACGTCGGCCTGATCGGAGCCCCGGAGTTCCTCTCCTACTTCAACGACACCGACGAGGTCCAGGATGTCTACCTCGTCGCCGATGGTTGGCAGACGTCTACGGGCGTCTTCTATATGGATGTCATCATCGATCAGGTCGTCGAGCCCGAGATGTACAACGCGTGCACGGACGCCATGCAGCAGCAAACGCCCACGGGTCCAGGCACGTACTACACGAGCTACCTCCCCTACACGAATCTGCTCGATCCGGGCGCGGGTGGGTGCACCCAAAGCGCTCAAAGTGGACCCGAGTCCATGACTCAGATCCTCGTTCCCGATGGTCAGACGCTGTCCGTGAATATCAACATGGATGGTGGCGATCCGGGGATCTATCTGCTGTACAACTGCACGAACGCGCTCAGCTGTGCGATCGGCTCGGACGCCCAGGTCGATGGCCGAGAGCAGTTCGCCTATCAGAACAACTCCGGCGTGTCCGAAACCGTCTACCTGGTCATCGACTCGAAGACGTTCCTGATGCCCTACTTCATGACGATCGACATCCAATAGCGTTTGGCCGAGCCGACCCGGCCACCTCAAGCCGCTCCCGGTGGGCGAAGGACCGGATTCTGTCCGAGGGTCGTGATAGCGTCCGCGCATGGATGACCAGGAATACCTCCGCGACTTCTACCGCGCCCTCGGCGATCGGCCCCTCGAACCTGGAGAGGCGTGGTACGTCGACCTGTACCCGGAGTCGGCCATGGACCCGGTCGAGCAGCTGGCGACGGGCATCGAGTGGTCCTACCTGGAGAGCACCCAGCTGCTGAGCGGTTTCCGCGGCACGGGCAAGAGCACCGAGCTGCGGCGCCTTCGCGAACGGCTGGCCTCGACCGGGCGCTACAAGGTCGTGCTCGTCGACATGCTCGACTACATCAACATGTCGACATCGATCGAGATCAGCGACTTCCTGATCACCGTCGCCGGCGCATTCAGCGAAGCCCTGGCCAGCGACCCCGATCTGCTCGGCGCCGATCCGGCCTACAGCGGGTATTGGTCGCGGGTCGTCGCCTTTCTCAAAGACACCGATGTCGACATCACCGGCCTCGAATTCGGGACCAAAGCGGTACTCGGAGGCGCAGGTCTCAAGGCCAATCTCCGCCAGGACGTCACCTTCCGCCAGCGCCTGCGGGAACACCTGAAGGGACACCACGCGGCGCTGGTCGCCAACGTGCGCCAGTACATGTCGGAGTGCGTACAGCTCATGCGCGCCAAGCACGGCGCCGACACCGAGATCGTGTTGCTTCTGGACTCGGTCGAGCAGATCCGCGGCACGTCCATCAGCAACGCCGAGGCGGTTTACGCGTCCGTCGAGGCCCTGTTCTCCAATCACGCCGAGAGCTTGCAGTTCGAAGAGCTGCACGTCGTGTACACGGTGCCACCGTGGCTGAAGATCCGGTCCCCGGGCATCGGTGGCGAATACAGCGGCAGCCAGCTCCTGCCCTGCGTCCGGGTCGCCGATCGAGCCGGAAAACCCGACAAAGCCGGTCTGGATGCGCTCGAGGCCGTCGTCCGCAGGCGGGGTGACTGGGAGCGTTTGCTGGGCTCGCGAGACGCGCTCGACCAGCTACTCCAGTGTTCGGGCGGATATCTCCGCGACCTGTTCCGGCTCCTGCAGGCGGCAATGAGACAGGCGCGAGGACAACATCTCCCCCTCGACGCCCGAGGCTTGGAGTACGCCATTCACGAGGTCCGAAACGGCTACCTGCCCGTCACGCGGGCCGACGCCATCTGGTTGGCGGCCGTCGACAGCACCAACAAACCCAACCTGGTCGTGCACCGCGCCCAGGACCGGGAGCCGAAC
>Ga0315336_1003021_pt1 | contig 23639 bp, 18 predicted proteins | sample ASW5metaG_FD_204512 | JGI IMG/M metagenome (GOLD analysis project Ga0315336, IMG submission 204512) | Ammonia-oxidizing marine archaeal communities from Monterey Bay, California, United States - ASW #5 | ecosystem: Environmental > Aquatic > Marine > Intertidal zone | place: USA: California... | reverse complement strand
TTCCTCAGTAAAGATCAATTCGAGCTGGACGCCGAGACCGATGAGGCCAATATGTTCATGGCCAGATCAGCGGGACGCCGCGCGGGATGGGTCAACCGATATTACCTCGGCGCCAGATATATCAAGGAAACCTTTGAATTTCCTAGCAATTTTCCGGGCCCAGCTCAGTCTTCCCGTCGCTTCGCCTACCCCTATCTGGGCTGGGAACTGATCCAAGATCGCTACGTCGAAAGTACCGACGTCGACCGCGTCGGTATCACAGAAGATTTGAAACTCGGCTGGTCGAGCTATGCCGAACTCGGCTGGTCTACAGATGCCTTCGGCGGCGACGGCGACCATCTACTTGCCAGGGGTTCCGCCGCGTATCGAACCTACATCAAACAACGCCACCTGTTGTCCTTGCGGGCAGTATTTCGCGGCCGCTATAACCTGGACAGTAGCAAGTCAGAAGACGTGCTGTTTGTTGCCGAAGCCTCTTACCTGTGGCGCCAGACACGCAAGTTCAGCTTCCTCACCAGCACCACCTATGCGCACACCCACAATCTGCCGCTGGACAAGCAGCTTACGTTGGGCGGAGACGCCGGACTGCGTGGCTATCCTTCCCGCTACCAGAGCGGCGACCGAAGTTTTCTCCTCACATTGGAGCAGCGCTACTATTCCAACGCCTATCCGTTCGGCCTCCTGCGGGTGGGTTACGCCGGCTTCCTCGATGTCGGGCACGCGTGGTTTCACGACCACGCTCCGGACTGGGTCCCCCACCGCGACGGCGACCATTTCGGAACGCTCACCAATATTGGCGTGGGCTTGAGGTTGGAATCCGTGCGCACGCGCCGCGACCGGGTGTTGCACATCGACGTTGCCAAACCATTGGTCGACGGTCCGCACGTTGACACCTGGGAGATCACCCTTTCGGGCAAACAGCGATTTTGACAGAGGTCGCGCTAACTGCCGCCCAATTCGTAACGGACATGAAACCCCGTATCGCGCCATAGAAGCCACGTTAGAAAGGGGAACGCGGTAAGGGCCGTGGCGCAGTTCCATTCGGAGATGTTCTGCAGGAAGTCATCGTCTTCGAAGAAGTTTGCCGCCGTCGCGAACACGAGGCCTGTGACCAGTATGAATCCGGCTACCCAATACTTCCACGTGAGGGCATACGTCTCGACGTGACTGTCGATGATGCGCTTCGCGAACAGGACCTGGGCCAGGTAGGTGAATCCGAAGTAAATCACAGTCCCGTATCGGCGTGCCGCGCGATACGCGTCGCCTTCAGACCCCAGGAACGTAACGTACAACGCAAGAGATGCAGCGCCTATTAACCCTAGAGCAAGAATCACTCGATCCACTCGTGCGGGCTCGGTGATCAGGTTGAGCCACTTAACGCACAATACCCAGTACACGAGCAACAGGCCTGCCAGCGGTAGCATGGTTGCCTTGAATGCGAAAAAACCCCAACCGTGACGGCCGCTCGCGCTGATGCTGTCGCAGCCCTGCAAATGGGGTATGCACCAATCGACATAGCCGCCCATGGCGGAAAGCACATAAGCGGCAATAGATCCAGCCCAGGCCAGGACCCACACGACAATAGCGACGTTGCGAAGATCCAGCATCTATCGCAACGCCCCGCGGCCTGAGTTCAGGCGTGACCGTTCCGCAGCAGCTTGCCAGGCGTCACGCCCGTGCAATCACCGTCTTCGAACGTGACCTCGCCGTTAACGATGATGTTCTTGTAGCCGATGGCCCGCTGTACTCGGCGCCATTCTCCGGCGGGCAGATCGTGTTCGATGTTGCCGATCCAGGGCGGGTCAATCGCCAACTCGTCCATGTCGTACACAACGATGTCCGCCGCCGCACCTTCCTCCAGTACTCCGCGGTCTTCGAAGCCTGCCGCCTGGGCGGGTAGGTTCGATAGCCGATAGTGGGCTTCTTCCAGGCTAACGAGTTTTTCATCCCGCACCAGCCAGGTGAGGAAGTCTGTTGTGTAGGCGCCTCCGGTGAAGAACTTGGTGTGCGCGCCACCGTCGGATACCCCTGGTATGGCGTAGGCGGAATCGTTCATCATCTCCGCCATGAATTCCGCGTTGGTGCCTCTGTCCGGGCCTAGGAATTCGACTTGCAAGTCACCGGCCAGCGACAGATCCAACATGACTTCGATGTTGTGCTTGCCCTCCTCCTGGGCAATATCACCGACGGAACGGCCTACGTACTTCTCCAGTTCCTCATGCCCCGCCACATCCTGTATGACCAGATGACGGGGATTGCCGCCAACTCCGGCTTGGATTACCTGCAGGCGCTTGTCCGCACCCTCCGCCTCCTCCACGAGGCGTCGGCGCAGCTCGGGATCGCGCATCTTCTCGAGCTTCTCCTGCTTGCTGCCGGTAGTCACCGCCCGCCAGGCGGGCGATGCGTCGTAGAGGTTCCAGTGTTCCAGCGTGAATGCGAATCCCGACCGCACGGTTCCGCATTGAGCGTATATGGGCAAGCCCCGCTCGCGGCAGTCCTCAATCCAGCGCAGCGGACGCCGGTGCACCTCGGGGTCCTTTCGCGATGGCGCCACCACATTGTGCAGTATGGGTCGTTGGGCGGTCGCGGCAAGCTGCTCGAGGAAAGCCAGATCTTCTTTGATCTTACCCGCGGCCTGGGTGATCTGAACAAAACCCTCGCCGCGTTCCGCCAACACCTCGGCCAGCGCGAGAATGTCTTCATCCACCATGGTGTCGGTGACCATCGGTGAACCGTCGAAGTCGGCCTGCACCGAATCGGGACCCAGGCGCTGTATGGAGAATCCGCACAACCCCGCATCCATCCCTTCGTGCAGCAAGCGTTTCATTTCCGCGCGTTCCGCATCCGTCGCCGGACGCGATTTAGCCGCTTCCAGGCCCATGACGTAAGTCATGAGCGACGCGGTGGGCATGTACTGGATAACATTCACACCCTTGTCAGCGCGTTCCAGGCTGTCCATATATTCAGGTATGGTCTCCCAATCCCACGCCATACCTTCCTTCATGGAATCGTAGGGAATGGCCTCGGTTCTGGTCATGGTCAACAGTGAGCGATCGCGAAAGTCCGGCTTGACCGGCGCAAAGCCAAAACCGCAGTTGCCGAGCACCACGGAGGTCACACCATGCCAGCCCGAAATCGTGCACCACGGATCCCAGCGTATCTGAGCATCGTAGTGGGTATGCAGATCGACGAAACCGGGTGCAACCATCAGGCCCTGGGCATCGATGGTTCGCTTTGCGGTGCCGGGGTGGTCGCCACCCAGGTGCGCGATACGGCCGTCCTTAATCCAAATGTCGCCGGTGTAGCGCGGTGTGCGCTTGCCATCGACAATGGTGCCATTGGTCAGGTGGATATCGTAATCGGCCATGGGTCCCCTCCCGGTTCGCAACGATTGTCCTATTGTAACTCCAGATCAATTGTGTTGGGAAACTTTCGGCGCAATCCTCTCGATACGGGATTACACGCATTGACCCGGCACAGCCCGCACTTCAAGATAATCGGTTCAATATTGTATAAGTGGGGCCGCCATGAAATTCGGAATCTTCTACGAGCATCAACTCCCTCGACCATGGCTGGAAGGCGACGAGCAGCGCCTGTTTAACGAAGCGCTGGATCAGGTGCAATTGGCGGACGAGCTGGGCATCGACTTCGCCTGGGAGGTCGAGCACCATTTCCTGGAGGAGTATTCCCATTCCTCTGCGCCCGAAGTGTTTCTCGCGGCGTGCTCGCAACGTACAAAAAACATTCGCCTGGGCCAGGGTATCCGCCAGGTCATACCCCAATACAATCATCCCGCGCGCACCGCTGAGGTCATCGCCACGCTCGACCTGGTCAGCAACGGCCGGGTGGAATTCGGCACCGGCGAGTCATCGGCGGAACTCGAGCTCGGCGGGTTTGGCATCCCGGTGGAGGAAAAGCGCGAAATCTACATGGAGGCGACAGAGCAGATCGCGAACATTCTCGCCATGGACCCTTACCCGGGATATGAAGGCAAATATTTTTCCATGCCGTGCAGGAATCTGGTGCCCAAATCCGTGCAGAAGCCGCACCCGCCCATCTGGGTGGCTTGTTCACAGCGCGAAACCATCCGTATGGCGGCACGCCTGGGCATCGGCGCGCTGACTTTCGCATTCGTCGACCCGCTGGAAGCCAAGTCGTGGGTAGATGAGTATTACAGCATCATCAAAAGTGACGAGTGCGTACCCATCGGTCATGCGGTGAACGCCAACATCTGCATGGTGTCGAGCTTTTCCTGTCACGAAGATCGCGAGGTAGCAATCAACAACGGCCTGGAAGGCTTCGAGTTCTTCGGCTTTGCCCTGGGCAGTTTGTATGGCTTTGGCGAGCACAAACCCGGCCGCACGAATCTCTGGGAGAACTTCCAGAAAGCGCAGGCCGCAAAAATGACCGCCGAGCAAACTGACTACAACAACGCGCTATCCGGCAGCGCTGGCGGCATCGGTACGCCAGAAGATCTGCGTGGCCATTTGCGCAAATTCGCCGAAGTCGGTGTTGACCAGGTCACGTTCATCCAGCAGGCAGGCAACAACAAGCACGCCGACATCTGTCATTCGCTGGAATTGTTTGCCCGTGAGGTCATGCCGGAATTCAAGGCGAATGAAGCCGAGCGGGAGGCAGCCAAAGCCGAAGAGTTAGCACCTTATATCGAAGCAGCGCTAAAGCGTAAGCAATACATGAAGTCCCTGGCCGATGCCGACATACCGGTATTCGAAGCGTTAGGACGGCGCATAACCGAAGAGAGCGCGACGCAGGACGAGTCCATCTACGAAGCGCCGTCTTCGGCCGGCTGATAGAGCCGGGCCGTCAAGCCGGCCGGCTGGCGGCGAGTTTGCGTAGGTTTTCCTCGTGCTCGCCGCGGTTCAGCCTGTAGCCTGAGATAACCGCCATCATCGACAGCCACAGAACCAGAATCGTCGGCACATAATAGGCGCCCAGTTTCCAGATCGCCTCATCAGGCACCTCGCCCACCCCCGCTCCTGCGGGAAATTCCGCCCAATGTAGAACGAAGGATGCCAGCATCAGGCCAAAGCCCTGCACGCATTTGCGGATGAAGGTCGACGCCGAGAAAAACACGCCCTCGGAACGTCGGCCAGTCTTCAGCTCACTCTGCTCTACCAGGTCCGCCATCATCGCGGAGGAAAGAATCTGGAAGCAGATGATCAATCCGACGTCGACCACGGCGGTCACGAATACGAACCAGAATACAAATTCAGTGCCGTTTTCCGGCAACCAACCCAACAGGCGCAATACCAGCGGCAGCGGCGCCCCTAGAAACGCGATCAGTCCAATTATCATGGCGCCCCGCTTCTTGCCGAGGCGGCGCGATACCACCGGCGCCATCACGGTGCCAATGACCGCCGAGAGGAAAACGCCCATCGTGATGACGCCGGTCTCGATGGACGAGAATTCCCAGAAGTAAGTATAAAAGTAGAAGCTCAAACCGGCTGCCAACCCGGTGGCTACCGCACCGAACAACGCCGCTATGAACAACGCGATGAACGATCGGTTGGCCAACGTTTCAAATATTTCACGGAACACCGTCAAGGGCGTCATGCGCCGGGGCGGCGGTGGCTGCTTGAGCTGGCCGATCTTGGAATGCGTGCCCAACGCGGAAACCATGATGGATATGAAAATCAGCACCGACGACACAATGCCGAACAGTTCGTAGCTCTCCCGATTGAAACGACCGTCGGCTATGGTCGCGGTCGCCATGGCGGGGAACACAAAGAAGAACATCAGCACCGTCATCGAATTCCCGCCCGTCCATCCAAAGTAGTAACGAAAGCTGATGAGCACGCTGCGTTCGTCATAGTGGTCCGTGAGTTCCGGCGCCAATGCTGAACTGGGCGTCTCGTAGAGCGTAATGAACGTACGAATGAATACGGCAAAAACCAGCAAGTACCAGAACAACTGCGTCTGGGACCAGTCGATGGGCGGATTCCACAGCAGGAAATAGCTGAGCGACACCGGCAGCGCAGCGGCATACATGAACGGGTGCCGACGTCCCCATCGCGATCTCAGGTTGTCGGACCAATAACCTACGATGGGGTCGCTGAGGGCATCGAACACCAGCGCCGTAGTGATGGCGATGCCCACCAGGCGGGCATCCAGCCCGATGACCTGGCTGTAGAAGATCAACAGGAAATAGTCAAAACCGTTGTTTTTGACGCCGTAGGCAACAGACCCGAAGCCATAAGCTGCTTTTGTGGGGAGCGATACCCTGCCTGCTTCGGTCATGACCGATTTATGTCCTCGCCTTCGTGAGTTAGCATTTGAGTATAAGCAGAAACCCAAGACACAATCAGCATGTTAAACAAGCTCGACGACTTCCCCATCCACCAGACGCCGGAGCCCATCGCGCACCCTGTGACGAGCGACCGCAATGTCTATGACCGCACCTGGTTCAACGGCTACGCCAACGACGGCTCCTACTACTTTGGCATTGGCATGGCGGTCTACCCGCATCGCGGTATCTTCGACTGCGCCTTCAGCGTGGTGCAGCCGAATCAGCGCCAGCACTGTTTCTACGGTTCCCGCCGCGCCCCAACCGAGCGCACCGACATGTCGTGCGGGCCGTTCCGTATTGAGATTCTCGAGCCCATGAAACGCGTACGCGTGGTACTCGAGGAGAACGACAGCGGCATCAGCTGCGACCTCACCTTCAGCGCCCGCACCGCATCCATTGAAGAAGCCCACCAGACCTTGTGGCAAGGGGCGCGGCGCGTCATGGATGCCACGCGTTTCGATCAGTTCGGCCGATGGTCCGGGCAGGTGGTTCATCCAGATGGCGTCATCGACGTACAATCCGACGTTTGTCATGGCACCAAGGATCGATCTTGGGGCGTGCGCGGGGTGGGCGAGCCGGAATCAGGCGGAGCTCCCTTCATTCCCAGCGGCATCTGTTTCGTGTGGGCCCCATTGTTCTGGGACGACCACATATCCCACGCCATATTCTTCGACGGTCCGCAAGGCGAACACCTGGTGCGGGAAGGTATCATTGCGCCACTGTACGACAGCGAGGAAGCGGTACCAGGCGTGCTGGACGGACTCGACCAGCGCATGGCCACCGCCGATCACCGCATTACCTATCACCCCAACACGCGCCTGGCGGCATCCGCGGAGATCGATCTGATTGACCTGGAGGGTCACAAACGCACTATCGAACTCGAGCCCATCCTGAAATTCCAGATGAAGGGCCTCGGCTACATGCACCCGGAGTGGGGCCAGGGCATGTGGAAGGGGGAACTCGCCACCGGCGGCGAATCCTTCGATCCTCGCCAGTTGGACCTGTTGGCCAGGGAAAACGTGCACACCCAACAGGTTGTCCGCGCCACCGACGGCGAACGCAGCGGCATCGGCGTGTTGGAGCAGGTTGTGATCGGTCCCTATGCCCCCGGCGGCTTTGAGGAATACTTCGACGGCGCCAAGGGATAACGGCGCAAACGGCTCAACTTAGGGTAGTGCCCCGCAACCTAGGGCCCCTACCTTGCTAAAGGATCGGGGCGCATTTGCACCTTGCCGACGTAGGACTGTGGAATCTCCGAATGCATCATTGGGTCGAGGCCGTTGTTGAACCATAGCGCCCTGCCTTTCCAAGCCGCCTGATCGTCATCGATGCGCCCGTCCAGACCGCGGGTGTAGGTGTTCAACGGATAGGGAATACGAATCACAGTGAAGGTTTCGGTTCGCGGGTCGAACGCGAGTAGCGAGTCAGAGCCGGTGCCATTCAATATGACCACATCCTCACCCATGCCGAGCGTGTTGAACTGATCTACAAACAGGAAATAGTGGAAGTCCGCGCCGCGCTCGTCGCCAGCATTGCCGGTAGTCGCTATCAGCGGGCCTGGGCTGCGATACAATGTCCAACCTTCCGGACACTGGTCACCGGCGCCCCAGGTCTGCGAGCACTGGCTACGATCGAAACGCCCCAGGTGCCCGCTTCCGCCAAGCGCAACCCATATCATGCCGTGGGTGTCCACATCCACGCCGCGGGGGCCAGAACCTGGCTTTGGTGGCGAAAAAGTCTCGTGGACGTCGTTGCGCGGATCGTATCGAATCAAACGGCCGCGGAAATCGGCGGGCTCACCAGGATTGCCCCCAGGCTGCGCCAACCACACGCTGCCGTCGGTGGGGTTAGGAATGATGCCGTAGTTGAAACTGACCAGCGGCAGGTCCGCCTTACCGTCGCCGTCGCTGTCTACCTTCACCTCGCTCCACCCCTGCGCGGCGGCCAGCGACTCTGGGTCAGCAGGATCATACTCGCCAGGATTGAACCACCCAATCACATAGGAGTCGCCGCTGGTCCACAGCACCCCATCGGCATCGAACTGCAGATGATGCGTTCCAAAGCAGGTATCGATGAGTTGGTATGCGTCACCATCGGGCTCATACCACCCTAACTGCCGATGATGGTAGTTGTTGGCGATCACCGGATCCGCCTTGCAGAAGTCCGGCAGGTCCTCGCCCCATTCCCGGCGCACCTGGGTGGTAATCCATACTCGACCGTGCTCATCCATCATGGGATTGTGGGGGTTTGCCGGATTTGGATACTTGCCTGCAAACGCGGTTGCGCCAGCGTCGTCCGGACAACCCAGGGATCCGAATCCTGCCGGGAACGCCTGTTCGGTTCCCAGCGGTTTATAGGTCAGATCGCACCACGAAGTATCATAACCACCCAAAGTCGGCACCATGCTGTCGCTGGCGGTGTGGGTCACCGGGTCCAGCATGAGCATGCGATCATTGGCTATGTCCACGCCATAAACCGGTTGATTTGCGTACAGTCTGGGATTGCGCTTATCCGTGGTTATTTCGTCGTGGGCATAGGTGAAGGCATCGCCCCACGCCCACTGCGTGACAACGAGATTTCGCTCCGCGCCAGTCGGTCGCGGCGGCAGCGGTGGCGTCTCTCCATCCATTATCCGTTGCTGCCAATTGGACATGGCATCGAGCACCTTTTCCCGCCCCAGGCCATCCGCGACCAGATTCATAAAGCTGGCTTTGTGTAGCCCCTGGTCGAGAAGCTCTCGGGTCATGGTCCGCGTCCGCAACGAACCCACCTGGTGGCACAGCTGGCAACCCAGTTTGAATCCATTCACCCAGTTCGGGTCCCCTTCCGGAGGCTCCAACATCGAAAGCCAATAGCTCGCTGGCACAATCCTGGCAGCCTCCTGAGGGGTACTGGCGGCCGTCACTGTTAGCGTCAGATCGTCGCCATTGCTCGCCCTCTCGCGCGGCGAATCCTTGAGCCCATACCCACGTACCCAAATCTGGTACATGGCGTCCGGCAGTTCCGGCACCACGAAACGCCCCGCCTGGTCCGTCACCACAATCTTGCGATATGGCGTGGGCAAATCAGCGGTCTCGGCAATCACCCACACGCCTGCTTCAGGGCTGCCGTCGCCGGATTGAACCCGTCCCTGGATAAAGTCCGCACCACTCAGTTCACGAGCCTTATCTGGGGCGGTGGGAGATGGCTGTTCGGAACAACCGCCGAACCAACCCAGCAGACAAAGCATCACAACATTGAGGCATCGAAAAACTGGCACCTAACTCTCCACGCTAGTTTCGACGGCCGCGGGGACGCATTTCGCGAATCGGCTCCTGCGGCTGTTGCACAAAGTGTCCCACGAAATCAAACGACGGATCAGGATCGTCGCTGCTACGTTCGATGCGAGTAGGATCCACCGGCCCGGGACCAAGCGGTCCCTCGACCCCGCCAAGGGATCGCCACACACGAAAACCCAACAGTTCCTTCAACCAATCCGACGCGTTATCGAGCACATCATCTGCGACCGACAATGTACAGTTCTCCTGAGGTCGCACAAATGGCCGACAGAAATAGGTCAATAGCCCATGACGGGGCAATTCCGTTTCGTTCTTTCCGGTGCCGTGCCAGACGCGGCCTTCGAAAATGAGCGCGCTACCAGCACGCCCGGTCGCCGCTACCGAGGCCGGCGGATTCGCCGGATCCGGATACACTTGTGCATGCTGGGAGCCCGGTACGATCCGGGTTGCGCCATTTTCCTCGGTAAAGTCGTCAAGCATCCACATGATATTCGCAACGATAGGGAATGGTGTTTCCAATGGCGCATATCCCTGATCCGAGTGCAGCATCATGGTCTCTCCTCCCCTGCCCGCAATGTTGGCGGTGTAGCTGGAGATGGTGAAACGGCCACCCAGAATATGGGTCATGACTTCACGAATCAGGGGCACGTGCAGAAGGTCGGCGAACACGTCGCCCTTGTTAATCAGATTCCAGATACGCTGGTTGGCGCCACTATGCTCGAGGCTCGCTACTCCGGCTTCCCGCTCTGCTGCAGCTTGTTCCACGACACGTTCACGCAGCCGTTGCACCTGCGCGGGCGAAAGCGCGTCGGCAACGACAGCCACACCATAGTGGCTCAGATCCCGTTTCGCCTGTTCCAGATCCGTGGTGGGCTCAGGCAGTGCCAAACCCGTGTCCAGATGCCAATCCTGCGCTTGCCTCATATGTGATGACTCCTATTCAGGTCCCCGTGAAGGTGGCAGACCGGCGCTCCAGGAACGAAGCTACGCCTTCCTTATGATCGTTGCTTGCAAAACACTCAGCTAGAGCGGTGGTATGGCGTTGCATATGTTCGCCAACATCCGCGCCCAGACCTTCGTAGACCAGGGATTTGATACGCCTTTGCGAGAACGGAGAGCCCGCTGCTATCGCCGCGGCCAGCTCATTTGCCGTCTGCATGAGCATCTCCGGCTGCACCAGATCGTGCACATACCCCATTGCCAGGGCGTCTTCGGCCGCCAGAAACTCGCCGGTGTACAGCAGGCGCAGCGCATTGGCTGTGCCGATCAGGCGCGGCAACAACCAACTCCCAGCACCGGTATCGGGTACCAGGCCACGGTGCACAAAATTCCACGCGAAACGCGCATTCGGCGTGGCGATGCGGAAGTCGCACTGTGACGTGAACTCCGCCCCCATGCCCACCGCGGGCCCATCGATGGCGCCAATCACGGGGATCGGACATTCAACGATCGGCCACCAGCGGCCCCGTTCGTCGGCACGCCCGCGCAGCCCCCGTTTTTCGCCAGGAACGGTGGCGAGATCCGCCAGATCAGTTCCGGCACAGAACACACCCGGGGAGCCGGTGATGATCAGCACGCGAGCATCCGCATCATTGCCGGCACGTTGCACCGTCTCTATGAATTCTCCCAGCATCGCGTAGGTCATGGCGTTTTTCTTTTCTGCGCGATTTATCGTTAACGTAGCAATGCTGTCCGCCAGCTCGTACAAAATGTGATCAGACATCTTTCTACCTCTTAAGAGTTTCGTGCACCTATTTGTTGAGGAAATTCAAGGCAAGACCCGGCCGCGGCCATTGCATGCTCACTAATCGCCCGGTTCCGGACAGCGTGATAAACGCGGTACACAAGTCATCGCCGCCAAAACAGATATTGGTGGTGAACATTTCCTCAGTGGGAACGTGTTCAACGCTCTCGCCGTCCGCGGAGATCACGGTGATACCGCCATTGATCAATGTGGCAACACAGACATTGCCCGCGCTATCCACTGCCATTGAGTCGAACAATTGGAATCCCGGAAGACCAACCAGAAGATGCGCGGACCCGCCATCCACCACGCCAGGTTCAGAAACATCGTAAGCCCACACGCGCCCAGTGACGGTCTCGGCAAAGTAGAGGGTCTTCTCGTCCGGCGAAAGAGCGATCCCGTTAGGCGTTTCCCGATGCACGATCTGCCGGCTGATATGACTACCGTCGGCCTTGGCGTAGTAGATGACACCCAGATCTTTATGGGTGTCGTAGGTTTTACCAAGATCGGTAAACCACATGCCGCCATCCGCGTCGAAAACGATGTCGTTGGGTCCGTTTAGCGCATACCCATCGCATTCGGAATAGAGCACGCTGGATTCTCCGCTCGTAAGATCCACACGCTCGATTCTACCGCCCGAATAGTCATCCGGCGTGCCAGCCGGCGCCAACATGCCATTGGCTTCGCGCCACTTGAAACCACCGTTGTTACAGACGTAGATCGCGCCATCCGGGCCCATGGCAGCGCCATTGGGACCGCCGCCAAGTTCCGCGACGACGTCTACGGCTCCGTCTGGCTGTACGCGGCTCAACGTGCCACGCTCAATCTCCACCAGCACCACACTCCCGTCGGCCATCGCTATGGGGCCTTCCGGGAAGCGTAAGCTGCTGGTTAGTTCTTTCATTTCCTGCACGGTACCATCCTAATTGAGTTGATTCTTAATTGGGTCGACTCGCGGCGAGTGCGGTAGCCACACCCGAATATCGGGGTTGATCTATCAGCGCCTGGGTGAGCGTCGCGAATCGCAAGTAGTTAACGAGGTCTTCATCCTGAAGGTCTATCTCATTGTCACGCAGGCGTCTGCACAGTTCGTCCTTGAGCTCGAAGAAGGGCGCAGTGGACCCCAGCAATTCACGCAGCAGCGCTTCTTCGCGATCACGATACATGGCGACATCGTCAGCTTCACGCAACAATATGTCCATAGAGTTGGACGCGACGCGGGCGAGAAACTGGTTGCGTCCACCCATGGCGGACATGACTTCCTGGCGCAGAAAGTCGCGTACGCTGCGCATCAGTTCGGTACTGGTCGGCATGTCTTTGTTTACGGTCTGTTCGCCACTGTCGGGAATCGCGACCGGTCCGGGAATCAAAAGATTGGCGCAATCGATCTGGCATTCCGAGCTGCGGCGGCCTATCGCAGGTCGCTCCACTGTCGCATCGGGTCCGTTGCGATAGTGCTCGGCCATGGTCAGACACCCGATGGCCCAATAGAACGAACCGTACACAATCCAGAAACGCACCCGTTCGGTATCCACCTGCACACCGCTGTGATCCGTGTAGCCTTGCAGCAGGTCCGACAGTGCGCCAAAGCCGCCTACTTCCCGTTCGGTAACGCCGAAGCGCCAGGAATTGGTGCACAACCATCCCAGATCCCGCATCGGATCGCCTAAGTGGGCGCCTTCCCAGTCTAATACCGCAACAACGCCGTGCGCGGGCGTCACCATCAGGTTACCGTTACGGAAATCACCATGCGCGAGACAAGGTGCAACCGGCGCCGGCACATGCGCCAGCAGCCAGCGAGCGGCATAGTCGATCATGGGCTGCGGTGTGTCGTACTCCTGGTAGGTCTGCCATCGCTGTTCAATCAGATCCCGCGCATCCTGCACTTCTAACCGGTCGCGTAACTCGTGCGCATCCACATCAATTGCGTGGATACGGGCCAACAGTTCACCGCACTGATACGCCAGCCGACCTCGAACTTCATCGAACGCGTCACCTCGCGCGATCCGGGCACCCAGCGTTTCGCCGTCCAGCCACTGCATGAGGAAACCGGGGCCGAGCCCGTCTTCGCGCCGCAACACGTAATGGATCTGAGGTTCCGGGACACCCGCCCCTGCGGCAACCTGGAATAGTAGCGCTTCGGTTTCGAGGCCTGGTTGCCCCGGCGCATGCGCCTCGTAACTTCCTCCTACGGCCCGCCGCAGACACAGCAGACGGTCGCCTGATTCTGCTTCAATGAGAATGCGGTAGGTTTCCTGATTGGCGCCGCCAGAAAGGCGGTCACAGGACTTCAGCGCCGTGAAGTCTCCGATCTCACGCGACAATGCAAGCGTCAACCGCTCCTCAAATGAGCCCAATCTGTACGCCTTGAATCCAACCCGTTAGTACCATCGTCCCTGACCTTTACCGCTATGGCGGCCAAGCCGCTCGTAGTCCGGACCGTCCTCTCGCCAGCCATAGGCGACATCCTGCCCAAGTAGCGTGGCAAATCGCGGCGGATGCGCCGCGAGTTGCGCCTGGGTAACGTGCTCCCGATAGGATTCCTGGGGCTGCATGTACATACGCATGAAGGCGTTAATCAGATTCATGCGCACACCAGGGTTGCGCCGGGCGTAGGCGCCATGCCAGGTATTACCATGCCAGAACACCAGCGAGCCAGCTGGGGCATCAACCGCCACACGCTCCTCAATTGCCTCTCCTGCATTTGGGTGACGCCCATACTGATGGCTGCCAGGAACGAAACACAGCGCGCCGTCGTCGCGGCTGTAGTCGGTCAGAAGCCAGGTCGCATTGCACGCCAATGCGTGAGCCGGGAATGGAGCAGGCACGTACACGTTGTCACAATGCAGGTCGAGATCAGCATTTCCCGGGCCCTTGATGAACGCCAGGCAGTTGCTGAGCACAGCATTCTCGCCCAGCAGATGCGTCACCAGGGTGAGCACAACCGGATGCAGCAGAGCTTCGACAAACACCGGGTCCTCAAACAACAGATAGGCAAAGTGGTCGCCGAACGGCACGTCCGGGTCGTCAAATTTCGGGTCGTAGTTCAGCTCAGGCCGCATGCCGGTGCGACGTTCGGCGACGTCGAGCACCGCGTTGCGTATGCGCAGCCCCAGGCCGCCGCTAGCTATGGTGTCCGGCGCAACAACCGTATAACCCAACACATCCAATTCGGCGATATGGGCTTGCAGCCCCAAGTCTTTGATGTGTTGCCAATGCGCGGCGGCCCGCTGACTATCCGTGGGATCAGTCTTGCGGGCCGGCGCGTCATCGGCGAGGGGCTGACCGGACAGCTTTTGTCTAGTCATTACGGCGCCTCTCTCCCTTCCTCGTCATTGAAACTAGCACAGCCTTTTTAAAATTGAAACGCATTATGCTTTGGTCTGGAAGTCTGTTGAATTAGTCTGCTAGGCTGGATTCACATAGCACGAGGCTTGGTATGGCGCACCCTATGACTCCCCGTGAAGCCGTTATAGCTGAACTGACCGCAGCTGGTGGCCCGTTCGCACTCCAACAGGTTGGCGAACCCGGCGCTAATCTCCGCGTATACACCACCGGGCCCAAATCGTTACGCGACGTGCTGTTGGCGACCAGAGACCACACCGACAATACTTTCCTGGTTTATGAAGATGAACGCGTATCGTTTGCGGATCATTTCCAGCGCGTCGCCCGGCTCGCCCATTGGTTGCAGGACGTTGGCGTGGTCAAGGGAGACCGCGTCGCCATCGGTATGCGCAACTATCCGGAATGGCCGGTGAGTTTTTTCGCCTGCCAGGCAATCGGGGCGGTTGCGGTCACGTTGAACGCCTGGTGGACCGGCCCGGAACTGGTATATGGCTTGTCTGACTCCGGCACCAAGGTGGCGCTTCTCGACGCCGAGCGTTTGGCGAGTTTGACGCCACACCTCGCGGAAGTGCCGGAGCTGCAAGTCCTCGTTGCACGAGATGAGCAACAGCGCACCGCTGCGTCCCAGTGGGAGACCACCCTTGCATCTTACAACAGGCGGCTTGAGCTGCCAGAGGTGGTGATCGAAAGCTCCGATTACGCATCGATCATGTACACGTCAGGCACCACCGGATTTCCCAAAGGCGCCCTCCATACCCATGCGAATCACGTGACCAATATCCAGAACACGCTGCTTTCCGCCACCGCTGCCGCAGCATTGGTGCCCAACCCAGACTCCAGCGCCAGCGTCCCGCAGCCATCGTCCTTACAGACCTTCCCGTTTTTTCACATCGGCGGCTTGACGGGTCTCTACATGTCCGCCATTGGCGGCGCCAAGCTGGTGCTGATGTACAGGTGGAATGCAGACCAGGCCATCGATCTGATCGCTCGAGAAAAAATCCGCAGTTGGGGTGGCGTGCCTACGGTAGTGCGTCAGGTACTGGAACATCCCAGAGCCGCGAGTGGCGAGCTGGATAGTCTGGTGAGCATTGGCTCCGGCGGCGCGCCGGTACCGGAAGATCTGATCAAGCGCGTGGGAGACATGTTCGAATCCCGGGTCGCTCCGGGCAACGGTTATGGCGCCACCGAAACCACATCCGCAATTATCACCAACGGCGGTGCTGAGTACCTGGCCCATCCAAACAGCGTGGGCCGCCCTATCGTTACAGTTGACGTACGCATAGTCGACGACGCGGGCAACGATTGCGCTCCGGGCAAGATCGGCGAGCTGTGGGTGCGAGGCCCGAATGTTTTTGCAGGCTACTGGGACAAGCCCGAAGCCACCGAACAGGCATTCAACCGCGGTTGGTTCCTGAGTGGCGACTTAGGTTACGTCGACGAAGAGGGTTTCTACTATGTAGTCGACCGCAAGAAAGACGTCATCATACGCGCCGGGGAAAACGTCTACTGCGCAGAAGTGGAAGGTGTGTTGCACCACCATCCAGACATTGCAGACGTGGCGCTCATTGGTCTACCCCATCGCGAACTCGGCGAGGAAGTAGCCGCAGTGGTAGAGCTGAAACCCGGCGCAGACCTTAGCGCAGTCGAACTACAAAGCTACGTTGCCGAGCATTTGGCGAAGTTCAACGTGCCATCGCGAGTGTTCTTCAGCGACGAGCCACTACCACGTACCGCAACGGGCAAAGTACTCAAGCGCGATCTCAAGCAGCGCTACGTGGCTTGAGCGGCGTGTTTCAAGTTCTTGCCGCTCGCCTTGGACAGCCGCTTGATACGACGCTGCGCCCGCAGGATCTCCTCCTCCAGGCGCTTGCGGTGCCCGGGGCGCGCCATGCCGTGCAACGCCAACCCGAATCCATAGTGAGTGCGAATTTCCATTTCTTTCAATGAAGTCTCGCCAGCTACCCATTCCAGAATGTTGGCGAAGTAGATTGACGCGAGATTTGTCGAGAAAACCTCCGGGTCGGTATCTGTACGCAAAAATTTACCCGCGACGGCGTCTTCAACCAACTGGCTCCACATGGCGCGCCGAGGACCCCTGAACATCGACCGGTATTCAGTACCGCCATCTGTATATACCGCAAACAATACGGCCCGATAAAACTCCGGCTCGCGGCTGAAATAAACCATGCCCAGCGTCACGGCTCGAAACAAAACCCCCAGCGGATCCTGCCGGCTGCGCGACAACTCCTGGCCGAACTGCAGAAGGTCCTGGTCAAGCAGGGCGTACATGATGGCCTGTTTCGAGCCGAACAGGTTATACGGCGTGACCAGGCTGAGGCCTGCACGTTGCGCCAACGCACGCATGGAAAACCCGGTTTTCCCGGTGTCCCGTATAAGCTCGCGTGCGGCAATGAGCACCTGCTCACGCCGCTCCTGCTTGGCTTCTTCCCGACTCGGCATCAAACAACGGCCGTCATGATTGAATTCGCATTCTGACGAATGTGACGGCCATTGCCTACTCCAACATGGGCCACGAGCAAGAAGAACCATGAGGCACTACGTCGCCTGGCTCAATCCCGGTTAGAAATCGTAGCGCACTTTCAAGCCAATACGGCGCTGCGGAGCAAGCGTTGTGATGAAATTTCCCTCGCCCAGGCCACAAATACCCGAATCGCATAGACCTTCGTGATGATAGTGATCAATGGCATAAAGCTCGTCGGTCAGATTTTCTCCATACGCAAGTATCGTCCAGTTTTCGTTCCTAATCCCGAGAGTCATGTTAACCAGATACACAGGCTCCTGAATCTCTTCCGACGTGCGAAAAGTGCGTTCCAACGTTTGCTGACGGTCCACCGTTCCGATCAGCGGGATCCCATTTGTCGGCGCCCCATTATCCGTGGTCAGGCGTATGTCCCCCTTGCCTGACACGCTTAACGTTCCCAACGCCCGCCATCCGCTGCCACCAATTGGCCAATCGCCATTGATGGCCATATGCAGCGTCCAATCTGCAGAATCCTGGCATTGATTGCCGTCTTTCACGCCACCAGCGACCTGTTGAAAATCAGCCGAGCGTTCGTCAAACGACGGCACGTCTTTCAGCGAACAATCCAGCACGCCCATGGCCAACGACCAGTCAAGGTATTCTCCCAGCGGAAGTCCGACGTCGACCTCCAACCCGTAAGACTCGGCCCCGCCCATAGTGAGTGCACCGTTCGCCAACGAGCCGGCGTCAGTGCGAATGATGGCCGCCTGGTTGAGAACGTCCGCATCCATGTAGAAAGCCGATACATTCAGGTGCGCGCCGGATTGTGGAAACACCTTTTTCAGCCCAATTTCGTAGGACCACAACTCGTCGCTGTCGAACGTGGCATAGTCGAGGGTCAGTGCGGATGAATTGAAACCGCCTTCGCGAACCCCTTTGGCGGCGGACGCGAACACAGAAGTATAATCATCAATCATGTACCTCAGGGAGATCAGTGGCTGCAGCTGCTCATCTGAAAAGGCCCCAGTATTGCCGCCGCCGGCAGCGTTGAACACATCACTCTCGATGTCGTCGTAACGGGCGCTAAGCACCAATTCCAACCGATCGTTGAATTCGTACGAGACCTCGGCGAACACACTCCACACGTCGGATTCAGACTTGATGTCATTAGTGAGCGTAACGCCGTTTAAAATGTCCCAGAACGGATCGCCAAACGCCCCGCCCGCTTCATCGATGAATGCGGTGGGAAAAAAGGCATCTGTTTCCGAGGAGAAAATTTCGCCGCCAACCAACCAGTTGAATGGTCCATCTCCGATGGATTGAATGCGCAACTCGTCGATCCAGATTTCGGTATCTGCTTGTACGATCGATAATATGCCATCAAAAGGCGTCACATCCCCATCGACCCGCAAATGGGTAAACGAATCCCGATAGGCCAGAAGATTGCGTACTTCGACGTTTTCTCCAGTCCATGTCGCTATGAGCGTGGCTTCTTCGTTGTCTTGCCCGGAATTCTGATCATCCCGCAACAGGAATTTCTCCTCCAAATCCTGCAAGCTGGGCGTAATTGAGAAGGCGAAGGCCACGCCGTCGTTTTCCGATTTCGCTGCCTGGAGGTCCAACTCCAGTTGCTCCGTGACGTCCCACACCAAACGCATGGAATAAAAGTCGGAATCCAGGGCCAGAATATCCTCGCCGGTGATGTCGTGTTGATAATCGCCATCAGACTCGTTATGGGCAGCGGAAACCTTGAGGTAGAGCTTGTCCTTGATGACCGGACCGGACCACATACCGGCATACTCTTGACCACCCTCATTCTCAACCGCCGCCTGAACGCTCGAGCGGTATTCATTGTCCGGTTTGCGCGTGACCACATTTACGACGCCTGCAAACGAGTTGCGTCCGTACCGAGCACCCTGCGGGCCTTTAAGAACTTCAACGCGCTCAACGTCAAAGAAGGGCGCGTTGAATCGCGAGGTCCCTGTCTGTAAAACACCATCGATAAAAAAGCCCACACCATTGGTTTGCGCTCCAGACCGGTCGCTACCGAGCCCACGCACCGCAGTGCGTGAGCGAAACGCCATATCAGAGGCAAACTGAAAATTTGGTATCGAATCGCGCAACTTGTCCATCGAGTCATTGCCAGTGAAGAACATTTGTTCGCCACTGATAACGGATACCGTAGCCGGGACTTCCTGCAATGTTTCCTCGCGTCGCCGGGCAGTGACAATGACTTCTTCGATCACTGCCGAATCATCAGCAGACCATACAGCGGGTGAGTAAAAGAAGGCTTGTGCGACCAACAACAATGCAAAGGTAAGGATCACGAATCTCATCGACACAGACATAGTTATCTCCCCAATGACGTCAACCTAAGAATTAGGCTAACCGAATATCGCCGGAGGAACGTCCGTATGACTTGTCCCGAGCGCCATCCCACCACGCGCGATGACTGGGACATCATGCGACAAACGCAACACTGTTTGAATGCGTTTCACACAATCCGTTAGATCAATGCGGATCTAAACATAACGTGTTTAACTTTAATTCGTATATCAAGTGCCCGTCTTACGGCTTTGGGCCGCAATCTGCGCAGAGTTCCCCACCCCATTTCTTTCCGATTCCGATTGTTCGACAATGAACTTTCGTACGAAGGTGATGAGACAAAGACAATGAGCGACTATTCAGGCAAAACAGCCGTGGTCACCGGCGCAGCCAGCGGGATCGGCCTGGCGTTGGCAGAGCGCTTCGTCCAGGAGCGTATGCAGGTCGTCATGGCGGACATACAGGAAGACGCATTAAACGAAGCGGTGGCCAAGCTGCAGGAGCGGCAAGGTCGCGTCGTCGGCGTGGTCACAAACACGATGTTACAGGAGTCTGTTGAGAATCTGGCCGAGAGCGCCATTAAGGAATTTGGCAATATCCATGTGCTGTGTAACAACGCCGGCGTTGCAAGCTCCATGGGCGGAGGCGGCAGCGCCATCTGGGAAATCCCAAACCCTGACTGGGACTGGGTGATGGGGGTGAACTTTTACGGCGTTCTATACGGACTACAATCATTCATTCCGCACATGCTGGCACACGGTGAGGCCGGGCATATTGTGAATACCGCTTCACTGGCAGGTCTCATGCCCGCAGGCGGAACCTACGGCGTGAGCAAACACGGTGTGCTGGTGTTAACCGAGACGTTGTACAACGATCTCGAATCCAGGGACGCAAACATCGGCGCCTCGGTACTGTGTCCGGGCTTCGTGAACACGAAAATTATCGATGCGGAACGCAACCGGCCTGAGAGCTTGCAAGTTGATAACGAAGCCGCGTCGGAACAAGCCATGGCGGTCGGCCGCGCCTTGCTCGCCCAAGGCATGGCGCCCGAAGATCTTGCCAACGCCGTTTTCGAGGCCATAGAGGAAAAGCGTCTTTACATTCTCCCCCATCCCGCCTGGGACGATTTCGTGCGCTCGCGGGTGGAACATGTGCTGGCGAGACAAGGACCGGCCCAGCTCGATCTGGAAGCAATGATGCAGCGCAGAGAAGCCGGAGAAATGTTCTAGCATGCAACAGCACCCCGCCAGCCTGGAAGCGGTCACCGTTGACCACGAGGCGCTCGCCAAGCAACAGGCGTCGTTTGACGACCTGGGCTATGTTCTGTTGCCCGACGCCTTACCACGCGCAAAGGTCGAGGAAATTCTGAGCGTCATCGACGCCATACGCCCTGAGCTGGAAAATCACCCCCATCGCGCCCCAGTGGAAGGCGGGTTGAATATCCGGCCTGTCATCGACAAGCATCCCATCTTCATGGATCTGCTCATGTGGCCACAAACCTTCGCCGCTGTGGTGCATTTGCTGGGCCACTACAACATTCAGCTACAGCAATCTAATCTCATCGAAGCCTACCCTTCGAACGAACGCCGATTAACAGGTTGGCACAGCGATGGCGGCATCCCGATGATCGGCGTAAATGGCGTGCGCGCCTTCGGCAGCCTGAAGGTCGCCTATTTTTTGAGCGATCTCACGCACCCCAACATGGGTAGCCTGATGGTCGTGCCCGGCAGCCACCGCATGCATGGACCGCCACCTTTTCCGGCAGGCGAGCACGATCCCGCCGGCGCAACGGAAATTCTCGCCAAGGCCGGCGATGCCCTGGTGTTTCAGCAAGGTGTCTGGCACGCCGCCGCACCGAACTACTCTGAACAATCCCGCGTTGCTCTCTATTACGGATACAGCTACCGGGTTCTGCGGCCGGTAGACTATCAATCAATGCCCGCGGAACTACTGGCAGACGCCACTGGGGTAGAGCGACAGTTGCTGGGCGAAACAGTTACTCACCAGGGCTACTATGTGCCCACCGAAGCAGACGTCCCGTTACGCTCCTGGTACCAGGAAAATTTCGGCCTGCAGGCGGATCGCGGCGAGCTGGATCGAGTTGCGGATGTGGGCTTAGAAACCCATAGACGCTGATTTCAAATAGCGCTTAACTATATGAATAAAAAGGGAAAAACATGGCATTTCTAAACACTTCCGACGGCGCACGCATTCATTACAAGTTGCAGGGGAAGCAGATCGGTCGCTCGCCGGTACTGCTGTTCATTCACGGCTGGTGCTCGAATCTGGAGCATTGGACGCCACAGACTAAATACTTTTCTCGCACCCACCGCGTGTTACGCGTAGACCGCAGGGGTCTTGGAAAATCCACCACGCCCGGTACCGGTCATACCGCCAAACAACACGCCGCAGACATCGCCGCTGTCGCCCGGGCGGTGGGTGTGCGCCGCGTTGTCGCTATCGGTCACGCAGGCGGCGGTCCCTGCACATTGGAGCTCACGCGAACCTATCCCAAATTGGTTAAAGCTGCAGTCATGATTGATTCCGGCATGTACCCAAAGCCGCGCCTGAACGATCCCAAGAGCCCCTTCGGCATGGTGCTGGGCCCGATGGCCGACGCCTTGCGCAGCCCCAATGGCAAGGCCGCATTTAAACAGATGTATCAGGGCTTCTTCTCGCCCAAATGCGACAAGGCGGTGACGCGGCAGGCGGTGGCAGATGCCATGCGCACGCCGATGGATGTGGTCATCGACGAAATTGACGTCATGGCAGTGAGCACGCAACGCATTGCCGATGACATCGAGCAACCTGTGCTGTGGTTAACTGCGGTGGGCGTCGACCAGGGCTATATCGGCAAGCACCTCAAGAACGTTCAGTTCGCCCAGGTCGCAGGATCCGGCCACTTCCCGCAACTCGAGGTACCGGATCAGACCAACGCGATGATCGAGACGTTCGTTAAACAGCTGGCCTGACGCTTACGCCGCCACGCTGATCGGCGAGGTTTCGATGTCTTTCAGCGCCGGCAAAACCTTGTCAGCGAATAAGCGCATGCTGGTTTCGGCCATCTCGATGGGCATATCTCCGTAACGGAACACGAACATCATCTCGTCCGTGCCGAACGCGTGCGCCAGGGCCTTGGTCTTCTCGATGGCTTGTTCCGGCGTGCCCCACGGGTGGGCCTGGGAAAACTGATCAGTGAACACTGACGAATCCTGCCGCAACGCTTCGGACTGCGCTGCATACGCCTCATATCCCTTGATGTTTTTCAGGTGGTCCCCCAACAATTCGTAGTGGCGCAATGCCGAGTCTGAGTATTGGCTCATGTATTTCTGCGCAACATCCGCCGCTTCACCGGGATCCTCGGAAATATAAGTCCACACCGCTAGTTTCGTCGGCGAGGGTTCAAATCCTGCGTCGCGTCGCAGCTCGGCATAGCGCCGAATATTCGCGAGCGCCGATTCCAGACTGGTCGTCGGTATCGTCAACGGTCGCACGTTGTGCCTGGCGATGATTTGCACAGTTTGCTCGGTCCCACCCGCGCACCAGAGGTTGCCGCTCAGATCTTTCTCCGGCTGGGGGCGTAGGCGCACGTCCTTGACGTGATAAAACTCACCATCAAAGGTGCAGGATCCCGTGGCCAGCAGCTGCTGCAATACCTGCAGAGATTCATCGAAGCGTTCGCGCGCCTCATTCTGGTCGATCCCCAGACCCTCATATTCGCGACGACCCAGGCCTCGACCCACGCCACATATAATTTCACGGTTCGGCCCGAGGAACGCGTCCAGCATGTTCACATCTTCGGCGACCCGTACAGGGTTGTGCCAGGGCAACACCGTCACCATGGTGCCCAAATCGACATTCTTCGTGATGCCGGCGATGTAGGTCAGATACTGCAGAGGATTCGTCACCATGGTGTACGGGGTGAAGTGATGCTCGATGGTCCACACGCTATCGAACCCGGTTTCATCGGCGATACGCGCCAGATTGAGCTCTTCGTTAAACACTTGACGATCTGATTTAGGCGGCCTGGCGTCAACCGTGTCGCCTCGCTCTTCCGCCTCGTACCGGTCCCAGTCTGAATAATTCTGGTTGAATATGGTTGTGCCTATGCGCATGTCATCCCCTTCTACTGTTAAATCTCACAACGGCTGCGTACCG
>Ga0315336_1003020_pt1 | contig 23646 bp, 19 predicted proteins | sample ASW5metaG_FD_204512 | JGI IMG/M metagenome (GOLD analysis project Ga0315336, IMG submission 204512) | Ammonia-oxidizing marine archaeal communities from Monterey Bay, California, United States - ASW #5 | ecosystem: Environmental > Aquatic > Marine > Intertidal zone | place: USA: California... | reverse complement strand
GCGAAAATACCCGCTCCTCTCTGCGGAAGAAGAGCGCGAATACGCCGTCGCGTATCAGGAGAGCGGTGACCAGGAGGCGGCCGAGCGGCTGGTCACGGCGAATCTACGCCTGGTCATCAAGATCGCGTTCCAGTACCACCGCCAGTGGGCGAACGTGCTCGATCTGATTCAGGAGGGAAACGTCGGGCTCGTCGAAGCGCTGTCCAGGTACGATCCATACCGAGAGATTCGCTTCTCCAGCTATGCCCAGTACTGGATTCGGGCGATGATTCTCCGGTTCCTGCTGGACAACTTCCGACTCGTGCGTCTCGGATCCACTCGAGCCGGGCGAAAACTATTCTTCCAGCTCCAAAAAGAGCGGGACCGTATGATCCAGGAGGGCCTCAAGGCCTCTCCCAAAGCCCTCGCGGAACGCCTCGGTGTGAGCGAGAAAGAGGTCAACGCCGTCGACCGCCACATGCGGGCACCAGCGCTGTCCTTGCACGCCCCAGCAGGCGACGCCGACGACGGCCGTGCCCTCGCAGAGGTGGTGCCGGAGAAAGTCCCCAACGATCCTGAGGAGCAGGCCGCCCGTCAAGAGCTGGGCGGGCTCGTCAAGGAGCGCCTCAACACGTTTGCGGCCAATCAGATCGTCGATGAGCGCGAGCGGACCATCTGGGAAGATCGCATGGTCGCGGTGGACCCGGTCAGCCTGTCTGAGCTCGGCAAGCGCTTCGGCGTCTCCAAGGAGCGCGTTCGCCAGGTCGAGGCCCGAATGAAGAAGCGTCTCAAGGCGTATCTCGAGGCGGAATTCGGTGACGAAATGGACTTCGAGTTCAGCGTTCCGGAATGATCGAGCCGGACGATCTCCCTCCGGTCGATAGCCTGCCTCCAAACATTAGTTACGTGACGCGCAAGCCCGTGACCGTGAACGGAATCAGGACGCCTGGGCAAGATCGCTGAATACTGGCGCGCGAACCTCGGTCATCCAGCCGGTTCCGGTGCGCGTTCGCTTGACCAGTCCGGCGCGGAGGAGCTGGAAGTCGATCTCGCTCTCTTCGGGCTGGGGACCGTCCGTGCAGAGGAGATCCAGTCGACCGGACAGGCGGTCATCGGCGGCTACGATCTCGTAGGCGCCACGGATCTCGATGGCGAGGCCTCCAAGGATCCGCCAGACACTGTCGGGGTTCGCAACGATCTCCGACAGGCGGCTCGGCTCCTCTGTGCCGAGCTGATCGAGAATGGCCGGCACGCCGCCAACGAGATCCACTATGGATTGCAGCCGATGTGGCTCGATGGGTCCCATGATCTCGACGAGGGCCTCGATAGCCTCGATGTCGTGGAAGTCGGGGAGGACCACGCGGCTCGCACCGGCAAACTCCAGGTGGGCTTCGTCGATCGCCCCGGCGAGGAGCAAGTTCGTGCGCCGTTGGTCTCCGCCGCGGATCATGAATTCCTCGAAGACCTGCATCAAATCCTTGAGCGCCTCGATGTGGATGTGCTCCAGGCCATGGATCATCAAGCAACGCCGCTCGTCGTGACCCTGAGCGCGGTTGAAGAGCTGGGTCATCACGAATCGGAATCCGTGCCGACTGACGGCCTGCCATGCGGGGCCATCGAGCTTGATCTCGAGAAACTCACCGACCGCCTGGACCAGCCAGGCCCAGGCCTGGGGCACACTCAATCCCTTCAGGGGCGCGAGATTGAGCGTTCTGCTTCCGATGCGGGGCATGCCGATCGTCAAGTCGGCGCCGATGTCATCGAGGAATCGCATGGCCTGGGACCACCGCGGGGTGATCAGGACGACCGGGTCCATGTTGCGGAGACGGTGACGAACCAGACGGGCAACTCGGGCGCGGACCGCTTGCTCCAGGTAGTACTGGTCGCGGTCGAAGCATCCATTGCGCTTGCCGCGGAGGATGACGAGTCGGCGGTCCAGTCGTTGCTTCATGGGCAGTCCACCCGCACCCGGTTGAAGTCGTGTGCGCTGTGAGGGTACTGACGGGCCCCTTGCTCTGTCAAGTGCAGACCCTAGAATTCACCTGAGGACGAGATGGGCCCTGGTTTGAGACACTGCCATCGGGTAGTTCCGATCCGGTCTCCTCATGGCTCCATCGTCTCGTCATCAACTCATCCCGAGTGCCAACAGTCCCCAGCTCCTCACGCGTTTGCTGGAGATGGTCGCCCGAGGTGTGCGAAGCACCCGTGGCCTGCAAGAGGCCCTGGCCATCGAACCGCGGACGGTCCAATACTACACACAGGCCGGCGAGTGGTTGGGGCTGCTGGAGTCATCGGTCGATTGCGCGCTGACTCCACTCGGCCTCGACTATGTGTACGCGGGCAAGCGTCGGCCCGAGCTGTATGCCCGCGCGGTGTGGTCGAATTCCTTTGCGGCCGAGCTGTTGGCTGGCCGCGATGGCGCGCTCCCGCCGCTCGATGACGTAGCCGCCTCCATCGCCGTGCTCGAGCCCGACCTGTCGCCGGCGACAATTCGACGACGGGCATCGGCGGTTCGCGCACTCATTGCCCCTGCGATCGATGTACCGCGTGGACGGTTGCGCGAAGACGGCGAGAGGCAGCTCGCTCTGCCGTTGGCGCTGGCTGCTGCGGGGCAGGCCCCACCGAAGATCGAGCTGACGGCCGGCAAGGAGTACGACCCCGACGCGTATCGGTATGTCCTCGAAGCCCTCATCGAGTATGGCGAGCTCTCCCTGGGGCACGTGCGGGCGCTGCTCGACCGAAGTGGCGCCGACGAGGCCCCGATCGGCGGCTATGTCGACATGGCGATCTCACGGGGTGACGCCAATCGCCTCGGCGAGCACCTGGTGGCGACTCGAGGTGCGGTCGATCGGCGGGAACTCGTCGACACGACCACCTCCATCATCCTGTCCGATCCGCAGTATCGGAGGTATCTGGCCGATGTCGCGATCGCGCCCCGGAGTCGCGAGGCCGAGATTCGGCGAGACAATGCCGCGGCACGCTTTCTGCGCTGGGACCGCCGTCTATTCGGCGGCCCGATTCAGTTCGACCGGGTCGACCAGGACCTCGAAGCGGTGTTGATGGACCGCCCGCTGGAGTCGTTCCCCCAAGCTGTCCGCGAAGGGCCAGACCTGTTGCCCGTCGTCGAGCCCTTCCTGGACGTCTGGGAACGCGACGGGCTGCCAATCTGCTTGCCGCCGTACCTCAATCAGCTGCAGGGTGGCGTGGCCGCCGTCAATCGATTGCTCCGCAAGGCCCGCGAGTCGAACGAGGTCGGACTGCCCGACATCGCCTGCCGTCCCTCGTTGTTTCACGGCGGCATCTTGCACCCTGGGGAGCCTCTGCCGAGGAGTGTGCCCGACACCCGCTCCCTCCGACTTCGAGTTTTGCTCAACGCTCCGTTTGCCTCTCTGATGGGAGCGCTGTTGCTCCTGCACAGACAGCGGCCGGATCTCATCGAGCTGGTGCGGTTGAAGACCGGCTGGAGCATTCTGTACCGAAGGGAGAGGCTCGGCGGCGCACTCGAGCTGCTGGACGACTTCTCCAATGCCCGCGGCTGGCTGCCGAGTCGTCGTTCATCGGGAGGAATGTCGGCCGACAACCTGTTGAAACTGCTGGAGACACTCGGCATCGCGACCATTGGTGGCCGCCGAGCGCTCCTCAATGAACGGTTCTTCACGCGTCTCCGTACAGAGGCCGAGGAGATGGAGGTCTTTGAGCGTCTGTCGCCGCTGGCGGGAGTCCTTGAAGCCCATCTCGAGACCGTGGAGCCGCGACCGCGATGACCTTCAGTCTCTTTGTCTATGGGACGTTGCTCGAGGGCGAGCGAATGGCCGGCCTGCTCGGCAACAGCCCCCGTCAGCCCGCGCGAGTTCGTGGGGAGATTTATCGCCTTCCCGCTGGCTATCCGGCGATGAGGGTCGGCGGAGATTCATTTGTGCACGGCGAGCTCGTTGAGCGGACAGACGACCGTACTTTGACTCTCCTCGACCAGTACGAAGGGGTGCACGAGGGTTTGTACCAGCGTGTCGAGGTCACAGCGCTCGCGGGCCTCGAGAGGATCACCGCCTGGGCCTGGGTCATGGATGATCCCTACCTCAAGGGCGGCAAGCTCATCGAGTCCGGAAAATGGACCGTCGGTCGCAAGCGCTGAGATCTATCGCCCGCGACAGAAAATCCGCACCCTGGTAGCATGGGGCATGCAGGAACTCGTCCCGCTCCTTGGAGTCAGTCCCGCCATGGAGCGGTTGCGCCAGCGGATCGACCGGGTCGCGGCGACCCCGTTGCCCGTGTTGATCAACGGCGAGACGGGTACGGGCAAGGAAGTCGTTGCTCGCCAATTGCACGCGAAGTCGACGCGGCAGGGCCCCTTCATTCCGGTCGATTGCGCGGCATTGTCACCCGCTCTGGTCGAAGCCGAGCTGTTTGGGCACGAGCGCGGCGCGTTCACCGGTGCCAACCAACGTCGAGATGGTCTGGTGGCAGCGGCCCGGGGTGGCACGTTCTTTCTGGACGAGGTTGGCGAGCTGCCCATGGAGGTCCAGACGAGGCTGCTGCGGCTCCTGGAGTCGGCGACTTATCGTCCGGTGGGCTCCCAAACCGAGAAGCGGGCGGACATTCGCGTCATCGCCGCTACGTGGCGCCAACTGAGCCAGCGGGTGCGCGAGGGCAACTTTCGACAGGACCTCTATCACCGGCTCACCATTGTCGAGCTCGTCACCCCTCCGCTCCGCGATCGCCCCGAGGACATCGAGGAGCTGCTGATCCAATTCATGGATGAAGAGGCCGCCGCATGCGGCCGGTCTCGACCCCGACTCGAGGCGAGCGTGCGCGCGCATCTACGGCGCTGGCCGTGGCCCGGAAACGTCCGCGAGCTGAAGAACGTCGCCTCGTACATCACCGCGATGACCGCGGGAAACCGCGTGGGCCTCGCCGACCTGCCTCGAAACCTGCATCGGGCCTCACCCGATCTGCCGCCATCGTCGAGCGAGACGGCGTTCGCCGGCGCCGAGCTGAGGATCGATCTGCCCTACATGGAGGCGCGCCGAATGTGGCTTGATGACTTCCAGCAGCGGTACGTAGAGGCGATCCTCGAGGCTCATAACGGCAACGTGAGCGCGGCCGCGCGCGCCGCCGGCATGGATCGACGCAGCATCCAGCGGATCGTCGGACGGCACGCCCACGTCGAGTCTCCATCTGATAAAAGACCGCCAAATGTCTGAGATCACCTCCGTCATCCCCGAGCACGGGCCCGGTCAGAAGCAGATCAATCTGCGCCGGCTGAGTCTGAATGTCGTCGAGGGCCCAGACCAGGGCCAGAAGATGGAGCTCGATCACGATGTCGTTCGCATCGGTGCCCACGCCCACAATCACTTTGTGCTCACCGACACGACGGTCAGCCGACGCCACGCCGAGATCACCCGCGTACAGGACGGCATTCTACTGCGGGACCTGTCCTCGACAAACGGGACATTCGTCGGAGAAGTAAGGATTAAAGAGGTCTTTCTTGGTGAGGGGCGCCGCTTCCGAGTGGGCAAGACCTGGCTCGAATACGAACTTCTCGACGAGATCATCGACATCGTTCCGGCCGAGTCGGCGCGATTCGAGGATCTCGTCGGCGCCGCGCTGCCCATGCGCGAGGTCTACTCAGTTCTCGAGCGGGTTGCGCGCACCGAACTCACCGTCCTTGTTTCGGGAGAGACGGGGACAGGAAAGGAGCTCGTCAGCCGCGCTATTCACAAACGTTCTGGCAGGAAGAAGGGACCTTTTGTAGTCTTCGATTGTGGGGCGGTCGCCAGAAACCTCGTCGAGAGTGAGCTTTTTGGCCACGAGCGCGGTGCGTTCACCGGTGCTGTCTCGTCTCGCGCCGGTGTCTTCGAGCAGGCACATGGGGGCACGATCTTCCTGGACGAGCTCGGTGAGCTGCCGCTGGAGCTCCAGCCCACACTGCTTCGAGTGCTCGAGCAGCGCGAGGTCCGGAGGGTTGGCGATCGGCGGGTGCGTCCGGTCGATGTGCGGGTTGTGGCGGCTACAAACCGGGATCTACTCCAGTTGGTCAAAGAAGGTTCCTTCAGGGAAGACCTCTATTACCGCCTCGCAGTTGTCGAGATTTCCATGCCGCCCCTCCGAGAGCGTCTCGCAGATCTCGAACTCCTCATGAGTCATCTGCTGACAACGGCAGGCTTCGAGCACACGGTCAAGGGCCTGGCGCCCGAGGTCATCAACGTCTTCGAGGCGTACCACTGGCCCGGAAACGTTCGCGAGCTCCGCAACACACTGCTTCGCGCAATACCGTTTTGCGATGGGGATCTGATCGACCTCGCGGCACTTCCCGACGCGCTGACTGCGACCGCCGATCCCGATATCGGGGACGATGTGGGCCTGCCGCTTCCGAGTCCGAGCTTGCCCTTCCGGGAGGCCAAGGACCAGCTCATCGAGGTATTCGAGCGTCGCTACCTGGAAGATCTGCTCGACCGTTGCGATGGCAATCTGTCGCGAGCGGCGCGGGAGGCGGGTGTCGATCGAAAGACCATTGCCCGTATGCTCAAGCGGCACGGCATCAGCGTCTGATGGTCCGTTGACGGCGGATTCGGGGGGGTGGTACGGTCGCCCCTGGCCAAACCGGAGTGTGTGCGCATGGCGACCGAAGGTCTGCTTGAGATAAAGCAGCATATATCGGACTCATTGGAGAAAGGTATCGCGGATCTGATGGAGCGAATCGAGGAGGGTCTCGAAGACGACGACCTCGAAACGCTGGTTGCCGAGCTTCTCTCGCGCGTGCGCGCCGCTGCAGAGGTCACACGTCAGGTCCTGGCCGTCGAGGCCGAGGTCCGAACCCATCGAGACCTGAAAAACGCCGACGGGGCCAACGACGCGCAGCAGCGCCTCGATGTCCTCACGGGACAACTCGCATCGCTCAAGGGCCATTTCCATGTCTGATTTCCGGAGAGCGGCTCGAGATCTGCTCGCCACGCTCGACGCGGCCGACGCCTATCTGGGTGTTTTGTCCACGACGAACCTATACTATGGGTCCGTTGTCCGCGTCGAAGTAAACTCCGTTCGCGCGTGTGAAGACATTCTGGCCTCGATCGGGGTCGAAGAGGGTGTCGACGTCGTCGTGCTCGAGTCCGCCGACTTCGAGGAGATCGAGGTCGAAGAGGTCGAAGAGATCGAGGTCGAAGAGATCGAGATCGAGGTCGAAGAGATCGAGCTCGAAGAGATCGAGGAGGTCGAGGAAATCGCGGAAGTCGCGGAAGTCGAGGAAGTCGAAGAAATCGAGGAGGTCGAAGAACTCGATGTGGTCGACGAACTCGAAGAGTTGGAGCTGGTGGAAGAGACCGCGGAAATCGAGGTCACTTCGGAAGAGGTGGACGAGGAGCAGGCGCTCCGAGATCTGATCGGCGACATGGGCGACGACGATGCGCCCGAATCGGAAGAGACCGAGGCCGAAGCCAAAGAAGAGCCCACGCCCGTCCCCGAAGAGGAGCCCGAGGCCGAAGAAGAGCCCGAGCCCGTCGCGGAAGAGCCCGAGGCCGAAGAGGAGCCGGAACCAGAGGTTATCCCCGAGCCCGAGCCCGAGCCCGAGCCAGAAGAGGAAGTACCAGACCTCGTCTCGGAAGAAGAGGAGTTCGATCTCATCCCGGATCTCGATCTGGATGACATGGATGTCCTCGATGACGACGAAGAAGACGAAGAAGACGAGATCACCGGAGAGGTCGAGAGGCCAGCCGCAGCCGACCCGGCCCCCGCCGCATTGGTGGACGATCTCGCCGAAATTCCGGGCTTCGACGACGATGAGGACGACATGGACGAGACCCTGGTCTTGAGCATGCCGACCCGAGATCTCGAAATGGACGACGACGAGGACGACGAGGTCACCTTGCCGACCCCGGAGCCCGAAGTGGAGACCTTCGACCTCATGCCAGACCTGGGCGACGACGACCTTTTCGAGGAAGATCAGGAGATCACGTCGATTCGAGCACTCGAAGAACTGGAAGAACTCCACAATGCTGTCGCGTCCGATCTGGACGACGACCTGGACTTGCTGCTCGACGAAGACGCGGACGACGAGCCGACGGCCGAGCCTCCGGGACGCGATGCGCCCCCGAGTGTCTCTCTTGGCGTTTCCGTAGGTGGTGCGTCGGTTTCAGCGCAACCTCGTGTGGCGCCGCGAGTCGCTCCCTCGCCTCGTGTAGCTGCGACGGCGACCGCCGGCCTGTACGGCGATCCAAACGTGCCGACGATTCGCGAGGGTCGCGAGCCCAAGCCGGTCGCCGCTGCGATCCAGTTGAACCCCGATGGCGCTGGCGCTGGCATGAGTCATGGGGGGAGCGGCAACGTGTTCCATGACGATGAGGAGCTGCTGGAGATCGGCGGGGTGGAAGACTACGAAGACGACTACGAAGAGGACGATTTCGAAGGCGGCGGCGGCGGAGGTTTCTCCCTGAATGTGGAGGAATACGACGACGACGACGACGACGAATACGAAGACGACGACGACTCCGAAGAAGAGGAGATGGAGGTTCCCGCTGCACCGCCAGTGCCCGTGTTCACCGGTCCTGGCAAAGAAGAGATTGCCGCTATGTTCGCGAAGGCGGTCGCCGCTGCCGACATGGGGGACATCGAGCAGGGTGTGGATCTATTCAGTGATGTCATCGACGCCGATGGCGAGAACGTCGAGGCCCATGTCGGCCGCGGTCGTCTCTATCTGGACCTTGGCGACTATAGCCGTGCAATGTCCGATTTCATGGTGTCGGAGGACATCGACGAGCAGAATCCGGAGCCCCAGATCGCGATTGGTGATCTGTACTTCGCGCGCAAGGACTACCGGCGGGCCATCGACTACTTCAACGCCGCTCTCGAGCTGTCACCGAACCACGCGATGGCGTTCTGCCGGCGGGGCATCAGCCACTACTACCGCAAGAACTACCCCGACGCGCTCACGGATCTGACTCAGGCCAAGCGCTTGGATGCCGATATTCCGAACATCGGCACCTACATCACGATGGCCAAGAAGAAGGCGAAGAAGAAGTAGTGGGAAATCCGCGCCCCAGGCGCTTAGGTGCGAAATTGGTTTCGCACCTGGACCGCGAAAGCGCGAAGCCGGGGACGCAGTTGCAGACCTCGATAACGGTTGAGCCTGCACTTTTCGTTGTCGTTGGATCTGGCACGACCATTGCAGTGGGCCAGGGAGACCTCGACCGGGAGAATCCCAACATGGTTGCCTCTGCGCATCAGCACCAAGAACTCCTCCGCAATCGCAACAAGACTGTGGCGAAGAGTTTCTACCGGCAATTGAAGACCGAAGGCTTCTCGCACGAACAGATCATCGAGCTCTCCACGACGCTGCTCGATCTCGTGACCGAAGACATTCAAACGCCAACGCCGCCGGACGTCGTCAGCTGAATCGAGCTAGACGATCTCCCTGGTCGATAGTCCGCCTCGAAACATCAGTTATGTGACGCGCAGCGCGCCACTGGCGAGATTCCATTCAAAGTCGACACTCAAAACGGGCGGCGCAAGCGCCTTATTTCCCGTTTTGGGCGCCGACCATGAACAGAATCCGACCGTGATGTAGAATCGCGCTCCGAAAAGGAGGGGCGGTGCCGACGGTTCAGGAGCTCGCAGCTGCGGGTATGGCTGCGATAGAAGACAAGCGTTTCGACGATGCAATCGCAGCGTTCGAGAGCGCGATTGCTTTGGATCCAACTCGTCCGGACATGAACAACGCACTCGGCACGGCGCACATGCACCGCGGCGACATCGGGAGCGCCATCGAGCCCCTTGAGCGGGCCGTGGCACTGGCGGAGCCGTTCTCTCAGCCCGAGCATCAGGAACTCAAACGCGAGTTCCATATGCAACTCGCGACGGCGTATCAGCTGATGGATCGCACCGGTGAGTCGGCCAAAACTTTGCGCGGCGTCATCGACCGCTGGCCTGAAGACGTGATTTCCAGGATGCGACTTGCTCAACTACTGGTGAGCAGTTGCCAGCTGACAGCGGGCATGAAGGTGTATCGGGAGGCCTTCGACTTCCTCGATGCCGAGACCAAAGAGGCCATTGAGGCCCTCGTCGGTTCAATCGAGGCCTTTCTGGAGTCGGGCCACGAGGCCAATGTCTTCCTGCAGGGCCATCAAGCGGAGTATCGAGCCTACTTCGACGAGATCGCGGCCCAGCAGCCCGAGTGGTACGCCGAGGCGGCCCGTATGGCGAAGGGACCCGATGGCGAGCCCACTGCCGTCGTTGTAGAGGGCGCACGCCCCTACGCGTTCTCGAGGGTGGATCTGGTCAACCCGGAAAACGGGGAGATCTCGGGCGTCTATTCGGACAAGGAACCGATGATCGTGGCGATGAACGGGCTCGAGGCATTGGCACAGGTGCCGATCCTGCTGCCCTGGGCTGGCCACGCATTCGAGGTGCACGTCTGTTCGCAGTGTCCCTGGCACTGGCTCAACATCACCGTGCAGTTCGAGGACTCGGGCCCGCCAGATGCCATCGTCGACCGCCTCGACGAGCTGATTGGCGACTGGTATCTGGCTGGCTACAACGGCGAATTCGGCAGCAAGGACGCCGGTCGCTTTCACTACATCACTGATCCAGATCCCCTCGGGGAGCGCGCAGTCTCCTACGTCGTTGATCTGGGGCGGTCAAAGTACGACGCCATCGAGGCCCTGATGCGAAGGCTCATCGTCCTCCACGACCGCCAAGCCATTCGGCGGGTGATCTTCGGTCGCGGTGGCCTACCCGACTAGTCCATGTTCACATTCACCTGGCCCATCACGCTGCCGTAGTGGTACGCCCAGTACTGGCGCGCATAGGGCACCGTCGCGCCCATATTGACCTCGAGGTCGTCGCTGACGGCGCCATTCTCCTGCTTGGGGAAGAACTTCATGCCGAAGGTGGCCACGTTGTACATGAACACGTCGCCCTCCCAGCTGAAGTTCTTCATGTTCACCCCGGATTCCAGGAAGATTCCGACGGTGTCTGTCGCGCGGAAGTTGCCGTTGATGCCGGCGATAATGCGCATGCCCAGTGGGTTTTGGAGTTCGAGGTCGATACCGCCCTGGGCCTGGAGGTCGAGTTTTCCGATGCGTTTTCCGAAGGCGAGCTGGGGTCGCACGCCCAAGAAGGCCGGGCTGGCGTTGAAGTGGGTGTCGCCGATGAAGGTGAGGAGCGTATCGGTGCGTTTGCTCTTGACGAGCGCCCAGTGCACGCCGGTCTCGACATTCCAGCCGGTGTAGCGGTTCCGCACGCCGAAGTGGGCGGAGAAGTTCCGGACGAATGCGTGCTCGTAATCGAAGATCAGGTTGATGTGATCGGGAATGCCCCACTCGAAGCCGACCTGAATGCGGTCGCGAGGGTTGATGTTCTCGAGCTGCATGGCCTGGCTGAAGGAAAGCTGCTGACGCATCGCGTCGACCTCGCCACCTTCGGGTTCATCGAGTCCGGCGGTGTACAGGGAATCCATCAGTTGCTGGATGCGACCGTTGATCTTGTCGGTGTACGGGGTTCCGGCGTAGGTGACGAGGTACTCCTCCCAGGCCGCGATTTCCTCGTCGGGCGGCAAATTGGCCATGGCCTCCTGCGTGCGCCGGTAGGTGCCCGCATCGTCGCCACTGTCGTTCTTCTGGGCGTCCTGGTCGTCGCCGAGCAGGTCGAGACCTTCCTCTTCGTCGTCGGTGAAGTCCTCGAAACCTTCTTCGTCCTCGTCGTCGAAGTTGATTTCATCTCCGTCCTCGAGCCGATCCTCTTCGCTGGGCTCCTCTTCGTCTTCGTCGCCGAAGAGATCGTCTTCCTCTTCGTCGTCGAAAAAGTCGTCGTCCTGTGCCCACGCGGAGTCGGGGGTCGCCAGACCGAGCATCAGTCCGGAAAACACCATGTAGAAGGCGCGCATTGAGAGTTCCTTTGGCGTCCGCTTGTGGAAAGCGTGATCTTTGATAGACCGGGACATTATCAGCGATCTCGGCGTCGCGACTGTCCAATACACGTAAGGAGTCCCCATCCACCCAGCTGACGAAGCGGTTCTCGGCTTTCCTCCATCGTATCGCGAGGCAGCCGAAGAGGTGCGGGCGCACCTGGTAGCCGTCCGTGGCGGGGCGCTGTTCCTCTCGTCGGCGGACGCGATCCACCTGTTGGAGTGGCTGGATCGCGGGGTTGCCGTCTGCGACATCCTGCGGGCCATCGAGCGGGCTGCCGATTCGCGTCGGAAGAAGCAGAGCCGAATCCCGCTGACGCTGGGGCAGGCCAAACGGCATCTTGGAAAACCAACACGGGGTGCCTTCTCCGGACGGAATACGGTTGAAGTTGTGGCGAAAGACCCTCTTGAACCACTAGTTCAGCGAGTTTCGGATGCGGGATTGTCGGAACTGGCTGCCGCTCTCCGCGCCATCCCGGTGGGTGCAGTCGATGCCATGGGTCGCGAGGCCTCCCTGCACATGCGCACCTTCCACGTGGCGGTCTGGCGGTCGATGACCGAGGCCGAGCGAGAGGCCTGTCGGGTGCGCGCGCGCGCCGATCTCGGGGATCTCCGCAACCTCCTCGATGAGGTCGCCCTGACTGCCATTGTCGAGGAGAACGCACGCGATTCGGTGCGTACGAGATACGGTTGGTTGTCGATGGCGACGGTGTGGGATCTCCTCGAAGCCTGGAATCCGGAGGGAGCGTGAGTTCAGCCGTTGCAGTGCATCCAGGGGTGGACCCCTCCTGTCCTTTGTGCCATGGGAACGGGTATCGGGTCACTCGCGAAGGAGAATTGGCCGTTGCCAAGCTCTGCTCGTGTGTATCGGTGTGTCCGCACTGTAAGGACACCGGTTTTGTAGCGGTGAGCGACGCGTATCGGGCGCGGCGGGCGCGATGTGGGTGTCAGGTGTTCCACAACCGGGTCTCCACGTTCAACGACGTGCGCATTCCGGCGCGTCACGCTGGCAGCACGCGCGAGGCCTTCGACACCGCCGGCATGCGAATGCAGGGTTTCATGGCTGTCAGTCAGTACATCAAGACCTGGGACGGCGAGCGCGACAACCGCGGATTGGTGCTCTATGGGGCTGTGGGCCGCGGCAAGACACATCTGATGGTGGCGCTTCTCCGCGAATTGGTGTTTGCGCACGGTGTCAGCGCACGTTTCGTTGAATTCTCACATCTTCTCGCCGACTTGAAGTCCGGATTCGACATTGGTCGGGGCAGCGCGTCCACTCTGGACCCCCTCGTAGCTGTAGATATTCTCGCCATTGACGAACTTGGAAAGGGGAGAAACACCGAATTCGAGGGCACAGTGGTCGACGAACTGGTGAGCCGTCGCTACAACGCCGCCAAGCCGATTCTGGCGACAACGAACTACGCGCCGGGTCCGTCCAATGGCCGGGCGACACCACAACTCGCAACTGGTCAAATGCCGGGTTTGGTCGATAGAATTGGCGACAGAGTCTACAGTCGACTTCGCGAGACCGCCGATTTCGTGGCCTTGAGGGGAGACGACTACCGAGAGCAACGGCGCGGGCGATGAGATAGCATCGGCAACGTGGCTTTCACGATCACATTCCCAACGTCGGGACCCTGCCCCGATCAGATCCTCGTCGCCGGCTGGCTGACCGACCGGGGCGAGCCGTTCGACTCGGAGGGTCCGGGAACCGTCGCATTGCGCGCCATGCCGGTTCGGTTCGTGGTCTCGCCCGAACAGGATGCCCTGCAGGCCCATTTGGAGGTCACTGCGACCGTGCCACTCTCTCGGCTGGTCGACATGCTCTTCGGCGTCTCGGTCGAGGCCGGGGCCGATGTGCGCCTCACTGGTTCCGGCGAGATCACCAAGGCGGCGCTGTGGATGGTCCTGGCGGACGAGCAGGATCGGATTCGCATTGCCGAGACGCTCGAGCGCGCCAAGGAGCACGGGAACATCGACGAGATCATGAAGCGCATGTGGGCCGTGGTGTCCGCGCTTCGCCCCAAGTGCGACGATCGCTGGGACATGCAGACGCAGCGAATCGTCCAGCTGCGGGAGATCGGCGAAGACGGCGGCTTGAGCGTCGAAGAGGCCAAGTGGCACACCGAAGATCCCCAGGTCGGGGACGTCGTTCCCGTACCTGTCGGGGGGTCGGTTCACATCCACTCATTGACGTGGCGGTGGCTGGCGGAGGCCTATCCGGGTATCGCAGAAGGCGCGCACAGCCACCACTAGGTTGCCCCTTTGATCCTCAACCTCGACCACATCGCCATCGCCGTTCCCGGTCTCCAGGAGGCCATCGAGCGCTTCTCCGAAGATCTTGGCCTCACACTGACCGGCACCGAAGCCGTCGACTCTCAGAAGACCGAGACGGCTTTCTTCCCGGTGTCGGATCCGTCGCGGCCGACGAAAATCGAGCTCGTCTCTCCCCTCGCGGGGCAGGGACCTCTGGTTCGCTACCTCGACAAGAGAGGACCCGGTCTGCATCACCTGTGTTTCCGGACCGATGATCTCGACGCGGATGTCGCCCGGCTGTCCGCCCGTGGATATCGATTCACGTCCGACGCCCCGACGCCCGGCGCCCACGGGACCCGGGTGATCTTCATACACCCGAAGTCGACTGGAGGCGTCCTGATCGAGCTGGCTGAGTATCCCGATGAGTGACCGTGTGACCGCCGTTGGCGAGCAGACATCCCTACACGATCGCAAGGTTCGAGCGGGTCAACGGATGATCATCGGCCTCGCGGGACCGGCCGTTGACACCGATCTGCGAAAGCTCGTGGCCGAGATACGACCGGCGGGATTCGTTCTGTTTGGGCGAAACATCGTCGAGCCGGCGCAGGTGAGAGAACTCAACCGCGAGCTGGCCAGCCTGGTCGAGCCGAGAAATCCCGCGTTCTTGACCGTTGATCAGGAGGGAGGTCGTGTGCAGCGCATGCGAGATCCCGCGACGGTATGGCCCTCGATGCGTGTCGTCGGGCGGAGTGGGGGGCTGACGCGCGAAGTCTCGCGAGCCCTGGCGATTGAACTCCAGGCCATGGGGTTCAACCTGAACTTCGCGCCCGTGGCCGACGTGGACAGCAATCCAAAAAACCCGGTCATCGGCGATCGGTCCTTTGGACGAGATCCCAAGGTCGTCGCCGAACATGTCGTGGCCTTCATTCAGGCTCACCAGGAGGCGGGCCTGATCGCCTGTGCGAAGCATTTCCCGGGGCATGGAGACACGTCGGTGGACAGCCACCTCGACCTGCCGCGAGTAGAGCGTGAAGATCCCGATCTACGCCAGCTGGAACTGGTGCCTTTCCGCGCCGCCGTGTCGGCGGGGGTCGGCTCTGTGATGACAAGCCACGTTGTATACCCGGCTTGGGACGAGGACTGGCCAGCGACCCTGACGCCAGCAGTCACCCGTCGTCTCCTTCGCGAGGAGCTCGGATACGACGGGGTGGTCTTCTCCGACGATATGGAGATGAAGGCCGTTGCCGGCCGATATTCCATCGAGCAACAGGCGCGGCGGGGAACGCTGGCGTCGGTGGATGTGTTTCTGTGCTGCAAGGAGCCGGAACTGCAGTTTACGATGTTCAGAGAGCTGGTCCAGGCCCAGGAGGAGGACACCGGACACCAGCGGGAGGCGATCGACTCGGTCGCCCGCGTGCACGCGCTCCGCAAGCGCTTCTTCCTCACCAAGAGGCCCCAGCCTGACCTTTCGGTGCTCGGGTCCCATGAGCATCTGGCCATCGCCGCTCAAGTGCGCGATCGGGGCGGCGCGTGAGCCTGTTTCTGTGGTTGGCGCTGTCGGCATTGGCCCAGGAAGACCAGGCCTGCGAGGCGGTGTTGCGTCCTCCGCCAGAGTCATTGTCGGTGGTCTGGGTTTCGCCGCTGCGGGCAAAGGTCGGTGCCAAGGGGTGGCTCACGGTCGTTCGCACAAATGAACTGCGCGATTGGGTCGGCGCGGAGGCCGGTGGCAGCGTCGGCCGCATGCTGCAATACCTGGGGTTGCGCCGCACGGATCGCGACCCGCGAAAGAGGTACAAGATCACCATCTTCGACGCCGCTTCATCCGAGATGTGCCGTCCCCTGGATGGCTATGAGGATCCCGCCGCGGTCGAGGGCATGGTCACCTGTCCGGCCAAGCTGGGCAAGATCACTTCGACCTATGACGGATGCGGGTTTACAGTCGATCAGGCATCGGGGAAGGGCGGCCTCGAACTGTATGGCGCCCGCTGGAATGACGTGGCCCGAAACGGATTCTGTGTGTTGCCGGCGGAGCGCTTCGTCGAAGGCCGCTGATTCGATAGGATAGCGACCCATGGCGAAGCGGCTCCACTACTGTTCCCGGTGTCTGACGACCTTCGGGGAGGAAGGCATCGTCTGCCCGAACCTGTCCTGCGGCACCGAGAAGCCGGAGAAGGGTTGGCCACAGCTACTCGGGGCTGGCGACCTGCTCGATCGCCGGTATCGAATCCTTCGACCGCTGGCGGTCGGCGGGGCCGGGCTCACCTACCTGGCCCGTGAAGTAGACATAGACGGCAACGCCATCGAACCCGATCTGGCTATCAAAGTCCTGTACACATCTCGGGCCGAAGGGGCATTTCTAAGGCGGTTGTCCAACGAGGCTCAGATTCTTCAGGAGCTCGATCACGACAACATCGTCACCTGCATGGGCTTCGTCCAGCGCGCTGGCATGGAACCTTACCTGGTGACGCTGTTCGAGCGCGGCGGGAACCTTCAGAACCACATCGAGCGCGTTGGACCTCTGAGTCCCCGGATCGCCGCCGGCGTCCTTCGACAGATCCTGTTGGCGCTCGACGTGGCCCACCAGCGTGGCGTGGTCCACCGGGACCTCAAACCCGACAACGTCCTGCTGCGAGAGCGTGCGACCGCGACTGTTATTCCCCATATTCGGCTTACTGACTTCGGAATTGCCAAGATTACGGGAGGGCTCTCCAGCAAGCTCACCCAGCATGGCAGCTTCGTGGGTACGCCGGAATACGCGGCCCCGGAGCAGTTTCAGGGCAAGGCTGCGACGGCCGGGACCGACGTGTTTGCCACTGGCGGATTGCTGATGTTCCTGCTGACGGGAAACCCGCCCTTCCGCTTCGAGCAGAGGACGGATATCGCGGCTTCCTTCAAACAGATGGTCTCGGGCCTCCCCCGTCAGCTCGACGCGACCCAGGTTCGAGGCACCGTGCACGAGATCATCGTGCTGCAGGAGATCATCGACAACACGATGGTGGTGAACGCCGAGCTCCGTTGGACGATTCACCAGATCATCGCCCAGCTCAATCGACTCCTCAAAGGCAAGGCCCGACCTGCCAATCAGCGCACACTGGAGATCACGGATCAGCCGGCGCCCGACCGGTTGCAGACCCCTGCGCCCCTGTTTGCGCCGACGCCGACTTTCACGGTCGAAGACACGCGAGAGGAGGACCGGGGCCGGACCCGAGAATCGGCTGTCACCCCGGCGCCAGCCCCGGCGTTGACTCGAGCAGCGCCGTCGCCCCTGTCTTCAGCGCAGACCCCACCGCCGGTCGAAGAGGCGCCGAGTGGGTTCGTCGGCGCCGTCTTCGGAGCCTTGTTTGGGGGTGTGGCGAGCGTGTTCATGGTTTTCGTTGCCGGAGCTGGAGTCTCGGCGGCGACGCTGCTGGTGGGCGTCTGGTATTTCGGCTGGATTGGGGGCTCATCGATCCCGGTCGCGGCCTTGGAGCCACTCGTCGTCGACATCGCGCTCGCCTCGGATCTGAATCGTGCGGTCATCTTGCTCGGCTCCACGAAAACAGCAGACGAAAACGCTCGCGCGACGATGACCGATGCTCTGGATAGAGTGGGGAGAACCTTGGGAAAAGCGTGCAAGGCCAAGGGGCCGGTCACCGGCACCGTCCTGGTGCGCTCCGATGGTGGCATTGCGTGGGTGGCGCTGGACGACGGCTACCTGGCACCTACGGAAACGGCCTGTGTGCGGCAACGCATGTTGGACATGAGCTTGCCCAATGACCTCGACGCGCCAGCGTTGCTTCGCACCGCATTTGCCGTCGCGCGGTAATCAGTAGAGTACGGTCTCCTGGTCGTCGTCGTCCCAGTCTCCGGCGTCGGCGTTCTCTTCCTCATCGCCGACGACCGTGATCACCGCCGTGATGTTGTCGTCGCTACCCGCTTGTATGGCCCGTTCCATAAGCGCTTCGGCCGCCTGCTGGGGATACGGAAAATCCTTGAGAATCTGGGCCATGAAGGACTCGCTCAGGGTGCCCCACAGACCGTCGGTGGCCAACAACAGGCGATCCCCGGTGTCGAGGCGTTCCACGCCGTTGTCGAGTCCAGGCTCGAGGCGAAGGGCCGTGTTGTCGGCGACCCCGCGGGAGCCGTAGATGAAGTTCTGGCAGAGGTGATTGCCGTCCGGGGACGTGGGTAGGCCATCGCGCATCGCGAATTCATTGCGGGTGTGGGTTGGAGTCAGCCGGCGGAGGTCGCCGTTCCTCCACAGGTACAGATGCGAGTCGCCAACCTGTGACCAGAACACGCGGCGGTCGAGGATCCAGCAGGCCGTCAGGGTGGTACCCATTGTCACGGGTCCCTGGTCGCGCATGCGCCAGTAGATCTGGTTGTGGGCGTTCTGAATGAACTTGAGCAGTTCGCGGGCTGGATTCCGAGGCGTTCCCTTCTGATGCAGCTTGGCCATGACGCGAGCGGCGGTTCGGGACGCGATGTGCCCATCATCGTGGCCGCCCATGCCGTCGCAGATCACGAGGAGCATGCCGTCCCCTTCGCGCTCTTCGACCTTCACCTCGTCTTCGTACAGGTAGCGAATTTCGCTGCCTTGGCAAATCAGGTAATTGTCCTCGTTGCGCTCGCGTCCCCCTAGCTCCGGGGCCACGCCCACGGTGCAGACCACTCCGACTGGCCAGTAGTTGGCGATGGTCTATTCCTCCACGAGTGCGTAGACGGCAATGCCGACCACGACGCGGTCCCCGCCACTGAGTTCGATTTCGGAACCGTCTTCGGGCGCGGTTTTGAAGCGTCCCTCGCCTTTCTGCACGAAGAAGGGGTGGTATCCGTCGCCGGTCTGGTATGTGTCGAGGTAGTCGGAGATGACGACCTTGTCGCCGTCGTAGTTGAAGGTGGCCGTCACCGAACCCAGGTCCATGGTGCGAGGCTTGCCCTTGGGAAGACCGCGAGTAATCAGGGCCGCCGCCAGTGGGTCCTCGTAGTCGACGGAAACGAATCGGGCGCGCGGGTCGGGGAGCTTGCGGTCCTGAACGATCTGAATCCTGACCGCAAAATCCTCTTCTCCGGCGTCATCTCGTCGGATGACGTCGATGATTTTCGTCTCTGGTTTGTCGTAGAGCGTCTCGGTGGGGTCGTCCTCGTCGATAAGGAGTTCGGTGGGCGTGATGATCTCGAGTTTGCCCTTTCGGCCACGGATCTTCAGCTTGAAGTAGTCGATAGCCTGGAAGGTCTGCCCGTCTACCATTCGGCTCTCTGGCAAGATCATGTCGGCTTCACTGTGGTTTCCGCAAACGACTTCGCCGTTGACCATCCAGCCGATCATGACCAGATGGAGGGGGCGTCCGAGTTCGAATTGCGCCTCGGCGTCATCGACATAGTGCACGGCGCGACCGGCGGCGTCGGGCTGGCTTGCGGACGCTTCCGCTGGCGGCGCTTCGACTTGTTCTGGCCCATCCGAAGTCGGTTCGGGCGGATCCTCGGCGCCTTCTTCTAGCTCTGGGAAGGGTGTCGGCACCTCGGACGTATGGAGACGCTCGTCTTCCTCTTCGTCGTCGGCAGGAGGGGCCTCCACACCCGGGTCGCTCGGCGGAATGTTGGACGTGTCGGACTCCCAGTCCTCCTCGTCCCATCCCGCGTCTTCGGATTCGTCGATAGCTGCCGGCGCGGGCGGGGGGGCGGGCGCATCTTCGCGTGCGGCCTCGGACGCTGCCTTCAACGCTTCTATCGTCTCGCGCGGCAGAATCATGCCGGGAATGGTCGGGTCATCCTCGTCGCTGAGGCTGTCGATGTCGTCGGGCAGGCGGTTGGTGTCCAGCGAGGAGGGGCTCGCCGCCTCGTCGTCGCTGTGGTCGCTATCGTCGCTGTCGTCGCTGTCGTCGCTGTGGTCGCTGTCATCGCCGTCCTCGGCGACTTCGGCGTCCTCCTCGATCTCAGGCTCCGGTGGTGGCTCTTCGCCATCTGCGTCGTCGACCTCGTCTCTCACCGGCGGTTCGTCGAGGCCGTCGAAGCTCGATGTGCCGAGGAGCGTTGGCTCGTCGTCAATCTTCTCCGCGTCGGCGTCTTCGTCCTCGTGGCGGGCTTCCCCGAAGTCGGCTTCGGCGCGTTCGACCGTGGCCGCATCGCCGAGAATGGAGTCCATTTCTCCCTTCTGAAGGGGAACCGGGGCCGGCTGTGTACCTTCCTGCCCCAACCCGTGTGCGCTGGGCGCCTCGGATTCCTTTCGACGTTGCCGGCGCCGCTTCTTGGCGTCGCCGTCGTCTTCGTGTTCGGGGTCGTCGGCAAACGGATCGCTGGGTTCTTCATGGCCCTTTTCGTCGAGAACCGTCTCGTCTTCGGCAGCATTTGAGACGCTTGGCGCTTGCAGCGGGCCGCCTCCGGTATCGGGATCGGAGTTGTCGAAATTCGGCGCATCCACGACATCGACGAGCGAATCGGGTGAGAGCTCGATCTTCGGAGCGGGGGCCGGGGCGACGGCTTCGCCGTGGGTAAATCCGACCTGGAAGAGGCAGTTGCCGATCAGGACTTCGTCACCGGGGGCGATGTCCAGGGCCTGCGGCTCGCGACCGGAGGTAGATGGGAACAACGGCACCACTTCGCTGTCGCGGCGCACGTACACATGGCAGTGGCGGGCGGTGCAGACGACACGCGGCTCCTCTTTGTCGAGATCGATGGTGGCGTGCTCGGACGCGACCATGATGGAGTCCGTATAGAACCTCGACTTCGGGATTTCACCTGTTCGCGCTCGAATTGTGGCGCCGTCCCCGACCTTTGCCTTCCAGTGGATATTCTCGTTGCGCGGCTCGTCTGGCAGCACCACGCGACACTCCCTCGAGCGTCCGATCTGGTACTCCTCGCCCCAAATCATATACGTCGAGGAAGCCGGCCTGCGGATCTCTCCGACGTACGGCCAACCGTCGACCCGGAGACCGCGGAGGTCGCGGTATTCGAGGGTCTGGCCACTGAACTCGATGTTGACGTCCTTGTCCAACGGATGCTCGACCCCCGGAGTCAGAGGACCCCCATCGACCGTGACACCGGCGACATGGGCTACGAGCGACACCATGCGCTTTCGGACCTGGAACGTCGCCGCGACCGACTCGACGACAGTGCCGAGCTCGCCGCGCGAACCCAGATACACATCGTAGCCGAGCATAAAGGCGCTGAAATGGACTTTCTGAAGCAGTGCGCCTCGCTCCTGGAGGGTGAAGATCCTCTCGGATGGCGCGTCGGGAATGATGGTCTTGCCGCCCAGGCCCGCGCTCTGCACGGCCACCGGCTGCAGCTGGTCGTCGATGAGCATCGGCGGGGCTACCGAGGGGATCGGGTCGCGCTTCGGGGGCCTGGACTTGGCCTCGGACGCCGGTTTCGGAAGAGCAATTCCGGGCCTGTTTCCGGCTGGTTGTTGCTCCTCGCGACCCCCCTCGGAGGGTTTCGCCAGCGGCGGGTCGATCACTGCGAGGACGACGTAGGCCAGGGGTTGACCGTCTCGCGTCGCCAAGGTCAGAACGCTGGCGCCTCCCTGGTCAGTCGAGGTGACCTGGTAGCGGTCCTGAAGATCGGGGTTGATGATGTGGACGAAGCTTCCGTCTGGGTACTGCTGGAGTCGGTAAAGAGCGGCTTCGAGCAGGCTGGGATGAGAGAAGTTGTCGAGCCAGTGCGAGCCCAGAGTGAAGAGGATCTGGTCGTTGTGGAGGCGGCCGACCTCCTGGTAGCCCTCCCAGACGCCAGGCAGGTTCACGTGGATGCCGATCACCGGGTACGAGCCGCGTACGGGACCGGTGTACAGGTTCGGGAGCAGTCCGGTGATGAACTCGCCACGCTGGAGCCCGAGACTTTGACCGGCCATCTCGTCGCTGCCGTCGCAGAGCACCTTGAACCCGAGCTGTCGATGCACGTGCAGCCGGTTGAAGTTTTCTCTGCGGCAGAAGTTGTCGAACTCTTGTGACAAGGTGCGCGCGGCAACGTCGTCCCATGGTTCGCCGCTGACCTTGCGGGAGCGGGCGTAGTCCTCGTGGGAGAGGATCATCAAGACATCGGTGTAGTTGGCTACGCCTTCGCCGACTTCGGCTCCGACGTGTGTTCCAAGTCCGGTACGCTGCTTGACGTAAGGCGACGTATACCAGAGCAAACCAGGATCATGAACGACATCGCCCTCGGCTAGATGCCGGCGCAGACGATAGTTGTAGTACGGGTTCGCATCGTCCAGAGCGACGGCAGAGGCGGAATCGCCGGACAAGCCGCGCGTCTGATCGGACTGAAACAAGCCTGCGACCCACTCGAAGGCCATCGGCTATCCCCCGGGATAGTGGTGTGGCTGTGCAAAGTACCCCATCCCAGGCCCTCCAGGCCACCCGGGAGACACCCAATGGCTGACGTTCGCGCCTTTCGCGCCCTCCGTCCCCGCGACGACATCGCAGATCACGTGATAGCGCCGCCTTATGACGTACTCTCCGACGCGCAATGTCGCGCGTTGGCTCGGAACCGTTCCTGCTTCGTTCGGGTGACGCGATCCGAAGTCGACCTGCCCATCGGGGCGGACGCCCATGGCGCAGAGGCGTACGCGATGGCGCGATCGAACCTCGACGCTTTGTTCGCAGATGGGATCCTCGTTCGAGATGACGCGCCGACCTACTACCTGTACGGCCAGGTCATGGGCGACCACGAGCAGGTGGGCGTGATCGCGGCGGCGTCGGTGGATGAGTACGACCGTGGCGACATCGCAAAACACGAGTACACGCGTCCGGACAAAGAGGATGATCGCACCCACCACATGGAGGTCATCGACGCCCAGGTCGGGCTCGTCTTCCTGACCTATTACCCGACGGATCGGCTGGCTGCGCTGATCGACGAACTGACGCGCGCCGAGCCCGCCTGGCGAGTCACGACGGAAGACGATGTCGTGCACACGCTGTGGCCCGTGCCCACTGATCGCGTCGACGACATGGCGATGGCATTTGGGGAGGTCCCGAAGCTCTACATCGCCGATGGTCACCACCGATCGGCGGCAGCGTCGCGCGTGCACGCCAATCGGGGCACCGATCAGAGCGCGTTCTTCCTCGCCGGTCTGTACCCGGCCGATCGCCTCCAGGTGCTGGCCTACAACCGCGTCTTGCACGACCTGAACGGGTTGACGGTGGCGCAGTTCGTGGCGGCTGTCGGCGAGCGTTGGACGGTTCTACCCGGGCCGCCGACTCCCGAATCGCGGGGTGAGTTGTCGATGTATCTCGAGGGTCGGTGGCACACATTGCGCCTTCGTGAGCACCTGCAGTCCGACGATCCGGTCGACGGTTTGGACGCCTCGGCGCTCCAGAATCATCTCCTGGAGCCGATCCTCGGCATCGCGGACCCTCGGCGTTCGACACGGATCAACTTCGTGGGCGGGATCCACGGCAGTGTGGCTTTGTCGAAGGCTGTGGACGATGGCATGGCGGTCGCGTTCCACCTGTTCCCGACGGGGCTGGATCAGCTGTTCCAGGTCGCGGACGCGGGCCAGGTGATGCCCCCGAAGTCGACGTGGTTCGAGCCCAAGCTCC
>Ga0315336_1003019_pt1 | contig 23648 bp, 17 predicted proteins | sample ASW5metaG_FD_204512 | JGI IMG/M metagenome (GOLD analysis project Ga0315336, IMG submission 204512) | Ammonia-oxidizing marine archaeal communities from Monterey Bay, California, United States - ASW #5 | ecosystem: Environmental > Aquatic > Marine > Intertidal zone | place: USA: California... | reverse complement strand
CCTTTGCTACCATGCGCCAGGTCACCATAAATTGCCGGCGATTTAATTCTTGCATAAAGCCCGAGGCTAGAATGCCGGCTGGCAGGGCATACATACCAATCCCCATGATTGTGACAGCTGCACCGAGAAGTTTACCGACTGCCGTTATTGGGGTCACATCCCCGTAGCCTACGGTTGTGAGAGTGACAAGGCCCCACCACATTGCTGAGGGTATATCAGCAAATGCTACCGGCTGAGCTTCGTTCTCTAATAAATACATGAGGCTGGCGACCAAGACTAAGGTTATGGCAAGGAGGTAGGCGGCCATTAGAAGCGGTCGCTTCTGACTAGTAATAACGGCACCAAACATCGCTAATGCACCGGAATAACGCGTGAGCTTAAGTACTCGCAGAAGACGCATAACCCGCAGAATCCTGAGATCCAAACCAAACAGAACGCTTAAATAAAACGGTAAGATTACAATCAGGTCGATGAGAACTAGCGGCCTCATTGCGTAACGTAGCCGTCCCAACAGAGGGAGTTGGTACCTTGGATTCGCATCTTCAACACTACCCCAGATGCGAAGTACATACTCCGTAGTAAAAATGACGACAGACACGATTTCAAACCAAATAAATCCGTCTCCAACTGCTTCTCTAATAGCCGTCACAGATTCAAGAATAACTGCAAGAACGTTTAGAATGATAAGGATTACGAGCGCATAACCGACTATCTTACTAATCCGATCGTCAGCCTGCGGGACATCCAGTACTTGGTGGACCCGTCTGCGCAAATACAGAAGTTTTGTATCCTCTTGATCGCTCACAGCCATGAAGCCATCATCCCTATTAGGCCTCCAAATGGCAAACGCCATTTTACCTATTTACGCACCAAATAGCTCAAGTCATGGCACTAACAGCAAGAAGCAACGTTCGTTTCAAGAGAAATGGTCAAAAAAACAACATGGATAATCGCAAAAATGCTTTTGTTTCTTAGTTGGCGCACTAGAGGCCACAACCTTTGCACCGTGCACCTCTAAAGTGCTTGAAGCTGAGCCTGATTAAATTCTCGAGTCTAGATAACTCGAGGGTCATGGTTCGGTAAAACTTTGATCTAAAGTCTTTACAACAGGATAAAGCAAGTAAGCAATTAGCTTGCGATCTCCAACTTTTATTCGCCCGACCAAACTCATTCCTGGTGTGGCAATAAAATCTTCTGGTACACCACGAAGCTGTGGCATATCTAAAGTGCCTAGTGCAGTAAACACAGACCCTCCACCCGAGGATGGGCCACCTTCAGCCACATCTGCCGATATATAAATTATTTCCCCATCTATCTGACCATGTTTCTGGTATGGAAGAGCGTCGAGAGAGATCTTTACGGGAGCACCGTTTGTCAAAAGGCCCGCATCAGCAGGCTCAACAGAAAACTCAGCTAAGAGCGCTTCATCCGTCGGCACAACGGTCATCACGGCAACTCCAGAACCAACCACAGCACCTGGAAAAATATTGTTAATGTTCAAGACTAGGCCGGTCACTGGTGATTTAAGAACGACGTCTGCTAATTGCCTCTGGGTCTTTTGTAATTCTTGCTCAATAGTAAGAAGGGTTTTCACAGCGGTAGAGTACTCCGTATTTACCGAGGCTATCCACTCACTGATATGGGCATTTCTATCCGCAATTACGGATGATAATTGTTTTTCCGCATTTAGCCTTTGAGCTCTTGTCGTTAATAACTCCACTTTTGGTATAAGCTCTTTTTCATATAGAGATAGTCTTCCTTCTTCTAACTCAGACTGAATTTCTACGTCACCTTTAAACCCTCTTTCCTGCGCCCCAAACGCCTCTAATCTCGATTGAAATTCTAATCTCCTATTCTTAAATATTTGCCTCTGTATTTCTTCATCAATAGAGTCTTCCTGTCCGCCATCCAAAGGAATTCTCAACTCCTGCTCCAATCGTGCAATTTCACCGCGCAGAAAAGATTCCTCTAGCTCTAGCTTCCGCAAATCCGCATTAAGAATAGTATCATCGAATCTCAGCAACGGCTGTCCATTCTCAACCAGTTCCCCCCGACGCACGAAGACGTCTTCAACAACTGAGCTAAAATTACTTTGCACTTCAAAGTTTGGCGAGGAAGTGACAATCTTGCCGGTCAGCATAAGTGTTGTGTCAACAGATGATATGCTCAGCCATACTACGGCCGAGCAAAACACTAAGAAACTCAACAGCACAGCTAATACTGTGCTTTTGCTTAAGGATCGAGATTCATAAAATCGCAGCAGTCCTGCATATTTTGCAATAGCATCAGTGCCGGTCCCCGTTATCTGCCCCATCGAGCGATTATTTGCTTCCGTTGAACCATCCTCCTGGCCCGCCTCACTCTCCGCGAGCGCACCAACCTGGAAGCGCTCATTTGTCTTCCTTAGATTGAGCGAAAGAGTTTTCATAATCCGCCACGCGGTGCCCGGCTCACGACGCATGTATGCCAAAAATGCTTTGTAATCGAGAACTTCTAAGACAGTATTTTCTGAGGCCCTAGCAGTCGCGCTGCGCGCCTGCTTATCAATTAGCGACATCTCACCAAACAAGCTGCCTGGACCAAGGTTAGCAAGCTCAACATACTCAATGCCGTCAAACTTAATTATGTCAACAACGCCTTCCTTGACAAGAAATGCTTCCTCGCCAAGCTCACCCTCCCGAAAAAGAACTTCACCACGAGCTACATTGATGAGCTTCGCCTTATCAGCAGGAGCCTTTTTAGTAGGAGGCTTTTTTGTTTTCCACGCCATAAGAATCTAGTACCCCATTCACCTAGGACGTCTTCACCGAGATTCGTTTTTGTTGGTCTACCGCACTTTTAATATATGTAGAGTTCTGGAGCACACTGTCCCATGTTCCAGCATGAGACACCCCGCCCTTTTCGACAACAATGACTTGGTCGCAAGATTGGAGATGCCACATTTGACTACTAATAAGAATGACCGTTCTACCCTCGGATAAGTTTTTTAGAGTTTCAAGGACCTGCAGCTCACCACTAGGCCCTAGCAAGCCCATTGCATCATCCAGAATCAGTATTCGAGGGTTACTAATCAGACCACGCACCAAAGCAAGCAGCTGTCGTTGGCCAGAGGAAATATTCGACGCGTTACCATGAAGAACAGTTTCCAGACCGTTCTCCAGGCCATGAATAAGTTCCTTGGCTCCTGCTTTCTCAATCGCCCATTCGAGCCTACTTAAGTCATCATTAGGCAAAGGAAGAAGTAAATTTTCCTTAACTGTTGCCGTCGAAAAATATTCAGATGAAGAAATAACAGAAATATTTGACCGCAAATAAGAGGCATCTATGGTGCGCGAATCATTCTTGTCGAAATAGATGATACCACCTTTAGGAATAACAAATTTCTGAAGTAACCTAACGAGACTAGTCTTTCCTATGCCGCTTGGGCCGGTTATTCCAACCAAGGTTGATGAGTTTATTTGTATGTTAATATCCTTCAACACCATTTCCGAATTGGGATAACCACAAGAAATCCCGGAGAACTCAATCTCCCCATAAATCTCTGGTTTAGTGCCCGATTTAGTTTCTACCTTTTCTGCATTTCTAACAATATTGAGATCCTGAAGGTCTGAGTTAGCGTCCGTATAATCGGAATAGAATTTTGCCAAGTTTGTTAGAGGCAGGTAGATTTTTTGAGACAACAGATAGAATGCCAGCATAGCCCCAACTGGTATAGCCTCCTGAAGTACAAGGAGCGCGCCATAAGCAAGTACTGTTACCGATAGAAGGTTTTGAACGAAGGAACTAAGTTCCCTCCAATTAGAAACGTTACCCGCTCGCGTTTCATTCATAAGGAGATGTTGTGCTTCAGACTCGTAATATCTTTCACGAACTCGCGTTTCCACCCCTAATGACTTCACATTTACAAGACCGTCACATAGGTCCCGAAATTGAGCATTACGTGTTGCCCTTGCCTTACCAGCTGTATTACGTACGGATTTATCGCTGGCCTGCGCGTAACGAGATAAAAGTATTCCTATGAAAGTAAAAACACATAAAACAAAAAACAAATTAGCACTGAACGAGACCAGCAACGGTATAAACACTATAAAGCCAATGAAGTCATATAGCGTGGTAGAGAACAGTCCTTTAATGAAAGATGAAATGCGTTCAATCTTGGCACTACTTTGAGAAATAAGACGTTTGTTCGACTCTGAGAATATAAAAGGCAAATCCAGTATTGAGCGGATAATTTCTCGAGACAAACGCGCCTCTACTTTATGGCTAATAAGCAAAATAGATTTATCTCTCATCGTTCGAAAGAGACCGCCACAAGCAAAGCTAATCAGCACCCCAGCCACTAAAACATAGAGCGTCGATACGCCTTCGTAAGATATAACTTTATCAAGGGTGATGATGAGCAGAACAATTGGAGTAAGGCTTATGATATGCCCAAAAATAGATAAAATGAAAACTGGTACTAACAGACCGTAATCCTTTAGCAATACTGTTATAAGTTCGTTGAGCGATAGCTCTTCTTTGGTTTTTTCTGTCGCGGGCCTCTTCTTGGCAGCTAGTGCTCGGCCACTCCATACTCCTAATAAATCATCCTCGGCTACTGGCTTTGGCTCAAAATTAGCATCCGTCGGGTCAACCAAAACAACAAATGTTGAGTCGTCATCTCTAAAGCTGCGAACGGCAATAACGTAGCGTTCATTATCCAACGCCAGTACCATCCTGCTCGTTTTGGTGATTTCGCACAGAGAATCAAAATCTAAACTCAAGCAATCACTTTCCACTCCGTTCTTGGAGAGAAAATCCTGCATTTGCTGCAAACTAAGATCTTTTTCGTCTATAGGATAAACGTTTTCTATATCGCTCGCTGAGACGTTGGCGCCGAGGTTGCGAGCTATCATTAAGACCGCTTTAGCGCCACTTCTCATACTCTCACCCCCAATAAGATCTCCCCCGCCACTACCAAGCAGCGGGGGAGATAATACTTATCAATTTTGTACGCTTAGGGCTAGACGTTTAGAGGTCGACGTCGCCACCTTCAGAGTCAGCAGCCTCATCATCCACGTCATCCGCTTCGACGTCTACATCGTCTGATTCGGCTGCGCCCTCTTCGGCACCTTCAGCGTCAGTATCTTCCGCATCTTCCGCATCGGTCTCATCAGAATCAGCAAACACATCAGTGTCAGCGTCATCGTCGCCTTCAGAAGAGTCATCCTTGTCTCCTCCAGATAGTTTATCATCTGAAGGCGGCGGATCCCCGCCATCCGATTTTTCCGACGGAGCAGCGTCGACTTCTACATCTTCTTCTCCATCTTCAGCCCCCTCAACTTCATCTCCAGCGGCCTCATCCTCTACAGGAATTTCCCCAGAATCGAATTGGTCCGATGAGAACTGTGGAACGTCACCAGGATCAACACCGGCAGCTTCTCCGGCTTCCTGAATGGATTCATTTGCTGCTTGAGTAGCTTCTTCAGGGGTTCCTCCATCAGCAATTTTCGCATCGTAAATCGCCTGGGCATTTGCAGCCACGTCAGGAGGTACTCCACCTCCATCCTCGCCACCCGGGTCACCGTGTGCATCTGGCGCATCAGGATCGTGTGGAGCATCAGGATCGTGCTCTGCCCCCTCAGGACCATCCGGGCCGTGCTCTCCATCCGGGCCACCAGGAGGAGCATCAGGATCGTGCTCTGCCCCCTCAGGGCCATCCGGGCCACCCGGGCCACCGTGTGCATCTGGCGCATCAGGATCGTGTGGAGCATCAGGATCGTGCTCTGCCCCCTCAGGACCATCCGGGCCACCAGGAGGCGGATTGCTACCATCAGGATCGGCAGCCGCAGGAGGCGGGCCACCGTGTGCATCTGGCGAATCAGGATCGTGACCGCCAGCCATTGGGCCTGGACCACCACCTGTACCACCACCTGTACCACCACCAGCGTCAGTTCCAGCAGGCGGAGGCGCGTCCGGGTCAACTCCAGGAGCCGGGGCATCGTCAGTTCCGGCAGGCGGAGGCGCGTCCGGGTCAGTTCCATCGCCTGGACCACCAGCAGCCGGACCACCAGCAGCCGGACCACCAGCAGGCGGATTGCTACCATCAGGATCGGCAGCCGCAGGAGGCGGGCCATCAGTAGGCGGACCACCAGCAGGCGGATTGGAACCATCAGGATCGGCAGCCGCGGGAGGCGGACCACCAGCAGGCGGACCACCAGCAGGCGGATTGGAACCATCAGGATCGGCAGCCGCGGGAGGCGGACCAGAATCAGGCGGACCACCAGCAGGTGGATTGGAACCATCAGGATCGGCAGCCGCGGGAGGCGGACCACCAGCAGGCGGACCAGAATCAGGCGTAGCAGCAGGCGTCGGCGGCGGCGGCGGCGGCGGCGCCTGCGGCGGCGGCGGCGGCGGCGCAGCAGCAGGCGGCGGTGTCGCAGGAGCGGCAGCAGGCGGCGGTGTCGCAGGAGCGGCAGCCGGCGGTGTCGCAGGAGCGGCAGCAGGCGGCGGACCACCAGCAGGAGCAGCCGGCGGCGGACCACCAGCAGGAGGAGAACCGGATTCAGGTGGGTTTGCCATTCTTACATCCCTCTATTCTTGTTATATCTCTTAGCCTTAGCGACCAATTCATATTCTTCTAACATGACTCGGAAGCCTCTGGTACAAAAACTTTTACCGGTACAAAAACTTTGACTATTTAGCTGCATTTAAGCACTCCTAAATCTAATTTGTAGACTAAGTTTGACCCGTTACACCAACGCTTGCCGGCCAAGGCAGGTTGCAAATTAAGTAAAAGGCTTTGCCTGTTTTTCTAACATGTCCGCACCGCGGTTTTCGGCTACAAAATCAAGAGTGAAACCAAGTCTTTCAGCAATTCTAGTAGACCTAAGGTCATCACAGGCCGATTTAACACATCGGCTAACGCAGAGCGCAGTTAATCTATGTAAGGCATAATTCTGGTGATCATAACTCTGGCGGCTGCCGTCGTTTTGTCGCTTGCTCGAAGGCATACGCCAGTTCAAGCAAACGAGGTTCGCTGCATGCAGTTCCACCAAAACTAACTCCGAGCGGCGCAGGTTTAGGGATAAAGCCCGGAGGGAATCCTTCTTGAACAGCACCTGCCGTAACCAGCGACACATCTCCTACGGTATTTCTTACCAAGCCGAATGGCACAATCACCGAAGGATAGCCCGCTTTAGCGAGAACACTACTGCCGCGACTGCCAGCAAATATTAACGCGTCTAGTTTATGCTGCTGCAGAACTGCATCGGCTCCTTCAGCACCTGCCAAGCGCACGTCTCGCGAGCGGTCGGCTAAGTAACGAAAGCGGTCTTCCTCCAGGTTCGGGTCCTGTTCGTCAGAAACGTCAAGAGAGTGCTGTGCATACTTTAGCGTTCCGCGAGAAGCGTTGGCGATGTTCCACTCGCGCAGCTCCGTAAGGCTTTGGATCGGCGCGATCGCACCAAGGCTCTCAATCCACTTTGTGATGTCGCGCTTAAAGCCGTATTTGAGTACTACCGAACAGTGAGCGTCATCACCTTTAAAGCTGGGTTTACGTGAGCACGAACCTCTGACTAGAACATTATCATCCCAAGTTGGGTTCAACGCACTCGGAAGATCTGCTGGATCGATGACGGTCGCACCCTCAGCCCTCAGTATAGCAACCACTTCGTCTATCACCGCCCTATGGTCATCGGGAATACCTCCACTCGCTACCTCATTACCCGGCAGAACCATCTCGTTAACAAACCAAGCACGGGGCACACCTATGCGTGCACCCTTTAGACCGCCACTATTTAGGTATTTAGTGTAGTCGTGGTCCGCTGGCGGCGCACATCGCTTCGTCGCCTCGTCGTTGGGATCAGCTTCCTTACCTTCCAGCACCCCGAGGAGAATAGCCGCGTCGGTCACTGTGCGGGTCATTGGCCCAGCCGTATCCTGGTCGTATGTAACCGGGATGATGCCCCAGCGGCTAATGCGGCCCACAGTAGGCTTCACGGCAGCAAGCATTGCAGCCGATGCTGGTCCAATAATTGACACTGTCGTCTCGGTTCCTACATTCGCTGCCCACAGACTAGCAGCTGTTCCAGCACCCGATGACGAACTGCCCGTAGCCAAGACGCCTCGACCGTCGTTCGATCCGGGGCGTGGATCGCGCCGCGGATCATAGGGATTGAATGCATAGCCTCCGAGCGCTGAATAGTTGTTGGGCATCCCCAACACCATCCAGTTAGCCATCTCCGTCATCACTGTCTTAGCTATAATAATGGCTCCCGCGGTGCGTAGATTTTTTGTTAGAGTTGCCTCATAAGGCGGTATCAAACCATCGAAAGCCAGCGTGCCAGCCGTGGTCGGCATATCCGTAGTGTGGATGTTATCCTTTAGGGCTATGGGAATCCCATGTAGAGGTCCCCTGATCCTGCCTGAAGCGCGCTCCTGATCAAGAACATCAGCCACCTCTAGTGCCTCACTATTGACGCTAATGGCAGCATTGAGCTTGTTTTCATACATTCCAATACGGGCGAGATATTGCGTGACCAGATCACGCGAGGTAATCCGACCCTCCCGTAGAGCCATTTGCATCTCTGGAATACTTGCCTCTTCGACCGAGAAGTCAGCGCTGAAAGCCGGTACGACCATTGCGAGCGTGATGGAAAATATCGGAATGCAGAACTTACATTGCTTCATGGAGTTTCTCCGTTGATCTATCGACAGCATCTGAAATCAGAACTTATCTAATAGAGTGCTCCAGCAAGTACTTCTGCGGCAAGGAATTACTGGTTACAGCGCAACCGACCACCCTGAGTTTATAGCTAAAACGGCATTCAAAGTAGTGCCCGGCCTCGGACGAAAAGGCAAGGCCGGGCACTGCTTGGCGCGATTAACTCGTAATAGAGCGGGTCAGAGTTTTTGTGAACCGCGACCGAATTCGGGATAGGCTTCCAGGCCCAATTCAAAGCGATCGAGTCCGACATCCTCTTCTTCGTCGTTAACGCGAATGCCAACTGTAGCTCTGAGAAGGAACCAAACGCCACCGCTAGTGAGGCAGACAAAAGCACCGACTGCGATGACACCAACGAACTGGGTAACAATGCTTCCTGAGCCGAAGATTCCAACAGCTAAGGTACCCCAGATGCCGGCAACTAAGTGAACTGGAATAGCGCCAACCACGTCATCAATCCTGAGTTTGTCCAGCAAAGGTACTGTGAACACGGCTAGAGCTGCCCCTATAGCCCCGATAACAATGGCCCAAACGTGGTTTTGTATGTCTGGCCCAGCTGTAATGGCGACGAGGCCTGCTAGGGCTCCATTTAATGCCATAGTCAGGTCCATCTTCCCATGAAGGGCCTGGGTTAACAGCATTGCTGTTATTACGCCAGCAGCAGCCGCAAGATTGGTGTTGACATAAATTATAGCGATTGCGGTAGCATCAAGAGCGCTTCCCAGTGCCAGTTGTGATCCACCGTTAAACCCAAACCAACCGAACCAAAGTACAAAGGTACCGAGAGTCGCAAGAGGTAGATTTGCTCCAGGCATTGGTCTTATGCCGGCTGCAGTAAAACGCCCCTTGCGGGAGCCCAAGATTATTGCACCAACAAGAGCCGCCCAACCACCGCACGAATGTACGAGCGTGGATCCGGCAAAGTCGGAGAAGCCCATTTCAGATAGCCAGCCACCACCCCAGGTCCACGACGCCTGTATAGGATAAATAAATCCGGTTAGAACAAGGACGAATATCAAGAATGGCCAGACCTTAATACGTTCTGCCAAGGTGCCCGAGACGATAGATGCAGCCGTGGCAACAAAAACCATCTGGAAAAACCAGTCCGACATTACCGAGTATCCGTTATCCACCACAGCCGCCACTTGAGCGTCGGTGGCCACTTCGGCATTAATTAACGCGAGCTCCGCAGCCGATGGATTGTAAAGAAGTGCGAGACTACCCACGTAGCTCCCAACATCTACATACATGAGGTTGTAGCCAACGAGATAGAACATAAGACCTGCCAGAGAATATAGGGCGATGTTCTTAAGACAAATCGCCGCAGTGTTCTTGGTACGTACAAGGCCGGACTCAAGCATCGCAAATCCAGCAGCCATCAGCATGACCAAGAAACCATGGACCAGGAAGGAGAATGTATTTAATACAAACGCCGTTTCCTCAGAAACGGATGCATACGCCGGGGAAGCGAAGAGCAACAAAGAGCTCACACCGCCCATAACTCCCGCAAAAAACTTCTTGGATAGAACCATTGTTTTCTCCTTTATTCTCAGGGTGGCAGGAATTTACAAATATTGCCGACTGATCCATCGCACGAGCCTATGTTTCTTGGCACGATCACGCCCTCAACCTTGAGTTCAACCAAAGCTTCTTAAGTCCTGCATCAAATTTAGCGGATTTGATCACGGCTATAATCGCCTTCAGCTCTTCTTTCCCTCAGAAACTACGGGAGATTGAGAATACAACACGCGCATCGCAGACGTTGGCACAACCGTCGATATCAGTATCGATGTAGCGAAGATCAGCGTCAAACCATTCCAAAGATAAGGTCGTACCCACGCTCCAATCGAGATAATCATCTCCAAAAGCTGGATTCACATCGTAGTAATTTAAATTGACATCGACACTAAAAAGGTCATTCAGGGGCACACTGATGCCACTCTGGAAGTAGATGCCATCACCGGTGTCGCCAAAATTCTCGGGAGTATAAGCTAGTCCTAAGGAGACCGACACAGCACCAAGATCGTACCCAACCGAGCCATAGGCTTCCCAGAAGTCATAATCCAACGCGCTGCTAGCGCCCGGATACCAGTAATAGATAAAACCAAAGTCATAGGAAAAACCATCAATTTCGCCAGCGTAACCACCATAAATATCTAGCTCAACGCTGGCCTCATCACCATCACCATAATTAACGTTAGACCCCCAGGTACCCGCATAAAATCCGGCACCGGAGTCCCAATCGAATCCGCCCTGGATGGCTGGTTCTTCGTCCGCTTGTGTATATCCCCGGAATACATAGTCCGATGTTAATGCGACATTGCCTGAAAATTCGCCCGGTAGATCTCCATCCGCGGCAGAAGCAGTAAAAGTTGTTCCAATGATCAATGCCACAGCAAGAAGGCTGAAATGGATTTTTGCTATCCTCATGGTGACGCATTCTCCTTCTACATGCCGCAGAGTTCATCTGCCTCGGTCCACACCTATCCATGCAAGCCTTGTGCCAACTATAATTTGACGACTGCGGATCTGAGCGTGTGAGAAGCTTTCCAACGCGGCACTGTGGCACTTTGTCAGGTCGCAAGTTAGGAGATCAACGCGGGGATGCACGATTATTAAGCAATAACTGGTAAAATAGGAAGTAATTGCTCAAACAATAGGCATAAACACCAAAAGCTCTTGCTCTTTAAGGCTATAGGAACGTACGGACGAGTTTTGAGCAATCGGCAAAGAAGTTCGTTCACAGCGCAAACAATAGTAAAGGTTCTTTGCACCTAGGCCTCTGCGCGCAGCTAGGCTAAATCCTATGGTTAGAACTAGTGGGCAATCCCTTGTTCAGTACGTAGTGAAGAAGATAACTGACGGTGTGGTTCATGGAAAGTATGCACCCGGGCAGCGACTCATTGCTGCTGATCTAGCCAGTGACTTTGACGTTAGCCGGGCTCCAGTCCGTGAAGCCCTTCACATTCTCGCCGGCGAAGGTGTGGTGGATCTTATCCCCAACCGAGGCGCAATGATTCGAAAAGTCTCAACTAAAGAACTAAAAGACCTTTTGGACTTTACAGAAGCGATCTGTGTTCTCGGCGTTAGGCAGGCAACACCAAATATGGACCAGACGAAGAATATCGACATCATGAATAACGCAATGCAAAAAATCCGTGATGCTTATGCTAATAAAATACCTCTTCCTTTCCTTAAAACGCTACACGAATACCACGTCGATCTAAATGAGATCTCAGAGAACTTTTACGTTAATTTCTTTTATCGTCGTGTCCCTTTTCATTTCTTCAATCCTCTCTTTGCCGAAAAGGTTCCATCCAAACTAGAACATTGGGATGGATTTCTTCGGGACTACGAGCAGATCCATGCCGCGGTGCTAAACCTTGATCCGCAAGTGTCCACCAAAGCGTTTATCAAACACATGCAGCGGGTGATATCGATAGCCCAAGAGGAATTAAATCTCTTTTCGTGACCAGACGTTACGCTTTTGACCTGCAAATCCCTCAGGCGCGGCAATTATTGCTAGCCTTAGTCAAATGGTTAAGGAGCTTATCTAACCTCAAGTTTCGTCTGTGCGATTAGATAGCACACGGTATTCTCTCACCCTTCATGTTTTGAGAGAAATTTGCGAATTACTTCTACGGTCCCTCCTGGATCCTGGCCCGGTTTGAAATTAGCCCCCTTAAGCAGAAGGGTATCTGCTTCCGGCTTTATTTCTTTCACTCTCGAAAGATATTCAATAAGGACATCGTCAGGCGCGCACATGAGAAGAAGCGGCCACGTAATTTCTTTACAGAAGATTGTAAAATTCTGATCCCAAACGGGGGAGTCCGCTTTGAAGCGACCCATGTAAGCCCGGCAGGGGCCCAGAAACTCACGATTATGAAGTGCCAAGTCAGAGTGTAGTCCCAAGTCGTCTTAAGATACTCACCACCAACATCTGGAGAAAACGGCGTAGCACATCCTTCCGGAACTTGCAGTTTGATGAAGAAAAACAACAGGCAATCCGTTACCGGGTGCCATATGAAAGTGCACCTGACCACCAGATGTATCAAGGTACGCTTTCCTTATAGACATCTCTCCTCCATCAAGAAATTGATTATTTTTGTTTAGCGCAGACCAAGGGAGCCTGGATTGACCTTCCGCCCGGGATCAACCAAGTCTTTCACTCCATTGAGCAACTTCCAGAGAGAGTCATTACTCATTAAACTAGAGTAATTATAGAACTTACCGATCTGAAGATGTCCTGCACCTAAGCTGTCGAATAGATCACGTAATTCTTCTCTTAACTGCAAAACGACCTTACGTTTTTCAACGTCCTCCGGAATATCCTTCCACTTTTCGGCAAACTCCTCCTCGATCAAACTCAGGCGAAAGTCACCGAGCTTATCACGCCAATAGAAACTTGGTTCGATGACAAATTCCGCACCAGCAAAGCAAGTAAGATATGAGGTTTTTATGTCATATTTGTCGAGAAGTGGACGTTTCTCATCTAGCCATTTTTCCGTAGCAGCACCGGCTTCGACGGCGCGAGACAAAGGAAAAAAACCATGAACTGGAATCCATAGCTCGCCCTCTGACCCCAACAAGAGTGTACGAACACCACCAAAAGGTTCAGCACGAAACACCTTCGGAATAGTGTTATCCATTTCCAAACCATTTTCTTCGATGCAAATTTCTGCAGCAATTTCCTGATGTTCATTTGCCACAACGTCAGTAAGCGCATCGAACGTCATGTGCAGAGAATACGGCACATCTTTTAGGATTTTTTGCCTTTTCACCGCCATTTTTGCGGCCGTGGCTAGCTCTTTAAGGCCGCCCTTGCGAACCACCTTACCAACGATAGATATACCTTCGGTAAAGGTAATACCTTGCTTTTCAAAACCTGCGTTGTAGTACGGATCAAACATATAGCATTCAGAAGCTATCTGATGCCGAGCAATACGAATTTGAGCTCTAAGCACATCAGATAGTGTATCGAACTTAAATGCCATATAGGCTGTGGATGGTGGCGTTTCGATTAGGCGCAGAGTAGCCACCGTTTTTACGCCGAATGCACCTGTGTCAGCCGTAAAAATCCCGGTCACATCAGGTCCAAAGTGACGCCAAAAACCATTGGATGTCTTGTGGGCGCCTGATCCAGTCTGCAGTATTTCTCCAGATGGGAGAACAACCTCAAGACCAATAACACTATCAGCTACGGTGCCATGCACGCCAGACCCGTGAAACAAACTATTTTGGGACAGGGCACCACCAACAGTGGCGTACTTACCGGACAACGGGCCCCAATAAGGAGTCCTAACCCCCTTTTCCTGCAGCTCCTCATACAGTTTCTTCCATGTACAGCCGCATTCGACGACGACAAACATATCTTTAGTGTTGACCTCTAGGACGCGGTCCATACGCAGCATGTCGATAAGCATAGTATCCGGGCGCTCTGGAGTATAAGCGGAGGTGTAAGACATACCGCCACCGCGCGCGACTAGCGATAGACCGGCTTGCACAGCTGCCTCAACACTGGCTGCAATTTCGTCTGAGTTTCCGGGCTGAACCACAACTGCCGCAATTTCTCGATCTCTACAACTGAGGTCTGTTGAAAAAAACTCCCTATCTTTTTCTTCGGTAAGAACGTGCTCATTACCGAGGATTTGCCTGAGTCTAGAAATCAATGCTTCATCTGCTGTTGCTGACTTTGTATTCATATGCCTCGCCCCCACTTCTGATGGTCTTGATCAGACTATTGCACTTTGAATTTCACTGACCTGGTGTTCCTTCTGTTCCCGCACCTTACTATACGGAAGCCCAATGATCTGCTATTATTGGATATAATTTAATATGTAAGATATATTTTTGGCGCCAAGATTAGCGTTAAGATTGGCAGACCACAGAAAGCGTCCTTCACCATCTGCCAAACCAAGCCTTAGGGTGGCAGGGTAAAGTTTAGGACTAAAATATCAGCCTGGATATTATGTTTATTCCTAAACAAGCGGACTATTACTGCAAATCTGCATAGAATTCACGAAGACCTTTGGCAACGCTTTCCGGATCGTTATCAGGCTGATAATCTGCGCCGCCAACAATACATTGTCTGGCATCAGGCCTCATTAATGCCGCTCTTTTAAATAACGGCCAGAGCACATCATCTTTAGAGCACATAATTTGTAGGGGACATGCGAGTGCTTTATAGAGGCTTTCTGCATCCTGCTTCCAAACAGCAGTGAAGGCCATTGGCATGGTCTCGTGGGCTATAAGGTGATCTACGATCTCTCGATTATGCAATTCGAGTGACGCCGACGCTCCGATCATCTCTAGATATTTCCAAGCCACTGAAAGAAACTCGCCTGACGGCTCTATTTTAAAAGGCTGCACGAAGGTTTTCATGTACTCGCGCTTTTCCTCTTCATTGACCAACACAGGCCCAATAACTGAGAGGCTAGCTACCTTCTTCGGTGCCTTAGCCGGCATTTCCATTGCAATGCAGCCGCCAGTGTGATGGCCACACGCATGAAAATAGAGGATTCCGACATCGTCTATAGCCTCTAACAGACGGTCTGACAGAAAACCGATCTCAGGAATCCCGGTTGGATGGTATGAACCACCGAACCCAGGAGAATCAAATGCAAAACAATGAAAATCGCTATTTAGCAATGCCATAACTTTTTCAAACATAGCACCTGAACTAGCGGTTTGATGGAAAAAGCAGATCACAGGTTTGTCTTCTGATCCAGATTCCCGGTAGTGGATCTGTCCTTCAGAACAATTGGCGTACCCCTTCTTAATCATATCTATTTAGTCTTGGTTATGGCCGCCTTCACGGCGCGGCGAATGCTTTGGTAACCGGTACATCTGCACAAGTTACCGGCTAACGCGGTGTCGATATCCGCATCGTTGGGGTCTGAATTAATTTCCAATAACTCCGCAGTGCAAAGCAACATTCCGGGGGCGCAAAATGCGCATTGAAAACCAGCATTATCCCAAAATGCTTGCTGAATTGCACTGAGCGTTCCGTCGTCTTTCGTCAGACCTTCGATGGTTGTTATCTTGGCGCGACCAAGCGTAGCAGCTAGAATAATACACGACTTCGCTACCCTTCCGTCGATAGATACGGTGCATGCGCCACAATGGCCAGTCATACAGCCCATGTGGGTACCAGTTAGATTAAGGTCATCCCGCAATAAATCTAGTAAGGATTTATGCGCTGGTATTTCCAGCTCATATAATTTGTCATTTACACGTAAATTGACAAGGACAGAATCTTCCAACATGTCTTCCATGTATGTTTTCCTTAATCGACGCTCTTGATTGCCGCCTCAATTGCGCGCCGTGCCATAATGCCAGCCATAGCCTTGCGCCAATCCCCATCACCCTGATGATCGGATAGCGGAGCTTTTGCCTCCGCCGACGCTTTCGCCTCAACTTCCTCCGAAAGACGGTCGGACCATACTTGTCCGCGACAACCACTCAAAACGTCGGAAACATCCAGCGGCAATTCGGTGACGGCACCCACCACTACCCTAAGGCCAGAGATTTTCTCTCCGTCCAATGTGACAATGGCTGCTGCATTAGCCGACCCATAGCCGCCAGCGGTAATCTTAAGTTTTTCGTATGCCCACCCAGAACTTGTCGACATAGGTTTTACCACTACTCGTACTAACAAGGAGTCGCTACCAAGACCATAACTTGCATCTATTACAAGGTCTGACAGCGCGATCCGCTGCAGTTGACCATCCTTAATAATTTCGACTTCAGTACCCAATGCCATGAGAGAAGGAAGGATGTCGTAAAGTGGATGCATTGATACAATGTTGCCGCCGATAGTACCGCGATTATGAACCTGCCATCCGCCTCCAACCGTCGCCGCAGCGCACGCTAATAGGGGAATCTTTGATTTGATAATATTATTGTCTTGAATGTCTCTGTGCACTGTAAGAGCACCAATATGAATTTCCCCGCCCACTTCGGTGATACCCTTAAGGGCATCTATTTGACCTATGTCTATATAAACGTTTGGCATTAGGACGCCGTAGTTAATGCTGGGCATAAGTTCCTGGCCGCCGGCAATAATAATAGCGCCAGAAGATAGACCACTGATAACCTCTGTTGCTTGATCAAGGGTGCGCGGACGTACGAAGAATGGATGTAAACTCATTTCACGCAACCTTGCGTTGCGGTTGCGCCTTCTTGGCTGCTTGGATCGCAGACCAGACACGCGGCGCCGTAATCGGAAGATCAGTTATCAGCACACCGAGCGGTGATAAAGCATTGTTCACTGAATTCACAACAGCTGCAGCTGAACCGCCTACGCCTGCCTCACCTGCACCTTTAAGACCCATGTAAGTGACAGGGTTAGGGCTATCATGATGCACTAGTTTCACCGGCGGCATATCACCGATGCGCGGCATTACATAGTTCATAAAATTGTTAGTGAGTTGGCGACCGTCTTTATCAAAAGTTATATTTTCCGCCATGCTGCCGCCAATACCAAACATAATGGCACCACATGCCTGGCCTTCAACCAAGATAGGATTGATAACTTTACCGCAATCATGGGCCACTGCGAATTTTATCAGCTTCACTTCACCGGTATCTAGGTCCACTTCGCTAATTGCCACGTGCGCGGAGTTGGAATAACTTGGGTACGGATTAATTTGGCCCTTTTCATTAGGTGTGTGGCGCACCAAACCCGGCTTAAACGTGGCAGTCGCTTCCAATGGTAGCTCAATAACCGAAGCAACATCATACGCTCTGGTATAGCAGACATAGCAGACCTCTTCTAAGTCAACCGTTTTTTCACCGGATGAAATAATGCTATCCTTCATAGCTACCGAGTCTTCATCTACCTCCATCAGTGCGGCGGCCACTTTTATTATTTTTCCACGCACTTCCTTGGCAGCTTTGGCGGCAGACCCACCACCGACAATAGTTGATCGTCCGGAAGAGTTACCAAAGCCGTACGGACAAGTAGTCGTATCTCCTTGCACAACTTCTATTGTATCCAGCCTAACGCCCAATTCATCAGCAACTATCTGGGCAATACCAGTTGGATTACCTGATCCGGGCGTGGTCACGCCGGTTAAAACTAGCACTGAACCGTCCGGACCAACGCGCACAGACGAAGAGTCATATCCTGCAACCATGGTACCGGGTATAGTGCCTCCTTCAGGTGTCAACTCATAGCCGATACCGATGCCAATATACCGGCCTTCCTTGCGGGCCGCTTCCTGCTTTGTCTTCCAGTCATCATAACCTATCACCTCGAGAGCTTTTTCGAGAACTCCTGCATAATCGCCGGAGTCATAAATCAACCCGGTTGGACTGTCGTAAGGGAATTGGTCCTTCTCGATAAAGTTCCTCAGGCGCATATCGACTGGATCGATGCCAAGTTGCCGAGCCGCATTATCAATTGAAAGTTCGAGTGCTAACGCCGTGACTTCTTTGCCATAGCCGCGCGAAGCGTTCCACCCAGGCTTGTTCGTAACAACTACCGAAAGCATGACTTCGATGTCCTGCACCGAGTAGGGTCCCGGCATAGTTAATCCGGTCAGGAAAGCCATACCCCATCCGGGACACGATGATGGTGCACCAGTGTTCGCAAGATAATGATCACGGAGAGCAAGTATTGTACCGTCGTCTTTCACGGCCAATTCAACCTTGTGCACCTGCTCGCGGGCACCGATAAGGAGACACTCCTCGCGGTCCTCAACCCACTTCACTGGCCGGCCTATAACCTTTGATAACAGACATATAAGACCCTCTTCAGGATGTCCGTGCATCTTCATCCCAAACGCGCCCCCAATGACCGGAGCATGCACGCGAATCTTGTTTTCAGGCATACGCAAGACTCTTGATAGTGCATTCCGCAACGGGTGCGGATTCTGCGCTGTCCCATAGAGTGTGATACTCTCCGTACCAGCCTCATAGACTGCGTTATACGCTCTAGTTTCTATCGGCTGCGTCGAGAAGCGGTGGACCCTAATTTCGGTTTTTATGATTCTGTCCGCCGCTGAGAAAGCCTGGTTAGCATCTCCATTCTTGAAGGGAACTTGCATGATGATATTCGCGTCCCAGTCCGGAACGACCAGAGGTGCGTTGTCCTTTATTGCATCATCCGCCTCGATAACTGGCGTTTTAACTTCATAATCAACAACAATTCGGGATGCAGCGTAACGGGCAGTACGTTTGTCTTCAGCTACCACAACCGCAACAGGTTGCCCAAAACACCATACATAATCCTTGGCAAGGCACAATATTGTTGCACTGCGGCCTCCTAGAACAGCAGGATCCATATAGTGCGGAATGGGATCAATTAGTTCTCCAGCATCTACTCCATCCATAACACACACCACGCCCGCCACTTTTTCAGCGCCGGACTTGTCAACGTTTTTGATATTGGCCGCGGCATGGGGACTCCTCAAAATGTGGGCGTGCAACTGTCCCGGAAATTGAAAATCATTAGTGTATTTGGCTTTACCTATTAAAGGCGCCCGCCCCTCAATGGTCCGGACTGACTTACCAACGTAACCCTCAGTATCCGAAATACATTCCCTCACAACGGCCTCCCAGCACTAACTTTCTCTAACCCGATAGTGGGCATCTCAGAACTCATGTATATCCGCAAGTTTGAGCTGTGGGAACAAAACTACATAAAATATTAGTTACTTATTCACTCCCAGTTTACTCAAAACTCCCCATCAAAGCATGGGTTGCAGGAATTAACCGTGCCGAGGAAAAGCAAGGCACATAGCAATTCTGCGCACAATACAAAATAGTCCCCCACAATTATTGTTACGCTCCTTGAAAACTTCGCGCCGCAACAATCAGTTTATCGAACTTTTGCTCATTAATCCCCAGGTGGAAAACGGCCCGAATTGTCTTTTGTCCAAAACGAAGCATCCTTACGTCTTGCTCTTCTAGGTGATTAAGAAATTGCAGGGCAAGCTTCCCTGAGACAAGATCAAAGATCACAATATTTGTTTCGACCGGCAAGACTTCGACAACAAATCCAAGTGTATCAAGTTCCTTCGCGAAGGCTTGTGCATGAGCATGATCTTGAACGAGACGTTCAACATGATTAGCAAGCGCATACAAACCAGCCGCGGCTAAATAGCCGGCTTGCCTCATTCCCCCACCCATGACCTTTCGAAACCGAAGTGCGCGGGCCATGTGTTTGTTTGAACCGATCAAGACGGATCCCACCGGAGCACCTAGCCCCTTCGAAAGACATACAGAGATCGTGTCGAACATAGCTCCATATTGAGATATAGATTCGTCCTTCACCACCATGGCGTTAAACAATCTTGCTCCATCTAAATGAAGCATAAGACCATTTTCGTCGCAGACTTTCCGGATCCTCTTGATCTCTTCAAACGACCAGCAACAGCCGCCGCCCATATTTACTGTATTTTCGATTACAACTAGGCGGCTGCGTGCGCAGTGTGGATCATGAGGCGAGTTTATGGCAGCCGACACATCGGCCGCCTTAAAAGTTCCACGCCCACCTTTTAGGAGGCGCACCGAGGCACCAGAGTTAAATGAAATTCCACCACCCTCGTAGCGATAGACATGCGAAAGTTCGTGACAAATGACCTCGTCGCCAGGTTCTGTATGAATCTTGATTGCGACCTGATTCGTCATTGTTCCGCTGGGGAAAAATAAAGCTCCTTCCATCCCAAACATATCAGATAGCATCTGTTGAAGGCTGTTAACTGTTGGATCTTCTCCCAATACATCGTCACCAACTTCAGCCGACATCATTGCCTGCAACATGCCGTTGGTTGGTAGCGTCACGGTGTCGCTTCTGAGATCAATCACTTGTCTGTCTTAGGTCGCAATTTGACCACTTGAGTTTCTTTCATAACTTACTTTATCGGTAACTCATCTCTCCTGTTTCACGACCGCCAGCACTATCCTTCAAAAGATAAAACCAGCCATCCGTTTGAGATATTGATCGGTAACAAAGAGAGGCAACAGTTCTTGTTATTTCTTAGTCTAATCCCGAAGTCTGCGTTTTGATAGATTTGGACGAGGAGGGACCTCCTGCCTGTTTTAGGAGGGCTTGGAAGCCGCCTTTGGGCTTGGCCATAGCCTGTACTCGCTCGTAGGCGCTAGTGGACCATGTAGTTGCAAACCCCGTTGGATAATCGTCAGCGTTGTCTCGATTTCCATCCTCATTATAGATGATGGGGAAAAGTGGTCCGTTAGGCCTTTCCCCCAGGATCATTTCATCAAAACTGACACCAGCAAGATTTACACATTCAGGCCGAGGATCCCAAACAATATCATCGCCAAATAAGCGAGTGGAAATAGCAAAACGCCAGTCATCAGTAGGGTTCCCACTGGAAAAATGCAGAGTCCACGGATGGATAATAAGAACGTCACCCGGATTCATATCCCATGAAAGAAAGGTGTAATTGGGATCATCCCGCAGCGCCTGTCCGTCAGGTTGGATCGGCCGATCTGGAGGTTGAACCATCTTCCGTGCGTTTGGAGAAAATATCCAGTAAAGGACATCTGTCGTATGGGAACCAGCTATACATTCAAGCGAATTTTCCTTGGAAATCGGTGTAAGGGGAAACCAAAAAGATGGAACCATGTGGCCAGACACAGGCCAGCCGGTGCGGTCATTGTGCCAAATGGTGTGCTGGGTAGATCGTGGCTCCTTTGAGAATACTTCATCAAAGAAGAAGCGAATGGTTCTTGATTTTAGGACTTTTCCGCATGCTTCGCCCATAGGCGACTGAAAAGCGTATTTCCGAAATTGAGGGATAGTTCGGGCCATGTACCGGGGACTACCTATAGTGGGTAGTAGGCCGAAGGCCTGTCGGTCCATTCGGGCAGCCCTTGTGACTGGCAGTAACAAGTCGATCCAGTCTCGATCGAAGACCTCGCGAAGACACACGACCCCATCCCGCTGATAGGTTTTGACGTCTTCACTAGTAATGTCACGCAGTGGTCTGCGGTTCATAGCGGCACTCTAAAAATTCTTGAACTTAGCTCGGCGTAATAGACCTCAAAAGCTTCAGTTTCAAACGAAGTCTCTTAATAAGAAGACCAACTGTAAGGCTGTTTTGTATGTACGCATACCATAATGATGACTGAATTTGGCAAGCTGGCCTACCTAAATGTCATCTTTTCAAAGAGAATACCATCGCTGCGTACTTCATAACCGCTAATATCGTCGCTCATAGCTACGATATCCGAATAGTTAACCAGAAAAACCGACGACGCAATTTCTACAGCCTTGGCCATAGCCTGCTGCAGCAGACCAACCCGGGTACTCCGATCCATCTCATAGCGTGCGGCATCGATGGCGAAGTCCAAGTCTGGATCGCAAAAAAATGGCGTCGGTTTTCGCGTGCAAGACACGGCTTCAAGAGCGGTCAAAGAATCAAACAAGTTACGACTGGTCAACGTAGTTGTGATCATTTGGATGTCACGCCAATCACCAGTACCCCGGCGGCGCATAAACTCTTGCAGAGGCAACTGTCTCATTTCGGTTTTGATACCCACATATCTCAGGTCTTGGGCCACCTGCTGGAAAATTAACGTATCACCAGGGACTTGCCCTCCCCAAACGGCAGTCACAAGGGTAAACCCATCGGCATAGCCGGCATCTGCAAGAAGCGCGCGCGCTTTTTCAGGATCGTAACCATAGGACTGGATGTTAGGGTTATACCCGGCAACTCCGGGAATGGCCCCCTGTGTTGCAACTGACATGTTGTCATTCAGTATATAATGCACAATTTGAGACTTATTAATTGCATAGTTGAGAGCCTGTCGCACACGTTTATCAAGTAGCGGCGATCCTTCCGCATCCACCGTTCTTAGTCCAAGGGCAATAATAATGGGGTTAGGAACCTTAACAATCTTGAGACCAGCCGCTTCCAGGACACCAATGGCGTCAGGATCTAGGTTGACGGCGAGATCTATTTCGCCCGACAAGAGCGCTTGCACCCGCCTTGTGCCGTCGGCAACAACTCTCATGTCGATGGCTTCCACATCCCCATGACGGCGCCAACTGTGTTCAAAAGCTTCAAACTTTACTCGGGTGGCGTTGGGTCCCCAGGAGACGGCGCGGTATGGTCCTGTAGCTACTGGGTTTTCGGCAAAGCCAACTTCACCCCGCTCCTTCCATTCCAACATATCCACAACACGAAGCAAACTCATTCGGCGAGCCAGCAAGGGGTCCGGTAGGTTAGTAACGACTTGAACAGTTAAGGAGTCGATGACGTGTGCTGAGCGAACAGATGAGAGCTGTTGCGCCATCCAGAAGCGTTGGGACTCAGCTCTGGTGATATGGTTAAGGATAGCAGCAATAGAGTCGGCAAGAACGGGCGCGCCGTTATGGAACTGAGCTTCAGGCCGCAAACGGAATACCCATTCCGTGTCAGACACAGGTTCCCATGATAGGGCTAAAGCAGGCGACAACTCGCCAGTAAGAGAGATTTGAGTCAGACCATCGTAGAGAGCCGATTTAACACTACCGCCTGCATATATTTCGAAAGGATGCCCCATGAAAGTATAGGGAGTCGGCACAGCCAACCGTATCGTCGCAGCGAGCGTTGATAGCGAGCTAAGCGCAAAAAACCCAGACAACAAAAAAATTATCAAGCCTTCTCGAATACGCAGTTTAAAGGATCCCACGCAGGAGTCTGAATGGCTGCAAACATGCATGATGTTGATCAGCCCGAGACAGAAGTTGTTATTATCCGGTTAAAGATGCGGCACATAAGTCGGAATCACCTTTGGTGTAAGCCTAGATCTCTGGACGGGCTAGATAGATGTCTTTATCCAACTCACCTTCATACTTGGCAACCGTCGTAGCCACTGTGAGATCGCCTGTGACATTCACCACAGTCCGCATCATGTCTAGAATTCGGTCAAATGGCAGTATGAAACCGACAATGATGGCGGTCTGAGCACCACTCATGCCAATAGATTCGAG
>Ga0315336_1003018_pt1 | contig 23657 bp, 22 predicted proteins | sample ASW5metaG_FD_204512 | JGI IMG/M metagenome (GOLD analysis project Ga0315336, IMG submission 204512) | Ammonia-oxidizing marine archaeal communities from Monterey Bay, California, United States - ASW #5 | ecosystem: Environmental > Aquatic > Marine > Intertidal zone | place: USA: California... | reverse complement strand
CCGGCCAGATACCTCTTTCCCGTGCAGTCTCTTCATCCCAGCAGCCAATCACAATTCCCGGAGGCTCCCTGCCCGACATGGCATTGATCCGCTCAGGGGAGAGCGTCGTACGGGTGTGATGACGGCAAGCCCATTCAAATATCGCGGCATGTAAACGATCCCGTTCGGCGGCATACGCCGAATCTTCACCGAGGTCATTGAGCTCCTGCGGATCATTCTCGAGGTCAAACAGCATTGGTCGAAATCCACAGGCATACACATACTTCCAACGCTGATCACAGGCCATAATCAGTCGTGCGTCGGCCTGATCTATCCCCAAGGCTAACCGCGCCCGACGGGTCGCATAGTCGTATTCGGAAATTGCAACCTCACGCCACGATGCACCGGTTTGGTTATTCAACAAAGGCGTCAGCGAACAGCCTTCGATAAATTGCGGGCAAGGATCACCCTCAAAAAATTCCAGAAAGGTAGGTGCCAGGTCGATACTTTCCACCAGCGCCTGGCTTGCCGACCCGCGGGTGGCGTCCGCAGATGCCCGCGGATCATAAATAATCAGCGGAATACGAACGGAAGGTTCGTGAAACAGGTCTTTCTCGCCCATCCAGTGATCACCCAGATAGTCACCATGATCAGAGGTAAATACGATCATGGTGTTTTCAAAAAGATCCTTTGCATCAAGGTAGTCAAACAGTACTCCCATTTGATCGTCGATCTGCTTGACCAGCGCCATGTAGGCGGGGATCACCCGTTCGCGCACTTTGTCGTCTGAAAACGTGCGGCAGACCGGATGATTCTGGAACGCCCCGTACACCGGATGCGGATTCTCCCTTTCAGCTCCAGAACGTACCACAGGGATAATATCGTCAACACTATACATTTCATCGTAAGGCGCCGGCACAATGTACGGCCAGTGCGGCTTGATAAACGAAAGGTGACACAACCACGGCAGATCGCCTGCGGACTCGATGAACTCGATGCAGCGGCGGGTCATGTACGGTGTCTCGGTATGTTCTTCCGGTAATCTAGCTCGCTTCCCACTGTTTTCCAGCAACCAGCCAGACAACAGTTCACCGTTTTCACCTTCGGCTGAATTGGCCCACAATTCCCAGGGGTTGGCACCACCATAACCTTGTTCACGCAGGTAGTCGTCGTAGCGTGGATCAACGTCGTAATAGCCCTCGGGGTGCATACCGTCGTCCCGGTCAAAAGGTTCAAATCCGCATTCCGCCACACTGACGCCGATGTCTGAATCCGGGTCAATACCCAACCACTGCATGCCTTCACGATCAGCAATCATATGTGTTTTTCCAACCAATGCTGTTCGCACACCGAGCGGACGCAGATGGTCACCAAGGGTCTTCTCTCCCACCCGCATGGGAAATCCATTCCAGGTCGAACCGTGCGAGCGCATGTAGCGCCCGGTATAGAAGCTCATGCGTGAGGGTCCACAGATCGGTGACTGGCAGTAGGCCCGATCGAACCTCACACCGCGTTCTGCAAGACGGTCCAGGTGAGGTGTCTTCAACGTGGGGTGACCGTAACAGGACAGGTAATCCCAGCGCAGCTGATCCGCCATGATGAAAAGAACATTTCCTGGGTTCGTCACAAGGCAACTCCTTTAGTAAATCCCACCCGCACTGAGCTTAAGGCTCGAACAGTTCAAATTCTTGCCAGACCCTGCGTAAGATCGGCGATCAGGTCCTCTGGATCCTCAAGACCAATGTGTACCCGAAGCATGAACGGCTTCTCGGTCCATGGCACCCGTTCACGTGCAACCGGCATATGGTTAAACGCAATCAGGCTCTCATAACCACCCCAGGAGGAGCCTATCTGGAAATACCTAAGACTATCTGCCATCGCTTTCACCGCGGTTTCGTCTTCAGAATGCATCGCGAGCCCAAACAAACTGGATGCACCCTTGAAGTCACGCTTCCACAGTGCATGGCCAGGATCACCCGGCAGCGCCGGATATAGCACGCGGTATACCTGAGGCTGATCTGCCAGCCAGGCAGCTACTTTTAACGTTGATTCCTGTTGCCGGTAAAGCCGAACAGAAAGCGTACGTAGCCCTCGAAGAGCGAGATAACAATCATCCGGACTGGCTGCGTCACCGAGATTTTGCGCATGGCTGACCATCATTTTGTGAGTGGTTTCACGAGCCGACGTTACCATGCCGATTACGAGATCTGAATGACCGGCAATGTACTTTGTGCCAGCCTGAATCGAGATATCGACACCGTGTTCAAGCGGCCGAAAAAATACCGGTGTGGCCCAGGTATTGTCCATAACCGTCAACACACCTTTTTCCTTTGCGGCCCGGGTAATTCCAGGGATGTCCTGCATCTCGAAAGTGAGCGAACCGGGTGCCTCCATAAGTACCAGCCGTGTGTTCTTCTGGATCAATTCCGCGATCGCGTCACCTATGTCCGGCGAGTAATATTCCGTGGTGACACCATATCGGCTCAACACCTGGTTACAGAAAGTACGCGTTGGGCCATAAACACTGTCCGAGATCAGGATATGATCGCCAGCACTGACCAATGCACCCAGAGTCACACTGATGGCGGACAATCCCGATGTAGTAACTATGGTGCCATATCCGCCTTCAAGATCAGCGATTGCTTCACCCAATGCCCGTGAATTCTGGGTACCGCGTGCGCCGTAGGTAATATCCGTGAAGTTTTTCTCGTCATCGAATCTATGAATGTAACTGTCCATATCCGTCGATAGAATGGTGGACGCACGGTACACCGGTAAATTAACTGTGCCCTCAAAACTGCTGGGGCCACGCCCCAGGTGTACAAGCTTTGTATCTTCCTTCATGATCTTTCGACTCAATTCCCCGTTCAACTTCCATTCCAGTTGACTGACTATTCTACAAGGTCATGCCGAGCTGATACGGTACCGGAACAAAACACTATGCTAACGTTAGCATTCAATCCTGATGAACATCGTCGACTTTATTCCACCTGACCTGACAATCCTGTCGACCACTGGACTGGTGCTGTTGAGCTTTCTGACTTCAGCACTGACCGCAGCCATCGGCCTGGGTGGTGGACTAGTACTTCTGGTAGTGCTGGCTTCTTTCCTCCCACCATTGGTAGTGTTACCCGTACACGGCATAGTCCAGTTTGGATCGAATTGTGGCCGAGCTAGCCTTATGTACCAGCACATCAACTGGTCTATCGCAGGATACTTCCTACTAGGCTCGATCCTTGGTGTAATCGTTGCCGGTAGAATTTTTATCACACTCCCAGTTGACGTTCTACGCGCGATACTGGGACTGTTTGTGCTGTATTCGGTCTGGACTCCAAAACTTCGCCCCTCCAACATACCTCTCCCGGGATTTCTCGGCGTTGGTGCCGTCACGAGTTTTGCCAGCCTATTTGTCGGCGGTACTGGCCCCCTGGTCTCGGCATTTCTCTCGCCCGAACATATGGGCCGCAAAAAGTGGGTGGCAACCCATGCAATCTGTATGACGGGACAACACGGCTTGAAAGGAGTAATTTTCGGTTTTCTGGGTTTCCAATTCCTACCGTGGCTTCCGGCACTGGCAGCCATGGTAGTCAGCGGCTTTCTGGGCACACTCGCGGGTAGACATATTCTTAACCATCTACCGGAAAAACTATTTAAGCAGTTGTTCCGTGTGATACTGACCATATTGGGTGTCCGACTGATATTAATGGTATTTATCGGGTAACCATCAAGGCACGGAGCACGCGACATGATCAACACCAGTCGACCACGCTGGCCCGGCCCGGCCAGTCGACCCACCACACTGGCCGGTATGCAAAAACGCATGCAGCATTTTCGCAGCGACGAAAGCGAACGGCGGGCAGATGAGGCACTCGTGCAAGCGACTGATGTATTTATTGCCACCTATCCCAAGTGCGGAACGACACTGCTGCAGCAGATGCTGCACACGTTACGGACCCGGGGCGATATGAGTTTCGATGAGATCACGGAAGTGGTGCCCTGGTTTGAATCCGCCTGGGACATCGGCATCGACCCCGGTGCCGAACAGGTCGCATCACCTCGTGTTTTCAAGACCCACCGGCCTGCGGATAAACTGCCCGATGTCGGTCGCTTTATTCACATGACACGTGATCCACTGTCACTGGCGGATTCCTTCTACCGATTCTTCTCCGGCTGGGCCTTTGAGACCGGCAGTATATCGATCGATGAATTTGCACAGAAAATGATCCTTGGTGGTACAGGCTCGGGGCTCTACTGGCACCATGTGCTGACCTGGTGGCCCCGGCGGCAAGATAAGAACGTACTGTTTCTGTGCTACGAAGACTTTCTAGACGACCCCACAGCGATCATTGCCCGCGTTGCGAAACACGCGGGTATTGCCCTTGATCCAGAACTTGCTGAGATGACTCTACAACACACCAATCTGGACTTCATGCGAATCCACGCGCGTAAGTTTGATGACCACCTCTTACGCGAGTACCTGGACCCGATTCTTGGACTGCCACCCGGTGGTGCAACGCACAAAGTCGCGCCAGCTGGTGTACAACGTAGAAAACTATCAACTTCTGTACGCGACCTTTTTAACCAGCGCTGGCAAGAAACGATTGGCCAAACACTAAACTTAAGAGACTATGACGAGTTACGCTTTGCAGCCATGTATGATTGATCGCATCAAAAAACGGCGTATCATCCCGACTTATGAATAGATCATCCGCAACCCTGACAGCTCGGCGCGATCGTCTCCTCGGTGAGAACACACCGCTGTTCTATGACGATCCGGTGCACATTGTTCGCGGGGAAGATGTCTGGCTTTACGATGCCGAGGGCAAACGTTATCTGGACTGCTACAACAATGTGCCACACGTCGGGCACTGCCACCCACGCGTGGTCGACGCGATCCATAAACAAGCGTCCACTCTCAACACACACACCCGTTATCTGCACGAGGGCATTCTCGACTATGTTGAGCGCCTGACGTCGACTTTTCATAGCAGCCTGTCAACCGCCATCATGGCATGTACCGGCAGCGAGGCCAATGACATCGCATTACGCATGGCACACTCCACCACCGGCCGAACCGGCGTCATTGCAACTGACAGTACCTACCATGGGAACACTGCGGCCGTATCCCAACTGAGCACCAAGATGCCACCAATCGGTGGAGTGGAAAATCATGTACGCCATGTCCCAACACCGGACAGTTATCGGCCATTGGGAGGTCAATTCGGAGATCCCTTTACCGCAACATTCATCGATGAGTTGCAACAAGCAATCGATGCATTGAATGACAGCAAACATGGGTTTTCTGCTTTAATCGTCTGCCCATACTTCGCTAACGAAGGGTTTCCAGACTTGCCTGATGGGTTTATGAAGCAGGTCGCCAACGTTGTACACAATGCCGGTGGAGTCATTATTGCTGATGAGGTCCAACCTGGATTCGGTCGTCTGGGGACCCACATGTGGGGACATGAACGGGTCGGCATCGTTCCCGATGTAGTGACACTCGGCAAACCAATGGCCAATGGTCATCCGGTGGGCGCTGTCGTCACAACATCCGACATCATGAAGTCTTTTCGTAGCGGGTATCGCTATTTCAATACCTTCGGTGGTAATCCGGTCTCTTGTGCAGCAGCAATGGCCGTGCTGGATGTACTCGAAGAAGATCAACTGATGGATAATGCGGCCTCTGTCGGCGCGTATGCAAAAACAGAACTGACACGTCTTGCCGATCGGCACGACCTGATTGGTGATCTTCGCGGACAAGGTCTTTTCTTCGGTGCAGAGCTGGTCACAGACCGCGATGCAAAAACACCTGCACCCCAGGAAGCAGATCGACTGGTCAACCTGCTACGCCATGAAGGTATTCTTACCGGTACGCTGGGCGTCCATCGGTGTACGCTCAAAATACGGCCTCCGATGACATTCACACGAGAACACACCGACCTGCTCATTCATACCCTTGATGGACAGTTGTCCCGTCTGTGAACGCAGCCTCAACGCACCTGAGCAACGATCAGCACTTTAGCCTGGCGGATATTGAGGATCTCGCCACCGCTGCACTCGAACGGTGGGGCGTCAGGAACTCACCGCCCCAACTGCTTAAACATCGCGAAAACACCGTTTACCGTGTGGAAGACACCTCCGGTAATCCCGCCGTACTGCGTGTTCACCGGCCGGGCTATCACGATGAAACGGCGATACTATCCGAACTGCTGTGGATGACACAGCTGAGCTCAAACGGCATAGACCTGCCGCGCCCAATCCCTGCCGAGGACGGCCGACTGCTTGTCTCCGTTGGCACTGATCACAGTACTGATAAACGCTATGTCGATATGTTGAGCTGGGTAACTGGAGATAAAATGGGCCTGACCGGCACACCACTGACACTACCGACCGATCAGATCGGCCCTTTGTTTTTCAGCCTGGGCTACGCTGCTGCACAGCTGCACAATCTGTCCGATCGCTGGACGTTGCCCCCCGAATTTCGTCGCCACGCCTGGGATCATGACGGCCTGATTGGTGAGGCACCGTTCTGGGGTCGATTCTGGGACCTGCCGGATCTGGCCCAGACCGACCGTGAATTACTTGTTCAAGGCCGGGAAGCCGCATCGCAGTGGCTGATGGCTTACGCTGAACAGCTGGACTACGGCCTGATCCACGCCGACTTGATCAAGGAAAATGTGTTGATCGACAACGGGGCAGTGCGCCTGATTGATTTTGATGATGCCGGGTTTGGCTGGCGCATTTTTGAACTCGCCACCGTGCTGCTCAAAACTCGCGATGAACCTGAGTACCCTCGCATTAAGCAGTCCTTGTTTGAGGGATACCGAAACTGCCGGACACTCAGTGCTGCAAATGAGGACAGCCTGCCACTATTTATGATGCTGCGCAGCTTCACTTATCTGGGCTGGTGGAATGAAAGACGCTACGAACCTGGCATGTCGGCCTATATCGAGCCTGTGGTTGCTGAAGCGAGAACGGCCACGCTCGAGTTCTTCAACACCGCCGGCTGACAGTTATCAGTAATTGACCCGGTTCAGTCGACTGTCTACCCCACGCTAATGCCGTGATACGACTCGCAGGACAAAACCTGTGTCATCCCTCTGTCCGCTGGAGAATTGTTACCGTACCGGTAGTGCCATCGAGCGCCAGGGTATCTCCTGTTTTGATCCGAGCTGTTGCGTTACCCATGGCCACCACACAGGGGATGCCATATTCCCGACCCACAATGGCCGCATGCGACAGCGTACCGCCTTGGTCGGTGAGGCAGCCAGCAATCTTGGTAAACGCCGGGGTCCAACTCGGCGTCGTCCCTTCACAGACCAGTATCTCGCCAGCTTGTATTTGATGAATGTCGTCAGCGCCCTGCAGTACTCGTGCAGGCCCGGTGGCCGACCCGCGACTCGCTGGCATACCGTTCAGCGTAGTAGCACTGCCTTGAGTCTTGAGCGTTTCCAGAAACGCCGGTGTGAACCCGTCGAGTTCCGTCAGAATAGGATCACTCAGCGATGCAGGCGGTACCCCCAGAAATTTCGGTATCTGATGACGACGTTCCCGCCAGGACCAGTAGTAGTCTTTTCTTTCACCCACCTGTGTCGACAATTCGTTCCATCTTGTCTCACCACGCGCTAAGGCCAGTAACTCGGGATAAAAGCAGAACACAGTGTCTTCCGGATTCGCCAGGTCCAAAGCCTGGCCCAGTCCCAGCGCGGCTTTGCGCATCGGGATAGCCGTACGGTAGTCAATGTAAAAATTGTGATCTTCGTTCCACCATAGAAAATTGGCCTTACGGCAACTGTCGAGCGTCTGGTCGAATTCACGCTGCTCGGCACGACTTAGTCGTGAACGGGCCGCCTCCAGTGCATTTTCACGGTCGTCCTCAGCTGCTTTGCGTTTGGCACCGAAATCAGGTCGTTCACCAGACACAAGATAGGTACCTATAGACTGCAGAACGGGCGCAGGGTCTTCGATCCAACTGGGTGAGAGCGGATCTGCCACTGTTTCGGTGCGCCAACCCCATTCATCCAGAAATTGATCAAAAGCATCTGTCCAATGTGCGGCTTCACCACCGGCAGTGCGCATTCTCCTCAGGAGGTCCGAGTACGATTCGGTGCTGGTAAACCACTGAGTCAGATCTTTCTCTCTTACCAGGTCTACCATCTGCCACAGAGCACGGTCGCCCTGGCTGATCCGGCTGTCGTACCCCTGCAGGAACGTGGCGACGTCAGCATGCGGTATCGACAGTTCTGTGCACAAATCATAAAACCCAGCGTGATTGATAAGTAGCAGGTACATGAGTTCGAAGTGCCGCTCCCAACTCCAACGCACGTGCTCGCGCGTATACACCAGGTAATCCGCCATCTCTTCCGGACTTCGTCCGGACGTCTCATAGGATTCGATCGACCGGTTGGCAACCATCAACGCATCGATCTCCTGAGTCCAGATACGGTTAAAGTCATCAACAAACTGCGGCAGCCGCTGTGCCAGCCGCTGATCACGCGCTTTGAGAATTGCTTCGGAGTCCAAAGCCAATTCAGACCCGAACAAGTGCGTACCAGCTACACGCATGTCATAGCCATTGGTCGGCGGCAGCGGTGAGTGATGCGAGGCGTACTGCATGGCCCAGGTCAGCGCCAGTTCACAGAACATCAACCCATACGGCGTACAACCGTTGGGCCACCGGTACTCCAGGACCCAAAACCCCTCGAGGTCTACTTCAGTGAGTTTCTTAAACGGTGCGTAATAGACCGTTTGTGCCACGTGCCCGGGCACCATGCCTGGATAACCTGGATCTCTTGCCAGTTCTTCGGCGCTGATGGTTTCAATCATCGACGATTTTCTCGGCTGACCCGACTGTGACGATTATTCTTCATGGTGATGTGCTTTGTAAGTCAATCAATGAGCGGGCCAGGTATCTATAAAATTCCACTAATGTGCCTTCGAACGGGCTGAGGGGTCCACGTTGTGCTTTGCTAGACATCATTACTTTAGCCAACTCGGTCGTCGCCTTTGCATCTTCCTCGTTCACTTTAAGGATGAGTTCTCGTCGTTCCTCGGCAATATTAGGATGTTCACGAGCAACCTCGCTTGAGACTAGATAACCGCCCAGTACTCGCGTATTGCTTATCCCCGCAGGACTGAAACTCAACCAGTTGTTGGTGTTAGGGCGCATAGCCATCGTAAATGCCGGAAAGATGTACACCATGTAGCCGGTATACAGGTCTTCGTCAGAAAACGTATCCAAATAACCCATCGGGTTGAAAGGATGGTCTTCACCTCCAATGTAGGCATCATCCATCCGACATCGTTCATGCGTGAAAGAACCGTCCTCAGGGCTTGCCGGTAAATACGTATTTTTCGCGGGTAACTGCCCTCCAACTGTATCTTTATGTAATCCCACGTGGTGGTAGTATTCCATGGAGTTTTCTGCCGACAACTTCCAATTACCCGCCCACTCAGTCTGGTAATGCATAATTTCTGTTTGCTCGTTGAGTCGATAATTTACGAGGTACTTATCTGCTGTCTGCATTTTTACGAGGAGTGGCGGCGCACCATCATCCAAGTTAATAAACAAGAAACCACACCAGGTTTCGAGCCGGTAACTTGGCAGGCTACAAAGAGACTTATCGAACACAGTGGACCCTTTCATAAAAGGTGCAGCATATAAACTTCCGTCGGTCTCATAGGTCCAGGCATGGTAGGGACAAACAAAACGCTTCGTGTTGCCACTCCCTTGAGCGACTGGCATAAAGCGGTGACGGCAAATATTCGACAATGCGCGTATCACCCCATCCTGTCCATGCACGACCACTAAAGATTCATTAAGAATTTCTATACAGTAATAGTCCCCCGGGGCCGGAATGTATTCCGCTCGGCCCACACAGAGCCACTCTTTTCTAAAAATAGTATCCAGTTCCAGCGCATGTAAATCAAGATCGGTATAAGCCTCGGGGGGAAGCGAGTAGCACGATAGATGGTCAAGAGACAAGTACTCTGACAGCATACTCATCAACTCGTTGGATGGTGAGTTCATAGAATCAGACAGTTTTTCTGTTCGCGTCCAAACTCAGTATAGAACAATTAACGGTGCTATCGGTTACCAACCAGTCACATACCGATTCGTACTCAGTCTATTCTGTACAACCCTCTATAAATACTCATCCAAGTGGCTCTGGAATACCATCGAATACGAATCAGGTGAGTTTCAGCGCGTGTCGAACATCATCAAACCCGGATTCTGGATCCGTAATGTCCAACCAAATGGCTTCAATCCCGCAGTCAATTGCACCATCGACATTCTTCTGCTGATCGTCAACAAAAACAACGGATTGAAATGAAGTATCTAGTGATTCCACTGCCAACTGGTAGGCTTGTGGCTCAGGCTTGAGGATGCCAGTGTGTGTCGCATCGACAATGGCATCAAAACTGTCCAGTATCTCGAACGCGTCATACACTTCCGGCCCGTGAAATAGTTCCAATTCATTGGTCAGCAGGCCAACTCTGCAGCCTTCGGCCCGGGCTTGCCGTATCAGGGTTTCAGCTTCGGGTCGAACGGACGGCTTGAAGTTCCTTAGCTCCGTGACAAGTTTTCTGATCGTTATCTCTTCTCGCAATATCTGTCCGAGTTCACCGCATCGGGTATACCAGTAGTCACGCTCTGAGATCTGCCCGCTTAGGTACTGCTGCCAGAATTCATCCTCCAGTGGATCAAATGGGCCTGTCCAGTTGAGTGACCCCTCTGGCAGTCGATAAAGCTTTTCGATATCGCGGCACCGTTCGAAGAGCGAATAAGTGATAACGCCACCAAAATCGATAATCAGATCACGGCGCTCCACAGGCATTACGTCAGCCTGGTTCATTCCGACTGCGACACGCTGTTGTCAGGCCGAAGGCGACGTCTTTGTCCGGCGCTGCCGGTAATTGCGGATTTCCGTCCAGACATGTGCCGTAAGCGCCAGCACAATAATAACCGCAATGGTGGCCGAGACCGGTCGATTAACGAAGTCCAGCGGCGTCTCAACCCGGGCCATGCTGGTACGCAGCTTGGCCTCGATAATCTCCCCCAGCACCATACCCAGAATGATTGGCACCAACGGCCAGTTGACACGGCGAAGCACGTAACCGAGTAGACCGAATCCAATAGCCACCCAGCAGTCGGGTAAGCTGTTACGAATGGAGTAGACACCGACCAGCGCCAGTGTCAGCACCACCACACCGAGAAACCTTTCTGGCACTTTGATGACACGGATCAATAGGGGTGTCGCTGTCAACAAAAAAGCCAGCACGACAAAGTTGATGAGAAACAAACAAACATACAGACCAACGACAAATTCCGCCTGTGTCTCAAAGAGTTTTGGCCCGGGGATCAGGTTGTGCACGCGGAAAACCGACAACATCATGGCCGTCAGGGCCTCACCGGGGATACCCAAAGCGAGTAATGGAATCATCGCTGCGGCCGGTACGGCATTGTTGGCGGACTCTGCCGCGACCAATCCCTCAGAAGATCCTTTGCCAAATTTTTCCGGTGTCTTGCTGAGTTTTTGCGCCAGACCATAGGAGAAAAACTGCGCCAGGAACTCGCCCACCCCAGGGATGATGCCCATGATGATCCCAAACCCGGACGAACACAGGGCGACCCGCTTAAGCCGTCGAAAAACTTCAAACAAACCGGCAAAGGGACTACCCATCACCTTGGGAATCTTTCTAGGCGCATCCGAGGATTGCAAAAGGATAAACGCCTGGGAAATTGCAAACAGGCCGAGTACGGCTGGAATGAGTGCCAGACCACCGCGTAACCAGGGCAAGCCAAAAACGAAGCGATCACTGAAACGAACCGGTTCCATACCAACCACGGTAATGAACACGCCCATACCAACCAACGCGGCTGCCGCCAAGGTCTGCCCACGGTGGGTCAATATCACCAGTATCAGTCCCAGCAATGCTGCCATCAGGATGTCCCGACTACCAAAGTAAGGAGCAACTGCCGCCAGCTTCGGCGTGAGAAAAATCAGTGCCAACACACTGACGATCCCGCCAACGAAGCTGGCACTGTAGGCAAGTGACAGTGCCCGGCGCGGTTCTCCACGCCTGGCAATGGGGTGGCCGTCATAGGTCGTCAGCGCATTGACCGGCGTGCCCGGCGTGTTGATCAGAATTGCCGGAATTGCACCGCCATAAAGTGCCGCACCGTAAATACCCAACAACACCGTGAGTCCAACCAAAGGTTCAAGCTTGTACGTTGCCGGCAGCAGTATGGCGATAGCAACTGCAGGACCGACACCCGGAATCGCACCGATGATGACCCCGCCTATAGCACCGATCAAAAGCGCAATCGCGACATCCCATCGCGCGATCAGCATTAACGACTCGAGCAGTAACTCGATCATGGGAAAGTTCAGAAGTTACGGATCATGAAATTGCGAATCTCCGGCGGCAGGTAACTGTAAACATAACCATCCGGCAAATGGACCTGAAGCCCAGTCCTGAACAGCAGCACAATCACCAGCCCGATCAGTACTGCCGTCATCATCCATCGTACACCACGGAATCCCACCCGCAGACTGAGTGCCGGCATAAATACCAGCGTCGCCACCAGATAGCCAACCCACCGGATAATGTAGACATAAACCAGGAACCACACCGCAAACTCGCAGCAGCGATGAAAACCGGCGACGATGATACGCGGTGATTCCAATTCGATGCCAGAGCGCATCTGACGGAAGGACACAACAGACAAGACGAGCGCCGGCACACCCATCACCAGTAGACCGATGGCCGGGAAAAAACCCGGTTGCATGACCAGGTCAGCGCGCTTGAGCCAGCGGGTTTGGCTGCCCAGCTGACTCACCAGAACCAGCGTCACCAGAACAATGAACGCAGCACAGAAAAAGTTGATTGCCGCGCTGGATCGGACGTTGTCGGGTTGATCCATGAAGCTCACATCCTAAAAACAAGTCGGGCGGCATAGCCGCCCGACTCGGAACCTCTAAATGGGTTTAGTGACCAATTACAGGTCTCCCATCTTCTTGAACATCCACTCCGTGGACTTCCAGTCACGAGCGATACGTGCTTTGGCCTCGGCTGGACCTTCCCAGAAGAAAATGCCGCCTGTGTCCTTGGCAATTTGTGCGACCGCATCACTGGCAACCACCCGCTTAGCGACGGCTGTAATCTTGTCCTTGACGATCTGTGGTGTACCCTTCTTGACGAACAGACCATTCCAAAGCGTCGGAACATCAATACCAGGCACCTGTTCGCTCAGTGTCGCGACATTGGGCGTCACTGAAGTCCGTTCAGAACCGGTAATAGTCGCGAGAACATTGAGATCATCCAGGCACGGCAATACCAGTGCCGCGGTGGTGTTAATCACATCGGCATCACCACTGGCCAACGTATTACAATCGTTCATGTCGAATGCGGCTTCACTGCCAAACTCAAACCCAAGCTCCATCGCAGCCACAAATGTTGCGCGGGTCGGAATCAGGCCATAGCCAAAATGTCCCAGGGCGACTTTATTGGACTGGGCATACTTGGCCAGTTCAGCCATGTTGCTGTACGGGGCATCTCCACTGGCAGCCAGCAAAAACGGATAAATGATAAAGATGCCGACTGGCTCAAACAGATCGGGATCCTCAAATCCGGGCACACCGACAAGTGGGCCAATGATCGGCACGCCGATAACAAATGATCCAATGGTGTAACCATCAGCCGGTGCATTCGCCACCTCAGCAGCACCTGGAAATGGACCACCGCCACCACCTGGCTTGTTCACCACAGCCGCGGCAACACCGTATTCTTTCTGAAATTCTTCCGCGATCATGCGGGTAGTGATGTCTTCGAGATCACCTGGTGGCCAGGGGACAATAAAGGTCACTGGTTTTTCGGGATACTCAGCCTGGGCGGCCGAACCGAATACCAGGAACGAGGCCAGGATACTCAGCACGGTCAGCTTCAAGGTCATTTTCATGTCTTATCCTCCACAGTTAGAATTATCACAACGCACCTCACCTTTCAGTGTGCTGTCTCCACAAGAATTAAGCGTCTCGAGGGAGCGACACTTTGACCAGCAAGTTACATCTATCACTTTAGTCAAGAGAACTGCCTAATTCAAGGCTTGGACGCTGTTTCAGGCTCCGGCAAACCCGACAGACAGTGCCTGTGCCAGGGAATCAATCTCCGATTCAGTAATCACCAGGGGCGGCGACATGATGATAATGTTTCCACTCACACGGATCATCACACCAGCGGCGAAAACTCGATCGGCCAGGGCTTCGCCGAGTTGCGGGTCCAGTGGAGCTTTCGATTCACGATCAGCGACCAGTTCGATCCCCACCATCAGGCCCTTTCCGCGTACGTCACCGATCATTTCGTGTTCTGCTTGCAGCGCCTTGAGTGAAGTCATCAACTGCTCACCCCGTGCTAAGGCATTGCCGGGCAAATCCTGGCCGAACGTGACATCCAGTGTTGCGAGTGCCGCAGCACAGCCGACCGGATGGCCGGAGTAGGTATAGCCATGGCCGATGGCACCGTCGGGACCGCTTTCCATAAACACGGTTTCAATCCGTTCATTAAGCATCAACGCCCCGAATGGGAAATAGCCGGAGGTGATGGCTTTGGCAAAACACATCATATCGGGCTTGACGCCCCAGGCCCGAGAGCCGAACCAGGAACCCGTCCGCCCGAAACCGGTGACGACTTCATCGGCGATCAAGAGAATATCGTATTTGTCGCACAACGCGCGCAGTGCCGGCCACAGACTTGGCGGAGGCACCAGGATGCCGCCAGCACCGAGCACCGGTTCCGCGATAAAAGCCGCAATGCTGTCTGCACCTTGATAGTTGATTTCCTGTTCGATCTGCCTGAGACAGACGTCCGTCAACTCGTCAATATCTTCAATCCCGAACGAATTGTGGTAAAGCGATGGGAAAGGCAACTGGATGCAACCCGGCAGCAGTGGCTCATAACTCTTGCGGAAACGGTCATTGCCGTTGACTGAGGCACCACCGAAATGAGTTCCGTGATAACCCTTTTTGAAAGAGAAGAATTTGACCTTACCCGGCTGTCCTGCCAGCTTCCAAAACTGGCGCGTTAACCGCAGTGCTGTCTCTACACTGTCGCTGCCGCCCGAAGTAAAAAACGCGCGGCGCATGCCTTCTGGCTCAAGCACACCCACCAATCGGTCTGCCAGTTCGATTAACCGAGTGCTGGTCGTACCCTTAAACGCCGAATAAAAAGGCAACACGTCCAGTTGCTGGGCGATGGCCTGTTTGATCGGTGTACATGAGTAACCCAGGTTCACATTCCAGATGCCTCCGACCGCATCGATCACACGATGGCCTTCGTCATCTTCAATGTAGACCCCTTCGGCCCCGGTGATAATCCGCGGCGGGTTCGCCTGATGAACCCCCGGGTGCGCCATCGGATGCCACACGCTGCGGGCATTGCGCGCCCTGATATGACCAATATCCGGTTCGGTACCACTCGGAATGAGGATTTCAGATAAGGGCACAGATTCGACGGCCATGGTCCGGTTCTCCTTTGGATCGGTTGGGCAGTTCCCGGGCAGGCGTCAACGGCAGAATTACCGGTACCCAGGCAAGTAGCCCATAGGTTAACCAATACCGGCTGGCCCCGCACGTCGTTTTTCCCCATTTCCGATCACATTGGCATCTGGCAGACACCCATTTTCAACAGACATCTCGACCAAGTGGAACGCCGACAGGAGCCAAGGTAGAGTGCACCTAACACATGAGCATAACCGCTCGAACAAACAGAATTTCTATGGAGGGTATCGGGATGTCGGAGCAGCGACTAGCGGGTCGTAAAGTCCTCGTTACCGGTGTGGGCCGGGCGATTGGACCGGCCATTGTGCGGCGGTTTGCGCAGGCGGGCGCCTGTGTCGCTGCAGCCAACCGGACGCTCGGTCGAGCACAAACGGTTGTGGACGACCTCACGCAGCAAGGTCTGTCAGCCTGGGCATTGCCGCTTGACCTTGAGACGCCGGCCGGAGCTGCCGAAGCCGTCACTGCAGCTGCAGATCAACTCGGGGGGCTCGATATTGTGGTGCACAACGCTGGGGGTTGTCCCTGGTCCCGTCTGGAAGCACTTTCCGAAGAAGACCTGGAACTGACCCTGTCAATCAATCTCAAGGCGTGTTTTCGACTGTTAAAGGCGGCCCTGCCGTGGCTCCGACAGTCTGAACACGGTCGTTTTCTGGCCACCTCCTCAGTGACCGGTCCTAAAGTGGCCATGCCTGGCGCCGTTCATTACGGTGCAGCCAAAGCCGGCGTCAATGCTTTTGTACGTGGCGCAGCACTGGAACTGGCCGCTGAGGGGATCACGGTCAACGCGGTAGAGCCGGGTTATATCCAAAAACCCGACGGGTTTCTCGCTGATCCCGCACAGCGAAGCCGGATCGAGCAATACATCCCGCTGGGCCGGCTGGGAGATCCAGACGATATCGCCTGGGCGATGGTTTATCTCGCCAGCGACGAAGCCCGGTACGTCACCGGGCAAACCATCGTCGTCGACGGCGGTGCCCTGTTGCCGGAAAGCCCCGACCTAATTAGCAATGTACCTGCGCCTGACTAAACAGCTCAAGTACCACTTGTTACTGGGTCTGTTGATCATTGCACTGACGAGCGTCAGCGGCCACGGCGCATCGTTCTATGAATCGGAAAAGGCTAGGTTTCGTGTGGTCTCCCTAGTTTCCGGCCTGGTTCACCCATGGTCGCTGGCGTTTCTGCCAGATGGCGACCTGCTGATCACCGAGCGACCAGGCAGATTGCGCGTTGTGCGTCTTGGGCACCTTCTCGAAGTGCCCATTGCAGGTGTGCCGGTCGTGGCAGCGGTCGGTCAAGGCGGCCTGCTTGACGTGGTTCTTCACCCTGACTTCGCAACAAATAGGCTGCTTTGCCTGTCCTATAACCGTCCTGACTCTGATAGCAATAGTACAGCCATAATCTGCGGCGAACTCGTGGGTGACCGACTCATCAATTCTCAGGTGATTTTCGTGGCAGAACCCAAATTGAGAGGCGGCAAACACTTCGGCTGCCGCCTCGTGTTTGACGTAAACGGCAATCTGTATGCGACTCTTGGAGACCGCGGCGTCCGAGCGCAGGCTCAGGACCTGTCCCGCCATCCCGGCTCGGTTATTCGTATTGACCTGAGCGGAGCCGCGTTGGCTGACAATCCTTTCGTGCACCAAGACAATGCACAGCCCGAAATTTTCACCTACGGCAACCGCAACCCGCAGGGACTTGCCTGGCAACCCAAAACTGGCGTGTTATGGATGCATGAACATGGCCCCAGAGGTGGTGATGAACTGAACCAGGTGATCGCGGGTACCAACTACGGTTGGCCGGTGATCAGCTACGGCAAGGAATATTGGTCACCGAACGCGGTTGGCGAAGGCACCCACAAGATTGGTATGGCGCAACCGGCACATCACTGGATACCGTCGATCGCCCCGTCGGGTATGGCGTTTTACAGCGGCAACCGCTTTCCCCGGTGGCAGGGAAATCTGTTCATCGGTTCGCTCAAGTTCGGCGAACTGGTGCGACTGGAAATTGATGCCAGTCGAGTCGTCCACGAAGAGCGTCTGCTGAATGGCGAGTTCGGCAGAATTCGTGATGTGCGTTTGGGACCGGATGGCCTGCTTTATCTGCTGACCGATTCTCGTAATGGCCATCTGTTGCGCCTGGAACCTGTCGAGTGAACTCCCTCGAATCTAATGTGATACGATATTTTCCTATTGATTATTCGTTTTGTATCCTATTTTCCGACACTTGAACCGTGAGAAACTCGTCTTGAACACCGAAACAGCTGAACTGGCGCTTGCCAAGATATGTAGCGAACACATGCACCGTGACGATCGTTGCTCACAGATGCTCGGCATGACTGTCGACGAAAGCCGCCCCGGTTACGCACGCCTTAACATGCCGGTTCGCGAGGAGATGCTCAATGGCCACGGAAACTGTCACGGTGGCATGATCTTTACGCTGGCGGATAGTGCGTTTGCACATGCCTGTAATACGAGAAACCAAGTCAGTGTGGCCGTCAGTTGTCAGGTCGAGTTTCTTGTTGCCGTTACAGCAGGTGAAATACTTATCGCTGAAGCGATCGAGCAGTTCCTTCAAGGCAAAAACGGTGTCTACGACGTACGGGTCAAGTCCAGCGATGGCGCTCTGGTCGCTCTTTTTCGTGGTAAATCGCGCGCAATTGGGGGTGTTCTGGTCACCGACACCGCCGTCGACACAACGACATGACGGTTAAACAACCCCAAAAGAACGACCTGGAGCCGATTGAAACCGCGAGCGTTGACGAATTGCAGGCGCTGCAGCTTTCGAGATTGAAATGGTCACTCAACCATGCCTATGACCATTCTGCGTTATACGCCCAGAAATTTGACGCTGCCGGTATACACCCGAACGATCTGACTCAGCTCGAAGACCTGAGTCAATTTCCGTTTACCAGTAAGGCAGATCTCCGCAACTTTTATCCGTTTGAAGCTTTTGCAACGCCCATGGTCAATGTGGTGCGTGTTCATGCCTCGAGCGGAACCACAGGAAAGCCAACTGTCGTCGGCTATACCCAAAACGATATCGACGTCTGGTCAACGGTCATGGCACGGTCGATCCGGGCAGCCGGCGGCCGGGCTGATGACCTGATTCATGTCAGTTATGGTTATGGGCTCTTTACCGGCGGTCTCGGGGCACACTACGGTGCCGAGAAACTGGGCGCTGCGGTGATTCCGATGTCGGGCGGTCAGACAGAAAAACAGGTCCAGCTGATCAACGATTTTCGGCCGTCTATTATTATGGTGACACCGACCTACTGCCTGAACATTGCGGATGCGTTTGAACTGGCCGGTCTCGATCCCCGAAAAACTTCACTGCAGGTCGGCATCTTCGGTGCTGAACCCTGGACCGAGTCGATGCGTGACAACATCGAATCCCGAATGGGGCTCGAAGCAGTCGACATCTATGGGCTGTCTGAGGTGATTGGCCCCGGCGTTGCCCAGGAATGTATTGAAACCAAGGACGGCCTGACGATCTGGGAAGATCATTTCTACCCGGAAGTCATCGACCCTGAAACCGGTGAACGATTGAAAGAGGGAGAGCGGGGCGAACTGGTGCTGACTTCTCTCACCAAGGAAGCTTCGCCCGTCATTCGTTATCGAACCCGCGATTTGACCTGTCTGATGCCCGGCTCCGCCCGAACGATGCGGCGTATGGCCAAGGTCACCGGCCGCAGTGACGACATGATGATCGTTCGCGGGGTCAATGTATTTCCCTCCCAGATCGAGGAACAGGTTCTGGCCATCGAAGCCCTGAGTCCTCACTATCAGATCGAACTGTCGAGGGCCGGTAGCCTTGACAAGCTGACCATCAACGTTGAATTGGATCCCATAAACGCTGCATCCAATAACCCTGACGATGTCGCTTCATCTCTGACTCACCGGGTTAAGACCTTCATCGGGGTATCTGCCGACGTGGTGCTGCACGATGAAGGCGGTGTACCCCGATCACAAGGTAAGGCACAAAGGGTGATCGACAATCGCTGACCGCTCCACACCTGTTCAATTTGAGACGACCGTACGCCAGCTGCTGTCAACTTTCAGGGGGAGGCGACCAATTCGGGCAAAATCACTGCTGATAACGATCTTCGGTGATGCACTCGAACCCAGAGGCGGGGAGATCTGGCTGAGCAATCTGATCGCACTGGCCCAACCGCTGGGCGTAAATGAACGACTGGTCCGGACCTCAGTTTACCGGCTGGCACAGGAAAAATGGCTCGAACGAACAGCTTCGGGACGGCGCAGTTATTACGGACTGACCGACGCCGGCCACCGCCAAACTGTAGATGCCGAACACCGTATTTACGCTGCGGGCAGCAGCCGCTGGGATGGCCAGTGGCGCCTGGTAATCATCCCTCAGAAAACGATCAGCCGAGCAAACCGTACCGGCCTCAAAAAAGAACTCAAGTGGCAAGGATTTGGAACGCTGACCGCAGATACGCTGATCCATCCCACAGCAGATCTTCCACCGGTGTACCGGGCACTGGCAGAACGGGGTCTTGCAGACAAAGCCAAAGTGTTCTGCGGGCACACGATCAACGACCGCGAATCGCCGCAATCGCTGTTGGATCGGTGCTTTGATCTGGAACAGATTGCTTGTGAATATGACCTTTTCAACCGAAGGTTCGAGAAACTCTGGCGGTCAACCCGCCGCAAGAAATTATTTGATCCCGAATCAGCCTTTATAGCCCGTACCCTGCTGATTCATGACTATCGCCGAATTCTGCTGCACGATCCGGACCTGCCTGAAGAACTTCTACCGGTTCACTGGCCCGGTACCCGAGCCAGAAAACGCTGTGCGGCAATCTACCATGCACTTCAGGAGGCGGCTGACCGCTGGACGGTGTCAGTATGTTGCGATGAGCCAAATCTACTGAATCCACCCGATAAAGACTACCGTCGGCGATTCAATAACAACTAAAGGTCATCAAAATCAATAACGACGCGATCGGTCAGTGGCACCGACTGACAGGTCAGCACATAACCTGATGAAAGGTCCGACTCTTCAAGCGCAAAGTTCAGCTGCATATTAACGCGCCCCTCGACAAGTTTCGCCCGGCAAGTCGCACATACCCCACCTTCACAGGCATAGGGAACCTCCGGCCGGACACGTCTTACAGCTTCCAGCAGCGTATCCCCGTCACGACTCATTTCAAAAGTCGTGGATTTGGAATCGAGTGACACCACAACAGAACAACGACTCCCCTTAGCCTGAATCGGCATGCGCGCAGGCTGGTATTCGATGTGCTGATCCGGGGGCGTAAAAAGCTCGTAATGAATGCACGATGGTGAAACATTTTTCTCCAGCAGCGCTTCCCTTACCGCATCGATCATACCTTTGGGGCCGCACAGGAAAAATTCATCATGCTGATCTGCCGGCACCAAGCTTTCGAGCAGAGCTTCTGCCTTGACGCGGTCGATACGGCCATCAAGCAGCGGCAAATTCCGACCCTCCCGCGACAACGTATGAACCATCGAGAGTCGGTCCATGTAGGTGTTTTTAAGCCGTTCCAGTGCCTCCCTGAATATGATGCTCCCGGTCTCGCGATTTCCGTACACCAGTGTGAACCTGCTTCGAGGTTCGCGCTCAAGTGTAGTCTTGATGATGGACATCAAGGGCGTGATACCACTGCCCGCTGCGAAGGCGGCATAACGTTTGCAGTGACTGGGGTCCAGCGGCACATTGAAATGCCCGATCGGTGATCCCACCTCAATCTTCTCTCCAGCAGCAAGACGGTTATGCACAAACCCAGAAAAAACACCCCGCGGTATTGCCTTCACCGCGATACGTAATTCATTCTCGTCTACGCTGCTGCAGATCGAATAAGACCGACGAATCTCGGTACCGCTCAAAGTCCGGCGTAGCGTCAGGTGCTGCCCCTGAACAAACTGGTACTGGTTGCGAAGCGGCTCCGGGACGTCGAACGCAACAGACACCGTGTCGCTAGTTTCCGACCGTACTTCAGCTACCGAAAGAGTGTGAAATCGCACGCTGGCTAATGCGGTTTAAAGTAATCAAACGGCTCGAGGCAGTGGTCACAACGCCACAATGCCTTGCACGCTGTTGCACCAAAACCAGACAACACACTTGTTTGGTCGGAACCACATCGAGGACAACTGATACCAGTCTCGGTCGGACCTTGCTCGCAAGCACGACATGCCGGAGGCGTAATCCCGGTTGCAAGCAGATGCCTGCGTCCTTGATCTGTGATCCAATCTGTTGTCCAGGGCGGATACAACACCTGCTCAACAGCGACGTGGTCGATGCCAGCCCGCCCGAGTGCCTCATGGATGTCCTGTTCGATCACCTGCATTGCCGGGCAACCTGAATAGGTCGGCGTGATCATTACCTGCACTTGGATGTCGCCACTTTCGTCAGATACGTCAACAGCTCGAACGATTCCCAAATCGCGAATACTGACAGTCGGGATCTCGGGATCGCAAACGCTGTCCAGCACCTCAAGCACTCGCAGCCGGGGATTATCAACAGCTGCACTCACCAGGTGGCCCCTGGGTATGCCCTCTGCAGGAACTGCATCTCTGCAAGCAGATAGCCCAGATGCTCGCTGTGCAGGCCGGTCCGCCCGCCGCTCATCGGATTGGTAATCTCAGGCATGCTCAACGTGGCTTCAGACAAAACAGCCCACACCTGATGCTCCCATTGCGCCTGGAGATCATTCATTGCCGGGACAAAACCCTGAGCTTCTAACGTGCGATAAACCTCATCCACCTCGAAAAGTTCCGGCACGCACGGTGTGCAGATATCCAGGGCGTTGACCATCCGCCTGTGACTCTCTTGCGTACCATCGCCCAAGCGCACCACCCAGCCGCTGCTGTGTCGCAGGTGGTAGCGCACTTCTTTGAGCGACTTAGCCGCGATCCCGGATATTTGCTGATCACTGCCTTCGCTCAAACCTTCCAACAACAGAAGATGATAGGCGTCAAAAAAGTACTGGCGTAACATCGTCCTGCCAAAGTCGCCGTTTGGCAACTCCACCAGGTGCAGGTTGCGCCAATCTCGAACATCGCGTTGGTAGGCCAGGTCGTCTTCAGTACGCCCAGCACCCTCTGCCTGTGCCGCGGCAGTCAACCACAGCCGGGCCTGTCCAATCAGGTCCAGTGCAATATTCGACAGTGCCATGTCCTCTTCCAGGGTCGGCGCGTCTCCTGACCATTCAGACAAGCGGTGGCCCATGATCAGAGCACTGTCACCCAGACGTGTGAGCAGTTCGAACCGGAACTGGTCAGTGTCTATTTTTTTAGTCACAGATTTTCCACACCATCGGGCACAGGATAGAACGTTGGATGACGATAAACCTTGTCTTCCGCCGGCTCGAAAAACGGACCTTCATCTTCGGGTGAAGACGCTGTGATTTCAGTCGCCGGTACGGCCCAGATACTGACCCCCTCCTGCCGCCGGGTGTAGAGATCACGAGCATTTTCAAGAGCCATCTTGGCATCGGCAGCGTACAGGCTACCAGTGTGCTGATGATTGAGGCCGCGTTTAGTTCGAACAAAGACCTCCCACAGAGGCCACTGGTCCGGTGCATTGGTCATGATGATTCTCTCTTCGTATCGATGTACAGTTTGCAGGTTTACGCCACTTGCTGATCGGTGCGCTGTTTATGTGCATAAACAGCCGCAGCCTCACGAACCCAGCGGCCGTTTTCATGGGCTGCTTTGCGCGTTGCCATACGCTGCAGATGACAGGGTCCGCCTCCTTTGACCACCCGCCAGAATTCATCCCAGTCGATCTCACCAAAATCATAGTGGCTTCGGTCGGCATTCCAACGAAGGTCAGGATCGGGTAGCTTCAGCCCAAGGTGGTCTGCTTGCGGTACCGTAATATCAATAAACCTCTGGCGCAGTTCATCATTGCTCTGACGCTTAATCTTCCAGGTAATGGAGGACTGGGTATGCGCGGAATCACTGTCGTGCGGGCCGAACATCATCAGTGAAGGCCACCACCAGCGACTCAGTGCATCCTGAGCCATCGCTCTCTGATCAGCAGTGCCTCCGGCGAGAGTGACCATGATGCCGTATCCCTGGCGCTGGTGAAAACTCTCCTCCTTACAGATCCTGACCATTGCCCGAGCATAAGGCC
>Ga0315336_1003017_pt1 | contig 23658 bp, 20 predicted proteins | sample ASW5metaG_FD_204512 | JGI IMG/M metagenome (GOLD analysis project Ga0315336, IMG submission 204512) | Ammonia-oxidizing marine archaeal communities from Monterey Bay, California, United States - ASW #5 | ecosystem: Environmental > Aquatic > Marine > Intertidal zone | place: USA: California... | reverse complement strand
GGGCATGCCCAGACCCTGGCCCAGCGACTGATTCAGGGCAGGCAGTTGGGTAAAGAACCCCTGCTACTGGAGCCGACCAACGCCGACCAGGCACGATCCCAGCTTGACCAGGCTTTGACGGGGGGCGATCAACAGTTGGTAGTGATCGGCGGAGATGGCACCTTACACCTTGCTGTTAACCGGGTCCTGGAGCGAGGCCTTGGTGAGAAGATCAACTTCCGTCTGCTACCTGCCGGTAGCGGCAGTGATTTTTTCCGATCTTTACGATGTGCCCGACGCATTGCCAACGAACCTCGGGGCAGCGGCCAGCCTCCCAGCTTTCCCGTAGACGCCCTGCAGATTCAATGGGCAGACGGCAGCCGCCGCTACGGCATCAATACCGTGTCGGCTGGTATCGCGGGTGATGTCAGCGCCGCCATGGCGGGCTCGCTAAAAAACGGGTTTGCGGCTTACCTTCGGGCAACCCTCAAAGCCTTTTTACATCATCGGCCCCGGCCGTTCTCGATCACCATCGATGGCTCGCCCTTTTTTCATGGAGACCTCTCATTGATCGCGGTCACCAACGGAGCCTATTTTGGCCAGGGGATGAAAGTGGCCCCAAAGGCCGAGATCGATGATGGTCAGGCAGAATTCGTTGCCGCCAGGGCCATGTCGCGGCAGCGTCTGTTTTTCCGGCTTCTGAGGGTATACCTCGGTAATCACCTGGGTGCGTCCTATGTGCTCTACCGGCGCGGTCGGGAAATATCAATCCGTCATGTATCGCCGGGCGGTCTTGATATTGATGGAGAACATCTGCCAGGCGGCGATCTCACCATCCGGGTAATTCCAGATGCAATCAAGTTCTCCTGTGGTTCTTAAGCGTCCCTAGCGCTTAAGCGTACTTTCAAAAAAATCCACGAGTGTTGCCCGGTAACGCTCGGGTTCGAGCAGCAGACCCTCAATATGATCTGCGCCTTCGAAACTATGCAGGGCAACCTGCTGGCCGCGGGCGTCGGCATAACGGACAAGATCGGTGGCGTTGTAATACGCCACTCTTGAATCCGCTGTTCCATGCAGCACCTGAACCGGACGCTGATTCATCCGGGAGATCCCATCAGCAGGGGTTATTGCCATCAGATCTTTTCCCTGGATGCGCGCTGCCCAGTAGGCTGCGCGCCAGAGAAAGCCTGGAAACCCCTGATACTCCACCTCATGGGTGGCTGCCTTGTTGAAATCGAATACCGGGGCCTCAAGACTGAAGGCGGCAATCTCGGGATTCTTTGCCGCGACGATCAGCGCAGCCAGTGCGCCACCGGAAACACCATGCACTCCAAGACGTGACAGCGGCACCGCTTTCATGCTCTTGAGCCAGTAGGCAGCCGTCAGAATGTCATCAGATTCGTCCTGCCCTGCTGAATGCCGACCGTCTTCACATGTCGTCTCTCCCTGATCGCGAAGGTCAATCAGCAGGATATTGAAACCCGCCCGCGCCAGCATGGCTGCAGGCATCAGGGTGTCAAAGTTATGCCGTGAACTGTCAATCCCATGCGCAACAATCACGGTGGCCTTGTTGTTGGGAAAATCCGGCGTCATCCACCATCCGGAAATCGTCACAGCCCGGCGGGGATCCCGGATCCGGACCGTCTCGACGGGAATATCAGGCACCCACCACGCGGACAGATCATGGCCTACCCAGCGGTCCCAGCCAGTTCCTCTAAACGGTCCCCTGCCCGAACCCGGGGTTTCAAAACGGGACGGCGTGTTGTCGGCATGCTCGGGGTGAATACCACAGAAGACCTTCGTGCCGGTGCGATAAACGTAGTCACCCACAGCAAGCAGTCCTAGAACAGAAGTGAGGGCCACTACACCGACGACTTTCAGTGTTCGTCGAAACATTTTCATACTTTGATCTGCAGTTACTGCCTCGCGCCCAAAAGCAGAGATTAACTGAACACGTAAATAGGGGCGCTACAGACCCCGAACTCGTCTTCGGTTTTCCCGTATACCCACGGCGGGTTAAGAATCGGTAGGCTGTCGATCAATGTACCAATACTACTCAACGATATGTGCTTGCAAAAATCCAACCACAAGCTGTTGCACATCGCCACTATCAAGCAAGCTATGTTTATATCGCAGTGGCCCTGTGTCGTAGACAACAGATCGACTGCCATTTTCTGTGTTAATAAATTTAGTACAGTCCCCTTTAGTCCAATAATTCTGAAACCAGGGATCTCCCTCAGCAACTAGAGTTAGCATTGGCTCAATTGCCGCCGCATTCAGGCCCCGGTATTCAGGCCACCCGGCGCGACAGGTCCATCCCTCAATCACTCTCGCTCGTAGCGGCTGACCCGATTCTGTCGACAAAGTCGCACTCACGATGCCTCCCTCACTGAAACCCGCCAGGAAAATATTGTCGGGATCGACCCAATTCAATTTCCTTGCCTCTCGGATAGCGTGCAGAGCATCCAACTGGCGCATCTTGAGCACGGCTCTATAAAACCCCCCAATTTTCTTTACTGGGTCACAGGATCTGGGATACTTATTACGGGCAAAACTGACCGGCGCAATTACCGCAAACCCGTTCCGCTTGAACACATCCATCCTGGTATATGTGCCTGACCAGATTCCACCGCACCCGTGCAAATAGATAACCGTTGGGAGGCGTTTAGATCCGGAGGATAATTCAACAGAAGAAAGATCGGTAAGGACGCCCGCGATGACTTGATGTTCATCTGGGATTCTGACGATCGCCGACTTCCAGGTGCGATCCAGTTCCTCAGGATCAGACCAGTCAGCAGGAGTCATTTCTCCGGTGGACGTAAATTCCTTGGTCGTGTTGCCCAAACCATTGCTGCTGACGGCTGCTGGGAACCAGAGTCCGGTTTGGACTATCACTACGATTGCACATATTCTCAGACCGAGGAAAAAATGCAGTGTCCAGCCTCCTCCGTGGCACCTGTTTTGATGTGTATCGGGTGCTGTCATGAATCCGGCCACTAGCTCTTCAGGGGAGGATAGGCCAGCGCCGCGACCAGGTGCACGCGCTGATCCAGCCCACCATTAATCGCTGTGTGATATCCACGGGTATCCGTAAAGTACACAGAACCATCGGCCGGCAAATGCGTTACGTGATGGTTGACGATAAATAGTGAGCCGGGGTTGCTGATAATCGGAACATGAATCCGCGGCTCCGGATCACGGTGCCACGAGTTGCAGTTATAGGCGTCTTTGGAAAGAATCCGCATCCGCCCGATGGGGAAACGCTGTGACAATGCGCCGTGGACCTCTTCGAAATAGGTTCCGGCAAAGCGGGAATCGAACTCGCTATAGGCGGATTCATCGACGTAGTCCTCGCACGCCTCTTCCACGTAGCGCTCATCCTTTCGCATCCAGTAGCGGCCCGACAGATCACCTGCACTGGGACTGCTCTGACCTACTCTGTGTGTCAGGGGCAATATACCGAAACCGTGCTGCTTCCAGTCACCTCCAAGATAGCCCGAACATGCCACGCATGCTTGCAGCGCCTGACGCAGTTGTTCGATGTCAAACTTCAACTCGAGTCGGTGGATACCGTCTCCCGGCAGGAAACCGGCAACCGATTCTGTTTCAGGCGGATGTGCCAGACACCCCTCGACCAGTTTCGTGTCGCTATCCTGCAGACGGTTGCGCTCGTTCATGTGCTTGCCCCAGGCGGGTCTGTTGCACTGCGTGATATCTTTATCGGTAAAAACATCGAGAAAATTTGCTTCATCACTTCATCTAATCGGAATCTACTCTATGACGCCATGCTCCTCCAAAGACCTTAATTAGACAAACCCGAAAGAAAACGACCCGCTCTGTATGATGCGCGACATCAATATCTTCGGGCGATGATGGTGCGACTCGATATCCTCGTGCTGCAATCATGAGCTGTTATGGCAGGTGGTAGACTCATTCCGGAATAAACCTCCTCGACGATTGTCTTATGACGCCCCCATCGATAAAGCAGCGGCTTCGCTCAGGTGCACAGCTTAATGGTTGCTGGATCGAGACCTTCAGTCCGATAGCGGCAGAGATTATGGCGATGAGCGGTTATGACACCGCGATGATCGACCTTGAGCACGGGCCGGGCTCTTTCACCGAGGCGGTGATGATGATGCAGGCACTGGCTGGCTACCGTTGCGCACCCATGATCAGGGCGACAAGCGCTGACCCTTCTGTGATCAAGCGGGTCCTTGATATCGGACCGTTGGGCATGATGGTGCCGAACGTACGAAGTGTGCAAGAAGCCCGTGATGTGGTTGCGGCATGCCGGTACGGACCTGAAGGATTTCGCGGTGCAGCACCCACTTTGCTGCGTGCTACCGGCTATGGGGAACACGTCGCAGATTACGAACGCTGGATGGCCGAGGAGTTTCTGTTGATCATCCAGATAGAATCCAAAGAGGCTGTTGCCGATATCGAGGCCATCGCCGCTGTGGACGGCATTGATATGCTGTTTATCGGACCGATCGATCTGTCGGCTTCCCTCGGCGCGCTCGGGCAATTCGACCGTGAAAAATTTGTTCAGGCCTTCGACGCAATCGAGCAGGCGGTCCTTGATGCCGGGAAGTACCTTGGCGCCATTCCCTTTGCCAATTGGGACAGTGAACGTCTATACCGAAACGGCCACCATCTGGTGCTCTCCGGTGCCGATACGCTCCTGTTGCGCGAAGCTGCGGGTCGTGATGTTCAGCAACTACGTCAGGCCTGCCTGGATATATCCGAACCCTGACAAATCCATTCCCCATCGTTCAGATCAACACAAGGCTGCTTTGATGATGAAATATGTCGACCCCACCAAAGAAACCTTTGCGGCATTCCGGGAAACCGACCGTGAAGGCCCCATCCACATGCTAAATCTAGTCCGCTTCAGGGAAAAGGCGGCATACCCTGATGGACGAGATGTCACGGGTGCTAAAGCGTATGCCGCCTACGGAAGCGAAAGCTATCCGGTGTTTTCAAGACTGGGGGGGCGGATCGTGTGGCGGGGGGATTTCGAACTCATGCTCATCGGCCCGGGCGAGGAAACGTGGGATGAGTGCTTCATCGCCGAGTATCCCTCGGTATCTGCCTTCGTGGAGATGATCCGCGATCCGGTCTATCGCGACGCAGTCCAGCACCGGCAGGCTGCGGTGCTGGACTCGCGACTGATTCGAACGTCCCCGGCCGAGGTCGGCTCAGGCTTCGGTGGCGATCCTGACGCGCTCTGAGATCACTCACCCCTCGTCGATGTTGCCGGGTTGTCTTTCATGAGCCCCACCGATACCGCCAGCGAGCTACTCAAGGTTCGAATTTGGCGCGGCCGGGAGCAAGGCTGTTTAGTCGATTACGAAATCGAGACCCGAAAGAACCAGACTGTACTGGATGTGGTAACCGAGATTCAGCGTCGGCTCGAGCCGACGCTCGCGTACCGCTTTGCATGCCGCGTCGGCGTGTGTGGATCCTGCGCGATGACCGTCAATGGCCGACCGCGATGGACCTGCCGTACGCATATCAAAAATGTCGTCACAGACGGCACGCTGACAATTGAGCCGCTTCGCAATCTGCCGAGACTCAAAGATCTGGTCTGCGATATGGCGCCGTTTATCGACACCTGGGAAAAAGCGGGCGCACCTTTTTCAGGCAACGCCACGCGCCACGATAAACCGGCGACTGTCAGACCTGACTCGGCAATGCGCCTCGCAGCGGATGCCGCATTGCAGTGCATAAGCTGCGCGGTCTGCTATAGCGCCTGTGATGTGGTGGATTGGAACCCGGACTACATCGGCCCAGCCGGGCTGAACCGTGCGTGGACCTTAATCAACGATGTGCGGCACAACAAACGCGAGGCTACCTTCCAACTCGCGTTTGGTACCGGTGGCTGCGGATCCTGTCACAGTCACGGTAACTGCACGCGCCATTGCCCCGTTGAGCTTCGACCTTCTGAAAGTATCGCTGGGCTTAAACGCGCCGCGTTTTCAGGTCTGCCTACAGATTAATAAAGGCAATGGAAAGAAGTCTTTTTCTCGCCCAGCGCATCACAGCGATGATATTGGCGCCGTTGGTCATCATTCACCTCGGCCTTATCTTGTTTTCAGTTCAGGGCGGGCTAACCGCAGCAGAAATCCTTGACCGCACCCAGGGCAATATCGGCTGGGCGCTTTTTTATTCCCTTTTTGTCGTGTCCGCCGCGATCCATGCGCCGATTGGGCTTCGCCATGTCATCAACGAATGGACATCTATGCCGCAGCGCTGGGTGAACGCGCTGGTCATGCTTCTGGGTGGCGCTTTGCTGCTGCTTGGACTGCGGGCAGTCTTCGCTGTCTACTGAGCGCATCATGGATCCCTTACATAGTCATCCGAGCTACATGGCAGCCCTGGGTCATCGCTTGTCAGGCGTGCTACTGGCGCTTTTCCTGCCTTTTCATTTTCTCCTTCTGGGCAGCGCGCTCGAAGGCGCCGATGAGTTGGATCGGTATCTACGTTTTGCTGACAACCCGCTGGTCAAGATTGCCGAGTGGGTCCTCGTCATCCTGCTCTGTGTTCACCTGTTGCTCGGGTTTCGTGTGCTGCGTCTGGAACTCACCCACTGGCCACATCGCAGCGAAAAGTTGCGAAGCTGGATACTGCCCAGCGTCATTGCCTCTGCGTTGGTTGGATTGCTGTTTCTCGTGCGGGCATTTCAATGACTTCAAGCCCGCACTGTGAAATCGATACCATCTCGACCGATATCCTGATTCTGGGGTCAGGCGGCGCGGGGCTTTTTGCCGGACTTCATGCCAAACAGGCAAACCCTGACCTTGAGGTCACTGTGGCCGCCAAAGGATTGATCGGCAAATCCGGTTGCACGCGTATGGTCCAAGGGGGCTTCAACGTCGCAGTCAATCCCGGCGATTCAGTGGAGCGTCATTTCATGGATACCATTATTGGCGGAAAATGGCTGCCGCGGCAGGATCTTGCCTGGCGCCTGTGCGAGTCCGCAGTTGAACGGATCCAGGAACTCGAGAATGAACTGGGCTGCTTTTTTGACCGCAATTCCGACGGCACCCTGCACCAAAAAGCCTTTGCCGGCCAAAGTTTTGACCGCACCGCCCATAAAGGCGATCTGACCGGCATTGAAATCATCAACCGTCTGATGGAGAAAGTCTGGACGTTGGATGTGGTCAAACTTGAGGAACACCGGGCGATAGACCTCATTCCCGCGAAAGATCAGTCTGGCATCGCAGGCGTTCTGATGATTGATATCCGCAGCGGCGGCTACCGCCTGGTACGGGCCCGGACCGTGCTGCTGGCAACGGGGGCCGGCCCGTCGATGTACCGTTATCACACGCCATCGGGTGACAAATCATGTGATGGTCTGGCGATGGCGCTTCGCTTTGGGCTTTCCCTGCGGGATATGGAAATGGTGCAGTTCCATCCCACAGGAATTCTGGCTGGACCGGACACGCGCATGACCGGCACCATTCTTGAAGAGGGCCTGCGCGGTGCCGGGGGCTATCTCCTAAACGGCGCCGGTGAACGCTTCATGACCCAATACGACCCTGCCGCCGAGCGCGCCACGCGGGATATTGTCTCACGGAGCATGTATCGGGAGATACGCGACGGACGCGCGACGCAACAGGGCGGACTCTTTATTGAGATGGTTCACCTGGGTGGCGATCGTGTTCGACAGATGTTTCCGGGGATGGTGAAACGCTGCGAGGACTGCGGCTTTGATCTTGCAACCGGTCGTGTTGAGGTCGTACCCACCGCGCACTACATGATGGGCGGGGTTCAAATGGAAATCGACTGCACCACAACCACGCCCGGATTGTTCGTGGCGGGTGAGGATGCCGGCGGCGTGCATGGCGCAAACCGCCTGGGTGGAAACGGCGTCGCCAACTCTACGGTGTTCGGTGCGATTGCCGGAGATGAAATGGCCACAGCGATCGGTCGCGGTGTACCGCTCAGGGATCCCGATCTTGAGTCTGTCGAGCAGGCAATTGCCTGTGCCGAAAAGCCATTTGGCCAGACCAAAGCCAACCTCAGCGAACTGCGGGAACGGCTATGGTCCATGATGTGGGATAAGGTCGGCATTCTGCGCACCGCTGACGGCATTCGCGAGGGCGTGCGCGTTCTGGATGACTGCCGGGAAACCCTTACGGGGATCGGTGTTGAAAATGATGACCGCGCCTTTAACCTCACCTGGCACGATTGGCTTAATCTCGATAATCAAATTACAGTCAGTCAGGCGATCGCGGGTGCCTCGCTCGCAAGAGATGATTCGAGAGGCGCTCATTTCCGGGAGGACTTTCCGACGACCGGTAATCTTGAGCAGAGCACCTATACCTGTACGCGATATGAAAACGGACAACTGATTCAGGAAATGACCCCTGTGGCCTTCACCATGGTGAAGCCCGGGGAGTCCCTGATCGACGGCGATGCTGGCGCGCCTCGAACTGCCCAAAACGGTGACCCATCATGATCAGTAACCAAAGCATAGAAACGGCCAGCTACGAAATTATGAAAAAAGCGGCGATTGATATCCCCGAGGATTACCTTGCCGGGATCAAATCAGTCGCGAGTAAGGAATCAGGCGAGCTTTCCGGCTTTGTCATCAAAACGATGATCGAGAACTACGAGATAGCCACTGAAGATCGCCGACCCATGTGCGCCGATACCGGGCTGCCGCGCTACTACGTCAAGGTGGGCGATCAGGCGGAGTTTGAGGGCGGTTTTACCGGAATTGAACGGGCCCTGCGGTCGGCGACTGCGCGGGCAACTCGCGACGTGCCACTGCGTCCGAATCGCGTTCATCCCCTTTGGCGAACCGAACACAACAACAACGTCGGGATCAATGCGCCGGAGATCGAGTGGACTTTCGAGCCCGATACCGACTGGATCGACATCACGACCGTCCATAAAGGCGGTCTTTTCGGGACTGACTATAGAATGCTCTTTCCCGGCGATGGGGTCGATGGAATCAAGCGATTTCTGCTGGACACGCTGATCTCCTTTGGTAAACGGGGGCTGTGTTGCCAGCCTGCTATTGTCGGCGTCGGCTTGGGCGGGTCCAAGGATACCTGTATGCAGTTGGGCAAACAGGCCGCCTGCCTGCGGGTGGTGGGCGACCGCAATCCTGACCCTAAAATAGCTGAACTCGAACTGGAACTCATAACCTTGGGAAACAATATCGGGATGGGCGCCATGGGGTTTGTCGGCTCATCAATGGTTGTTGATCTGCATATTGAAGTCGGTCATACCCACACCGGCGGGATGCCGATGAGCGTACATACCTTCTGCCTGTCGTCACGGCGTGCCACCGCCCGACTGCATTCAGATGGGTCGGTTGGGTATCGGACAGACCCCAAGTGGTTCACCCCCTACCATCGACGCGAAACGGTCGACTGGGATGAACTGACCAGGGGAGAAACCCATGCTTGAGGAAGTCCATATCTCTCTACCCGCTGATGCCGAGGCGATCGCAGCCCTGAAACTCGGGTCGGTCGTCTATCTTGATGGCATCGTATACACCGCCCGCGAGGGGGTTTACCAGCGCGTGTTGAACGAAGGTCACTCGCTGCCTCAAGGGCTTGGCGAGATCAGCAACGTCAATTTTCACTGCTCACCTGCGGCCGCAGTTAAAGATGACGGCACCTATGAGATCGGCGGGGTTACCGCCACCGCGAGTTTTCGCTTCTCAAAATATCTTGGCGACTGGCTCGATCTCAGTGGCACCAAGATCATCATCGGTAAGGGCGGGATGCCGGTAGACGACTATCAGCAGGTGCTCGCGCCCAGGGGGGCTGTGTATCTCACGACGGTTGGGTACGGTACCGGCGCCCTGCTCGGTCGCGGCGTGCAAGGTGTTGAATCAGTACACTGGCTCGATGAGCTCGGCATCGCCCAGGCCATGTGGGTTTTTAGGGTGAAGGACTTTGGCCCCTTTCTGGTAGACAGCAATCTTCAGGGACAATCCCTGTTTGCCCAGCAGGGAGACCTTGTTAACAAACAAATAGATGACCTCTACACCGGGCTTAAAGAGCCGGCGCTTCATCGTTACGGGGAGACAAAAGACCGGACTGACGAGCTCATCTGATTGTGGAAATTACCCAGGCTCCTGACCGAGATGCATCGGTCATCATCGTTGGTTCAGGTTATGCTGGCGCAGCAGCAGTAATCCATCTGACGCATGGGGGGTTTGCCACCTCAGAGATTCTGGTTATCGGACCGGGACAGCTCGGCGCCGGTCAGGCCTACGACTGCCAGACAGCTGCATTTCGCCTCAATGTCCGCGCAGACCTACAGCATCTTTGGCCAGATCAGCCGGATCATTTCCCGCAATGGGCAGACGCACATATCCGTGACCCACAGGCAAAGACCCACGCCGGCAACTTTTACCAGCGTGCCGATTTTGCCCGCTATGTCAGTGCGCAGATCGGTATTGTTCCGGGCCCCCAAAACCTCCGTCAGGTTTGCGCCAGGGTGATCGATGCCCGACCCATCAAGGAGGGATGGACAGTCATCTGTGATGACGGAGCGCATTACCACAGCGCCCGGCTTGTGCTCGCCACCGGCAATCCCGAACCCGAGTGGCCGATTGGAACCCGGCTTGAGGATACGCCTACGTTGGTCCGCACACCCTGGCGCGGCGAATGGCTCACCGGGATTGATCCCATGTCTCACGTCTGCCTGGTGGGCTCTGGACTGACCGCTATGGATGCACTTTATGGACTTACCTCGCAGAAACACCAGGGACCCGTCAGCCTTTTGTCGCCACACGGCATTCTGCCTCCCGAGCAGGTTGCGTGGCGTGCGGGTAACCCCTGCTACTGGCCCGAAACCGCGCGGGCGTCTCATTTTTTTAACTTTGCGCGGCGAATACTGAAAGACGGATCATGGGAGGAACCGGATTGGCAGCAACGCTTTTCGGCGCTACGTGAGGGTATCAGCAAAGCCTGGCAAAATCTTCCAGTTGCGGACCGATTGAAACTTCAGCGACGAGCCGGCTGGTTATGGTCCCTGGCCCGTTTTCGTGCCAGTCCCCAGACCGTAGCCGCAGCCCGGCAAATGAGTGAGAGCAGCCAACTGACTATCGTCCGGGGTCGCCTAAAGAGCCTCGTCAGAACCCACGATGAGCATTGGCGGGTCGGACTGACGGGAGGCAAGCTCCTGTCTGCTGACGTGGTCATCAACTGTACCGGCGTCGGCCACGACGCACTCATCCATAACCTGATGGCTTCCGGACAGCTCGTGCCCGTCGGCCATAGCAAATCGCCGTCGGTCTCTCATGAGTTACGGGCCATCGCTCCCAATGGATGTCCACATAGCAACTTGTTCTGTATTGGGCCCGCGACAGCGCTCGCCCTTGGAGATGTAGTCGGTGCTGCTAGCATCGCCAGGCAAGCACTTCGATTATCAAGATCGCTTCGAGAAGACACATCCGCCGCTTAAGCAACAGCGATACCTAACCGGCAATTGCATGATTCGCGCAGGGCGCGGGAAGTCCGGAATGTCCAATCAGATTGCGTTTGCGACCGCATCCTTGCGTAACACTGATTCGCGCCAGCGCACGGCGATGACCAGCGTCAACGCGATACCCACCACCATGTACAGGCTCATGGTGCGGTGAAAATTGATGCTATCAATCAACCAGCCCGCGACCATCAGGCTTACCGGAAGCGTGTAAATCGCCAGCATCCTGACACCCATGACCCGTCCCCGCAATGCAGGGTCTGAAGTGCGCATCAGTAATCCCACCAGGGGCACCAGCGAGAGATTGTGTGCGAGACCCGCCAATCCCATCAAGATCATACCCAGGAACAACTGATCGACCCAAACAAACATCGCCAGAAACACATGCCAGGCGATGGCAAAGAAAATCATCGCACGAGCTGGACGCACCTTGTGCCCGACCATACCGAGAATGATCGAGCCCACTAACGAGCCAATGGCAAAACTTGCCATGAGATAACCTAGGCCCGTCTGGTTGGTGCCAAATACTTCCCGAGCAACGTAGGGCAGCAAGCCAATTGATAGGGGAAACGCCGTGAAGTTAACGAGCACGGCGATCCATATGGCTGCCCGAAGATGCGGCGTCTTCCAGACATATTGCAGTCCCTCGCGCAATTCCTTCCACGGTGAAAAACGTGACAACACGGCAGGCGGGTGAGTGCCGCTTCCCTCACCTGTATGAATCAGAATTGCGAGGGTGAACACGAGTCCCAGACAGAACAGGACGACAATCACCAGATAGGTGGCCGCGATACCGACAAGGGCGAAGAGGCCAGACCCCACCAGCGCTCCCACAATGCGGGCCGAATCCACGGTAGTTCGCGTCAGGCTTGTCGCCGTCAGCAGAAGACCGGCGGGCACCAGTGAGGCCATCAGCGAAGAACGGATGCCCTGCTCGGAAGGTCTCACCAGTCCCGAAAGGAATGCAATGGCAAGTACCAGTTCAGCGGTCAGATTCCCAGCCAGGACCACCAGTATCACAATGGACGAAAGGGCTACGTAGAATGTCCGCAGAATACACATCAACAGGCGCTGACCGATGCGATCGGCAATCACCCCCAGCATCGGCGACAACAGTGTGCCGAGAAACAGCAACGCCCCGAACATCGTGAGCAGCAGTACGGAGCCCGTCTCGATCAGGATATACCAACCCAGGACGAGCGTTTCCATTTCCAACGCCCATGATGTAACCAGATCCGCCGTCCATTGGAACCGGTAGTTGCGGATCCGAAACGGCTCAAAGATGGCGGGACGCCGCAGCTGACTCAATTTATACCCGGTCCCGCTCTGATCGGCTAGAACTGCTGCGCCCAGTCGGCTACGGCGTTGATGAGCTCATCATCCATCCCATCAAAGAAATGATTCGCGCCCTTAATCATCTGTTGGGAGTATTGGGCATTATGGGCCGAACTCTCCTTTCGGGCGTCTGCCGTTTCCAGCACACCGGGTAGATCGTCGTCACCATACAGATCGAGTACCGGAATGGTTATCTTTTTCAAAGACGCCGCGCTGTTTATATGGCTATCCTTTTGTGTTGCCCCCATCCCGATAGCAATAAACCCTTTAACATCGCTGGGGTGCCGGGAAAGGTAGTAACTCGACATTGTAGCTCCCTGGCTATGGGCGACAATCAGTAGGGTTTTGATACCCTTATCCTTTAAGAATGCTTCAGCCGCACGCAGTCGCGGAGGCACTTCCGGGTAAAGTGCGACATATTCCTCGTACTGTGCTTCGTTGTGCAGGATCGGCATCTGGATAGAAAGGGTATTCCAGCCGTGCAGGGCCATCTCGACCCGGATAGGCTGTACCACCTGCTGCCAGTTCGGATGTATACCGGTGCCATGCACTATGACCATCCCTTTATCCGAATTGTTCTCAGCTTCGGTGTAGATCGCGAAGACGTCCCAGCCTTCCACCGCGAGGTCAACGGCTTCACCATCCATAATCGCGTCTTCTACCTGCTCGCGCCAGCGCTGTTCCTTTTCAAGATCTGAAGCTGATGCCAGCACGGGCAGGATCAGCAATGTTATCCAGGCAATGGTCATTGGCCTCATCGTTCGTATCTCCCAAATCATGTCAACGCAGATTCTTATCGCGCTCATTTACCCCAAATTATAGATTTTTCAGGGATTTCCAGATTCAGCATGAATCTGTTGAAAAGACCAGGGACCTCTTTTTATAATTCCAGCCACGTTCACGATGGCGTCGCGAACGACCGTACTTGGCACTTTGCTCTGGGCTCCCCAGACATAGTATTAAGGCATCCTGTACGCCCGGATGAATTTTCCGGGCTGATGCACTCAAGATCACCCGGACAACACGAGGTGGTCAAGGTGAATCCTGTCCTGCAAAGACCCGAGTTTTTCAAGTTAGCTAACGGCTCGAAAAGCCCCCTCCCTTTCTCTACCACCGAGTACAACAGACGGCTCGCCGCACTCAGGCAACTGATGGCGGACAAAGGCCTTCGTGCTGTTCTGCTCACATCCATGCACAACGTCGCCTATTACTCTGGATTCCTGTACTGCAGTTTTGGTAGACCTTACGGATGCATCGTCACCGAGACCGGTTGCACCACGATTTCCGCCAATATCGATCTGGGACAACCCTGGCGACGCAGTTACGGTGACAACCTGATCTATACCGACTGGAAGCGGGACAATTACTGGCGTGCCGTGAATCATGTGCTGCCAGATACCGACGTGGTGGGAATTGAAGGTGACCACCTCAGCCTCACTGCCCGTCAGAAGATGGAGACACTTAACGCGAAGCTGCGGGTTGACGATATCAGTAATGAAATCATGGCCCTGCGGATGGTCAAATCGGCAGAGGAAATTGAACTCATTAAAGGCGGTGCGCGGATTGCCGATATCGGAGGCGAAGCGGTCCGGAATGCAATCCGCACCGGAGCAAGAGAGATTGATATCGCCATGGCCGGGCGGGATGCCATGGAACTTGCCATTGCCAAGACCTATCCCGAGAGCGAGATCAGGGATACCTGGGTGTGGTTTCAGTCTGGGATCAACACGGACGGGGCCCATAACCCGGTCACTACCCGGCAGCTGAAAACCGGTGACATCTTGAGCGTCAATACCTTCCCGATGATCTCCGGATATTACACGGCGCTTGAGCGGACACTGTTTCTCGACGACGTGGATCCGGCTTCTCTGAAAGTCTGGCAGGCCAACGTTGATGCCCACGAGCTCGGATTGTCGCTGATCAAACCGGGGGCCGGGTGCTCCGATATCTGTGCACAGATTAACGAGCATTTCGCCTCGCTGGATCTTTTGCAGTACCGCACATTTGGGTACGGGCACTCCTTTGGTGTGCTGTCGCACTACTACGGACGGGAAGCAGGCCTTGAGCTGCGGGAAGATATTGATACCGTTCTTGAACCCAACATGGTGGTCTCCATGGAACCGATGCTGACCATTCCCATGGGACAGCCCGGTGCTGGCGGCTACCGGGAGCATGACATCCTGGTGATCACGCAAACCGGCTCAGAAAATATTACCGGGTTTCCCTACGGCCCCGACCACAATGTGATTTCGGGCCCATAGACTTACGGTCTGTACTACTCGTAACGCGGAGAGGTCCTGGCATCAGCCGTTACATCCAACTCCCGCGCAAAACGGTGACCCGCATACACCGCAGCGGCGATGATGGCTGGTGCCTCACAGTCACCGATGCGGTGCAGGGTGGGCACATCAGCAGATGACTCCTGCTGGAGACGCTCATTCAAGGTCTGATACAGCGTGTCGTTAGGCTGTCGGGCCGTCACCATCACCAGGGCATCCGCCCTGATGGATTGCTCCTGATCCGTATAGGCACTGACGATCCTGGCATCCTGACCGTCATATGACAGCAACTGATGACCGGTCTGAAGAGTGACTCCAAGATCGAGAAGACGTTTTTGTACATAAAAGCGCTCTGAGGTGTAGTCACACCAGGTAGAGACGACATCCTCAGGTGTCACCAGTATCACCGGTTGCCCGGCAAGACAGATTTTCTCGGCGACAAGGCCGCCCATATAAAAACTGTCATCGTCATACACCAGCACGGGCCCTTGCGGGATCCGGCCCGCCATAATGTCATCGGGGGTGAGAATATTTTCCCCGACATTGAGCGAATCAAAAGGGTAAGGATGGGATCGGCCAAAACCGTCCGCCCGCCAGACCGCACCGGTTGCAATGACGACGTGATCGGCGCCCGTCGAGAAGACGTCATCAGCACTGAGTTCACTTTCTCGGAAAACCTCAACGTTGGCCATCTTTTCAATCTGCTGCAGGCGGTAATCCCGCACCCGAACCCATTCGACGAGGCCCGGCAGCGTCGCCTCACGGGTAACCCGTCCGCCGAGTTCCCGGGTTGCCTCTGCAAGCATGACTCGGTAACCCCGTTGTCCGAGGGCGCGCGCTGCCTCCAGACCCGCAGGACCCGCACCGACCACCAGAACCTGGGAATCAGAATCCTTGTTGGCGATGACCTCGGGGTGCCAGTTGCGTCGATACTCCTCCCCCATCGTCGGGTTCTGAGTACAGCGAATAGGAGTCCCCAGCCCATCTCCGGTGTAGCAGATGTTGCAGCCAATACATTCCCGGATATCCTCAAGGTGGCCTTCCTTGATCTTGTTCGGCAAAAAGGGGTCCGCGATCGAGGGTCTCGCGGCACCGATAAAATCAGTGATCCCCCGCTGCACCTGGGATGCCATGGTGTCGGGCGAGGTGAAACGGCCTACCGTCACGACCGGCTTGGTCGTCACCGACTTTACGAAAGACATGTGCTCTTCGAGTGACCCCTCCCTGAAAAATCGTGAAACACCCATCTCCTGGTAGTAATTGTTGATATTGATATCCCAAAGATCAGGCAACTCGGCCAGCATCTCAAGTCTGTCCCGGCGTTCCGCGGTCAGCTGAGACGTTTCTCCGTCATCTCCACCCACTGAGTAGCGTACCGCCACAGCGCAGCGGTCCCCTACCGCATCCTTGGTATCTTCGATCAGCTCGCGCAGCAGTCGGGTCCGGTTCTCCATAGACCCACCGTACTCATCGGTTCGAAGATTCGTCTGCGCTGAGAGGAAGTGAGACAACAGATAGCCGTGGGTTGCGTAGACATAGACGATGTCAAAGTCCGCCTCCTTTGCCCGAAGTGCCGCCTCGCGATGCCAGCGCCGAAATTCACGGATATCGGACTTGCCCATAGACCGCGGCTGGTAGGGATGGCCTGCAGTATTGGGGATACTGGCAACATCGCAGGCAGTTTCCCGGGTGTAGTGGTTGGCCGAACTGGCACCGCCAAACCAGAGTTCCACACCTGCCAGCGCGCCGTGATCATGCACTGCCTGCGTCATCAATGCCTGATCCTTGATGTGATCGTCATGCCACAAGGCGGCGTTCGGATGCGGGAGGTCGTCGGAGGCAGGATGAATCGAGCACCATTCAGTACAGACAACACCCCAACCACCCTCTGCCTTCATGCCGCGTAATGCCGCCACCATTTTCGGCCGCAGCCAACCCATACCGGTGCAGTGAGGAACCTGATAAAAACGGTTCTTGGCTTTCACCGGCCCGATATCGACGGGCTCAAACAAGAGATCATGACGAGAGTCACGCAAGGAACTACTCCTCAACTTTGTGTCAGTTCAGATATCAGAGTATCCTAACAGTCGATATTCATCCTGGCTTGAGATTCTTTATCTCAGAGGCCACACACCCGCCTTTGGGCTCCTCTTGAGTACATTTTTATGAGCGTCAAGCCACAACATGAACGACGCCGATTGCTAAAGACCCTGGCGGTATCCGCACTTGTACCACGCCTTGCAATCGCTGGCTCACCTGTCAACCCAGATGTTGTCATCATCGGTGCCGGAGTTGCGGGGCTGGAAGCTGCCCGGACCCTGACAGAGCAGGAAATTACCTTTGTCCTTATCGATGCCAATGACCGCATCGGAGGTCGCGTACACACCAATCATTCCATCTTCAACGTTCCCTTCGATACGCATGCTCACTGGATGAGAGCATCTCCGGACAATCCGCTGATCACGCACGCCAGAGCCAATGGATTTGAGGTCTCCAGGGATTCGTGGCGGGTCGAGTACTTTGTCGGGCAAAGAAAAGCGACCGGTGACGAACTCGCTGATCTGCGCCAGACTGATGCTCTTTTCAACAGCCGGATAAAGCGTTCCGCATTGAGCGGCGTGAATGGACCTGATGACAATGCCTATACGGCACTCGGCGAAGACTTTTTTACAAAGCCCTGGGGATATACCGTTGCCTCGGAATATGGCGTGTGGGACATGGCGCAGGATTCCAAAGACTGGTCGCCCGAAAGCTGGTGGAATAGTCTGGATGCTACCAGCTGGTTCTGCACCCAGGGCTACGGCTCGGTGGTGGCGGACTATGGCCGGGATGTACCGGTCAGCCTGCGAACGGGCGCGTCTAACATCGACTGGGGCGGCCCGGATGTCGCCGTCACGACCTCCGCCGGCACGATACGGGCTCGGGCCGCGATCCTGACAGTTTCGGCAGGCGTGCTCGCCGCCGATCGTATCCACTTCACCCCCGCCCTGCCCGTCGAGAAGCAACAGGCCATTCACGACATTGATATGGCATTAATGAACTACATCGGGCTGCTGTTCAACAAAGATATTTTCGGCTTTGGCCGGGACACCTATGTTTATCAGCAGCAGAATGACGAGAGCGGGGTGGGTTACCTCACCAACACGCATGATTCCTACCTGACGTACGGATATGTCGGCGGTAGTCAGGCGAAAGCACTGGAGCTCGAATCGATGGAGACGGTCATCGCCTATGGTCTTGATGGTCTGAAAAGCATGCTGGGCAACGATATCGAAAAACAACTGGTTAAGGGCTTCGCGACCGCCTGCGGCAAAGTTCCTCTGTTTGACGGCGCCTATTCGTCCGTCAGGCCGGGAAAGAGCGCCGCTCGCCGGGAACTTGGCGCGACCCTGGCCGATAAACTCTTTTTCTCCGGAGAAGCCACACACCTTTCCCAGCCAAGCACCGTCAATGGCGGTCTCGAGCGCGGCCGCACTGCAGCCCTGCACGCTGCCGCCTATCTGAAACAGACCTCATAGCCCCCTCCATGACCCAACGGGGATTGGCTCTTTTCAGTCACCAATGCGCTGCAAAGAAAACCACGCAGATTTTTGTGACTTACCGGCTGGGGTAAGATGCTCTTCTTTTCGTTCCTCGCGCCCCACAAAGTGCGGTCCCAATGTTTGAACCTAAGTATCGACCATCAGCATCAGTAAATTCACTACCCAATGATCTTGTTCCGGATAACCCGATTCATATGATTCTGTCATTGGTAAGAGCTGGTTTTTGCCGAGCCGTCATCGTACTTTCTGTATGCTGGATCGGGGCGAGTCACTCATTCGCCCAACAGACGGATCCATCTGAAGCCATTCAGATAGAGCGGGCATTGCTTGTACTGGATACCGAGCTCGATGCCAAAATTGCTCAAGCGGACAGTTTATCAGCGGGCCTTTCCCGACTACGGGAATCAGATCATGCAGCCATGCTGTATCGAAGAGATCAGCATTCAGTGGATATGATGTCGCATGCGATCCAAATGATCGAGAAACTGGAATCTCTTCCCGCTGAAAACCCGACTCATATTGCTGTTCGGGCCCGACTCAGTCAGAAATTCAGGAGAGTCGACGATTTAATCATTCAAAGATTGGCCGAGATTGATGAGCGGATCGTCGCGGCCAGTGAAAGCGCGGCGACTCTCTCCGGCGCTGCTGTTTTTACTAGGCAAGCTTACATAAAGAGTCTCTACAGTATAAGAAATCAGGTCCTGGAGACGATGGTAGACGTTATTCCGGCCCGGGAATCACTGGGGATACACAGCGGCGAGTTCCGAGAACAGGCAGAACTTACTCTGTTTCATCACGCGGAAAGGCTTGTAGCTCTGCTGGAACTTTCGACAGCAGCGAGTCTGGAGTTAGCCCGGGAACGCGGACTGGCCCCATCGGATCCCAGGTTCCTCTACGCCCAAACTGAACTTCAGAATCAACATGAAACCGAGTTGGCTCAGCTTATCAGAATCACAGAAGCTCTTGAACGCCTGGATGTAGACACGACATCCTATCGTGCAACGATTGTGAAACAACGTGGCGTTCTCTCTGCCGATTTATTCAAAAAAGATATTCTCAAGAACATTGCTCTCGAATACTGGGAATCCGTCAGGGCAACCCTCGGAGCACGTTCTGCTGATGTTATCCTGAATACGCTTGTGATTCTCCTAATCCTGTTCGCCGCCCTTTGGCTGAGCCGGTTCGCCCGGCGCGCCACAAACGCGGCACTACAGCGGTTAAACACAACGGTCTCGAAACTTCATAAAGATATTCTCGTATCTACGTCTGGCGTCGTCATTATGGGCCTAGGAGTATTGCTCGCCCTGGGTCAGATGGGAATCTCCCTGGGACCAATGCTTGCCGGCCTGGGTATCGCTGGATTTATCGTCGGATTTGCTCTACAGGATTCATTAGCAAATTTTGCCGCTGGCGGCATGATACTGATCTATCGACCATTTGACGTCGATGACTATGTAGAGGTTGCCGGTGAAATCGGACTGGTTAAAAAAATGAGTCTAGTGACAACAACGATACACACGTTTGATAACCAGACCTTGGTTGTTCCGAATAATAAAATCTGGGGTTCGGTGATCAAAAACGTCACGGCCCAACGAACGCTCCGCGTGGATCTCGTCTTCGGCGTGAGCTATGATTCTGATATTGAAAAAGTCGAGCGAATTCTCTCAGAAGTCGTCTCACAACACCCTAAGGTATTATCGGATCCGGAGCCGAAGATCCGGGTGGATTCCCTGGGCGACTCGTCGGTCAACTTCATCGTGAGACCCTGGGCCACCCGAGAGGACGTCTGGGAGGTCCGTTGGGATCTTATTCGTTCTGTGAAGATAAGATTCGATGCCGAAGGTATCGTGATTCCATTTCCGCAACGGGATGTTCATGTTTCATATGAAGATGAACCGCAGGATCAGATTACCAGGGTAGAGAATAGGTCTTGACCGTGGTGTAGCTCTTCATGGCCTCAATGACCCCTTCCTTGTAGCCAAGACCTGAATCTTTCACACCGCCAAAGGGCGACATCTCGATCCGGTAACCGGGGACCTCCCATATATTCACCGTTCCCGTCTTCAGTTCTGAAACAAAACGGGTGATGTAATCCCAGCGATTCGTGCACACCCCGGTAGAAAGGCCGAACACCGTGCCGTTATCTACTGCAATGGCGTCGTCGATGTCTCTCACACGGATGATCGGGATAGGCGGTCCGAAGGTTTCTTCTACCACCAGTTCGGCATCACGCGACACATGGTCAAGCACCGTTGGCGAATACAGGGCCCCGCGACGCTCATTGCCATAAAGCAGAGTGGCTCCTTGGCTGGCCGCACCATCAACACGCTTTTCGAATAGCTGCGCTGCAGCCTCGTGAACCACGGTACCCATATCTGTGTCAGGAGACATCGGATCCCCGTAGCGGATCTTCTGCGCTTCTTTCACAACCAATGGTGCAAATTCGTCAGCAACACACTCGACGCAAAGCACCCGTTTGACCGCAGTGCAGCGCTGGCCAGAATTCTTGGTGGCGCCCTGTACCGCCATCACTGCCGCTTTTTCAAGGTCCGCATCCTCCATCACGATCAGTGAGGAGTTACCACCGAGTTCGAGTACCGTGCGTCTGTAACCTGCGTGGTTGGCGATATGCTTTCCTACACGTACGCCCCCGGTGAAGGTAATCAACTCAATGTTGGCATTGGTGATCATTTCCTCCCCGATCTCTGCGGGCAACCCGGTAATCACAGAGAACATCTCGGGCGGCAATCCGGCCTCGTAGAGCACATCCGCGAGCGCCAGCGCGGTCAGCGGAGTCAGTTCGGTGGGTTTGCAGACCATGCAGTTATTGGTCGCTATGGCCGGTGCGACCTTATGGGCAACCATATTCATCGGATGATTGAAGGGCGTGATAGCCGAGATCGCTTTTAGGGGATCGCGCTGGGTATAGATACGGCGCTGTTTGCCGTGGGGCGTAAGATCACAGGAGAAAATCTCGCCATCGTCGATGATGCAGAGCTGCCCCGCAAGACTGAATACATCAAAGGCCCGACCCACCTCGTAAAGGGAGTCCTGTTTCGAGATACCCAGTTCAGCAGTAATCAGGTCCGAGATTTCATCACGGCGCGAAGTCAGAATCTCCGCGCTGCGCAGGAGAATCTGCTGGCGCTCGTAACGGGTCAGAGTTGGGGTATACGAGGCTGCAATATCAAAAGCCCGGGCCACATCTTCCCGGGTCCCACAAGGCACGGTACCCACCACGCTGTTGTCCCAGGGATTGAAGACCTCGATGCGCTCATCACGGTCAATCTTTTCACCGCCGATCCGCAGCTTCTCATGAAGCGGGGTTCTGGTTATTGCGACAGCATCATTCATGGGCTACCCCCCCGGGGGCATGATTCAGCGTGTGGCTGAAAATATCAAAGTTACGGCGACCCGTCGCACAAGCATCCAGGCAGCGATTGACGATAAAGGGCACCCGCTGCTCGGATAATCCCCCATGTGAACGTAGCGGATCTTTAAGGCCAGACAGATCGTGCTTCTCCGGAGCACTTCCGATAACATGGTCACGCGTGCTGACTACAATGAGATCCCCAATCCGATCAGCAGGAAGTCCGAAGACTTCACAAGCCCTGTCCCGTGTCAGAACCGTTTCGATCCCGGGCACTGCATCGATAACGTCACGGGCCTGGGCCTGATCGTTACTATCCGGAAGATATATCGTAGCGAAGCCGCCGAGGGCGCCGTGGTGAACAACATAAGGGTCGGTAATCGGCAGAATCACTCTAAAGTCGGCCAATCCGGCTGCACGCAGCAAAGGCTCAAGATAAATGACGTTCGGCTCGCCTGTGGGCCCATGCTTGGCTTTCATTCCATGATCCGCCGTCAAGGCAATTGTCGCGCCCATCGCGTCAAGCCTTGCCAGATACTGGTCCATCATCGCGTAAAACGCGTTGGCTACCGGAGTGCCCGGAGCATGCTTGTGCTGTATGTAATCCGTGGTTGACAGGTACATGATGTCGGGACGCATCGATTCCATCAGTACGACCCCTGCAGAAAATACAAACTCTGAGAGTTCTGCGCTGTAAACATCCGGCACCGGCATCCCCACACGGTCAACGATGTTTTCCACACCATGCTCAGCCAGCGTGACCTGATCGGCGTGTTCCGAGGAAAAACACGCCGCGTTGCCCTCGGCGATATCGAGCCCTACGCCAAGCAGGCGGCGCAACTTGTCTTTTGCGGTGATCACCACGACTTTGGCGCCCGCCTGATTAAACCCCGCGAGAATGGTTGGAACACGCAACAGCGATGGATCATTCATCATGACCTCAACGTCGTTATCCGTGTCGTAATAAAAGTTTCCGCAGATACCATGCGCAGCCGGTGGAACACCCGTCACAATCGAGAGATTATTCGGGTTGGTAAAACTGGGCACGACACAGTCCGCGTAGCCAAAGGTGGCTTTTTCACGGAGCGATGCCAGAAACGGAGTCTCACCCGCATCGATGGCCCGCTCAATATAACCGCCCTGATCTGATCCTTCGCCACCGGGTTCCGAGCCATCCACACAAACCACCACCAGTGGCTGGCGGGGCCATGCATAGTCTCGCTGATTCACGGATACCATCTTGTTGTTCATCTCCACTCCACTATCGTCACTGCTGGATTGCGCACTCGGCGCAGGTTACTCTGGTCAGACAGAAGGGCTTCCGGAGGCAACGCCCATCTCATCCATCACGGTACGCACGGCTTCAAGCGCACCGCGCATCTCGTCAGCCCCAAGACGCCCAATACAGCCCATTCGGAAACTCTCGGCGATGGTCAATTTGCCCGGGTATATGACATAACCCCGCTCACTCAGGCCATCATAAAACTGCTGAAAATCAAATCTGCTGTCGGTCGGCATCTTGAAAGTCACGATAATCGGCGCCTGCAGGGCATCCGGCAACAGGGTCTCAAATCCCATCGCCCGCATCCCGGAAACGAGCACCTCGCAGTTCTCCCGGTAACGGCCGCCCCGACCTGCTACTGCACCCTCGGCATCAAACTCATTAAGGGCCTGATCGAATGCCAAGATACAGTGAGTC
>Ga0315336_1003016_pt1 | contig 23692 bp, 25 predicted proteins | sample ASW5metaG_FD_204512 | JGI IMG/M metagenome (GOLD analysis project Ga0315336, IMG submission 204512) | Ammonia-oxidizing marine archaeal communities from Monterey Bay, California, United States - ASW #5 | ecosystem: Environmental > Aquatic > Marine > Intertidal zone | place: USA: California... | reverse complement strand
CGGTTCGGCAGTCATTACTTGTTTCGGACTTCATCAGCGATTTCGGCGATTCGGCGCTGACCAGACTGAAGAGCCTCAGCGTTCGTATGCATTGATCCGCCACTCGCGACAATGGGTTCACGGTTCGCGGGCGCGGTCCCGACCACAAAGGACGCCCCCTGCTCGGAGCCGATGATGATCGAACCGCCGGTTGTGTCGAAGACAGCGAGGGTTCGCGAGGCAACACTGGTGCCGCCCGTCTCGACCGCTCCGTCGCGCGTGTACACCCATGCCACGTGGTGATCGTCAGGGGGCATGAACTCCCATGAATCGCCGGCGTCCAGGGTTACGTCGAAACAGTTGAAATCAACCGGTGCGACGATCGGGCTCGAGACTGACATGTAGGTACCGGCGAGGACGCGTGTGTTGCCGACTTCGGGAAGGTCTTCGGTCTGACCGTCTTGGTAGTGGTTCGGGCCGTTCTCGAGCTCGGGCGGCAGCGCGATCCAGAGCTGCAGTCCGTTCACCGAGTTCTCAGCGCGCGGGTGGTAGTACTCCTGATGCCAGATCCCGTTTCCCGACGCCATCCATTGAACGCCGCCTTCGTGGAGCCGGCCACTCGCGCCGCTGGTGTCCGCATGGTCGAGGTCGGCGGCAAGCACGTACGTGAAGGTGGCCACGCCGCTGTGCGGATGCCAGTCGAACCCCCACTTGCTGTCAGTCGAGACGTCGAAGTGATCCAAGAACACGAACGGGTTCAGCCGCTCGCGAAGTTGATCGGTTCCGATGACTCCGTGAATCGGACCGCCGGTATAGGCGGAGTGGATGAACTCGACTGAGCGAGTCTCTTGAGCGGGCATTGTAGGGCTCCTGTCATTCTGATTATGTGACATAACCATATTGGAGGAATAGTATTCCCGCGTAACTACTTCCTGTAGCCTCGAGGTATGCCTCTATTGCGCGAGGATCCCCGCTGGGACACGTTCGGCCTCCTGCTGGAGGCCTACCGAGCGGTCGATGCGGCGATCACCTGCGATACGTACGACAGCATCGACTACGACCGACAAATCGTCGATCTCCTCATTCGCCTCGCCCGCACTCCAGGCGGCCGATTGCGCCCCGCAGCAATTGCCGCTGCGCTGGCCACCACCAGGCCGCACACCAGCACCCTGCTCGACCGAGCCGAAGACGCCGGTCTGATTACCCGAAACCCAGACCCAACCGACGGCCGAGCATCCGAGGTCTCCCTCACCAGGAAGGGAGAGGACGAAGCCACCGACATGGCCGATCGCCTCCTCGCTTCAACCCAGGCGCACATCCACGACCATCTGAGCAATGAAGACGTCGAGCGCCTGGAAGACACGCTCCGCACCCTTCGAGACGCCGCTCAACTCCACCGCGCAGAGCTCGCAATTCGTGATCAACCGGGCCATCTCGGGTCGACGGATCGAGCAAGCAGATAGAGCGTGGTCACTCCGGGGTGAGGGCGAGGGCGGGGTCGCCGTTTTCGTAGAGGCCGACGAGTCCGCCGGATCTGTGTGTGGCGTCGTGAGCCTTGTAGCCCAGCAACGCTTGGTTGGTGGGCGACGCGGCGGCGGCCACGTATTTGGGAATGGCCGTCAGGTCAGTCGACGAACGCTGCATCGAACATCGCGACCGTCTTCTTCCAGCTCGTCTCGGCCGCGTTCTCGTCGTAGGTCGGGTAGCCGGGCCAGCTGAATCCATGGTCGGCGCCGGGGTAGGTGGTCACATCGACATGGTCGCTCTCCGCGACGGCGTCGAGGAAGCGTTGGTGCATCGCAATGGACTGGACCATGTCTGCCTCGCCGATACCGAGGTAGAGCGGACGGTCGAGCGCGCCCGCGGTGAGATGGGGCGAATCGGCCTCGTCGTCCGCGAGAAACGACGGGTGCCAAGCGGCTCCGCAGGTCACGCGGCCGGGGTTGCGCTCCATCGCTCGGTAGACGGCGCGGGCGCCGAGGCAGAAGCCGACCACCGCGTACGGCGCGTTGTCGGGGTGGCCGGCGGCCGCCAGGGCGCAGGCCGCGTCATGTTGGATCTGGTCATCGGTCATCGAGGCGATCCATCCCATGACCGTGGGGCGGGCGTCGACGTCGGCGGCCATGTCGGCCGGCTCGTAGAAGCGCAGCCGCCCATGGCGATGGTGGAGATCCGGGGTGATCACGCGGTAGCCGTGGGCCGCGAGACGGGTCATCCACTCGCGAGTCGCCGGCCGCACACCGGGCGCGTCGATGAACAACACCACCGTCGGCCATGCGCCGCCCCTGGTGGGGTCTTCGCTCGGCTGCGTGATGACCACCGCCATCTCACCGTCATCGGTCGCGGCATCGATCGTCTGTTCAGTCACGTCCATGACGCGAATGTAGTGACTCGGCGAGCCCTCGATTCAGCTCGACTTCACTTCGTAGGAGATACGCATCTCCTTGATGCCGTTGATCAGGTTGGAGTGAAGCCGCCGAGGGGGCGCTTCGAGCTCGATGTTGTCGATCGTGGCGAGCAGCTCCGTGAAGATCAGCCGCAGCGACAGGCGGGCGAGATTGGCGCCCAGGCAGAAGTGCTCGCCGATCCCGAAGGACTGCTGGCGATTGGGCGAGCGGTCGATTCGGAACGTGTGGGGGTCATCGAACACCGCGGGGTCTCGGTTCGACGCGGCGTACCACATGACGACCTTGTCGCCCTCGGCAATCGCGTGGCCGCCGATCGTCGTGTCGAGCGTGGCGGTGCGACGGAAGTGATGGATCGGCGGCTCCCAGCGCAGAATCTCCTCGATTGCTCCCGGAATGAGTGATGGATCAGCGACGAGGCGAGCCAACGCTTCTGGGTGCTGGATCAGAGTGTGGAGCCCGTGTGAACTCGCCGTCCGCGTCGTCTCGTTGCCCGCGACGATCAGGAACATGAAGAAAAGCGTGTACTCCATGTCGCTGAGCTTGCGGCCGTCGACCTCGGCTTCCAGCAGCATGCTCGTGAGGCTTCCGGTGGGGTTGGCTCGCTCCTTCGCGGCCAGGTCGGTCGCATAGCTGAAGATCTCGAGCAGTGACTCGGTCGAGGTCTCGGGAGTCGGTGCCACTTCCGGATCTTGGTCGTCGATCAGAGCGTGGCTGAGCTCGTAGAGTCGTTGCCGATCGCCTTCCGGAACGCCCATCAATTCGCTGATCGCCCACATCGGGATGCGGGCGGCCACCTCGGGCACGAAGTCGCAGCGCTCTCGATCCCGCAGCCCGCCGATCACGCGCTTGGTTTCGGCTTGTAGGGCGTCTTCCAGCCGGTTGATCATCTTCGGGGTGAACGCCTTGGCGACGATGCCGCGGAAGTCGTGGTGTTCGGGCGGGTCCATGCCGATGATGATCATTCGCACCTTCTCGAGCCCGCCCTCGTCCATCACTCGGTTCGGTCCACCGACGGCACTCGAGAATTCCAGAGGGGCGGTTGACACTCGGCGCACGTCTTCGTGGCGGGTGATCGCCCAGAAGCCGGGCCCGTCGGACTCTTCGTGCCAATGCACCGGGTCTTCCGAACGGAGGCGATCGAGCCAGTCGTGTGGCGCGGCCTGTTCCCATACGCCGGCGTCGGTCAGGTTGATGTGGCCGAGGCTGGATGGGTCTGTCGTGGTCATTGGTGCACTTTCTGGACGGGAAGTTCCCTGACGAGAACGGGGACGAGATAGGACTCGACCATGGCGCGTTCCGAGGCTGTGTCTCGAGCCGGCATAGCGAGCAACGAGACGATGGAGCGCAGCAGCCATTCGCCGCGGCGCTCGATCTCGTCACGGTCGTGGGGGTCGGGGTCGGATTGGTCCACGAGCCCGACGGACATGGCTCGGAGGAGCTCCGAGCTCTGGCTGACCTTGATCGGAACAGCCATGTTCTCGGGCTCGAACCAGACCGCGAGCGAGGGATCGGCTCTCACTGCGGCGATACCGGCGACGATCCGGTCCGCCAGCGTGTCGGGCGCTCCGCTGCGTCGTTCATCGGCCAACCGCTGGGCGATTCGCAGAGTGGCGCGATGCACGTAGGCCAGGTGCAGTGTCTCGCGGTTGGGAAAGTACCGATACAACGTGGCTCGAGAGCACCCCGCGACACCGGCGATGTCGATCATGGTCGCGTTGGCCACGCCGTAGTCGGCAAACGCGAGGTGGGCGGCGTCGAGCAGCTCGTCGCCAGCGTGCTCTTCGTCCTCGTGGCGGCGCCAGCGACTGTGAGACATATCGCCTATTGTGCCTCACATCATGACCAGCGCGCCGAACGACCTGATTCTCATCGACAAGCCCCGTCCCCACACGACGGTGATCACCCTCAATCGGCCCGAGCGAATGAACTCGATGGCGTTCGAGCTCATGGTCCCGCTGCACGAGGCGTTCGAGCAGGTCGGCGCCGACAACGACACGAGTTGTGTCGTGCTCACGGGCGAAGGCCGCGGCTTCTGCTCGGGTGCCGACACCAGCAGCGACGGCGGTCCGCCACCCAACATCGACGGGATGACACTCACCCGCATTGCCACGAAGGCGATGTCGGTTCTTGCTGATCTGGTCCCCGCCATGCAGCGCATGCCGCAGCCGGTGATTTGCGCGATCAATGGCGCGGCGATCGGTGGGGGCATGTGCCTCACCCTCGGTGCCGACATTCGTATCGCCGGCGAGTCGGCCTACTTCCGAGCGGCCGGCATCAACAACGGACTCACTGCCACGGAGCTGGGCCTGAGCTTTCTCCTGCCGCGAGCCATTGGTTCATCCCGGGCGATGGAGATCATGCTGTCGGGTCGTGATGTCGATGCTCATGAGGCAGCCGACATCGGCCTGGTCTCGCGGACGGTGCCCGACGCCGATCTCCTGACCGAAGCGCTCGATCTCGCTGATCAGATCAACGGCTGGAGTACCCAGGGCACCGCGCTCACCAAGCGCACGATGTGGGCGGGACTCGAGATGGGCAGCCTCCGTGCGGCTATCGAGATGGAGACCCATACTCAGTTGTTCGTGCGCCTCACCACCAAGAACTTCGAGGAGGCCGTGCGTGCTCGCAAGGAAGGCCGCCCGGCGGCCTTCGAGGACTGAGGAGCCACATGACCGACGGACCGATGCAGGGCATTCGTGTGCTCGACCTCTCGATTGCCCTCACGGGCCCGTATGCCGCCGCGTTGCTGGCCGACCAGGGTGCCGATGTGATCAAGGTCGAGCGGCCGGGAATCGGTGACATTGCCCGCTTCGTCGGGGTGATGGTCAACGGGATGAGCTCGCTCTACCTGGTCTGCAATCGCGGCAAGCGTTCGATCGCCGTCGACCTGCAGACGCCGGAGGGTGTCGACATCGTGCGCCGGCTGGCCGCCGACTCCGACGTCGTGATCGAGAACTTCCGGCCCGGCGTGATGGATCGTCTCGGGCTGGGCTACGACGACCTGAAGGCCGACAACCCCGACGTCGTCTACGCCTCGCTCTCGGGCTTCGGGGCCGAAGGTCCCTACTCAGATCGCAGCGCCTACGACACCGTGATCCAGGCCTACGCGGGTGTCGCCGCAAACCAAGCCGATCCCGACGACGGCGTGCCGACCTTTCTCCGCCAGACCATGGCCGACAAGGTCACCGCGCTCTATGCCACCCAAGCGATCACCGCGGGGCTCCTGGTCCGCGCCCAAGGCCGCGGCGGGCAACACATCAAGATGTCGATGGCCGATGCAGTCGTGTCCTTCCTGTGGGCCGACGCGGCGGGCAACGAAGTGATGCTTGATTCCGATGGCACGCAACCTTCGAGCTTCGTGGCCGGCTTCCAGCCGATGCGGTTCCTCGACGGCTGGGGGATCGTCACTCCGACCTCCGACCACGACTTCGCCGGCATGTGCAAGGCCCTCGATGTCGAGGGCTGGGACGACCCTCGCATCGCTACGGTCGGTGAGCGGATCAAGAACCGCGATGTGCTCTCGCCGGTGATGGACATGGTCTACGCCATGGCGGCGAATGTCACGATGGAGGAAGCCACCGTGCGCTTCGAGCGAGAACGTGTGCCCTTCTCGATGATCCTCACGCCTGATCAACTCACCCGCGACGCCCATGCGGTGGCCATTGGAATGTTCGAGGAAGCCGAGCACCACGTGGTCGGCCGAACCCGAATGCCCCGCCATCCGGCGCAGTTCGGCTCCACGCCGGCCGCGCTCACCGGCGGGTCCCCCTCGCTTGGGCAGCACACCGACGAGATCCTGTCGGAGCTCGGCCTCGCGAACCAGATCGCATCTCTCCGAGAGAAAGCAGTAGTCACATGAAGCGTGTCCTCCCGATCCTGATGATCCTGGGACTGCTGGCCGCGGCCTGCAGCGACGACAGCAGTGAAGGCGAGGTCGGTGAGGGGACGACCACGTCGACCACTGCGGCCCCGACCGACGACACGGCGCCCGTTGACCCGGACCCGGAGTCCACATCGACCACCACGGAGGTACCGGCCGAACTGACGGCCTCGTGGTTGGGTGTGACCGAGGAAGTGATCAGACTCGGGTTCACAACATCGGATCTCGAAGAGCTGAAGCGAATCGGCCTCGTCGACATCGACCGCGGCGACCCGCAAGTTGTGCTCGACGCGCTGATCGGCGACGTGAACCAGCGCGGCGGCATCCACGGGCGAATGTTGGAGGCTCACCTCGAGGTGCTGCTTCCCATCGATGCTTCAGCGGCGGATGCGTCGTGCGTTCGGCTCACGGAAGACATCGGAGTCTTTGCCGTACTCGCCCCGTTTGTTGGCCCCAACACCGAGGTCAACCCGTGCATCAACAGTCGTAACGCGACCGTGATCGTCGGAGGGCAACCAACACCCGACCAGCTCGCGGTGTCAGAGGCTCCATGGATCTCCAACAACATGTTCTCGGATCGCCGTCTGGTTGGAGTGGTCGAGCTCATGGAGAGTGCCGGTCTCCTCGGCGACAAGGTCGGGCTGGCCGTGACCGAAGACGAGCGGTTGGCCGCGGACGACATCGTCATTCCCGCGCTCCGCTCACTCGGCAAGGAGGTCGTCGACGTCGTCCAGAACGTGCCGCAGGGCGACACGCTCGCCGCCGAAGCGGCGTGGGAGCGATTCGTCGAGCGCTGGAAGACCGAGGGGGTCGACAGCGTGGTGATGGTGGAGAACACGGCAACCTTCGGTGCTACCCAGCTCGCGAAATCAGACCTCGACGCGAACTACCTCATCGTTGACTCCGCCCAGCTTCTCCGGGGACTGGGCAACCTCGACGGGTCGGTTCCCGCTGACCTCGCCGGTGTGATCGGCTCGGCTGGTCCGTCCGAGGCCGAATCGTGGGAGCTCGCAGCAACACAGGATTGTGTGCGGGTGTTCGAAGAAGCCCACCCTGACATCACGGTGCTGCCGTCTTCGCAGGTTCCTGAAGGGGAGTCCGACTGGTTCGGCAACATCAATGTCTTCTGCGCACCGCTGCGGCTCTTCGAATTGGCGGCGGTCGCCGCCGGTCCGGTGCTGACACCGGACTCGTTTCTGACTGGGGCCGAGAGTCTCGGGGAGATCGAACTTCCCGGGCAGGTCTTCGCCAGCATCGGGCCCGGGAAGCTCGACGCCGCCGATGCCATCCGCCTCACAGAGTTCGATCCAGCCGTTGGCAACAACGGCGGCGAGACGCCATACGGCCCGCTCCAGGCCGTGGGTTGATTCCAGTTAGCTGAACCAGACCGGGCGAGCAGAAGAGGCATCGACACCGAGCTGCGTCGGATCGGTGAGTTCGAGCATCTTGGGCATACGGCGAACGAGCGCCGGCGGTCCCTCGAAGCGGACGTGGTCGGCCTTGATGGCGGCTTTCATCGACGTCTGGTTGTACCAAACTCGGTAGATCTCAGTGAGGTCACAGCGCACGACGACATCGACGTCAAACCCCGGATCGTGGTCGCAGATCGAGCAGCCCACCGGCTCCACGACGACCCAGAACCGTTCTGGCCGGGCGTCGAGTTCGAAGGCGATCACGACCTGGCGGTCGGGTAGCTCGGCGGTGTTGAAACGCGGATGGGCGTGCCAGAACAGCGCCAGGGGTTCGAGTTCCGCCGGGTCGGGGTCTCCCAGCAGCCACTGCTCGCCCCACGCGCCGAGTCCGAAGATCAGCGGCCGAAGCTCCTGCCCCGCGGGGGTCAAGTGGTACTCGCCGTCCAGCTTCTCGACCACACCAACGGCAATGAGCTCGCGCAGGCGCTTGGACAACATGGTGCGTGAGATTCCTGGTAGGCCTCTGGTCATGTCGTTGAAGCCGGAGACTCCCATCAACAGTTCGCGCATGACGAGAATCGACCAGCGCTCTCCCAGCACCTCGACCGCTTTTGCGATCGGGCAGTACTCGCCGTGTGTCTTCATCGTGCTCCCGGGTCCAGAATCTGTACTGGCGAGGTCCAGTATCCGCACTATTCGAGCGTCGGTCCATTCGTGACACTCGGGGTGCAGACCAACGAAAGAGATACGAGACCATGACGCAGATCACGAAGACAACAACGACCGCAATGACCGATGTGGCCGCCGCGCTGAGAGAGGACTTCGACAGTCGGGCCGTAGCAGCAGACCTATCCGGGACCATCCAGGCCGAGAACTACGAGGAGATGGCCGAGGCCGGCTACCTCCGCGGGCCAGTTCCGGTCGAGTTGGGCGGGCTCGGAGCGGAGCTCGCAGAGATGGCCCGCGCGCAGCGCGTGCTCGGCTGGGGATGTGCCTCCACCGCACTGGCGGTCAACATGCACCTCTTCCAGGTCGGAGCCGCGGCCGATGGGTTTCGCTCATCGGGTGCGAACGAGGTGCCCCTGCGCCGTGTTGCCGACGAGGGTCTCGTGCTCGGGTCCACCGCGGCCGAGGCCGTGGTGGCCGGCGCGTGGGACACACCAACAACGGCCACCCCCGACGGCGACGACTACGTCGTGGCCGGAAGAAAGTTCTTCTTCAGCGGTTCGCACATGACCGATCTCGTCCGGGTGAACGCGAGAGACACCGAGACCGGAGAGATCCTTGTCGTCCCGCTACCGATGCGGGCCTCCGGCGTGACGGTGGTCGACACATGGGACACAACGGGGATGCGGTCGACCGCGAGCAACGACCTGATCCTGGATGATGTGCGAGTGCCGCGGAGCGCTGTCACGGTCCGTCTGCCGGCCGACGGGCCGGCGTGGAGCCCGGCCTTCGCCAGTGTCATTCGCTGGTTTCTGTCCGGAGTGACGGGCGTGTACCTGGGCATTGCCGATCGGGCCCGCGAGGCGGCCTACGACGCGCTCGGCAGCGGTTCGAACTCGTTGCATCGCGACCCTGCTCTCACCGATGTGATGGTCGGTGAGCTGGAGATCGCCCACATGACGGCTTCGGCCACATTCGAGCGCGGGATCGCACGCATCTCCGAGCTCGAGGATCCCGTCGACGGTCTCGCCGTCGGGATCGCGATGAAGGAGGCGTCGACCAACGCGTCGACGCTGGTCGTGGATCGGGCGACGCAGATCGCCGGCGGCCGCTCCTACCACCGTCGCTCGGTGCTCGACCGACTCGTCCGAGACGTGCGGGCGGCCCGCTACCACCCGCCGTCGGCGCCTGTCGCTCAGCAGATGATCGGCATCGCGCAACGTCGGACTCGATGACGACGCTCAATTCGGCCTCACCGCTTCGGCGGGGTCGAGTCGGGCGGCGCGGCTAGCCGGGTAGAGGCCCGCGAGAGCGCCGAGCGCGAGCGAAGCGGCGATTCCGGCGACGAGGGCATCGAGGGGAACGTCGACGAGCCATCCCTGCTGGTTGGCGTAGGCATAGGTCACACCGGCGCCGAGAGCGGCTCCCAACGCCCCGCCGAGACAAGCCAGCGCGGCCGACTCGATCACGAACTGCGTGGCGATGTGTCGACGTGTCGCACCCAGCGACCGGCGGAGTCCGATCTCACCCCTGCGTTCGAGGACGGAGATGATCATGACGTTCGCTATGCCCACGCCGCCGACGAGAAGGGCGACGCCACCGAGGCCGAGAAGCAGGTTCTGGAGGTTCTCGTCGACCTGCGCTCGAGCCTCGAGTGCGTCGGACGGACGGGAGACCTCGACCTCGTTCGGATCGGCCGGATTCACTGTCCGAGGAAGCACTCCTCGAACCGCCTCGACCGCGTCGGGGTCTGCGCGCAGATAGATCGAGGTCGGGACGATCTCCGCTCCGAGGAACTCGGTGGCGGCAGCATTGCCGATGAGCACCGCGCGATCGATGTCGGGGTTGAGAGGAAGGGGATCGAGGATGCCGATCACGGCGAAGGTTCGGCTCGCTATCTGGATCGTCGGTCCTCCTGTGAGGTCGATGATCCCGAGTCGCTCGGCGGCAACGGCGCCGAGCACGACCGTCGGCAGCGTTGCCGTCGCGTCGTCGAGGAAGCGGCCCTGCCCCACGGTGCCCTGCACTGTCCCCAACAGGTCGGGTTCTGTCGCGAGCACGTCGAGTCCGTTCGGATCATCGGAGTACTCGTTGCGTTGCACGCCCGTATCGAGCTGCGAGACCGACGACGCGGCCTGGACCGGCGCTATGCGACGGACCATGCCCGGCGAGTCCTCGGGTAGCTTCGCCGACTCGCCGAACAGGTTGGACCCGGCCCGTACTTGAAGGAGGTTGGTCCCGAGACGGTCGATCTCGGCGATCAGGTCGGCCTTGCTCGACGCCGAGATGCCGAGAACCGCAACCATTGACGCGATACCGATGGCGATACCGACAGCGGTCAAGAAGGTTCGGCCCTTCCTGCTGCGGAGACCCTGGGTTCCCGTCGTGAACGCATCGGCGGGTAGCAAGCGTGATCGACTTCGAGCAGAGGAGGTAGATCTGTTCATGATTGGTCTTCCATGGCCGCGAGTCGGGCGCCGAACTGTGCTCGGGAGTCGTGATGGTCGCTGATCACCCGCCCGTCGCGGAGGGTGACTCGTCGTGGCAGTGTCGCGGCGAGGTCCTGATCGTGGGTGATGACGATGATCGTGCTTCCGTCTCGGTGCAGAGTTCGGAGAAGCTCGACGATCTCATCCGACGTCTGGCTGTCCAGATTGCCGGTGGGTTCGTCGGCGAGAACGATCGCGGGGTCCCCGACGATTGCTCGCGCGATCGCGACGCGCTGACGCTCTCCTCCCGACATCTGTGGCGGTCGGTGGGTCATGCGGTGGCCCAGACCGACCTTCTCGAGGGCATCAGTGGCGAGTGCCCTGCGCTCCCGTCGGCCGACGCCCTGGTAGATCATCCCCGTCGCGACGTTGTCGAGGGCCGAGACAGCCTCGAGTAGGTGGAACTGTTGAAACACGAAGCCGATCCGACGTGCTCGCAAGCCCGCGAGGCCGGCATCGGACAGCGACGAGACGGGCTGATCCTCGATGATCACCTGGCCCCTGGTCGGGCGATCGAGCGTGCCGATGATGTTGAGCAGGGTCGACTTGCCCGAACCGGACGCCCCCACGATGCCGACGAGCTCGCCCTGCTCGACCGAGAGAGTGATCCCGGCGAGGGCGTCGATCGGAGGAGACCCTGGGTAGCGCTTGTCGACATCGATGAGCTGGAGTGGTGGTGCCGACCGACTCATCCCGCGACCACGACTCGATCGTCGTTCTCGAGGTTGCCCTCGACCTCCGCCTGTCCGTCGAGCACTTCGCCGACCTCGACCGCGGTCAAGACGGAGCCCGTCTCGGTGATTACCTCAACCGCGAACCCGCCCTCGGCCAGCGCCAGGAGCGCGCTTACGGGGACGATGAGCGCGTCGGACGCGACGGTCCGGTGGGCCGTGACCGTGGCTGTGGTCGTCGCGCCGGGCAGTTCGCCGTCCGCCAGGATCGTCGTACGCCATACGGTCGATCCGTCCTGCGCCGTTACCTGTTCCTGCTTGTCGACGGTTCCCGGCCGGGTTCCTTCGTTCGCCAGTTCGACATCGACGACCGCACCAACCGTGAAGGCGCCGCGATCTCGGTTGGACGTGTCGACGAGGACTGCGGGTTTCGCGTTGTTGACCTCAAGGGAACTGAAGCGATCTCCGACCCGTGCCGCTGACGCGATACGAACGGCATCGGGCGAGAACACGATCTGCGAGTTGTCGATGCGGCCCGTGGGGGAGAGCCCCACTGATTCCTGCCACTCCTCGACCGCCGTCTCCGTGGACTTCCCGAACGTGCCGTCGACGGTCATGGCCCCGTCCGCGTCGAACCCGGCCTGAACAAGGAAGTACTGCAACTGGGCGACATCGAACCCCTCTTGCAGAGTCAGGCGATCACCGTTCTCATCGCGGAACCGAGTGTCGATCCGCCGGAGCTCGCGATACATCGGCATCGCTCCCTCGGCGAGGAAGAGCGGCTGGTCATCGACCCGCACGAGCACGCCTCCGAGTGCAACGACATGGCCGATCGGGTGGTGGTCGGTCACCGTGCCAGCGAGGTCGGTCGTCGGCGACCACGTGTCGCCGAAGCTGACGGCGGCGCGGAACTCCTGCTCTGCGGTGAGATCACCGCGGACGACCGCAGCCGTCGACCGGTGGGCTTCGGGCTCCGCCTCGGTCGCCGACACGTTGGATGCGCCCATCGAGTCGGCGAGGGCGCCGGCCGACCCGATTCCGACCATGGCGACGACCGAGACGCCGCCCAGAAGGGTGCGCCTCCTCACTGGTCGCTCCCGAGCGCGAGCCCCCCGATGTCGTCGAAGACGTGGTTGCAGGTCTCGGCCGCCTCCTGAAATGCCTCGAAGTCGAAGTCGGAGCCGGTGAACCCAGCGCCGGCTTGCGGGTCGAGATCTCCGTCGACCTCCTCCACCTGAAGGGAGAGGCCGCCGGAGCCGCCGCCGATGATGTCCGGCATCTCGATGCCGGCATCGCTCATGCAACTCTGGAATTCAAGCTGGGCGTCCTCGAATGCAGCTTCCTGCTCGGGCGTGAGGTCGAACCCGCCGTCGATATTCGCCAGGTGCACCCTGCACTCGTCATTCGCGGCTTCGAACTCGTCCAGGTCGAAGTCCTCGATCCCGCCGCTCTGCGGGTCGACCTCGGTCACTGCGCTGCCGCCCTCGATCGAGAGAGATCCGACGGCGCCACTGCTACTGGCAGTCGAGGCGAACTCGAAGCCTCGGTCCGTCATGCATTCGTCGAAAAGCGCGAAGGCATCCTCGGCGTTTTCGGGCGCCTCGGCCGCATCGTCGATGAGCGTCGACCCATCGGCCGCGGAATCGTCGTCTTCGCCATCGGTGAGCGAGGCGATGCCGCTCGTGTCGGCCGCCTCGTCACTTCCGCAAGCCGCGGCGACAAGGCCGACGCTCATGAAGACGATTGCCAGTCGCAGGACGGTGAATGCGCTGATGCGCTCGAGCAGGGGGGACATGAGGTCTCTCTTTCGTTCGGTCGTGGGATGATGAACGACCGGCCGTGAGAGAACGATGAGAGTTCGTGAGAACGCTCTCAGGTTCCGACGCCGCTCTCATCGAATTCTCATCGGCCCCGTGGATACTGAAACCGTGCGCGTACTTCTCGTCGAAGACAGCGAAGCCATGGCCGACGCGGTGCAACGCGGGTTGATGGCCGAGGGCTTCTCTGTCGACCATGTCGTCAACGGCGACGACGGCCTGTGGCGGGCCCGCGAATTCACCTACGACGTCCTCGTGCTCGACATCATGTTGCCCGGCACCAATGGCTACGAGATCTGCCGCACCCTTCGGACGGAGGGTGACACGACCCCGATTCTTCTCCTCACCGCGAAAGACGGCGACCACGACGTGGCCGAAGGACTCGACTTCGGCGCCGACGACTACCTCACGAAGCCCTTCGCCTTCGTCGTGCTGGTGGCCAGAGTGCGGGCGCTGGTTCGTCGCTCGAATCCCGTACCCGGACTCTCCTCGATCTCGATCGGGGCGCTCACCATCGATCCCGTGCGCCACCGGTGCTCAGTGGGAGACCGTCCCGTCGAGCTGACCCCTCGGGAGTTCAGCCTCCTGGAGACCTTTGCCCGCCGAGTGGAGGAGCCACTCACTCGCACGGAGTTGTTGCACCATGTGTGGGGAGCCGACTACGAAGGCGACTCCAATGTGGTCGATGTCTATGTCGGCTACGTGCGCAAGAAGCTGCAGCCCCACGTCCACGACGCAGAGATCGAGACCGTGCGGGGCGTGGGTTACCGATTGGTGGCTCGATGACGCGGCGGCTCGGCCTTCGTACCCGTCTCACGCTTCTGGTCACCGGAGTGTTCGCGGTGGCGTTGACGCTCACCTCAGTTGTAGTCACCGGTCTGGTCGAGGACGATCTGATCGCCGACACTGAAGCCAGCGCCGAGCGCGTGCTGGCCAACTACCTGGAGACAATCAACGGCGGTACGGCCACCATCGGGGTCGTCGACTCCACCACATCGACCCGTTTCTTCTACCTCGACGAGCGGGGCGATGAGCTCTCGGAGCTCGAGTACTTCCAGACCATCGCGATCGGGATCGATCCAACCATCGCAGTGCAGGTCCCCGACTTCCTGTCCGATCAGACCAGCGTGGCTTCAGGCGTGATTGCGTCGTCGACCACCGGTGCCGGGTTCGGGCCACTCGAGCTCGACGCGGTGACAGGCCAGCTCATCGGTCCGACGGGCACCGCGGTGACCTTCGTCTCCGGTCCGGTACCGGTGGGCGTCGCGCACAGTGTCGATATGGGACCGGGCGTGGTCGGCGTTGCCCAGACGCTCCGATTCGGCGACGGCACCACGTTTGAGGTCGGCGTCTCCAATCCGCTCCAGCCCGTGACCAAGAGTCTCGACACGATTCGCCGCATCCTCTGGTTCGGCGTGCCCCTCGTCGTCGCGGCGATCGCGATGGCGACGTGGCTCGCTGCGTCTCGGGCCCTCGCACCGGTCCACGCGATCACCGAGAGAGCACGAGATATCAGTGCCGAGAACATCGCCGATCGCGTGCCGGTTCCCGCTGGCAACGACGAGATTCGAGAGCTTGCGCAGACGATGAACAGCATGCTGGGACGGCTTGAAGCGTCACAGCAGCGTCAACGAAGGCTCGTGGCCGACGTGTCCCACGAGCTTCGAAGTCCGGTGGCGGCGACTCGGGCCCAGCTCGAGGTGGCCCAAGCGGATCCGGCCCATGCGGACTGGGCATCGACGGCGGCCACCGTCCTCGCTGAGCAGGAGAACCTCTCGCAACTGATCGACGACCTCCTCGCCTTGAGTCGGATCGAAGAGGCTGGTCCGCGCACCCTGACCGACGTCGATCTCGACGAGGTCGTGGAGGAGGAGGCGCGCCGGCCTCACCCCGCACCCGTGAGCGTGGGAGCACCCAAGCCGGTCCGCGTTTCCGCCGATCGCGGCCTGGTGTCGGCGGCGGTGAGAAATCTGGTCGAGAACGCGGCTCGACACGCCCACGAGCGGGTCGAGGTCTCAGTGAGCGACGCCGATGGCTTTGCTGTGATCCACGTGGACGACGATGGCGATGGAGTGCCCATTGGCTCCCGTGATCTGGTCTTCGAGCGCTTCGCCCGTCTCGACGAGTCGAGAACTCGGGCATCCGGCGGAGCCGGTCTTGGTCTCGCCATAGTCGACGGAGTCGCACGAGCCCACGGTGGCGAGGTCACTATTGCGGACAGCCCGTTGGGCGGCGCTCGATTCTCGTTCTCGCTGCCACTTCCCGCCGAGGGACTGGCAGAGATCGGTAGCGACGGCTGATCAGCTCTCGGCGTCGGGGTCGACCCCGGCCATGAGCAGGCCGAGGCTCTCTCGGGTGGCGTCGGCGATGTCGACGATCGCCATGATCCGCCCTTCGAACATCACTGCGATGCGGTCGGCGAGCCCGAGGAGCTCATCGAGATCCTCCGAGATGACCACCGCTGCAGTGCCTTCCCCGCGCTGCTCGATGAGCTGTGCATGGATGTATTCCGCGGCACCGATGTCGACTCCACGCGTGGGTTGGGCGGCGACGAGGATGGTGGGCTTCGTGGCGAGTTCTCGGGCGAGGATCACCTTCTGGATGTTGCCGCCCGACAGGGTCGACGTGGGTGTCTCGAGGCTTGGGGTCTTCACCGCGAACTGATCGACCAGGGTCTGGCTCCGCTCGCGGATCTCCGACCGGCGGAGAAGGCCGCGTTGCACGAACCGCGGATCGGCATGGTCGACGAGCATGATGTTCTCGGAAACCGTGAATTCGCCGATCGCGCCGTCCTTCATCCGTTCTTCAGGCACGTAGGCGAGGCCCGCGTCGCGGATCTGTCGCGTGTGCGACCCCACGGCCTCGAGATCGTTGACCTCGATCGAGCTGCCGGGCTCGGCGTGGCGGAGGCCGACCGTGGCCTCGGCGAGTTCGCGCTGGCCGTTGCCGCTCACGCCGGCGATACCGAGGATTTCACCCGAACGAACGTCGAGGTCGATGTTGTCGACTGCCACCGTGCCCCGATCGCTCATGACCGTGAGTCCACGGATCTTCAAACGGGTGTTGCCGACCTCGACGACCGGCCGGTCGGGGGCAAGGAGTACTTCACGGCCGACCATCATGTCGGCGAGGCCCTGACGGTCGGTTTGGGCCGGGGTCGTGTAGCCAGTCACCTTGCCGTTTCGCAGGACAGTGATCTCGTCGGAGATGGCCATGACCTCCCGGAGCTTGTGGCTGATGAAGACCAACCCCTTCTGGTCGTTCTTCATCTGTTCGAGAATCACGAAGAGTTCGTCGACCTCCTGCGGAGTGAGCACCGCGGTGGGTTCATCGAGGACGAGGAGTCGAGCGTCCCGATAGAGCGCTTTGATGATCTCGACGCGCTGCCGTTCGCCCACGGCGAGCTTCCACACCTCGATCGTGGGGTCGAGGTGGAGGTTGTACTGCTCGGAGATGGCGGCGACGCGCTGTCCGACCAGGTCGAGATCGGTCCGCAGCCCTCGGGTCGACTTGGTGCCGAGAGCGACGTTTTCGGCAACGGTAAGAGTCGGGACCAACATGAAGTGCTGGTGGATCATTCCGATATGACGGTCGATCGCCTCGGCCGGGGAGGCCACGGTGGCGGTCTCGCCGTCGATGCGGATCTCGCCCTCGTCGGGTTGGTAGAGCCCGAAAAGCACCTTCATCAGGGTGCTCTTGCCGGCCCCGTTCTCGCCGAGAAGCGTGTGAACAGTGCCGGCGTGGACCGTGAGATCAACAGCGTCGTTGGCGAGTACGCCGGGGAATCGTTTGGTGATTCCTCGCATCTCGAGCATCGGTGTCATTGCATGCGCCTCGGGTGGCTCAGTGGTCTTTCGGTAGCCGGACTCGTGGGGTCGAACGGCGAACCGTTCGACCCCACGCGCCAAGCCAGGTTTCAGGCGCCCGTCGAAACGGAGCCGTCGATGATGCCCGCGATGGCGGCGTCGGCCGCAGCGCGAGTGTCGGCGTCGAGTTCGAACTCGTCGTTGAACTCAACGACGAGGCCACCGTTCTCGAGCGTCAGCACGAAGGCTTCGCCACCGAGGGTTCCGCTGGCGCGTAGCGCCAACATGTCGTCGAGGACGACTTCCCAGTGGTACACCTGCGAGGCCACGACGATGCTCGGGTCGAGCTCCGTCTGGTTGGCCTGGGTTCCGAACCACGGCACGCCCTCGCCCGAGGCGACACCGACCGCACCGACCACCATCTGGGCCGAACCGGTGAGGATGTCGGCACCATTGGCGATGTGGGCGGTTGCGGTCTCGGCGGCCAGCGCGACATCACCGAACGAGCCGGTGTAGACGATGCTGACTTCGGTTGCGCCGCTGGCGAGTGCGCCGGCTTCGAAACCGTTGATGTAGGCAACCGCGTCGCCTGCCTCAACCGGACCGACGACACCGATGGTGCCCGACTCGGATAGCAGCCCCGCCACGACGCCGTTGACGTAGCCGCCCTCGTCGGCGGCCGGAGCGTAGGCAAACACGTTGGGCAGTCCCTTGGTGTCGGTTGCGGTTCCCCAGATGAAGGTCGTTTCGGGGAAGTCGGGTGCGATCTCCTCGAGTGAGCCGCCGTACTGGGTGCCGTGAGCGATGATCACGTCGATGCCGTCTTCGGCATAACCGCGAAGTGCTGCCGCGGCGTCTTCGATCACGAACGTACCCGGCGTGACCTCCGGCTCGATGCCGAGGGCCGCGACCGCGTCGATCATCGACTGCGTGAAGGCCACATCGTCGACTGCGCTGGGAGCGACGATGGCCACGGTGACGTCGCCATGGGCGTCATCGGCCATGTCGTCGTCGGTCATGTCGTCGTCGGTGGTGTCGTCGTCGGCCATGTCGTCGTCGGAGACGTCGTCGGCACTGCTGTCGTCGTCGTCACCACAAGCGGCGGCGACGAGCACCAACGCGAGCAGCACGGCGAGCAACCGCCACAGCTTCGGGGTCTTGCTCGACCCTGATTTCTTGGACATTTGGTTCCCTCCTGGGATGTAGTGCGAACTCAGGGCTCGCGGGTTTCGACCCTCACGGCGTTAGTGCCGTTCGAACGGTTTCGTCAGCGCGCTCGGCGCTTGAACCCGTCCGGCGAGGACGATCAGTGCGACAACGGTCAGGACCGCGGGGGCCATGGCCGCAATGTCGGAGAACTCTCGAGAAATGATGCCGAGGACTTTCCAGCGTATGACGGTCGCCTGGACGAGGCCGTAGAGCAAGGCGCCGGCCATCACCCATGGCGCTCGCCAGGCGCCGAAGTAGACGAGGGCGACCGCGATGAAGCCGAGGCCCTGAGTGAGGTTTGGTTGAAAGACCTTCGCTTCGAGAACGAGTGCGGCACCGGCGATACCGGCCATCGTGTTGCCGATGAGAATCGTCTTGAGCCTTACCCGATTGACCGAAACCCCGAGGCTGTCGGCCGCCTGCGGATTCTCGCCCACCGCCCGCACATTCATTCCAAAGGTCGTGCGGCGAAGGAGCAGTGCAACGGCCGGCACCATCACGAACGCTCCGTAGGTGAGGAGCGACTGCGAGAAGAGTTCGCCGATCTCGGGAATGTCGGCGAGGAGCGGGATCTCGACATCGGGAAGTTGTTTGGTGAACTTCGGGCTGCCGATTTTCACCTCGAACATGAGGTCACTGAACCCCAGCCCGAAGAGGAAGATGCCGATGCCGCTGATGCCCTGCTCGGCTTTGAAGTACAGCGTGATGGTTGCGTAGATGCCGCCCATGACGAGGCCGGTGAGGAGTCCGACCAGCACAGCGAGCCAGAGGTTGCCGGTCTCGAGCGCGGTCCAGTGGGCGAAGAAGGCGCCGAGCAGCATGACACCGTCGACGCCGAGATTGAGCACGCCGCTGCGCTGACCCACGGTCTCACCGAGGGCAGCGAACAGATAGGGCGTGGCGAGACGGATACCCGAGGCGAGCGTGGCGACGAGCACCGAGACAGTGAAGAAGTCACTCATGTGGTCGTCGCCGCCTGCGACTCGGTGTCGGTGCTCGGCTCATCCGTGCCGGTGGCGCTCGCGAACTCCTTGCGAGCCTCGACCACCTGGTTGAGTCGCTCGCGAACCCGCCCGCTGCTGACGACGAAGACCACGACGATGCCGTTGAGCGCGACCGCCATGGCGGCCGGCACCTGCAACGCTCGTTGGAGGCTCGTGGCTCCGGTGAGCAGCCCGCCGAACAAGAACGACGAGGGAATGGTCCACAAGGGGTGAAGCCCGCCGAACAACGCGGCGACGATGCCGTTGAACCCGGCCGAGCCGGTGAAGCCGGCTGAGGTTCCGTCGGTGATCAGGCGTTGGCCCTCGCTGCCGAAGACCAGGATGGCGCCGGCGAGTCCGCACATCGCACCGCTCATGGCCAGCGCGGCGACGATGCTCCGCTTCACCGGGATGCCGGCCGCCTTGGCGGCATCGGGGCTGTGACCGACGGCGCGGAGACGGAAGCCGAGAGGGGTACGCCAGAGGACGACGTAGGCGATTGCGGCGGCACCGATCGCGATCGGCACGCCGAGGTGGAGCCGGGTGCCGTCGATGAGCGTCGGTAGGGCGGCATTGTCGGAGAGTCGTTCGGTCTGCGGTATTCGTGTGCCGGCCTCGACTTCCTTCGGGTCGATCAAGGGGCTGCGCAGCATGTAGTTGAGAAACTGGACCGCCACGATGTTGAGCATGATCGTGCTGAGGATCTCATTGACAGCCGCATATGCCTTGAGGAATCCCGGGATGGCGCCCCAGATGCCACCGCCGATCGCTCCCGCCAACATGACCATGGGGATGAGCAACGGGCGAGGAACGTCAGGGAACTGCAATGCGACGATCGTCGACAGAAGGGCTCCGGCAACGATCTGGCCCTCGCCGCCGATGTTGATCACGCTCGCTCGGAACGAGATCGAGATCCCGGCACCGACGAGCAGGAGCGGGGTGGCGCGCACCGCCGTCTGCGAGAGGCTGTTGACATCGCCAAACGCGCCGTCGACGAGCGCGGTGAAGCCTTCCCATGGACTCGCGCCGAGGAAGAGAAGGATGATCGCGGCACAGAAAAACGCGGCGATGGCCGCGAGCAGGGGCACGATGGCGCCGACGATTCGCTGCAAGTCCCCTCCGACCGTTTTTGTCATTTTGTAAAGCGGCGAGAGCCTAGACGCGATCCGCGCCTTGTTCATCGCTCGCGGGGAATGTGAGTCCACTGCGGTTCAGCGCGTCGCGTACGGGGGTGTAGTGCGACTCGTCGACCGCAACGAGTCGGGTGAGCGCAGCGTCGCGCAGGGCCGCCGCGATCACTGGATTCTCGTTGGCTGCAAGGAGGGCGGTACGGAGCCCGGTCAGCACGTCGGCGTCGAGGTCGCGGCGCGCAACGAGCGGTTGGACCGGCCATGGTCCCAAGCGTTCGACGACCTTCAGTCGAGCGACGGTCGGGTCAGTGCGGGCTCGCCCCAGCCGCACGACCGAATCCACGACGCAGGCGTCGACCTCGCCGGCGAGGAGAGCGTCGAGGGAGTTGTGGTGCCCACCCGTGAAGATCAGCTCTGCGAAGCGAGACGAGTCATGCCCGAGGTCTTCGATCGCTATCCGGAGTGCGTAGTGGCCACTGAGACTGACGACGTCGTTGCATGCGATACGCCGACCGGCGAGCTGCTCCAGGGATTCGATGTCGGACTGCGGCCCAACGACGATGTCGCCGAAGTAGACGGGCCGTCCGGCCGAGTCGGGGTCGTCGGGCACCCAGGCGACACCGGCGAGCTGGATCGTCGGATCGTTGTCGTGCAACGCGAGGTCGACGAAGGATGTCGAGCAGATCCATCCCAGATCGAAGGTGCCGTCGCGAAACGGATCGTCGTTGCCCTGCGGTCCGGAGGTCTGGGTCTCGAAGTGCAGCTCGGCCCCCATCTCGTGAGCGAGCAACTCGAAGAGCGTCTCCGGGAAGCCCGGCGACATGTAGGAAACGAAACGCACTCGGGGAACCTAGCGACGCGGTCGGCGTTATTCGAGGTCGAGGTCGCTGAGGTTCACCATCGGCCCGTAGGGCTTTCCGCCCCCGTCGGGCAGATCGTCGATGTCGAACTCCGTCAACCGGATCGCGTTCGACGCGTCGTACTTCCCTGGCTCGAGCAGACCCGCACCCTGGCCCACGAGTTCGAACGCCCCGATCTGTTCCACCCCGGTGAGGAACGAGTCGTGGTTGAGGATCGGTCCGGCGTTTTTCGCCGCCATCTCGAAGATTCGGAACCAATTGCACAGCGGTCCGATGTTCTGGCTCCAGTTGGGCTCGCCCTTCTCGACGAGATCCGAGCGGATGACGGTGATCTCCGGATTCGCTGCCTCGAAGATGGCGACGCAGTCCTGCGTGATCTGCTGCTCCCAGGCCTCGGGAGAATCGAGCCAGCTCGTACCGATGATGCCTTCGAGTTCGGACAGCTCGACCGTTCTGCCACTGCCGATCGAAGCCGTGATGCCAATCGTGTCGACCACGAGGATTTGCCCGTCGAATCCGTTGTCGAGCAATTGCTGACTGCCGAAGTTCGCGGTGGCCTCCATCATGACCATGGTGTCGATGCCTGCGGTCTTGATGACCTCGGAAAACGTCTGCCACTCGGCCCGTCCGGCCACGGCATCGCCGCCGTTGGTGCCCTGAACGAAGGTGTCGACCACGTCGATCCCCAAGCCGTCGAGCGTCGGAAGCAGGAAGTCGGCCGCATTGTCGGCCTCGGTCTCGTTCCAGGCCACGCCCACCGCGTCGCCGAACAGGCCGGCGTCGGCCATCAGATGCAGCGCAGCCGGAAGGTGAAGGCTGATGCCGACCCCGGTAGTGATCCACGGCGCATTGGCATTCGCTCGCTCCTCAGGGGTGGGTGCGGCGCCCACCATGATCGTGCCGTGATCCCGTGTAAAGCAGTTGTTGGCGGTGCTCGTCGGACCGAAGAGCGAGCCGACGACCGCGAAGACCTCGATGTCCTCGGTCAGACGAAGACACGCCGTGTCGGCGCCAACCAGGTCGACCGGCGAGACCAACTCGAGGTGCCCGACCACATTGCGTCCGTGAATGCCACCGCGGTCGTTGAGGTCATCGACGAACGCATCGACGACGAGCTGATAGTCACCGCGGTTGATGTCGACGAGACCGAGGTCGCGAAGGGTCTTGAAGTCGATGCCAAGGAAGCCGACATGGATTGTGTCGTCGGTGACCCCGCGGCCGGGCTCGGGCGGGGGCGGCTCGGTGGTCGTCGACTGCGGTTCGGTGGATGCGGTCGTGGTGGTCGTGACGGTGGTGGTCGGTTCGGCCCCGTCGGTGGTTGTCGTGGCGTCGTCACTGCACGATGCGACAAGCAACGCAAGAGCGGCGAACAGAGGAGCGACCCGGCAATGCATCCGCGAACGGTAGTAGTTGCGCGGTCGAGGTGGCGAGCGACACACTGCAGTCTCACTCAACCACTGGAGCTCTCGTGGGACAGAATCAGCGGTCGCAAATCACGATGACCGACGCCGAGATCGAACGATTCATCGAGCAGAGCCGAACCGCCACGATGGCGACCGTGGGGCCGAACGGTGCTCCTCATCTCGTCGCGATGTGGTTCGCATGGCTCGACGGAACGGTCTGGTTCGAGACGAAGGCGAAGGCCCAGAAAGTGGTCAATCTCCGCCGCAACGACCGCCTGTCAGTGATGGTCGAGGCCGGACACACCTACGACCAACTCCGGGGGGTCGCTCTCGAGGGCCGTGGGGTCGTCGTGGAGGATCCCGACGAGATCTGGCGGATGGGCGTCAACGTGTTCGAGCGATACAACGGGCCCTACAGCGAAGAGATGAAGCCTTTCGTCGAGATCATGCTGCAGAAGCGGGTGGCGGTGAGGCTCGACGTGGAACGCATCCGGTCATGGGACCATCGCAAGCTCGCAATGAACCCGATGGACCTGGCCGGAACCACTGCCGACTACATCGACGGCGCCGGCTGAACCGCTCCGACTCAGTCCGCGGCCGGCCGGATGGCGTTGAGGTAGGTGTAGAGCGTGACGCGGCTGACTCCCATCAGCTGCGCGATGTCGTCGACGGCGCCGCGGAGGAGAAAAGCGCCGTGCTCGTCGAGTCGCCGGACAGCGGCCTGCTTCTCGGCGCGCGACATGTCGGGCAGCGCGGCGCCGACCTCGCGCTCGACTCCCGCGACCAGGCGACCCAGCGCGCTGTGGAGTTCGGCGTTGCGGGCGTAGCCCACGGTCGTGCCGTTCCACTCGATGGGGAGGTCGCCCGGTCGGGCCGATCGTTCGGGTACGACAGTCGCGCCGAGTGCCTCGACCACTGGTCTGAGCGCTCGCAGGAACTCGTCGCCGTCGTCATCCATCGCGAACCTCGAGGCGGAGCT